>Ga0070730_10000309_pt1 | contig 60817 bp, 53 predicted proteins | sample Coa_R1_3_FD_66447 | JGI IMG/M metagenome (GOLD analysis project Ga0070730, IMG submission 66447) | Surface soil microbial communities from Centralia Pennsylvania, which are recovering from an underground coalmine fire - Coalmine... | ecosystem: Environmental > Terrestrial > Soil > Unclassified ... | reverse complement strand
GAGTCTTGGGACCACCACTAAAACCATGGCGTTTCACTGCGCCGGCAAAGCCACGACCCTTCGTGACACCTTGCACCGTCACGACATCACCAACTTGTAAAACATCTTGGACTTTAATTTGATCGCCTGGTTTAAGAGTTTCGTCAATCGCAATCGCAACTTCGCGGATTTGTCGCACACCAAAAGAAAAACCACTCTTTTCTAGTTTCGTTCTGAGTGGTTTTGTCATGTTTTTCAATTTCTTGCGGCCGAAACCAATTTCGAGTTTGATGCGTTGGTTGGTACCTTTGTGATTTTTTTGACCGACGACGGCGTTATTGGAGACACTCAAGCACGTCACTGCCAAGCGCTTTCCGGACTTCGTCCAGGCTTGCGTCATACCGCGTTTGGTGGCAAATACTTGAGCAATCATATGTTGTTTTCGTTCCGAAAAGAAAGAACGTCATCGAACTTTCCTTTACATTTTAATTTGAATCCCTACACCAGCCGGCAACTCTAAATGCATCAATGAATCAATCGTTTTACTCGTCGGGTTTACAATATCAATCAAGCGTTTGTGTGTTTTAATTTGAAAATGCTCTTGTGCATTTTTGTCTGTATGTGGAGAAGTCAGTACCGTAAACCATTTTTTGTTTGTTGGTAAAGGGACTGGTCCCACAATGTTTGCGCCAGTTGAAACTGCTGTTTCTAAAATTTTGCGCGCCGCCTCATCAATTACTCGATGGTCGTACGCTTTGAGACGCACCCGAATTTTGTATTGAGCTTGTTTTTTATCACTGGGTGTGGCCATTTTTTTCCTAAAGTTTTTCCTCGACTAGCGCGATTCAAAGACAAAGTGTGATTATACAGATCAACTCTTGAGAAGTAAAGGGTTCAGTTCAATTTTGCTAGCTACCGCTTTTTTGGAGAACCTTCTGATCTATTTTGATGTAGGATACCACACGTTTTAGGATTCTTCACCTTCTGTATTTTGGCTCTCAGAACCTACGTCTTCGCCAAGCAATTGGCGAATAAAAGCATGAGAAAAAGGTGTTGGATCGACATTTTTAGCCTCTAGAGCATGTGACTCGTCTACTCCACTTTTTTCTAGTATTTCCTTTCTCAACTCCACAGGGATAAGAGGGTTAAATTCAATCACCCACGGCGTTGCTTCAAACTCTCCAGTTCTCGAATCTATCTCAAATAAACCTTTTGCCATAAACATTGTGTCTTCACGTGACTGAGGAGGAGTGTCGCCCCATTTTCTCAACTCCCCGTCTTTGCGCGTCAAGTAACGAGTAACCAATTTAGGATTTTCTTTATCATGAGCTGACATATTTCCTTTTTTACCAAAAACCCCCGCCAAGGCGAGGGTTTTGTTTTCAAAAATTATTTGCGCAAAATTACTTAATCACTTTTGTAATCGCACCTGCGCCGACAGTGTGGCCCCCTTCGCGGATCGCGAAGCGCAAACCTTCTTGTAATGCAACTGGCACAATTAATGTGACTTTCATTTTAGCGTTGTCACCTGGCATGACCATCTCGACGCCGTCTGGAAGTTTGATCTCACCCGTCACGTCAGTGGTGCGGATGTAAAACTGTGGACGGTATCCACTGAAGAATGGCTTGTGGCGGCCACCTTCTTCTTTACTGAGAATGTAGACTTCTGCCTCAAATTCTGTATGAGGAGTTTGAGTGCCAGGCTTGGCCAACACTTGACCACGCTCAACTTGCTCTTTTTCAATACCGCGGAGCAAGATACCGACGTTGTCGCCAGCTTGACCCTTATCTAGCAACTTGCGGAACATTTCCACACCAGTGACTACTGATGTTTGTTTGTCGCGAATACCAATAATTTCCACTGGGTCTTCAACTTTCACCACACCCGTATCAATACGACCAGTCACCACTGTGCCACGACCTTTGATGGAGAAGACGTCTTCAATTGCCATCAAGAATGGCTTATCGAGTTCACGGACTGGTTCTGGGATGACTTCATCCACAGTCTTCATGAGCTCCATGATGCCATCCATGTATTTCTCGTCACCTTCGAGGGCTTTGAGAGCGGAGACGCGGATGATTGGCGTCTTTGCGCCATCGTAGCCATATTTGGTTAAGAGTTCGCGGACTTCCATCTCTACGAGGTCGAGCAACTCAGCATCTTGGACCATGTCCACTTTGTTGAGCGCAACGACCAATTGCGGCACGTTCACTTGTTTGGCCAAAAGAATATGCTCACGAGTTTGTGGCATTGGACCATCTGTTGCTGCCACGACCAAAATGGCGCCGTCCATTTGCGCGGCACCCGTAATCATGTTCTTAATGTAGTCAGCGTGTCCTGGAGCATCGATATGAGCATAGTGACGTTTTTCAGTTTCGTACTCAATGTGCGAAATGTTAATCGTGACGCCGCGCGCTGCTTCTTCTGGAGCGTTGTCGATATCCAAGTATGTTTTGGCAACGTTCAACGGTGTCGGGTAACGCTTTGAAAGCGTGGTTGCAATTGCAGCGGTCAATGTGGTTTTACCGTGGTCGACGTGACCAATGGTACCAATATTGACGTGGGGTTTATTGCGGACGAATTTATTGTCTGCCATAGTTCTCCTTAATTGTTATTCATTCTACAGTAAAAATGATGTGTCTTATTTTAACGAAAAATTTTCAGATGAAAAGGGGTGAAGTGTGATTTCTTTAAAGATTAGGCGTCTAAATCAAAATCTTCCGTTCTTTTTCTCCCGTGATGGATAGTTAAGTTTTCGTTCTCCAGAGTTTCATCTGCATCATCATACTCAAAGTCATCAATCGCGATGTGCTCTTGTTTGGGTAATTGAATCGAAACGTCTGTGAGTAATGCATTTAATCCAGTGGGCGGGACACTTGCCGCGTTGAGCATAGCTTCGATATCATCCTTACTAAAATTTGGAAATTTTGATGCATCTTCTTGAGATTTTCTTTTCTTCCAGTAAAATCTTTTTCCTTCAATCCCATTTGACATAGTCCCTCCAAAAAAAATTTCCCTTATTATACCAATTATTCTGTGTTTTCTATGTGAAAATATTCATTGTAATATTTTTTATAGTCTTCCAAATGACCTGTGATATATGCTTCTGTAAGTGGGTTGTTGGGTTTGATTGACATTTGTGCTGCTGTGTTCACCTCGATCATTCTGCCAACACGATTTCCGTCCGCCACCATAAATAATATGTTCCCCTCTAAGCGCAATGCTTCCGGAATTTTGTGTGTTGCAATGACAAACGTATAACCTTCTTTGCTTAACGATCTAATCACTTCTTCTATTTTTAGCGTAGCGATTTCGTCAAGTTTAGAAGTTGGTTCATCCATGAGAACTATCTTAGATTCAAGCGCTAGTGCTCTCGCTAGCATAAGACGCTGTTGTTGGCCACCAGAAAGTCTCGTGCCTGGTTTACGGAGTTTATCCTTCACCTCATCCCAAAGCCCAACCATGCGCAGATAGTGTTCGGCAACTTCTGGCGTACAGTCCCGTTTGTCAAACCAAAATCCGCGTCCAACAAGAACTTCATCTATGATGTTTCTATTGGGGCTCGGTTCCGGCTGTTGAAAAACCATCCCAAAATGGCGGCGCACAAGTTCTGGATTCTTTTGTGCATATAAGTCTTCTAACCCCAACCCTTCTGAAAGAACCCCCATGACTTCTCCCTTTACCCAGGGTCTTGCCGGCTTGTCTTTGTCCCGCACTTCAAACATCCGATTTAGACATTTCAGTAGTGACGATTTCCCTGATCCAGAAGGACCAATGATAGCGAGAACTCCACCTTTATCTGTAGAAAAATTGAAATCTTCAATCACCGCTTGTCTTTTTATCTCTCGTCCAAAAATATTGTAAGTGGAATAAAAAGCGCTCAATCCCTTAACTTTCAGTACCTCAGTCGGCTGCAAAATTTCTTGAGATTTTTCTGATTCTGATTGAGGGGTTGGTGCACCTTTGCCGTTTTCGTGACCACCATTTACACCCGGAGGTGAAGAACGTAAAAGGCCTTCTTTAGTGACCATATGCTTTGAACAGGTGGAACACACTACCGCACATTAATTCCCTTGCGCTCCTCAATGATTTTGGCAGCAACGTTTTGTGGGACTTGGTCGTAGTGGCTGGGCAATAATACTGATGCCGCACGACCTTGGGTCATACTGCGCAGGATCGTGACGTAGCCCTGCATTTCGGCGAGTGGTACAAGCGCTTTGATGATGACGGCTTTGCCGCGAGTACTGGTCCCTTGGATTTGGGCGCGGCGCGAACTCAAGTCACCAACCACTGCACCCATAAATTCTTCTGGCGTGGTCACTTCAGTGGTCATGATTGGTTCAAGCAACACTCCACCAGCTTGCGCCACAGCCTCGCGGACGCCTAACGAGCCGGCCATTTTAAATGCCAACTCACTGGAGTCAACGTCGTGGTATGAACCATCGACCACACGCACGCGCACATCGACCATCGGGAAACCAGCAATGAAGCCACGCTCCATCGATTCCTGAATGCCTTTATCAATCGGGTTAATGAACTCTTTGGGAATTGCGCCGCCAGTAATTTCGTTGACAAATTCGTAGCCGGTCCCACGTGGCAACGGCTCGATCTTCAGCAAACAGTGGCCGTATTGGCCGTGGCCACCGGTTTGTTTAATGTACTTGCCTTCGCCATCGGCCGGCTTGGTAATTGTTTCGCGGTACGCAACTTGTGGCGCGCCAACGTTGGCTTCCACTTTGAACTCACGCTTCATACGGTCCACCAAAATTTCCAAGTGCAACTCACCCATACCGGAAATAATTGTTTGGCCTGTACTCTGGTCAGTTTTAATGCGGAAAGTCGGGTCTTCTTCAGAGAGTTTTGTGAGCGCGATGCCCATTTTTTCTTGGTCAGACTTTGTTTTTGGCTCAATCGCGAGTGACATGACTGGATCTGCAAATGAAATGCCCTCCAAAATAATTGGTGCATTTTCATCACACAATGTGTCACCAGTTTTAGTGTCTTTCAAACCCACAATTGCCACAATTTCACCCGCTTGCGCTTCAGTAATTTCTTCACGCTGGTTGGCGTGCATGAGCAATAAACGGCCAATGCGCTCTTTGAGTTTGCGCGTAGAGTTATATGAATACGAACCAGAACTTAATTTACCAGAATAAATGCGGACGTACGTGAGACGTCCCACGTGTGGGTCGGTTTGAATTTTAAATGCTAAACCCGCAAATGGTTCCTCAGGCACAAGTTTGCGCACAATTTCTTCGTTGGTTTTTGGATCAGTACCTTTGATTTCGTTAATGTCGACTGGTGAGGGTAAGTACTCCACGACCGCGTCGAGCAGTTGTTGCACACCCGTATTGCGTAATGACGAACCACAAAACACTGGTACTAATTTGTACCCAATTGTGGCTTTGCGCAAAACGGCTTTCAAGTCGTTTACCGGAATTTCTTCACCATTCAAAAACTTTTCCATCAATGTGTCGTCCAAAGCAGCGATGTTTTCCACGAGCTGGGCACGATATTTTTCAACATCGGCTTTCATTTCCTCAGGAATTTCTACCTCATTAAAATCAGCGCCGAGGTGGGTTTTTTCCCACACCCACGCCTTTCTTTCGAGCAACTGCACGATACCTTTGAAGGTATCTTCAACGCCAATTGGCAGCACCATTACGGCCGGCGTCACCCCAAACTTGGTACGGATATCTTCCACAGTGCGCAAGAAATCAGCACCGAGTTTGTCCATTTTGTTCACAAAACAAATGCGTGGTACGTTGTATTTATCCGCTTGGCGCCACACCGTTTCCGACTGCGACTGCACACCCTCTTCACCATCCAAAACTGTCACGCCACCATCTAACACACGCAGTGAACGCTCCACCTCAGCCGTAAAGTCCACGTGGCCCGGTGTATCAATAATATTGAAACGATAACTTTCTTTTGGTAAATGTGACTCAAAGTGAGGAGTCCAGAATGTGGTCGTGGCCGCAGATACAATCGTAATACCGCGCTCGCGCTCTTGCTCCATCCAGTCCATTTGTGTTGCACCTTCGTGCACCTCACCAATTTTGTAAGTCTTGCCGGTGTAGTAGAGAATGCGTTCGGTGGTTGTAGTTTTGCCCGCGTCAATGTGGGCGATGATACCAATGTTGCGGATGTTGCTTAGTGGTAAGTTGCGTTCAGTAGTTTTGACTGTGAGTTGGCCGGCCATAAAATCCTTTATACTCTGATGATAATTTTACCAACGGAAATGCGCAAATGCCTTGTTCGCTTCTGCCATTCTGTGTGCCATGTCGCGGCGTGCAATTGAGCCACCAGTGTTGTTCAAAATATCCAACATCTCGGCAGCGAGTTTTTCACCGAATGAGTGGTATTGTTTGCTTGGGCGTTTGTTTGCTTCTTGCACCAACCAGCGGATCGCGAGTGAAAAACCACGGCGACCGTGGACGGGGATTGGCACTTGGTAGGCAGCACCACCCACGCGGCGCGAACGCACTTCCATTTGGGGCGTGACCATGTGTAATACTTCATCCAATAAATCCAGTGGTTTTTTGTTGGTTTTTTGGGCAATAATTTCCAACGCATCGTAGACTTGTTTTTCAGCGGCCGACCTCTTGCCGTCACGCATGGTGCGGTTGATAAGTTTGGCGACTTTTGCTGAGTTGTATTTAAAGTCTGGAGTGATCTCGCGGACTTTGGCTCGTTTTGAACGCATATATTTCCTTTTGAGAGTTGAACTCTACTTTGCTGCCGCAACTTTCTGGCGCTTCACACCATATTTACTACGACTGGTCATGCGATTTGCCACACCCTGCGCATCATACTTTCCGCGCACAATGTGGTACTTCACACCCGGCAAGTCTTTGACACGGCCACCACGGACGAGCACGATACTGTGCTCGGCGAGGTTGTGACCTTCACCCATGATGTACGCAGTGACTTCCATTTTGTTTGACAAACGCACACGAGCGATTTTGCGCAACGCGGAGTTTGGTTTTTTTGGCGTCATGGTTTTGACAATCGTACAGACACCACGTTTTTGTGGGTTGGTTGTCTTTACTGGTTTGCCAGTTTTCGTATTAAAGCTGCGACGAAATGCAGACGCTTTGATGCGTTTTGGCAAACTGCGGCGCGCGCGCTTGCGGATCAATTGGTTAATTGTTGGCATGAGCCATTTCTCCTTACATTAAAACTAAAGCACACGTTGTTTGTATGTATGTGAAAGACGCGTTACGAGGAAAATAAAATCACGAAGAGTTTAGTTTCCTTGTATTACTCCCCCTTTGCATCTTCATGCATTTTTGAGGGCGACCGCTGCTTGCGCGGCGGATCTCTTCACACAAGTTGGGGTATTGTAACAGGCTCACTGGAGAATTGCAACAAAGCTACCCACGCTTTTTGCGAGGAATCATGAGCACAACCAAAGATAGACCCATCAGAATCCAAAATACATTTGGATTGTTATACAGTTGAAGGATTTCGTTCAACATATTACTTCCCTTTATTTTTCGGATCTGGGGATACTTCCGCAAAATGCAAAATAGTTGCAGTAAAAAACGTTATTGTGCTAAGAAAACTCCAGAAATTCATGGCGCCTCCTTGATAATTTTTTGTAAATAGAGAGCAAGAATTGTGAAAACCAAACCAAATACTAAATATCTAATTATATTAACATAAAACTCTGTTTTAAATAGAACTTGTATTGAAAAAGCTGCAATGAAGGCTGCTTTTGCCGAATCGACAAGAATCGATTTTAGTATTTTGAATTGCCCTTTAGAAAATTTCGTTAACAATATTCTTCTCATATAATTTCGAAGAATACGCTGCAATTCTTTTAACAGCAGCTACGCTGCTAGTAGATAACGATTCCTTTTGTTGCAAGAAAACCGGCTAACGAGCCGCGTTTCCTTACACGAAGTGTAGGAAAAAATGAATTACGCTTTTGAGTATGCGTATACTGGCTTGGCAGTTTTTTTCGAAGAGGTCCGCTTTGTTTTTCGTGCCGACTTCTTCTTCTCCGCAACCACTTTTTTCTTTTTGGCGTGGTCACTAAACACCAACACCTGTCCATCTGGCGCATTAATGACCTTTGACAAAATATCGCCCTGCAAGAATTCGAGAATATCTTTTTGGCGGTGAGGCGTGACAATCGTTAAAGACGGAGAAATTTTGCGGCGGTAGCTGTTAATTGTTTTTGCAATGTCATCTGAAAATTCGTAGAGCAAGTATGTTGTCACACCAAATGTGGTAATAATTTCCTTGGCCTCACTCAAAAACTTTTGCACAGGGGGTTCGAGTTCCAGTACTTCACCCACAGTCCGTTTTTCCTGGGACTCTTCGTGGATGTACAAAAGCACCACAGCCTTCCCCATTTTTTTAGCGTAGTCACCCACAAAGTTGTAAAGCGCGTGGTCAAACTCACCGTAGACTGGCACAAAAATCTGCTCGGCTGGAATTGGCGTGTTCTTGATATTGTGTAACAACTGCACCGGCTCTTCTTCATGGTGGTTCTTTTCCATGAACGATTCATACGATCCAGCTACGACTGGTTTCGGTAGGGCTGCAATTCCTTTTGGATTACTGAGATATGCCAAAGCGGGAACTCTCCCTAACAAAAAGTAACGATACTCCTGCATTTTGTACGACTGCCACTCCACAATGAGCGCCATCTGTCCACGAATACGCGCGATCTCGCGCACAATTTTGATAATTGTTTTTTGGTCACGCACACCTTGGGGCAGTAACAATAAGAAGTGAGCTAATAAAATCAGCGCGCTGAAACTAAATAGAACAACCCAGCCGCCTTCACTCCACTTACCGGCAATTTGGCCGACAAAGACTGCACCACTTAATAGCGCCGCAAAGTAAGACAAAGTGACGCCCCAAAATCTTTTTGCGCCTTTTTCCGTTTTCTGCATGTGACGAGCAATAGCAATACCCATAACCATAATTGGCATGAAGACACCAACACCATAAAACGGAATTGCCGCAGAAGTACTACCTCGCACGATGAACATAATAACGAGTGACAAGAAAAATGCGGTCCAGACTGAACGCGTAAATGTACCGTGATCATTACGTTTCGCCACAAATACCGGCATCTCACCAATTGCCACATCTCTCCAAGCTGTTGCCTGGACATCCTGGAAAGCAGTCATCGATGCTGCTGCTAATAAAAAGACCGCGAGCAATTGATACGCCCAGTACAAAACGTTGCCGCCGGGAAGTTGACTAAAACCTAAAAATGCTAAGTTGCCCACAAGCGTTTTGCCTAATACACCGTCGAAAACATTAAAACGAATTGAGAAAAATGTGAGAATGAGGGTTGTGACACCACCGTAAAAAAGAAACGACGTCTGCACCATACGACCAATTCCCGATTTGCCACTGTAGTACTCCCAAATCTTTTTGAACTGAGGCAAACGTTTTTTGCCCCACTTTACAAAACCCGAGTCGTCTTCAATCACAAACTGGATGCCATTGGACATCGCCTCCAAACCAGTGAGTGCCACCATACCTTTCATAGAAGCCGTCAACATATGTAGTAACGCTTGACCCATCGTGGCTGTGTGGCGCACTTCTGCAGCCGCAACCGGCGGCACACCATGTGAAACCGCAGCAAACAAACCAATCACCATTGCAACGGTTAGAAAACCAAAAACCATTAAAAACATAAGGACGATTTTTGCCGACTCGCCGCGGCCGCGGACGGTTAAGTAACACGTCACAAATGCCAAAACCGCACCAATTCCAAAATGGATGAGCCAGTGCGCGTCGTAGGCATTTAAAATAGAAAGCAGTTGGTCAACTCCAGACAGAGCTGAAACAACGATCGTTAAAATGTAATCCTGGATCAATGTGACAGCGACAATAAGACTCACCGTGGGCATCAAGTAACGCATTGAGGCGGTGTACGATCCGCCACCCTCATTAAAAATTCCCAGCGAGTGCATGTAGAGAAAGCCAAACACGACGTTCGCGAGCGCGATCACTCCTACGGCCACATATGCCCAACCTTGTAAATTGTATGGATGCAACGCACTCATCATCTCGCCAGTGGCGTAGTAGTAGGACGTGAAGTAGTCAACACCAAAAAGTGCGAGCGCCGCGAGCAGACCAATTTGGCCAGCACCATGTTTGTGTGTGTCTTCTTTATTTTCGGCAGCTGAGGAAAATTTATACGATAAAAAGACAATGACAACCAACAGGATAATCGACAACATATTTTTCTTTACGTTTGATAGGGTTTAATAGCTTCGCCAACCGAGCACCTTACTTTGCGTCTCATCGTCGGTGGCACGCATCACACGAACGGTAAATGTCTTAATTAATACGAGGGCAGTTAGAAGTAAACAGAAACTCACGATGAGAAAAAGTTTCATACTTCCTTTTTGAAGTATTTTTACTCCTAGCCCTCATTGTTGTCAAGAATTACAAAGAGATCGTATTCTCTAAAGTTGAAAAATGTGAATTATTATAGGATAATAGCGGGATCGCCCAACCTTTAGACAAACGAGGAAAAACATGGGCAAAAAAGATCCACCCCAGATGGGGTGGCTAGAATTTGGGCTAGCATGCTTAGGCGTGCTAGCTTTCGCAAGTTTGTTTGTCGGAGAGGTGACCTGGCCTGGCACCTTCCTGAAATTCGGGGCCCTTGCTTTGATTTGTTGGTTGTTGCCGCGCGCTTCTCAGCGCGAAGGCGACTCGCCGACAAAAAAAGGTAAGTAAACATTTGCCTCCTCCCGCTTAGCGGGGGGAGGCAAAATTCTTTTTCAGTTACAGTTTAGGGGCTCTACTACTCTCGCACCTTTGCGTAAGAATACGCGTGTTTCACTTTTTTCGTTGGTCCTTTTTTCTTCCCTTTGCCCAACTCGATTGTGACAGACACAGTGTTGTCGACGTCGCCAACCAATGCAGTTGTGTCGACAATTTTTGCATTGATGCCTGCTTTACGCAACGCCGGCATGAACATCTTTGCATTACCGTCGTGCAAGAAACGTGTGTACAGCGAGTGCCTGTACGTTGGAATCAGTACCTGCATTTCTACACGAGAGTTTTGCTTCCGCAGTTTCTTTAAGTAATCAACCATTGGCACGTCCAATTGACGCAATGGATCTGCCACAAGCTCCAAAGGCATGGAAAAGTGCTCTTTCCAATCTTTCTCCAACACACTCTTTTCCTTAATGACATTTTCTGGAGCGGTAGCGACGTGCAAGGCCATAATTTTGGTCGTCACTTCATCCTTCTTCACTTGTTCAATCGTTTGCTTTATCGCCGCAAAAACCGATTTGTTGTCCGCGCGCACCAAGAACACAAACAATCGCTTGTATTGTTTCGGCTGCACATAACTGAGCTTGTCTTTGGCGCCCAATTCAAATTTCCGGGACACTGACTTGTAGTGTTTGTGGATAAGCTGGAACGCAATAAGTTCCAAAATTAACACACCGAACACTGCGCCCACACCAGAAGTGAACTTGGTGATCAACGCCACCAACGTCACTGCAGCTGTAGCAGTTGCACCAGTGCCACTAATTAACACTTGTCCAAATTTCTTGTGGCGCAAACCATACAGCACCATACTCGCTTGCGAAATAGTCAACGCTAAGAACACTGAGAAACCAAACATTTCTACCAAACGAGCGGTCTCACCACGTGAGTAGAGAATGAGCAAAATACCCACCCACATAAGTGCATCAATACCAAAGTTGTGGACCAAACGTGCACCCATATACTTGGCTTTGCGTGGCCCAATGCCCACCTCACCCATGCGCTTTAGCGCTTGTGGGAAAGCGGCAAAACTCGTATTGCTGGCTAACGCCAAAATCACAATGATTGCTGCATTCCACAAAATGTTTCCGAGATACAAGACACCAGTTTGGGCAAAGCTGCTGCCCCACACTGCGCGTGCGACCATGGAAATATTTGTTTCTACATCAGATGGACGAATACCAGCCACACCGGTTAAGTACTGGATTGCAACGATAAAGAGGCCAGTCAAAACAACTGATCGCATCAATGACATTGAAGCATTTTTCGCGCGTGGTTCGCGGAAAATTTCGGTACTTTGGTTGATCGTTTCGACACCAGAAAAAGCAGTACAGTAGTTTGCAAAAGCTAAAAGTAACAACCACATCGTGATTGGGCTGTTCGTAACTGCCTTTGGTGCGTGGACCATAATCGTGTGCAAGTGACCAGTCATTGCGAGGAAAATTCCAAAGCCCAAACTCACCACACTCATGATCACATAAAACGCCACCAACACAAGCGAGACGGTGCTACTCTCCTGCAAGCCACGGCGGTGCAGGACACGCAAGAACACTAATGTGAAGATGTCCAAACCCACACGCATAAACCATGGATGTAAGAATGGGAACACTGACGCGAGCACTTCACCCATAAAGACGATCGTAATTGGTGAGTTGATCGCGAGGTCATTCATCATGGACGCCAGCGCAACCTCTGGCACAATCTTGCCCAAAACACCCTTGAAGTTATCTTTCGAAACGTCATACACGCCAGCACGGTGTGGGTAGGCGTAGAGTGTGCGCGAGTAACTAATGCCAATCAAAATGAGCAAACCAAAAATAATCCAACTCATTGCCCAACCCCAAGCGAGCGCAGTAACGCCAGAAACAATTAAAATACCGGCGCCGGCTTCGCCACAAAAGTTGATGGAGCTCAGTAAATCGGTAATGGTAAGGGAAAGGGCTTTGAGGTTGCTGACTTCGCGATTTTCAATGGAAGATGAAGCAAGAGGTTGATGTTGGGCGGTAATAAACGAATCAATTTTGGAAAGAATAGATAACGGATTCATGCAACTCCTAGCAAGTACGAACAGAAGTTAAACACTAGAACCAAACAACAACGTTTTGATTTTGAGGATTTTTGTCTCGCTCTAATCTGCAATTCCTGAGTACTCTTGTAAATAAATATGGCCGAATAAAAAAGTGAACCAAAAGCGGCCCACGATATAGGGTCTGAAAAAATTATATTGCTGAATTGGGAAAAGTAAAGGTTGGAAAAATTGTTGCAAAAAAATATGAAAATGCCCCGCCGGTTAGACCGGAGGGGCATTTGGCTTAAGTTAACAGAGAAATTTCGATGACGGCCATTAGTGGTGGCCGTTGCCGTTGCTCCCATTAACAAGACTGTATGGGAGCATTTCGATCCTGGCGTTCAGGGCCCTTTTCTGCAAACCTCTCGTCAGTTTCTGGGCCGTTTGGTTGTGGAAGAACCCTTGCAGGGGGTCCCCTGTTTCGAAGTAGGGCAGAATTACCACGACTTCGCAGATCGATTGGTGCGCTGCGGTTTCGATTTCATCGAGGATGTCATTCGTGACATCCCGTTCAGGGCTTTCGATGATTTCGAGCGGCACACCGCCCGACCAGTTGTTCCACTTTGCCTGGAGCTTACGACGTTCAGGTTCGATGCCGGCATCCGCGTATACGGCCCTGATTTCGGCGCGCTCGCTTTGACGCGCGAGTTGCTTTGCTTCCTGCAACGCGATCAGCGTCGCCTTGTGCATTCCGGAAACAGGAAGCAGGATCAGACAACGTGGTTCAGTCGGTTTTTCGTACCAAACCTTTGGTGGCGTCATTCCTGCCAACGATAGTTTTTCCGCCACCCAGCGATAGTGGCGATTGATCAGATGGAAAAAGATCATCATCAGACCAACAACGAAGACAACGATCCACGCGCCCTCAACGAACTTTGAGAGCAGGAACACTATGCCGACGATGAAGGTCATGACCGCCCCGGCCAGGTTTATAGCCATCTGCCTCTTCCACTGAGGGTCGAATTCAACCTCATCACTGAGGTAAGTTGTCCGCAAGGTTTTTCCTGGGGTTAGCTTGCCCACCTTTCTCCAAAAGATCACCATGCCAAATTGGCAGAGGGTGAACTCAATGAAGATTGAAACGCCGAAAAGCGGTAACAGGGCACTGACGTCTCCCTGAAAAACGATGATCAACGCGCCGGCTGCTATTGCCACCGTGGTAATACCCCAGTGGTAGACCAGCCGGTCACCTAGGTCCCCAAAAAATGCAGGGACCAGGTCTCGTGAACCGCTGGCCGCAACACGTGGAAAGTCCACGTATGACGTAAAGGAAGCCAAAGCCAGGATCATGAGAGCAGCGATCATAGTGGCCCAAAAACCCAGGCCGGGTCCCCAAACCGCCATTGCGATTTGCGACAGAGACGTGTGGTCTTCGAGCGGCACTGCGTGAATCCTCAGGGCCAAAATCGTGAACCCAGTAAAGAGAATCACGACAATTCCCGACAGGAACCACAGCGACTTGCGCGCGTTCAGGCTGGACGGCTCCTTGAACTGGCGAGCAGCATTGCTGTTTGCTTCAACACCAGTCAAAGCTGTAAATGCCGCTGCGGCGGCGCGCAGAAACAGGAAGAGCGACAGGCTTGTGACGGCGGGCTGCAAAACTTCTGGCGACGGAGGTAGCCCACCCAAAGCCATTTTCACCAGCCCGACAATAACCGTCAGAACCGATGTGATGACGAACAGGTAGACAAACCCGACGATAAACTTTCCAGAGTCGCTCGCGCCGCGCATCTGCACAACCCAGAGCAAAGCTTGAATTCCCAAACAGATCAGCACTTTGTTTGCGAAAATTGCGGCTGAAATGTCAGGGTTCACGGTTCTGAGGGCCGACGCGATTTCGTTCACCCCAGCTGGGGTAGTCACGGCGGCGTTCATTACATACTCAAAGAGTAGTAATGCAAACGCCAGTGAACCGAAGAGGTGGCCTAGGTTGTCTTTGGTGACAATGAAGCCACCCCCATCACTGTGATAGACCTTGATCACCTGACTATAGCTTACTGTCAGGATAACCACGATCACAAACACGATGGCGGCAATTGCCAAGCCCCACAGCATCGCAGCTGCACCGGCTAAAGCCAGCACAGCTAACATTTCGTGGAACGAGAATGCCGTCGACGAGAGCAGGTCGGGGCCGACAGCAGCGCTGCCGATCATGACCGACCACTTTTGGTGACTCGCCTCGCTGTTTTTCAGCGGGCGACCGATAACTAACCGCTTAATGTCTGCGACGCCCATTGCGTCTCTCCTTGTTTTTCATACTTCGAACTCCGAACGAATGTCTTGTATCCCTCTAGTCTTGCAATCGCTAGAGGAAGAAAGCGAATTGACCGACCGAATCCTCCTTTTCTTATTTGAAATTTGAAAATTTCCTACTCAACTCGTCCGAAAACGAAAAAGAGCAGGATAAACTGCGCGCATCATCTTAAAAAAACAATGTGCACAAATTACCCTGCTCAGTTGCTTTCTGGAGCTGAGAAGAAGGAGGTGGGTCAAACTATTTCCACTAATTTTTACTCTGTTAACTTGTTAAAGAACGATGGGCAGGAAAGCAATTTTCCGCCATCTCCACACACGTGCCTTACCCAAAAGGGTTGATGCATAAAGCATTATCAAGTTTTAAGTAAGGGCCTATAGTATAACACTTTTGAGTGTTTTTGAGTATATTTGACATAGTTAAAAGACCACTGGAACGTTTTTGAAAAAAGGAAAAACACTATAGTAATAGCAGCCTGGTGCGCCTGGAGAAAATTTTAGCCTTGGGAAATACCGAGTTGTTGGTATGTACGCAAATACTTTTCATACGAACTTTGATCCGTTTTGAATTGAATGGTTTGGTCAGAATTCAACGCCACTGCTTCACACGTAAAAATGACCACAGCTCCTTCACCCATAAAAGTGGGTATGACATCACAATTACCAAGCACATCGAATTTTGGAACCATCTTAACTCCAGTCATCTGGAGCTGCTTATTAATTTCAACCATTTGGTCTTTGGGATATAAATAAACGAGGACGCCCTTATTCGTCTCCACAGCCAAAAAAATTCTTTTGGTTATGTTGGCGTCACCGGCAACTATTTTTTCTGCATTTATGTCGTTAGTTGCGGAAAAACTTCCATTTACAATGTTTTCGTATTGCTGTTCGAGAATTTCTCCGGTAATGACTGGCTGTTCTTCTTTCGGTTTGCCGACAATTACCGGCTCAGGCATCACAAAATCTTCTGCGCCAGTTTGACTCGCAAGAATCCGTGTATGGAAAGGCGGCAACTTTTTGTCACCCAATTTTCTTTCACCAAAAATTCCTGTCACTCAACCCTCCTTTCCTGCACCTGACTTCTTTACATCCCCGCGCCCGCCCGTTCCGGACTGGTCGGGATCAAACGACCGATGATGACATTTTCCTTCAAGCCTTCCAAGTTGTCCATCGCGCCAGAAACCGCAGCGTCCGTCAACACATTTTTGGTGTGTTGGAACGAAGCAGCTGAGAGCCACGAGCTGGTGAAGAGTGACGAGCGGGTAATACCCAAAATCATCACTTTTGCAGTCGCGGGCTCACCACCGGCAGCCATGACAGCGTCATTGGCTAAGACAAATTTAGAACGCTCAAGGACTTCACCAGTTAAGAACTCAGTATCACCTGGAAGCTCAACTTGCACTTTGTCACTCATCTTGCGTGCGATGACTTCAAAGTGTTTGTCGTGGATAGGAATACCCTGTGACTCGTACACTTTTTGAATTTGCTCGATGACGTATTCTTGCGCCGCAAGCATGCCACGAACTTGCAAAATTTCGCGGACGTCCAGTGTGCCTTCGACAAGTTGTGAGCCGGTGTGCACTAAGTCACCATCTGCCACCATCACTTTTGAGGTTTTTGGCACAGTGTAGACGCGCTCTTCGATTGGTTGCGAAGTGGTTTTGACCGTAATCACTTTACTGATGTCATTTTCTTCAATTGTGACTTTGCCGGAGATCTCGGAAATTGGGGCGAGCGATTTGGGCACGCGAGCTTCGAAGAGTTCTTCGACGCGCGGCAAACCTTGCGTCACGTCCAAACCAACGATACCTCCAGAGTGTTTGACACGCATGGTTAACTGCGTTCCTGGCTCACCAATGGACTGCGCAGCGACCACACCAACTGGTACACCGATCTCAACGAGGTCGCGGGTAGAAAAGTCCCAACCGTAACACATTGCACAGATACCTTTGGAGGCTTGGCATGTTAATGGGGAACGAATCTCAATGGAGCTCAAATCAGTCCGGTCGATCTCGGCAGCCACCTCACCAGTAATGACTTCGTCAGCTTTGACCAAGACTTTCTTTTTGTCCATAATGTCGTGCAGTGCGATGCGGCCAGTGATGCGGTTGGCAAAAACGCTGGAGCGTGGCTCGCGGCGGACTTCCAAACCTCTTTCAGTCTCACAATCGTGTAAACGGACGATCACATCGTGGGATACGTCCACTAAACGGCGGGTCAAGTAACCGGCATCAGCGGTTTTGAGCGCTGAGTCAGTCAAACCCTTGCGTGAACCACGAGATGACGTTACGTACTCGAAAATTGAGAGACCCTGACGGAAGTTGGACTTCGTCGGCATTTCCACAATTTTTCCAAGTGGGTCAACGACGAGACCACGCATTGCGGCCAACTGTTTGACCTGGTCTTTCGATGCACGCGTTCCACCAGAGTTAATCATGACTTTCACGGCGTTGTCTTCGGCGTAGGAGTTCCAGGTTTTTTCGGCGACGTCTTCGGTGGTGTCCATCCAAATTTGGAAGGTTAAGCGCTTGCGCTCTTCAGCGGTCACTAAGCCATCCAAAAAGTTCTGTTGGACTTCTTCGGCTTTTTTGTTAGCGACGGTGATGATTTTATCTTTTTCTTCAATCATCTTACAGTCACTCACTGAAACTGAAAGACCGGAAACGGTTGCCGCCTCGAAACCGAGATCTTTGATGTCGTCAATCAATTGACGAACACGCTCTTGGTCTTCGTTGTGAATGGCAATCGTCACCAACTCTTTGATTTTCTTAGCGGTGATTGGCTCGTTCACGAAACGCAACTTTGCCGGCAAGACGTCATTGAACAGCAAGCGACCGACCGTTGTTTCCACCATGTATGGCTTGCCTTCGCTGTCTTTCAAACGCACTTTCATGCGTTGGCGCATACCCAATTTACCGGTTTGGTAGACGTGGTACGCTTCATCTTGTGATGCAAAAATTGTTTCGATTTTTGGCAACTTTTCGTCGATTGATGTTTGGTAGTACGCACCCATTGCCATCTCTTTGTTTGGCACGGTGATTGGGTCACCATTCGCTGGCTTCAATAAGTTGTGTGAAGACATCATGAGGGTGCGTGCCTCTTCTTGCGCTTCATTTGTCAACGGCACGTGGACAGCCATTTGGTCACCGTCGAAGTCGGCGTTGTAACCAGAACACACACAGGGATGTAAACGGATCGCTTTGCCTTCAATGAGAATTGGGAAAAACGCTTGCATACCAAGTTTGTGCAACGTTGGCGCGCGGTTCAAAACCACTGGGTGGTTTTTAATTTCTTTTTCCAAAATGTCGTAAACTTCCGGTTCACGGCGCTCAATCAAGTGTTTGGCACTTTTGACGTTTGGCGCAACACCTTGCAAAATTAATTGGTGCAAGACGTACGGCTTAAACATTTCCAATGCCATATCTTTTGGCAAACCACATTCGTAGAGCTTGAGTTCTGGACCGACTACAATGACGGAACGGCCAGAATAGTCCACACGTTTACCCAATAAGTTTTGGCGGAAACGACCTTGCTTACCGCGCAACATTTCTGAAAGTGAGCGCAGCGGTTTACGGTTTGAACGGCGTTTGGCTTGGCGGGCTTGACTACTATCGATCAAAGAGTCGACCGCTTCTTGCAACATGCGTTTTTCGTTGCGCAAAATAATGTCCGGCGCACCGAGCTCGATCAAGTGTTTCAAACGGTTGTTGCGGTTGATGACGCGGCGATATAAATCGTTGAGGTCTGATGTCGCAAAACGGCCACCGGAAAGCTGCACCATCGGGCGCAAATCTGGCGGGAGCACTGGCAACACGGTTAAGAACATCCACTCAGGATCAATTTTCGCTTTGAGCAAACCTTCGACGACACGCAAGCGCTTCGTTGCTTTGACTTTTTTAGCACCCTTGGCCTCAGCCATTTCAATGCGCAACTTTTCCACGAGGTCAGTTAAGTTCAAATCTTTCACCAACTCCATGATGCTTTCTGCACCCATACCGACGCGCAGATGTTCAACGGCGTTGTACTCATCCAACTTCAAGTACTCATCCTCACTAAGAATCGAGCCTTTGTGGATTTTTTTCAACATCGCTTTCAACGTCTTGTACACTTCTTCTGTTTGTAACAGTTGTGTTTCGAGCGTTTCTTTGGCGCTGGTCAGTTGCTGTTTCGCTTTGAGTGTGAGCTCTTGGATACGCAGTTCGAGCGTTTCGGTACTTTTGACTTTGGCCTTCAGTGCAGTTTTCGCATCTTCAAGGTCATTCTTCACTTTTTCCATATCATTCTTAACGCGCTCTTTCAACTCATCTTGCGCAACGACCAATTCAGCATCCAATTTCTCAATGACTTCGTTCTTCTCATCTTGATTGACTTCGAGCACAACATACTGAGAGAAGTACACAATGGAAGCGAGATTGCGTGGCGAGATGTCCAGTAATAACGACAACTTTGATGGCGCCCCCTTGAAAAACCAAATGTGGGCAATCGGCGTCGCGAGGGTAATGTGGCCCATGCGCTCACGGCGGACACGCGACTGTGTGACTTCAACACCACATTTGTCACAGATAATGCCTTTGTAACGAATACGTTTGTACTTACCACAGTAACACTCATAGTCTTTCATTGGTCCGAAAATTTTCTCGTCAAAGAGACCGTCTTTTTCGGCGCGCAACGAACGATAGTTGATCGTCTCTGGCTTTTTGACTTCACCATACGACCACGACTTGATGATGTCGGGAGAGGCGACGCGTATTTCTAACGCTGAAAAGTCTACGACTTGTTTCATACACCCTCCTCTACTTCGGCTAAATCTTCTGGTTTTGGTTCAAGATCTTCCGGTAGATCTTCTCCAGCTTCTTCTAATGTGTCATCTGTTGTATCGTCAGTTGTATCGTCAGTTGCAGCGGTCTGGTCATCAGCGGCAAGTGCCGTTGGGTCAGCGACGATTGATGCATCATTTGCGGCAGCGATGTCATCTGCAGGTGTGGCGCCGATCACTTTTTCGGTTTCTTCCACAGCCTCAACGACTTCCTCACCGTGGGGCACGATGTTCAAACCGAGCGACTTGATTTCACACAAGAACACGCGGAATGATTCGGTGACTGTTGGGTCAGGAATTTGGGTACCTTTGACAATTGCTTCAAATGTTTTGGCGCGACCGACGACGTCGTCTGACTTAATCGTCAACATTTCCTGCAGCATGTGGGCTGCACGATGCGCTTCGAGTGCCCAAACTTCCATTTCTCCCAAACGCTGTCCACCCATTTGCGCTTTACCGCCCAATGGTTGTTGCGTCACGAGAGAGTATGGTCCGGTTGAACGAGCGTGGGTCTTGTCCTCAACCATGTGGATGAGTTTCAAGATGTAGCCGATACCAACCACGGTGTCCTCACTGAATTTTTCACCAGTGCGGCCATCAACCAAACGCACTTTACCAGTGACTGGCAAGTTCGCGCGCTCGAGCTCTTCCCAAATTTTACTTTCGTTGACTTGTTCAAAAGCGGGGATCGCGACTTTGTAACCTAACTTTTGCGCGGCCCAACCCAAGTGTGCTTCGAGCAACTGGCCCAAGTTCATACGGGCCAACACTGACAGCGGGGAAATAATAATGTCAACTGGCGTGCCATCTTCCAAGTGCGGCATGTCGGATGCGGGCACGATCTTTGAGACCACGCCTTTGTTTCCGTGACGACCGGCAACTTTGTCACCGACCGTAATTTTGCGGATTTGGGCGACGCGCACCATGACTTCTTTAATGGTTCCTGGATCGAGTTCGTCACCGAGGTCGCGGTCAAGAATCTGCACGTCAATGACTGTGCCACTTTCACCGTGGGGCATGCGCAGTGATGTGTCGCGCACTTCACGGGACTTCTCACCAAAAATGGCGCGGAGCAAACGCTCTTCTGGCGTTAACTCTGTCTCACCCTTTGGTGCAATTTTTCCGACTAAGATGTCTCCAGAACTCACGACTGAACCGATGCGGATAATACCGTCAGCGGTTAAGTTACCCAAGAATGCTTCAGCAACATTGGGAATGTCGTTGGTTAATTCTTCAGGCCCAAGCTTGGTGTCCATGACTGCGGCACGATACTCACTAATGTGAATTGACGTGAGCAAGTCTTCGCGCACTAAGCGGTCAGAAATAACAATCGCGTCTTCATACCCCAAACCTTCAAAAGATGAGTAGGCGATTAATAAGTTTGTTCCAAGAGCCAGCTCACCGTTTTCGGTGGCTGGGCCATCAATCAAAATGTCGCCGCGCTTCACCACTTGACCAACATTGACTGCTGGTTTTTGTGAGTAACAGGTGCTTTGTGACGTGCGGAAAAACTTTTCGACAAAGTATGTCTCTGTCTCACCACTAATTTGCACGCGCTCATCTTCACTCGTTTTTTGCATGAGCTTCGCGTGGTCTTTTTCAGATTTATCAAGTTTGATAACCACTTTGTTTGCGTCGATATACTCCACGACACCTGCATGACGAGCCATCACTGTGCGGTTCATTGCAGTCGCGACTGCAGATTCCATACCCGTTCCCACAATTGGTGCGGCTGGTTTCAATAGAGGCACAGCCTGACACTGCATGTGTGTGCCCATGAGAGCGCGGTTCGCTTCGTCGTGCGCGATAAATGGGATCAATGATGCTGATGTACCAATAACTTGGCGCGGAATGACGTCAATGTACTCCACATCAGTAACTGGGCCTTCCATAAAGTCATTCATGTAGCGGATAGGCACCCACTCTTGTGTAATTTCACCCTTGTTGTCGATCGAAACACCAGCGTGTGTGATTTTTACATCTTCTTCATCGTCGGCAGAAAGATAGACGATTTCATCTTTCACAATCATCTTGTCATTTTTGTTCACGACCTTGCGGTACGGCGCTTCCAAAAATCCAAAATGGTTGACCTGCGCATATAGTGCGAGGTAGGTTACAAGACCGATGTTCGGACCTTCCGGCGAACGCACTGGGTCAATACGAGAATATTGTGAAGCATTGATGTCGCGCATGGAAAACGATGCGCGCTCACGGGTCACACCACCACTACCCATCACGGACAAACGGCGGAGGTTGTCAATTTCAGAAAGCGGGTTGGTTTGGTCTAAGATTGTTGACAAGCGGTTACGGCGGAAAAACTCAGAAATTGTTGCGATGAGAGGACGCGCATTGACCAATGCGGCTGGCGTCAACACTTCATCAGTTTTGGTTAATGACATTTTTTCACGGATGGATCGCTCTAAACGAATAAGGCCGATGCGAAACGCATTGGCTTGCACCAACTCACCCACACGACGAACACGGCGATTGCTCAAGTGGTCAATATCATCAACTTTGCCCTTACCATTTTGTAATTTGATTAAGTACTTCACGGCAGCAACGATATCTTCCGGTGTGAGCACGGTTGTTTTTAAGTCCACATTAATTTTCAAACGGCGATTCATTTTGTAACGACCTACATCAGCGAGATCATAGCGGCGGGGATCAAAAAACATTTGGTGCAAAAGTTGTTTGGCGTTGTCCAAAACGGCCGGCTCACCAGGACGCATTTTTTCATAGAGCTCAATGAGTGCTTCTGCCTGTGACTTCGTCACGTCTTTTTGCAAAGTATTTGCAATGTAATCCGCACCATCTTTGACTTCCGTATCACTAAACAGTTTCGTGATTTCATCATCACTGCTGTAACCCATCGCGCGCAACAGCACGGTCACCGGCATTTTGCGGCGGCGGTCAACTTTCACCGTAATCACATCGCGCTTGCCCACATTAAACTCAATCCACGAACCGCGGAGCGGACGCAGCTCACCTTGGTATAACATCTTGCCCACACTTGGATCAAAGTCACCAGAAAAGAAAATGCCCGGCGAGCGGACAAGTTGTGTCACGACGGCGCGCTCAATACCATTAATAATGAAGGTGCCAGACGCAGTCATTTTGGGAATGTCACCCAAAAAGACTTCCTGGGTTTGTTCTTCACCAGTTTTTTTGTTGGTTAATGTGGCTTCAACGCGGAGAGGAATATCGTACGAAACAGCTTTCTTTTTTGCTTGGGAAGGGGTGTATTTTGGTTTGCCGAAGTGGTAGCTTCCAAACTTCAGGCTCCAGTTTTTACCCGTAAAATCTTCAATACCTTTTTCGCTATTGATCTCATCTAATGCAACACGAATACCTGTACTTAAAAATTCTTCGTAGCTTTCACGTTGCACTTTGGTAAGGTCAAGTTCTGGTAAAGTGACACCAGTTTTGCCCCAATATTCGCGGGGTTTGGCGGTTTTGAGTGTTTTAGGTGCGGTTTTGTGAGAAGGTTTATTCATTGTTTTACTCGGTGTTTTACTAATTATTTTTGGAGCTTTTTGAGTGGGTTTGGCGCTTTTTTTTGCGTGAGTTTTAGTCTGCGGCATGACGGTCCTTTCCGTAGAAACCAAAAAAAGGCTGTCTCAAGAGACGAGACATCCTTCTGTCAAATTCTGATTAGTCAAAAAGAAACAATGATTGGCAAGAAAGCTTTCTTCTGTTACCAACTTGGCTGATTTCGTGGACGTGATTGTATCAAGGAAAAAATGCAAATGCAAGCGGCAGTTAGCGTAAATACTGCTGAACGTTGCTGTTATGCTCTTCCAGCGTCTTTGCATAGTGCATAGTACCCTGTCGATCGGTGACGTAGTACAAGTAATCAGTTCGGGTGGGATGCAAAACAGCATTAATTGCATTCAGGCCAGGGTTGTCGATTGGGTGCGGTGGCAGACCTTTATATTTATACGTATTAAATGGTGAAGTACTGAGTTTTAAGTCACTCGTCGGTTCCGCCCACCAGGTTTGGAAAACTGGATCATAGCCATGGATGTACTGCAGTGTTGCATCGACATTCAGTCCGCCACCCAACTGCAAGCGGTGCTCCAAAATGCCGGCAACGATTTTCATCGTTTGAGGCTGACGTGCTTCGCGCTGTACAATTGAAGCAAGAGTGATTACATCGTGCAAGCTGTACCCAGATGCTTGAATATCACCGGCTAAATTGTTGGTGACTTTTTTGTCAAATGTATCGCGCAATACATGGTAGATTGAGTCTGCGGTGGCAGTGCGTTGAAATAAATAGGTATCCGGGAATAAAAACCCTTCATCATTTTTCGCTACGTTCAAAAACTCTTGTTTATCAAAGTTGGGCAATTGTTGCGACGCGAGCATATCGGCAATTTCTTCCTCGCGCCAACCTTCCGGGATAGTAGCCCACAAATCATTCGTGCCACGCGTGAGATTTTGTGCAACTTCATTTGTGCTCATTGATGGCGATAACATAAACGTGCCAGCTTGAATTTTGCTGCCGAGGTGCAACTGCCACACTTGTTCACGGAAAAGCAATGCGTTTCTAATAAGACCCGCTTGTTGGAGCCGTGACCCTATTACAGAAACCGATTGGCCAGTGGGAACGACAAAATTTGTTTTCTGTGTTTGTTGTGGGTTCACTGGTTGGAGTTGAGTTGTAGCGTAGAAAAAAGTTGCGGCGGCGAGGAGCGCGGCGCTGACGAAGAAAATGAAAAAAAGGCGCAGGAAGGTTTTCATAGAAAAAATGAGTATACCATTCTAGGCTGAGATTTGGTTATCTAAGTACTCCTGCAAAAACTCCGCAGCGGCGAAGTGGTCAATGGGTTGCTGGCGCACGGAGCGTTTTTTGGAGAGCAACATTTTTTCGTGGACGGTAGCTGAGCTAAGTGTTTCATCAACAAACTGCACGGGAATTTTCGTGTGAGATTCAAGTTTTTTTACAAACTGGCGCGTACGATCTGCCATCGTATTTTCAGAAAGACCGATGATGATGCGTTCGACATTTTCTTCAACCAAAATTTTTTCTAGTTTCACAAAAAAACCTTCATCATTTGGCAAAATCTTCAGTGGTTCCGCGAGGCTGCCGCGTGAAATTGCTAAACCAATGCGGCTGGTTCCATAATCAATAGCAAGCGTAATGGGGAGAAACATAATTAGATCAATATCAGTTACTTAAGTTGGCCAACTCCGCGTCAATGATACCACGATCCGCGGTCGTTCCCTCAGGCACACACGTCACGAGGCGCAAGCCTTTTGTGTCGTACTGTTGGTCCAAAATATACGTATCCTCTGGTTTGACCACGCGCTTGTCGCGCACTATGTAGGTATACTTCACGTTATCGTGCGTAATGTAAATTTTATCGCCGCGGCTAAGAGTCATGATTTTACTAAAAATGGAAATGTAGCGGCGCGGATTTTTTTCGTTGGGATTATAGAATTGGCGCAAAATAGAATGGCCAAAAATCACCGGTGAACCCAGTTGGCCCGGCAAAGCTGTACCGGGATATTGAATCAAACTTTTGTCTAAGTTTGAGCCACCAACTTTCACTTTTGCATTAAAGACTTCCAAACTTGGGATTTCGAGCGTGTACTCAATCGCCTTGCTATCATCAACCGTTGGCAAAGTCAGAGACGGGAACCAGTTGGAAAGATTCGTGTAATCCAGTTCATCACTGAGGATTGTTGGTTGGGAAAAAGCTTGGTCAATCGCGGCCATTTCTGCTGACTGCGATGAAGCTTGATCCTCTTTTGCTTGCACGACAATATGGGGCATGAAGTCCAAAACTTGGTCAGCGGGCACGGGCGCAAGCAATGCGACATGTGATAGTGCGGGCATAGTAAACAAATAGTAGGAAATGATTGGCCATGCAGCACTGCCCACTAAAAAAATCCCAATCGAAATGCACACAAATGGAATAACGGCGAGAAAAATCCGTTTGTGGCGAGGAATTTGTTGACGGCGCTGTTGGGCGAGGAACTGGTCGAGCTCGGCCTCAACTGATTCTGCGGCGAGCGAACGTTGCATGAAGTGCTGCAGTTTTTGATCAACCACTTCCAACGGAATTTCTGCCGCGAGCGCTTTACGGTACATCTCCACAAGTTTGTGTTTTGGAATGGAAGGAGCAGCAGTTTTAATAGATCGCTTACGCATAACTTTGACCGAATTATTTAGTTCGCAGTTGTGATCTCAATTTTTTCCGGCTGCGCGGGCAATGTATGGAATACCAACCCAAGCACCCACGGCACGAACTGGATCTTTGCTGAACGCACTTCTTTTTTACTTTCCAAAATCGCCAGACTGTCTTTTTCCGATTTCCCCAAAATCTCACTCTTCCATTGTTGCGGATCAACCGAAGGTTGCGCCGTTCCCGACACATTTGTTTGCAACACAACTTGCGCTGATGCAGTGGAGGTTGTAATCGGATTAGTGAGAACTTGTGGAGGTTCATTACTTAATGTGTAACCAGCGGGGACTTGACTTGCCAAAATTTGCGCGGTCAACGGTTGCAAATCGGACATGTGGTATGCGAGCGCTTCAGCCGTGATTTTCAAGTGCAGAGACAATGTGTCCAGCTCCTTACCCACATCGCCGTTGTACTGTGTGCTCACAACTTTGAGGCGATTCGTGGGGACATAGTATGTGCCATTACCATTCATTGCTTTGAAGTCTTGTGTCGCTTTGTCAGTCAATTCTTTTTTCAGCGTAGCGAGAAGTTGATCTTTGTCTTGTTGTGAGACAGCGCGGATGCCACGACTCGAGCCGCCGGCAAGAACTGTTTTCGTTTGCGCTTTATATGTCGTGTTTGCAAAATTTTCCACTCCCAAGTCGATGCTTGAACCAATATTGGAGTCTTGGCCGATAGCAGCAGCGGTGACCGTGACATCTGCCGACCCCGGCTTAATCACAAGCGAATTATTTGAGTCAACGCTACTACTCGCGGAAGCAACGACCGTCGCTTGATCTAATAAATAGATCAGATTTCCCGAACTTAACTTTGTCCCCGTCGCAAAATTTTTCAAGTTGGAGGTGTAGTTAAAAATGGTAACTGTCCCTTTGGCTTTATCGCCAATAATTTTTGTGCCGGTAGTGTCAGCAAGTTTGTCGCCTTCTTCATCTTTATTCATCACGTCGGCATGGATAATCAATTTATTTGGATCGCTCTGTGCCGCAGCGGGGTCGAGTGTTAAGTTGAAGTCTTTGCTTACAGTTTGGTTATTGAGCTGCAATGTCACCATTGCGCGCAATACATTTTTGCCAGCAAAAAATGTGAGACCGGCTAACACAAGCAAGCCACCAATGACGCCAAAAAAGATAAATCGGCCATGATTTGGGGGGGTAGGATGGTCTTCATTCATCGGCACATACGAACGTTCGGCCACATAATGTGCTTGTTGTTCCGGTTCTTTCATTGGTTGCTTTGGTTTTTCTCGTGGCGGTTCAGGTATTTCTTCAGGTTCAAACTCCTCAGTTTCTTCAGCCACCGCTGCTAACGGCGACGTAAATCCTATCTCATCGGCTGAAAGCGGTTCAACATTTGCATTTTCCATAGAAATGGGAATGGATTCCGATTTTTCTTCTTCTTTTTCTTTTTGTTCCGCTTCTTCTATTTGCGTTTCTGTTTTTTGCAGACCGCGCGCCGCAGCAATTGCTTTGCCACCAGTCTCCACAACAACGTCCATGGCCGGTTTGCTGTCAAGTGTTTCGATTACAGGCGCGTGCAAAAAGGGATAAGAACCAACCCAATCATATCCAATCAGCTGCTGCTGAACTTCAATCACGGCTTCTACGGAAAGCATAACGGAAAAAAGGATAATTTTTGACGGGAAAACTTTTTCGGTGAAGTGGGCAAAAGCTTCCGTTAAGTCAGAAACCCCTTCGCCAGAGCGGCCAACGCGAATTGTGTTAGTGATTTGGCCGTTACGAATGAGATGGACATCTAAATTTTGTTGTGAAACTTCAATCAAAAAAATGCTCAGTTGTGGCGACGTTTCGGAGAGGTACTGTGTAATAGCTTCAGGAATAATCACAAAACCAATCGGCTCCAGTGAAAGTTCCTTCGTCATTTTTTGGAAAAGACTTTTTTTCTGCGCAACGATGCCATTCGCGTCTACCCAATCATTGTTTAACGCGAACAGCGTTTCTTTCACATGCTCTGATTCTTTCCCAAGCTCTTGGAGGCTTTGGTCAACGGCCGCAACGCAATCTTGTTCGTCCTTGTAGGGGTGACGCGCGGAGCGCGCCATGATCTCAATTTGGCCATCACTCACCCGCCACAATGCAGCTTCTGCTTGTCCGTCAGTAATGAGGATCGCAAAAAAAAGCGGCTGTGCTGCTTGGTCAGTTGATGCTGAGAAAAATCCGGGCAAGTTCATGGCGTGTCTTCATTAAAGCAAAGTTGGCGTGCTTGTGCAACACTGGCCTGGAAGATTTAGTAGGTTCTTTTGGTGTGAATTTGGGGTAGTCGTTCACTAAGGAGCTATTTAACAAACTCTACATATACTCTTCGTATCCCAGCAGAAGCGGAGTGTTCTTTAGTAATCCGCACTGGTCCAATTTCGCCAGTGCGCTGAACGTGGGGGCCACCGCAAAATTCTTTGGAGATCCAATCTTTTCCTTGTTCTCCATCAGGTTTGTGACCGATCGTATACACGGTTACTTCATCAGGATATTTTTCAATAAAAAATGCAATCGCGCCGGAATTGAGCGCGTCTTGCTTCTTCATTTTTTGTACAGTGACGGGAAGATCGGCTGCAATCCAGTCGTTGATTTGCTTTTCGACTTGTTGTTTTTCAGCTTCGGTCATCGCGGTGTGATGTGTGAAGTCAAAACGCATGCGTTCCGCAGTAATGTTTGAGCCTTTTTGTTGGACGTGTGTGCCCAAAATTTTTCGCAGCGCTGCGTGAAGTAAATGCGTCGCGGTGTGGTATTTTGTGGTTGCAACTGAGTGATCTGCAAGCCCACCCTTAAACGTTCCAGCCGAAGCGCTGCGTGACAATGCTTTGTGTTTTTCAAATTCTTTTTCAAAAAGCGCGCGGTCAATTTCCTGGCCCTTTTGTTGCAAAATTTCTGTCGTGAGTTCGAGCGGAAAACCGTACGTTTGGTAAAGGTCGAAAGCAACTTTTCCATCAACATGTGGCGTTTGTTCCAGCACTTTCAAACCCGCTGCCAATGTTTTTTGGAACTTCTGCAACTCATCTTTAATAATCGTAAAAATCTCACTTTGTTGGCTGTTTTTTTCGACATTATGAATGCCATCATAAAGGCCCAACACAACGGTAGTAAGTTCAGGTAAAAGCTGGACGAAGTCCATGTGCAGCGCGTGAGCTTTGAGCGCCGCGCGGCGCAGCAAGCGGCGCAGTACATATCCTTGACCTTTGTTTGACGGTGAGACACCATCAATGATTAAAAATGTGGCAGCGCGCAAGTGATCTGCTATGACACGCATCGCATGCATAGCTTCAGGATCTTTTTCATATGAAAGTCTGCTGGCTTTTTCCAACTCAACAATAATTGGCCAAAAGAGTTCCGTTTTGAAAACATCGGGATCGTTGTTTGCGGCTGCCAAAATGCGTTCAAATCCGCCACCAAAATCAATGTTTTTTTGTTTTAACGGTTCAAAACCTTTTGGAGTGCGAACGTACGTCATGAACACATTGTTGCCGATCTCCAAAAATCGACCACAGTCGCAGTTTACATGACAAGGTTTATTTTTGAATGCTGAATGTTCATGAAGTTGTAATTCTGCGCCAAAATCATAAAACACCTCACTGTCCGGACCACCCGGCTCACCTTCAGGCATGTTTTGTGGGATACCGACGCGTGACCACCAATTTTTTTTCTCGTCGTAGTAAAAAATGCGGCCGTTTTGCATGCCATCACGTTCAGAAAAATCAGTAACTTCTGCGTCAATTTTTTTGCTCGAAAAAAGTTTCTGCCAAATCTGTGCGGCTTCTTCATCACGCGGAATTTTCAATTCTGGTTGGCCACGAAAAACCGTTGCAAATAATTTTTGTGGGTCAAGTCCAACCCCAACTTTTTCATCCGTTAAAAACGTAAAAAACCATTCGAGCTGTTCTTTTTTAAAGTAGTCACCCAGCGACCAGTTGCCCAACATTTCAAAAAAAGTCGTGTGGCGGTTGTCACCAACCTCTTCAATGTCCTGTGACCGAAAACATTTTTGTGAATCAACTAAACGCGCACCCTTCGGGTGCGCTGCCCCCAACAAATACGGCATCATTGGCTGCATTCCCGACCCGGTAAATAGCGTCGTTGGATCATTTTCCGGTACCAAAGAAGAGGACGGCACCACGGCATGTTTCTGCGCAATTTTTTTCGTAAAGAAATCCAAATATCTTTGGCGGAGTTGGTTGGGACTTAACTGTGACGAACTCATTATGAGGTGAATTATAACAGCGGCTTCGCCGCTAACTAAAGCGATTCCTATTTTACATCACCTTTTCGATAGTAACTTGGGGTATTAGTGATAATCTCGCTAAGGCTATTTGTTTGTCAACACCCTCAACCAACTCAATTTCGAGAGCTCTATCATCTTGTATCTGACGAATTCCTTCTACTATCGGCATAAAACCGGGTTGACCAAAACCATTCATGATTCCGAGGATATCTACAGCTAGTTGTGGTAAAGAGTACTCGTCAGACTTGGGATATACCTTTAAAAACTCTGTTTTTGTCATAACCTACGAATATAATACCGAAGTTTGTTCTGTCAAGACGCTGAAGCTTACACCCCTTTAAATTTTTTGGCCGATTCTTTTTTCAGTTTTGGGGAATTGCCACGTGCTTTTTTTGCCGCATCGCTGCTCATCGGTCGTAACTGTACCGGCGGCGTGTGACTCACGGTTTGGTCAAAGATGTGTTTCACAAAGTCACGCAGTGATACTTTATTGTGCGGAATCAAGCCCTCTTTCACCATATGTTCTTTAGCATCTTCCCAGTCATCAGCGAGTTGTTGTCGCAACTGCTCACCTTTTTTTGTGGCAAACAAAAAGTACCCAGCTGCTCCGGCAAAAAGCCCAAACGTAAAACCTGTTACAAATGAGTTGTGTTCGTGTTGGTATTGTTCAGAAAAATCTTGCGACATAGTCATTACTCTTTGTTGCGGTTCATCCATCCAATAAACGACTCGAAAACGCGCAAGCCTGTTCCCAAACTCGCAGCCATCCCACCAATACTTTGGAGTGGCGACGTGATTGCGGAGATTTTTGCTTCGGCCATATCAACGGTATCGTTAATGTTTTCCAGTGTTTTTTTCACTTTGAACAATACTTGGATGACGAGCACCCCTACCATGACAGTCATGATTGTTAGGATGCTAAGCATGACAGTTAAAACAATGGGAAGAATTTCTTGGATTTGCATGAGTTCCTTCTAATGAGAATATCTAGTTAACTATAGCATAAAAAAATTAGAACCGCACATGAACGGAGATCTGCGCGACATTTTTTTTGCCACGGCGGTCGAGCGCTTCAATAGTGATGACATGGATACCCTCGCGGGGAATATATACTTCTGTTTGAAAACTGCCATCATTTTGGAGTGCGACTGGTTGCGTATTTACTGCGACAATGCCATCGGGAACGGTTTGACCTTTCACAATAATATGTGACGATACAAATGCATTTTCGGTAGGCGAAGTAATGACTAACATTGGTGGCTTTTGTAAGTTGTACCACTGTACGCCAACGTAACCAATGAGACTGAAAAACACGACCGCCAAACTTAAAATAACAAATGTGATTGGTGTCCAAAACTGACGTTTTTTCAATGCAGGTTTAATAAACTCGCGCGGCACGAGTGTGCCTGCTGCGCTTTCTTTAAAGTCGCGGCGCAGTAGCGCGATTAACGGTTGGTAATCAAACCCAAACGCGTGACTGTAACTGCGAATATACCCGCGCACAAAAACAGCAGACGGTAATTTTTCAAATTGGTTTTCTTCCAGCGCGCGCAAATACTCTACGCGGATGCGTGTCACTTTGGAAAGTTGGTCAATTGTGACGTTGTGTTGTTGGCGTTGAGTTTTGAGAATCTCGCCAATTGTTTTAATTTTCATTCGTTTTCGATGAAGTTTTAGCCCATTGCTTGTTTCACCATCTCGGAAATGCGTTTCCCATCAGCTTGACCCTGAACGTCGGCAACGATCATTTTCATAACTTCGCCAAAGTTTTTGCTGGGGACTTTTTCCACTGCAGCACGGACTTTTGCCATCAACTCTTCATCACTCATTTGTTTTGGCAAATATGACTCCATAACTGCAATTTTTTGTGTCTCTTCATCAACCAAATCTTTGCGACCAGCATTTTGGAAATCGACAAGCGCATCTTTGAGTTTTTTCACTTCGCGGGCGATGACTTTCATGACTCCCGCGTCATCTTGCTCACCGTTATCAATTTCAAAGTTTTTCAACTCTGAAAGCATGTAACGAATTGTGTTGAGGCGCAACGATTCGTGGGCGCGCATTGCATTTTTCATATCTTCAGTTAAACGGTCTTTGAGTGCTGACATTGGTCTCCTTTGTTAGCTGTTGGGAGCTCATTTTAGCAGATCCTGAGTATAATAGAGGCATGAAGTTGAAGTCTTGGTCCAAGCTCACGACATTTTTTTTGGTTTTGCTAGCGGTTTTTTTCGCGTGGCAGCTGTACCAAAAACACAAAACTGCGGTGGTGCGAAGACCAGTCATTACTTACCCTTCAGCCTCCGCAAACTCTCCATCACCGACAACAAATCCACTACCGCACTGCATTGATGAAACAAAAATCAGTGCAATCACCGGCAAAAATTATGGCTTAATCCGTGAAACACCTTTGCCAGAAATCCAAGCTGTAGAGTGCCAGTATGAAACGGACCAAGATGTGCGAAACGTGACGCCAGCACTCCATTATATTTTGTACAAAACTGATAGCGCCCAACAGTGGAGCGATAAAAAGACAGAAGTGAGTGCTTTACCAGGTTTTCGAGTCATTGCTGGACAAGATAATTTTTTTGCTTATGTAAATCCTGTTGCAGAAATCAGCCAAGGCAGTTTTTATGGTAAGAACGACCACTATTACTTAGCGCTCGACTACACCCCAGTCGATGACGAGGTGGGCGTTTTGTTGGATAAAGGTGTAAAATTGCTGGAATTGATACTGGGCAACCAGTGACAGGCCTATGACAAAATACAAAAAGTACTTCCAACAAATGATGGATGAAAACGCGGCCGAGTTTGCAGCGTTCCGGCCAATCCACGACGGCTACAAACAAGACCGCAAAAAGTGGAGTAAAGATTTTCATGAAAAAGGTCAGAAGGTTATGGAGATTATGCGAAACTGGGAACAACGTTTGTGTGCAGGAATGGAGCGCGGCAATAATGCCGTCTATTCCTCAAAACTCGCCGAAAAATTTTGGAGCGAAGTGCGGGCGCAGTTCTCACACATTGAGTTGGTGGGAGTGAAGTCAAACTTGGATTAGTTTCATCCAAACGTAAACGCAAACGCCATTGCCCCATTTGGGAAAACCAACTGGATTGTGTGGCGACCTACATCATTGTGCAGATCCAATACATCGTATTTGCGTGGTGAGTCAACCATAATATTGCCTGATGTATCCATGTCTTTTGTCCAGTACTTTTGCGGCAGTGGCACACCATCCATGAGCACTTTCATTGATGAAAGTGGCACATTTGGCGCTTTATCCATCACCAAAAAAACTTGTTGGCCCGTAAAGTTGAGCGACAAAACACTTCCATCGGTTTTCGATTGAATATATTCCTTCGTTACTTCCCAGTCACCTTTCAGCCCCACTGCGTCATCAGGTAAAACATTTTTAAAATTATATGTTGCCGTTTGGTCAGTTTTGATAACATTTTCATTTGTGTACGACTGGCCGCGCCCCCAACCCAAATATGTTTCCTGCGTTTGTTCGTGCGTCGGTACTGAAGGCTCCGCGGAACTCATTGGTTTTTCGTTTAACAATTGGCGAATTGCGTTTTCCGTTTCCACATAGTTGCCTTCACCAAAATGCGTGTAGCGAATTTTGCCTTTTTGGTCAATCAAATAATGCGCCGGCCAAAATTCATTGTTGTAGGCACCCCAAATTTTTAAGTCATTGTCTTGCACCACTGGCCACGTCACTTGCAAATCTTTAATGGCCTTCGCCACGTTTTCCGTTTTCTTTTCAAACGCAAACTCCGGCGAGTGCACACCAATAATCACAAAACCTTGGTCTTTGTATGTGTCGTACCATTTTCGCAAATATGGTAAGGTGCGGATGCAGTTAATGCATGAATACGTCCAAAAATCGACGAGCACCACTTTTCCTTGTAAATCTTTTTTAAGGCTTAGTGGTGGACTGTTCAGCCATGTTCCCCCGCCAGTAAAATCGGGTGCGGATTGGGCAGTATCCAACAACTGCGCGGCAGTTGTCGTTGTCGTTTTTAATTTTGACAACTCATTTTGCACAGTAGAATTTTGTTCAAAAACCGTGAGGCCAGCGCCGTACTGTGGGAACTTTGTCACTATATACGCTTGGAACTGACGATCCAAATTAAAGTAAATTGCCGCGGCAGTGGCCACCATTAACAACCCAAAAACTTTCTGGATTTTGCCCGTGTTCGCAAGCAGCCACGGCACTTTTTGCAAAAGTTGCCGGCCACCATACGTGATCGCGAGCATTGGTATCGCGGAACCGACTGAGTACGCCAACGTAATAAACACCGCCGCAAGACTCACTGAACTCGTTGCCGCGAGTGTAATCACCGCCGCCAAAATTGGCCCCACACACGGCGCCCAAATGAGACCAAGACTTAAACCCACTAAAATACCGCTTACAAAACCATCACTTTGGTTTGTGCGCGGCATAAAATTCGACATACGTGCAAAAAGTTTTTCTAATAATGCTTGCGTTTGTGGAATTAACAACGATAAGCCAAACAGAAAAATAACGAGCACTGCAAAGTTGCGCAAAAAGTCAGCGCTCACGCCGGTTGCTTTGACAATCGCCGTCAGCGCCAACGTAAAAAATGTAAAACTCAAAATGAAACCCGCGACAATCCCCAGCGGCCGTTTCTTGCCACCTGCGAGAGAGCCCGACAATACGATTGGCAAAATCGGCAAGATGCACGGTGACAAAATTGTCACTACACCGGCAAGGAAGGCGAAGACGATTAAGAGGAACATGTTGGTTTGATTTAACCACCGATCAATGAGTCATTGCAACACTGATTAGTCCTCTTCAATCTGTTATTTTCTTGACTCCCCAATCTGCCTCAGAGCCAAATCAACAAGCTCTGGAGCATTTCCAATATAGGTATCTGGCGAAAGTTTTAACAATGTTTCTATGACATCAGGACTTTGATTTAGTCCAACTACCCATTTATGCCAAGCTTCTGCGTCAATTTTTTGTCCACGAGTAAGATCCGCCACCATAGAATAAGGATCTTTCTCCCCTAATCTACGCAACAAAGTTTGGACACCTTCGCTGAGAATTGCCCAATTTCTATGCAACTCTTCATGAATCACTTCCTCATTTGGTCGGACTCGTTTTAATCCTGTCAATAAACTTTGATATGCAAGCAATCCATGACCTAAACCGACCCCAACATTTCTACTCGCCGTGCTTCCAGAAAGGTCTCTTTGTAACCAAGAAACGGCGAGTTGTCGTGATAACCCTTCGAGCATTCCATTGGAAACTTCAGCATTCCCTTTACTGTTTTCGAAATCAATCGGGTTAACTTTTTGTGGCATAGTTGAAGAACCCACCTCGCCCTTTTTCACTTCCTGGATAAACCAATCGTCGCTAATGTACCGCCACATGTCCGCATCAATATTAATGAGAACATAATTAATTCGTTCAAAAACTTGGAACATTTCAATCATGTCATCGGCAAAATTGATTTGGGTCGTAATTAAACTGGATTCTAATCCTAATTTTTTAACAAATTTTTCTGAAAAAGCGATCCAATCAATTTCTGGAGCAGCAAAAACGAGCGCATTATAATTCCCAACGGCTCCATTGAGTTTCCCTGTTAAACGGGTTCCTTCCAGCTTTCTGACTTGTGTGTTTAATCTTATTGCAAAATTGGCCATTTCTTTTCCCAAAGTTGTTGGAACAGCCGGTTGCCCATGTGTTCTTGCCAGCATTGGCACATCTCTGTATTTTTCCGCCATTGACGCAAAAGCGTCCACAACCTCATCAAGGGCTGGAATACATACTTCTTTTTTTGCGCGCTCCAACATTAAACGGTAAGAAATATTATTAATATCTTCAGAAGTCAAACCAAAATGCACCATCTCCAGAACATCTTCTAAACTTGTTCCGAGAAAAAATTCCCTCATGGCTCTTTCCATCGCTTTTACGTCATGACGCGTCGTGTCTTCAATTTCTTTCACCCTCTCAGTTTGTTCCTGAGTTAAATTATTTCCTAAAAGCACCAACCTGAGTTCTTCCTCAACAGTAAGCGGTCTTACCAAACCAGCCTCGGACAAAGCAATCAAGTATTTCGCTTCAACTTCGATCCGTGTTTTAATCAAAGCAGCCTCTGAAGCATGCGGCGATAAATTCTCAACTTTATTCCAGTACCGTCCATCCAAAGGACTGATCGCGTCTAACGGTGTCAACTCTTTTTTTTCATCTTCTTGCTTTGGCATAGAAGTTCTCCTAGTTAGCTAAGTATTGCAACACGGCTGCACGCACTGGCATTTCTTCTTCCAACAGTTTTTCACCAGCAATCATTTCGTAAGGCATAGTATAGGCGGCAGACATTCGATCAAAAATCTCCTGATCCACTTTTGGCACCGAGCCCTCACCCGTAAATTTATATTGTTCTGCCAATGCTCTGCGCAAAATTTCTTTGTCAAATGTGACTGGAGTTTGGCCGCTTTCAAATTTCTCTGCGTAAGTATCTGCGAGCCAGAAACGGGAAGAGTCAGGGGTGTGCAATTCATCAATCAGCATTAAGTTGCCTTCTTCGTCGATACCAAACTCATATTTTGTGTCAACTAATATTAAACCTTTTACTAAACAATCAGCGCGTGCACGCTCGAAGATAGCAACTGCAGCTGTTTTCGCTTGTTCCCAAATTCCGTCACCAAGTTTTCGGTCTACTATTTCTTGAGCCCTACTGTCAGTCAGTTCTTCATCGTGTCCTTTATCTGCTTTGGTCGTCGGAGTTAAAATTGTCCCCATTGGAAACTCTTCGTTTGCGCGGAGCCCTTCAGGAAAATCAATGCCGTAAATATTTCTTCTCGGTTCAGCATTTCTCCCGCTTGCATTGGTATAGTTGTCATAAACAGAAGTCGAAGTAGCACTTTTTGCCATGTACCGACGCACCACAACTTCAACAGGCAAGGTTGCTCGTGCTTGCCGGGCAATCAGGACATTTGGGTGAGGAACAGCAATCACGTGGTTGGGAATAATATCTTTGGTTTGGTCAAAGCAGTATGCAGAAAGAAGGTTAAGAACCTTTCCTTTTCCGGGAACCGTACCAATGAAACGATCATAAGCCGACTGACGATCGGTTGTGACCATGACTCTTTGTGGTTGACCATGTTTTTGGATCACCCAGCTGTCGCGTACTTTCCCTTTTGTTGGTTTTCCTAGCTCAGGGAGCTCAACACCAAGAAGGCCTCGGGCATAATTATCTTTTGGAGTACTATCGGATCCGTAGAGTTTTTGTTCGCTTCCCATAATTCTCCTTTCAGTTTTAAGCCATAGTAAACACACCCCAAAACTTCTGCAAGTAGGAACTAGAAAGAAAAACATCAAACTGAATTTACTTCTTCGGCATGAGCACAGTATCAATGACGAATGTCACACCGTTGCTCGACATGACATCGGGTGTCACGACAGTGGCACCGTTGACCATCATTTGGCCGTTCTTCAGTGAGACGGTGAGCTTATCACCCTCTAACGTGGTGAGGATTTGGCCATCTTTGAGATCAGCCATGGTATAGCGACCAGCTACGACGTGAAACTTCAAAATTTTTATTAACTTTGCTTTGCCCGCTGGCTTCATAAGTGCGGCCACCGTTGCTTTGGACAGTTTCGCAAATGCATCATCAGTTGGCGCAAAAACAGTGAAAGGACCAGCGCCACTTAATGTGCCGACTAAGCCAGCAGTTTTTACTGCCATGACGAGGTTGGTGACATTGCTCGCATTTATCGCATTTTGAACAATAGTCTTGTCGGGCGTCATTAATGCGCCGCCGACCATGACACCGGGTTGTGGAGTTGGAGCGGGCGTTGCAGCTGGAGTTGGTGAAGCCATTGAGTTATCTGCAGTGGTTGCACTTTGCTTACAGCCAGCAAATAACATGATGCCAACCACTGAAAGACTAACGAGAGTACCAAGTTTCTGTATTTTTTGCATATACGCCTCCTGTAGGAGTGGTAATTTTTTATCTATGGCTTTTATTATGGTTCTGATTTTGGCACAGGGCAAGTAGAGGAAGTCGTTTAGCCTTCCAACACATTTTTCTTTTTCCCCGTTGCATTGCCGCTTAACACTTCCAATACGTGATGGAGGTCAAATCGCCTTAATGCATAGCTAAAGAAAAGAATGGCTGCAAAAGTCAAAACAACTGTAAGTAGCCAGTGCGCAATATCCAGTGGGAAAAAATCAAAGGTTAATGGATACATCATTGGCACCATAACACCAATGATTGCTGTGCATAAAATAAGGATCGTGGCGAACCAATGTTTTGTGAGACTGCGCAGCGAGAGTCGGATGCCGTGAATATCCAACAAAATATACGTCCCAAAGAAACATGCGAAAAGTGTCACGACGGTGCGACTTGTCGTTATGTCGTCTGTTGAAAGTTGTGAAATTAAAACCGGAATAATTGTCATTGCGAGGCCAGCAAATAATCCTGCAAAGACACTGTACTGCACAACATCCTTTGCAAATGAGCGTGAGGGTTTTGGCGTGAGTAAATGGAAAGAGATGAAAAGTGTCGGTAGACCTACCGTGATGAATGCGATCCACGTAGATTGACGAAGTGACAACGGAAAATCAAGGCCGGTAAAACCAATTAAAATAAAAAAGACCGACAGATAAATCACTTTGATAAAGAAAATTTTGGCCACCGCATAGAGCCGTTGGGTAATATCACGACCTTCTTGCAAAGCTTTTGGCAGCACGCTGAAAGCGTTATTGAGCAACACAATATCTGCCACATCTTTCGTAATTTGCGCACCGTCGTTCATCGCAATTGCGACATCTGCAGATTTGAGCGCAAGGACATCGTTTACACCATCTCCAACCATTGCGGTATAAAAACCCTGTTTGTTCAGTGAGCGCAAAATTTGGCGTTTCATTGTCGGAGTAATGCGCGCAAAAAGTGTTGTCTCCAGAACAGCTTTATCAAAATCCCCTTGTTTGAGTTTTTGTAATTCGGCTTCTACAATCAGCGTTCGTTGTGATACTCCAGCCTGCCCCGCTATAGCCAAAACCGTTTCCGCACTGTCGCCAGAAATAATTTTTATGCCAATGTGCTGCGTCGCAAATGCATGCAGCGTCTCAACAATTCCGGGACGAAGTTCGTCGCGCAGCGTTACGAGTGCAATTGGTTTTGCGGAAGGTGGTACAACCTGACCATTCCGCAATGCTTCACTGGCAGATGCAAAGACCACCACCCGCAAACCTTCTTGACCCAATTGCGTTGCTTGCGCAAGTTGGCTACCTTTCAAAAATAATTCTGGCGCGCCCAACAGAAAAGTTTTGTTCTTCGCGAAAGTAATCCCACTCCACTTACGCGCTGAGGTAAATGGGACCTCAGCAGTTTTTTCAGCAGATACATCACTACTTCCACTGAACTTTGACAATATTGCGATTGTGGTCGCATTTTGGGTTGCTTGGTGTTTAAGAAAAGTATGTAAACTTTTTTCGACTTCAGTCCTGCTCAAGTTGCCCAATGGCACGATGTCTCCTAACTGTAAGTGGTTCAGTGTTAATGTCCCTGTTTTATCCACACAGAGCACTGTCGTGTGCCCCATCGATTCCACAGCATTCAAGCGCTGTACCAATGTTTGCCAACGGCTCATGCGCAGCGCTCCATACGCAAATGAAATCATCACGCTCACGATCAATCCTTGGGGCACTAAACTACTCACGAGATTAATGATGTTTTCCAAAATGTCGGTCGTCGCCAAACCCTGCGTTGTACCGGCCACGTATGTGAGTGGGCCCAACACAACTATCACGACCATCAATACGCGGAATGTCATACTGAGCCACTGTTCAACTGGCGTGAGATGAGTTGCAAACACCTTTGCTTCTTGTTGGAGTTTTCCCACCGTACTCTCTTTCCCCAACTGCGCTACCTTCATGATGCCAGTTCCGGCTGCACAGAATGAGCCGGAAAACAATGCGTCACCGACCTGTTTGTACACATACTCAGATTCGCCGGTCAGTGATGACTCATCAATTTCTAAGTTGTCACTTTCTAGTACAGGTCCATCGACATAAATTGGATCGCCAGGTTTTAAAATAATAACGTCATCTTGCACAATGTGTTGCGAGTCGATGTGTTGAATTTTGCCATCACGACGAACAGTGGCAATGTGTTTTTGTAAAGCCGCAAGGTGATCGAGTTGCCACTTTGCGCGCAACTCTTGAAAAAGATTCATTGTGATACTGAAAAAAAGAAGAAGCGCCGCAAACACAGCGTCTTTTGAACCACCTAAAAAGAATAACGTTACGAGCGCAGCAGCCAAAGTGATGCTATAAAGATTAACAACGTTACTGAAGATGATTTGCGGGTACGACCGTGTCGCATGCATCACCGCAAAGTTGCGTTGGCCGTTAGCCACCCGCTCAGCGACTTCTTGGTGAGAAAGACCCGGAAACTGCATACTATATTTTGCTGATTTTTTCTTTAATGTTCCCCGCAATTATCCCACCAAACTCACGAAATTGGGCGATCATTCCTTGGTCGTTGCTGAGTTTGCCAATTGCACCGGCGAGATATAAATTGGGTTGTTTTTGCGATTGGTGTTGCGGGTCGAGAGCCAAAAATGTTTCGTGGTCGGTGCAAACTTCATCAACCAAATGTGCGATGGGTTTGATGTTTGGTAAAAAGCCGGTACAAACGATCGGTTTTTTCGCGGCGGTGATTTTTTGGCCATTTTCACTTTCAACAATGTACGGTCCTTCTTCCCCACCTTTTTGTTCAGCCGCATTTTCCATATAAATACGCTTAACACGGAAATTTTCGACAATTTTGACGAGACCTTGTTTCGCTGAATCAGCGACAAACTGCATTTGCTCTTTCCACAGTGTGTCAACTGGTTGCGGAACGGCATAGTTATGTGGTGTCACGAGTGTAACAACGCGACCGGGTTTCGCGAGCTCCAAAACCACACCATTTGCGCCATTGGCGCTGCCAATGACCATAACTTCCGGCGACGTAATATCTTCGAGGTACGGCATACGTGAGTAGTGGATGTAACACCCTTCAGCATCAAGGCTCTCGTTTGGCGTGGAAAACATACCCGCAGCCCATACGAGAAATTGACACGTAAAGTAACAGTCTTCGGGACACACTAACACGAACACTTTCTGGTGTGGATCATAGTAGACATTTTCAACCGTGGTGTTTGTTTTGATGTTCAATTTTTTTTGTTGCGCAACATATGCAAGATACTTTTGGTACATGTCATGACTCGGATGTGGCATGTTTGGGAAAACTTCTGACGTGGGTATGTTCGCCACCATATTGTCATCACTTTCTAGTGTGCTTTGAGAAAGCAGATGCGTTTCAGCGGGAAACTCCAACCAAGACTGCCCCACTTCACCTTTATCCAAAATAAGCGCGTCTGTTAAACCCTGGTCTCTGAGCGCGACGGCAACTGCAAGACCACCAGGACCAGCGCCTACAATGATAATTTGGTGATGCGTTACCATAAGTCGATGTCCAATGGTAAGTACTTTGTTACTTGTTTCAACATTTTTTCGCTGTAGCTTTCCTGCGGTTTTTTATAGAGTACATATGTGCCCAAAGTGGTTTTGATTTTTTCTTCATCTTCAGCACGGATGATTAGCTTCATGATTTGGACATTTGGAAAAATGCTTCGCAAGTGCAAAAACGGTGTCCCTCGTTTTTCCTCGAACCAAAACTGCGAAAGTTGTGGCCAGTAGTAGTATTTCTCTTCTACTTTAATACCGATCGTCGTAATTTGGCAACGGATTTGAATGGGTGGACTTGCTTCATATAAAAAATAGAGCGCAATACATACGCCGAAAACGACGGTTAAAAAAATCTCGTGGGACAACACTAAAATTGCGGCGATGATGATGAAAATAAGCGCAAATTGAGAAAGTTCAGCGCGGGACCTTTTGCGGCTCAGTTTGCTGGGAGCGCTCCATTCAAAAAGAACTTTTTCTTGAACTACGTAGCGGTCCAAACCCATTGGATCATTGTAAAATTTTTCGGGAAATGGTGGTGAATTGGTCATTTCTTACTCCAAAAAAATATGCAGGCGCGCACCATCCAGTGACGCCTTTTCACCGCTCGTTGACTTCAGTTGAACCTCATACTGGTCATTGCCGCTCGGTAAGTAAATGGGACCAGCTGAATTCCATTTTGACGCACTCGTGTTGTTACTGAGTTCGCTGTTGTAAAATACGCCACCAGTGGTGAGATTCACAAGCCGCGCATGAGCTTCACCACCTACGATAGAAAGCGCGGCTTCAAAATACATTGATTTCATTTTTGGGTAACTACTGGGGTCAAAATTGGCAACGGCCGAAGGAATATTGGTCCAGTCACGACTATACGTAGAACCAGAGCCAAGAAAGATGGTAATTTCTTTGAGTGAAGATGTTGCTGTTTGTCCACGGTTGGTCGCGCCAATTTTTCCCTCCAACTGAGTGAGGCGGGTTGTTAATGAGTTCAGATCTTTTTGCAGCTGTTGGACCTGGTTAAGAGTTGCTGAGTTTGGTGTAGTAGTTGTAACAGTTGGTATTGGTACTGGTGAAGCGTTGGCGGCTGGCAAGGTTCGTGCGTCGAGTTCATCGTGCAGAGCTTGGAGTTGCCACTGAAGCGCCGCGAAGCGGCGCTCATGATTCCACAAAAAGTAACCACCGACTGCGAACAAAACAAAAATTACCAGAAAAAAAAGAACTTGCAGCCATCCCACATTTTTTTGCATCTGTATTCAGTATAGCAACATTTCCTTCACCTGTTTACTATAATAGTAGCCGTGCAAACACCTAAATACTTTTGGTCAAAAACTATTGCGCTTTTTATTTTGCTCGCTGGTTTGACAAATATTTTGTCAGCGCTGCTGCTTTCACCATCGGGTTGGGTAGCTATTCTCGAGACTGTTGCTCCGTTAGAAATTTTCAATGCTACTCGCACGCTCACAGTGATTAGTGGCATTTTGTTATTCGTGCTCGCACGTGGCATTTGGCAACGCAAACATCGCGCTTGGTCGCTTACGATTATCGTGATCGCAGCATCGGTGGTCGTTCACTTATTCCAAAGAGCGAGTGGTTTGGAAGTTGCGTTATTGTTACTGCCGTTGTGTTTGCTACTCCTTTTTCGACAAGAATTTAACGTGCGTAGCAATAAAGTGGATGTTTTTACTCGGATCAAAAATTTGTCATTTGTCCTTTTGTTCCTCGCACTTTATGTCGGGATTGGGTTTTGGTTTTTTCGAACAAAATTCCACCAACGGATCACACCACAGCGTTTTACCGACAACTATGTCTATTTGTTAACTGGCATGGGCAAAGAAACGTTGCGCCCCATAACTCCTCGCGCACGATGGTTTGAGAACTCACTTTTTACTATTCATTTAGTTTTTATTACACTCGCTTTTGCGAGTTTGTTTAGTCCCTTCACCACGTCGCAGGACGATGAAATAAGTGATGAAAAAATTCACACATTTATTGATTTATGGGGTAGTTTATCAACAAGTTACTTTGCGCTACTGAATGATAAAACATATTTTTTTGAACACGAAAACAATGGTGTGATTGCCTATGGTGTGAGTAACGGCACTGCTGTGATTTTAGGTGAACCACTTGTTGAACCAGAAAAAATGTTGTCCTTCTTGCAAGATTTTTGTACGTACATGATGGAGTGTGGTTTGAGCACTGTTTTTTATTTAATCACCGATGCGAGCCGTCCGTTATTTCGCAAACTTCGTTTCACTCTTTTGAAAATTGGTGAAGAGGCTTTGTTAAAAACTGCGGAGTTTCATTTAGATGGCCCAACGATGAAAAAGTTACGCAACAGCGTGACACACGTCCAAAAAACTGGGATGCATTTTGCGTGGTATCCATTGAACCAAATCCCGCACAACGTGCTTATTGAAATAGAGCACTTACACGAGACCTGGAACAAAAAACATACGCTAACGAGGCTTTCTTTTTCAACAGATTTTTTCCCACTTCCACACGAACCAAAAGGATATGTGGCAGTGGCGATTTCGGCACAAAATACAGTCGAAGCAGTGCTTTCTTTTCTGCCATATCACGGTGGTAAAAGCCTGGCTTTGGATATGATTTTACGGCATGAACATGCTACAAGTGGTGTCGTAGAAACGCTTCTCACACAAAGTATTTTTTTCTTTCGTGACCATGGAATTGAAGAAGTGAGTTTAGGTTTAGTGGCTTTGGCTGATACGAAACCGGACCGCGTCACGCCGCGGCTTGTGCAGCGCGGCCGTTCTTTGCTTTTCCGCTACTTCAACCAGTTTTACAACTACAAATCCCTTTTTGCATTTAAAAATAAATTTGCGCCAACGTGGGAACCGCGCTATGTGGCATATGCAACAAATGCGGAATTGCTCAAAGTTGCGTTAGCAATTATTGGTATCCACACCAAACACAGTTTTTGGCGGAAAAAGTTGAAAGTTTTACAAACCGTATAAATTGAGTTGCGAATTTCCGATCCGCAATCGCGGCAGTTCCATGCGTTGTTTTTTACACAACGTCGCACCGAATTTTGTGGTAAATGCGACTTGAAATCCCTGACTTGCCAAAAAGCTTTCCGCGTACGGACTGGTCGTGCCGTATGGATATGCAAAAACTTTTGCAGGGTCATAGCCCCGTTCGTGGAGTTGGGTTTCAGCAAGTGTAATTTCGCGCTCAATCATGGATTTTGCGCCGGCCATGCCGTGGTGTGACCATGTGTGGTTTGCGATATATATATTGCTACCCGCCGCATCCGCAATCGTGCTCCATTTCAAGTAGCCAGGATTTTCCACTAAACCTGTGGGCACAAATAACGTGGCTGGGAAATGGAATGCACGTAAAATTGGCAACGCATCACTACCAAAATCATCATATGCATCATCAACGGTTATGAGCACCGGTTTTTTGGGCAGTGCAACGCCGTCATTAAAAAAGTGAATGAGCTGCTGCATTGTAATTGGTTGGTAGTTGTGGTCCTGCAAATACTGCATCTGTTTTTGGAAAAATTGCGTGCCCACAGTGAGTTGCGCGTGGCCAGCTACGCGCGCTTGGTCTAGGTTTTGGATATGGTGATAGAAAAGTGTGGGCACAACTGCACATGGACCAAATTGTTTATTTGCATCTGCGAAACTGAGCTGGGCTGCAGGACTCGCATTTTTATTTTTCGCGGATTTGGTGGCAAGTTCGGGTAGTATCGTCGGTGGAGTCGATGGATTTACTTGTACAAATTTTTTGGCCAATTCATTCGGCGTTTCAAAGTGCTGTTGTTGGTAAAAAAAATACACTCCCAAACCCACCATTACGAGGACGGTGCCCACTGCGGCAAGGATTGTGCTCAACCGAGATTTTTTCATTTATTTAGTATACAGTAACGATTTTCAACCCACTAATATAAGTCCCGCAAAAGTCAACAAAGCCGCCGCAATTTTCTGCAAAATGTGGTCGCGTTCTTTCAAAAAAATAACAGCCAACAAAACGGTAAGGATAACACTACTCAGACTCATTACAACAACTTGTGAAGAGTTGGTCGCTTTTTGTAGAGCCAAATAATACGCTACAGCGGCGGCGGCAAAAACGACACAAATAAGAAGCATTTGTTTGAAAAAAGAAGGACGCAGAAAAACACTCATCTGTTTTACACTGCGTGGGAAAACTGCGGCGACCATTAATCCCGGTAAAATAAAGCCCAGTGCTACATACGGAAAGACAGCAAAAGAATGCAGCAAGTAGCGATCGTTTGTTGTTGCTACTCCGACAAGAAAAGCGGCGATGAGAACAAAAAGCTCGTGTTTTCTAAAGTGAAGTTTTGCCCCACGCATATTTGTCAACACAATGGAGATAAGAATTAACACTGCACCAATAGTTTGTTGCAAAGATAATGATTCGTGCAAAAACAGCGTCGATGTAATAACCGCAAACACGCCACGTAAAGAATAAATAATTGTGTAACTTGAAACTTCAATGTTCTTTAAAGCTGTATAGTTCAGGATACTCGAAGCACTATACAAAACGACCATAAGTAAAAAATTCCAAATGATTGGACCCATGTTCGGCAAAGCACTGCTGTGAACAGCGACACCGAATCCGCCGATGATTAGTCCAGTTAAGACTTGGAAAAAAATAGCAAACGCCTTAGGATTACTGTGTTCCTTTTTCAGCAATACCCGTTGTAAGAGCGTAACAATCGAAAAAAGAATGACCGTCACAAAAATAAGAAACTGCCAAGATAATACATTGCCAAACATAGATGGTGTTGATTCTATCACTGTCTATAGGTTCGCTGTGGTTGTGTTACTTTGTACATATGTTTGCTTTACCCTTTTCATGAATGGCGCTACTTTTTCGCAGTTCGACGTTCACACATCGCAACTCATTCAAAACGCAACCCCACCGAGTTGGGTTGCGCCTCTTTTCGTGCTCAGTATTTTGGGAAGCGCAGAAGTATTAACGCTCTTTTTAGTTGTGGGACTTTTCATAACTCGCAAAAAAAACCACTTATTAGCCTTTTTTACTTTTCTTCTTTACTGCATCGGTTCTGGAATGGAAGTACTGGGGAAAATCTTTATCAAGCATCCTGGCCCACCGTTTATTTTTCGCAACTTCGGAATGCCAAGCATGTACATCAAACTGGGCAACTCGTATCCGTCGGGACATAGTTTTCGCATTGTTTTTCTGATGGTCGTTGTACTGTTTGCCATTTGGAATGAAAAAAAATTATCTTCACTAACAAAAGCACTCTACACAAGTGGTTTGGCTCTTTTTGTTGTGACAATGTTAGTCTCACGCGTGAGTTTAGGTGAACACTGGATCAGTGACGTAATCGGCGGCTCGTTGCTGGGATTGATGTTCGGCTTTCTTTATGCGGCAGTTGCGGTGCGGCATTTATCCAGTAACCGACGACTAAACCGGTTAATGCCCAAAAAGTAAAAGCAACTTTTGACGAGGCAAAAACATCAAAAAGAAACGCATTGAAAAGTAAGCAAAAAATCGTGCTGATGTAACTCATACTAAGAATACTGGACATGCGATCTTTTGAGTGAAATTTTTTGATTGCTAAAAATAACGCCGCTCCAATAATACTAAAAAAGGTCACAAAACCAAGCACACCAGTTTCACCAAGAATACGCAAATAATTATTGTCAACGCCGTCTGCTTCAGCAATATGCATGAAGTCTGGTTTATTTAACGTCGAAAAACCAGAACCGAGCAGCGGCTCTCGCATAAAACCCTTCACTGCTTGCGGCCACAGCGAATCCCAACGAATACAAAGTGAAATTTCGTGTTGTTTGGCACAACTAGACAGATTCATTGGTTGAGCGTTCGTATTTTCCGAAGGTAGGTGGGGCTGGTTTCTGGGTACTGGTAATTCGTACTGAGCAATGACGTCTTTACTCGCCGCTCTATTGATTGTTTGGTTTAGTAACGCAAATAAATTGCTGCCAAATAACAAAAATAGTAGTGCTGTTAAGACGCAAATCATACTCAGTTTAGTTATGACTGACCGTAAAGGAATTTTTACTGGGCTAAAAATCGTAAGCAGCGCAGTGATGGGAATAGTCAAAAGAAAACCAATAAATGCACTGCGCAGTCCGCTCACGATAAGACTCCAAATTGCCATTGTGAGAATGGCTCCTAAAAAAATATTTTTCTTTTTGTTCCGCGCCGAATTGGCAAAAAAAGAAATCAGTAAAAAAGGCAATAACAAATCAAGGAATATCGCAAAATCGTAGTGGCCAGCAAAAGTTGATTGGACTCTCGCAAATGGACTCGCTAATTCTAATGCAATCCCTGTACTAAACTCCCAAGTCATCGTTGAGTAGACTGGCCATTGCCAGTATTTTTGACCAACAGCATAAAAAGCAGCGCCTATAACTGTGAGAAAAAAAGCACTGAGTAAAAGCTGGGCATGAGAGGGTTTTTTGATGGAAGCATACGCAAAAAAGAATAACGTAAAGTACTCAATATATCGTAACCAAACTAAGAACGCTTTTGCGACGTGCGTAAACAAAATGGGAAATGTTTTAATCACAAACATGGCAGACAAAAGTGAGAGAAAACCTACCACCAAATACAATTCCATCCATATATTGAGGGGCGTTTTGTACGGAATTTTTTTTCTGACAACTTGCGCCAGCCAAACCAAACTCGCTATTCCAACAAACAAATCTTCAAGTCGCACGCGGACTATGTATCCAGGAATTGGTTGAAACAGGGGGATTTTTGGCCATAAAGGAATAAACACGACGAGGAATAGAGTAAGAGAGAGAAGAAAGTTTTCTTTTATCCAAAAAAGGAGTGACCGAACACTCGCGAAGACTATCAAATTTTTCATGTGGCAATTATAGCCTATCTCAAATTGGGCAAATTTCACACAGAGAGCGAATGAAAGACGAATAAACTATCTCCAACTGTGTAGAAGATTTGTATTTTCTCTAACTGCTTGTTGCGCCAAACTTTCTCTCTGGTCTACACTGGAAGGAGCAGCTTTTTTCGAGTCAAATCATGGATGCACCTTTACATCGCGTCTACATGATTGGTTGGGAATATCCGCCACATAATAGTGGGGGCTTGGGTATTGCGTGCCAAGGAATCACCGAAGCACTTGCGGAACAAAACACCCAAATTTACTTCACGTTGCCGTATGTTCATCCACTCTCCGTCAGCCATATGCAAATCGTGGACTGCCCCACGAGCGACTTGCAAAAAAGATTGGATAGGCCCCCATTTTCCGCTTATGCACCTTCGTTGAATCAACTGAGTTTTGCGCCAGCCACTGAGCCAATTGAGCTTGAAACTTTGCCACAGTCAGAACTGGAGTATCGCGTGAGTGAGTACAGCGACAAAGTGTTAAAAAATGGCCAAAGGTTAGCAGATTACTACTCTGTCATTCACGCCCACGACTGGATGTCTTTTCCCGGCGCGATGAAGTTGCAACATGAAACACACAAACCATTTGTGGCACACGTCCACTCTACCGAGTTTGACCGCATTCCCAGCGGCAACGGCAGCCAATACATTGCGCATACCGAATATTCTGGCCTCCAAGCTGCGGATAAAGTCATTGCCGTGAGCCACTTTACCAAGCGCATGTTAGTTGAAAAATATGCGGTAGATCCAGCAAAAATTGAGGTCGTGCATAATGGTGTTTTTCCTGTTTCTGACGTGGAAACGTTTGACTTCGCACAGCAAAGACAGGTGATCGTATTCATGGGCCGGCTCACAGCCCAAAAAGGTGGCGAGTACTTTTTGGATTTGGCGAACCAAGTTTTGAAACGGTTGCCTTCTGCCCTATTTGTGGTGGCCGGCAGTGGCGACCAATACCATTATTTGTTGCTGAAAAATGCAGGTCAGCAACTGTCTGCGTCAGTGTTATTTACCGGTTTTCTGCGCGATAGACAGCGTGAGGTTTTATTAAATCGCGCCGATGTTTTTGTGATGCCGTCAGTTTCTGAACCATTTGGCTTAGTAGCGTTAGAAGCTGCGCAGCGCCACACGCCGGTTATTGTTTCGCACAATTCCGGTGTCAAAGAAATTATGCCCAACGCAATTCCCGTTGATTTTTGGGATATACAAAAAATGTCTGATGCAATTGTCAACTTAATCCAAAACCCAGAGTACCGCCAACAAGTTGTGGCGGGCCAAAATAAAGATTTGGAAAGTGCAACATGGAGCAACGCGGCACAGAAAATTAAAAACGTGTATCAACAATTGACCTAACCTATGGCAAATGTCTGTCTCTACTTCCAGCTTCATCAACCCTATCGTTTGCGGCAGTTTTCGGTGTTTGAAATGAATGGGAGTTCAAAAAATTATTTTAGTGATGGCGAGAACCGCAACCAAATGATCTTTCAAAAAGTTGCGCAAAAATCGTATATCCCCATGTTGTCGTTGCTTTTGCATTTGATACAAACAGTTCCCGATTTTGCATTTACGCTGTCATGTTCGGGAATTTTTTTGGAACAGGCAGAAGCTTTTCAACCGGAAATTATTGGACTTATCCGTGAACTCGTTGCCTCAGGCCGAGTGGAAATTTTGGCCGAAACATACCACCATTCTTTGGCGAGCTTGTACTCACCAAAAGAGTTTGCGCAGCAAGTTGCGCAACATACCCAAAAAATGAAAAATTTGTTTGGTTACACACCACGCGTTTTTCGAAACACTGAATTGATTTACTCAAACCAAATTGCAGAGTTAGTGAGTACGTTAGGATTTTTAGGCATGCTAACTGAGGGCGTTGACCGTTATCTGCACGGCCGTTCCCGCTCGCAACTGTTCATTTCAAATACGCGACCTCCACTACCATTGTTGCTCAAAAACGCCCAACTTTCCGACGACATTGCGTTCCGTTTTTCGGAAAAAAGTTGGGTGGAGTTTCCGCTTACATCTGAAAAATATCTCGCGTGGTTAGACGCATACATGGTTGGTGAGCTCGTGAATTTATTCATGGACTTTGAAACATTTGGCGAACATCAATGGGCGGACACCGGCATTTTTGATTTCTTTGCACATGTTGTCCGACAAATCGCCGAAAAACCGCAACATCGCTTTGTGCGGCCGTCAGAAGTCATGCAGCTTGAAAACTTGATTGATCAACCCATTTATGATGTCCCGGAACCCATTTCTTGGGCAGATATCGATCGCGATCTCACCGCGTGGCGCGGTAACTCACTCCAACATGACACACTTCGGCTCATTTACAGCCTTGAAGAGAAAGTGTTATCGTCAAACGACATAACATTGATCGAAGATTGGCGCAAACTGCAAACGAGTGACCATTTTTATTATATGTGTGTGAAGTGGGCGGCCGACGGCGACGTACACAAATACTTCAGTCCGTATGACTCGCCGTTTGAAGCGTACAACCGATTCACCACAATTGTTGCAGATTTAATTGGGAGATTGAACTCTTATGTCTAGAGCACTCATTTTGAGCAATGGCGCCATGCTGGTTTCGCTGGATAAGTACGGCTTTGTCCGCGACCTCTACTTTCCGTTTGTCGGTTTGGAAAACCATGTGGTGGGCAAACATCACCGCATTGGTGTCATGGTAAATAAAACATTTTCTTGGCTCAATGATGGCAGTTGGAACATTACGATTGGCTACAAACCGGAAACAATGGTCGGCCAAATTATTTGCAAAAATGAAAACTTAAAGTTAACCGTCGTCATGGAAGACATTGTGTACAACGAAAAAAACGTCTTCATCCGCAAAGTTGATGTATACAACCACACTGATAATTGCATTGATGTGAAGCTCTTTTTTGGTCAAGAATTTATGATCAGTGAGAGCAAGCAACGCAATACTGGTTTTTACGACCCCACGCATCAAGCTGTTGTCCACTATCGCGGCCGACGTGTATTTATCGTGAATGGTCAGACAAGTGACGGTGGTGGTATTGATGACTGGTCGGTTGGCCTTTTTGACTATGAAGGGAAACAAGGCACTTACCGCGATGCTGAAGACGGCGAACTGTCCAAAAATGCCGTCGAACATGGATCGGTTGACTCAGTCGTGCGCTTTTCGTTGAAGTGTGATGGCAAAGTCAAAAACACCATTTACTACTGGATTTGTGCTGGCAAATCGTTGGATGAGGCGTACGGATTGAATGCGCTGGTCTTGCAAAAACAACCAGCGATGATGATCCACTCTACAGAAGAGTTCTGGAAAGCCTGGCTCAATAAGGGTAATTTGCACACCAAAATTTTATCTCCCGCACAAAAAAGATTGTTTGATACATCGCTATTTATTATGCGTGCCCACACTGATAACCTCGGTAGCATTATCGCCTCCGCGGACTCCACGATGATGGAGTATGGAAAAGATGACTATGCATATATGTGGCCACGTGACGCGTCATTCATTGTGATGACGCTTGACCGCGCTGGTTATGATGAAGCAACGCGGCCATTTTTTAATTTTTGCCAACACGTTTTACATCAGGACGGATACCTGCACCATCGTTTTCGCTCTGATGAAAGTTTGGGATCGACGTGGCACTCTACCACCTCCCAAAGTGAGTGGTTAAAAGACAAAATTTTGCAGTTGCCCATTCAAGAAGACGAAACGGCTTCGACATTATTTGCATTGTGGAAACATTACGAAAATACGAAGGACATTGAGTACATTGAGAATAGTTACAAACCATTTATCGAAAAAATGGCAAATTTTTTAGTCGCGTTCCGGGATAAAGAAACCGGTTTGCCATTGCATTCATACGATTTGTGGGAAGAAAAAATTGGTGTCTCAACGTACACGGCCGCATCTGTTTATGGCGCTCTCACCGCTGCCGCAAAGTTTTCCGAAATGCTGGGCAAACGCAATCATATGCGCGGGTATCGCGACGTGGCGAAAGAAATTTTAGCGGCCACGAAAAAGTATTTGTTCAGCCAGAAGTTAAATGGCTTCGCACGCATTGGGTACATTGAAAATGGCGGAGTGCGATTGGAAGAAGTTACCGATGCAAGTAGTCTTTTCGGCTTGTGGTACTTTGGCATGTTAGATGAAAGTGATCCATTATTTGTCGCAACTGAAACTGCAGTCAAAAATAAACTGCAGAGCAATACACCAGTTGGTGGTTTTATCCGTTATGAAAATGACCGCTATTTTGCGGACACTGAACTTTCTAATCCGTGGTTCATTACCACTTTGTGGGAAACGCAACGAATGTTGAAGAAACCAAAATTGAGCGGAGAAGAGATCCAACAAGTCAAAGATACGTTGGACTGGGTGATTTCCCACGCATATGATTCAGGAGTTTTGAGTGAACAGTTACAACCTCACACTGGCTTAGCGCTTTCCGCAACGCCACTGGTTTGGAGTCACTCAACATATGTCGAAACCGTTTTGATGTTCATCAAAAAATTAGAAGAACTTGGACTCTGCCCAGAATGTTGAGGAATGCATGACTGAGTATCTATTGGCCTTGGATGGTGGTGGCACAAAAACGGACGTTGTGTGCGCTGACCTCACCGGGAATGTTTTAGCGCAAGGTGTTTCGGGACCCACAAACATTATTGCCGTTGGCGAGAGTGTTGCTGGTCTCAATTTTTTAGCGGCGATCCAACAGGTTACCGCGCAACTGCCAGCCGATTCGCATTGTAAAGTTTTAACATTTGGTTTAGCCGGTGCCGACACGGCCGCAGAAATTGCTGCCGCCCAAGCTTTCTTCGCCCAAAAAGCAACAAGCATGAATATCTCTAAATTTATTTTGGTCAATGATATCGATTGTGTTTTGGAAAGTGACACTGACCAGCAAAATGCTGTAGCACTTATTTCCGGAACTGGCTCGAACTGTGTGGGCAGAAACCAAAGTGGCCAAAGAGCGCAAACCAGTGGCTTAGATTTTTTGCTCGCCGATGAAGGATCCGGTTACGAAATTGGTCGAAAAGTACTGCGCGCGGCAACTTCTAGCTTCGATGGCCGTGGACCAAAAAGCCGTTTGGAATCGCAACTCACAGAATTTTTTCATGTCCAAAATTTTCCGGATTTAAAAGAAAAAATCTATAACCCCCCACTCTCTAAAACCCAAATCGCTGATCTCACGCTTCTGTGCGTCAAAGCGTTTGAGGAAGGTGACGCAGTCGCCGAAGAAATTCTTATCGAAACCGCTGAGGAACTTCTAAAAATGGTGAGCACAGTGATTGAAAAACTGCAGCTTAGCACGAGTTCCGTTGATATTATTTGCGTTGGCAGTGTTGCTAAAAATGCGTTTGTATTTGATAACTTAAAAAAACGTTTAGGCGAAATTTTTCCACAGGCAAACTTGCGTTTGTTAGACAAAAATCCTGTGTTTGGCGGAGTGAAGTTGGCCTTGAAAAATATTTAGTTTTTCTTTTCCAACTCAAAATATCCCAGCGCAATAGTAGTTCCCGGTAAAATGTGGACGTTTAATTTTCCCAAATAATGATTCGGCTCTACTTCTACAACTTCGTCTAAAACTGGCCGAAGCCACAACGGATTGCCGGGCATGTTGTAGTCAATTTTCAAAACATTAATTTTTGGATCTACCGCACCCTTCGCAATATAGGTTTTGAATGTATACAATTCTTTGTTACCAGTAAAAACATTGACGCCTGTTTGAGCTGCTCGATCAAACTTTTTCCCCATCCAACTTGTCCCTTTGGGTGACACACCTTCATAAAAACCGTCGGGCAGTGGTGAAGGAACTTTGCCCTGCAAAAATCGTGCTTCAGTTGGTTGATGTTGAGTACGGTAGTGAAAAAAAGCGAGAACAACGATGATGAGTAGTAATAAAAAAACAAGCACGAGCAGAAAATATTTCATCAGTTCAATATATCACTCCACCCACGTAAGTTCTTTACCAGGAATCGTGAGAAGCTCTGCGCCATCGCTGACATTGAAAAATTTCAATTGTGAATTTTCCGGCTTGTTTGGCTCTCCGTATTTGCGGACGTGCGTATAGTCAGCAAGATCAGCTTTGGCGTAGACCTCTACCGAAAGAAGCTGGTCATCGGCAGAAAGCTCACTCATTTCCAAACTCACATCCGGGTTATATTGGTCGAAGAGAACCTTCCCTATTTTTGGGCCAGAATCTAGCTCCACCACTCGCACTCCTTGCTGACCCTCAGTTTCATGACGATCTTTCGGTACATAGCTATAACTCATGATTGAACCATTGCGACTCAAAAATGGATTGGTAGAGATTTCAGTCGGGCTCGTGAGGCGATGTGAGTCACCATCGTACATCACAATTCCTTCGACATAGTTAAAATCCGCAGACGTATCCAAGAAAAGCAGTTTGTCTCCTTTTGCGTCACCGCCACGATAGTCAGCAAACATACCCAAAGCCACACTTTTACCACCTTGAATTGCGCGCAGAAATAACTCTCCGTTTACGTCGTTAACAAGAAAAGTATTGCCGTCGGGTGTAATCCAGAAACGCACGAGCGTGGGAAATGTTTTCAACAAATCAGTATCTTTTAATTTACGGCTTTGGAGATCGTAGCGATATACGGTGAGAATCGTATTGTTTTGGTCGGGCGGTGAGTTTGGATCGGGAACTTCTGACAAAAAATACATCTGCGTGCCGTCACCAGTCATTTTGAGATTACTTAAATGCGCTTTGAGGTTTGGCAACAAACGCTGAGTTTGACCCGTTACCCAATCGTATGTGTAAATTTCGGTGTTGCCGTTCTCTTGGGGTTGACTTAGGTACACAACCGTATGCGTAAGACTGTTTACTTGATATTCTTTTACAACTTTATCTGTTGTGATGGGCTGCACTTTATGCGAAAAATCGCTCAACACTAATTGGTCGTGGGCATCTTCATAAATGAACTGGTGGTTTTTAGTTTGAAATGTGTATGTAAAATTTTTACCAATGGGGCGGCCATAAATATCCTGCGCTTCGTTATTAATAGTCACCGTATATTTTTGGTGGTACTGCAAAACTTTTTTGGCAGTGAAAAACAGCGTGTTGTTTGCCCAACTGATGTTGCCGTCTATGGTTGGCAGGATTTGGAAATTTTTTTCCACGTTTAACTGATTCATTGGCCGCGAAAACTGAATTTTTATTTGCTGATTTACAGTGTCTGCTGTGTTTGTTTCACCGCTCGCAATATTTGCTTGCAGCACTCGTGGTTTGGCAAAAGGTGCCAAAAAAAGTAGCGCTGCAGTGAGCAGCAAAAAGAGTGCGTTTACTAAAAGTACTTTTGAGAATTTGAGCATATGTTTAGTACAAATACGGTTCCGACGGCTGCGGAATTTTCTTCACATCACTTGGCTCAACCACCACTTGCCGCTGGCCGTTGATTTCCTTTACTTCTAGTTTGCCGTCAATATGCACCCAGTCATCAGTCTTTAAATCGTTGAGGCCACGATCAACAATTAAACCAATGGGTGTCGCATCCACAGCACAGCAGGTCACGACAAAACGTGAAACGGTAAATGTGCCATCTGCATTCGATTGCACAAAACCTTCGACGTTCACTTTCTTATCAACATAGTTATCGGGCTCCGGATTAACAGAGAAAAGCCGAATCCAGTCGGCAATGTTATAGTTCAGTGTACTGGCAGTGTGGAGCAAAGGACTGGCATTATCATTGAGTGTTAAATTTTTCAACTGTGACCCGCTAAGCAAATTTTGGTTCGTGCCCCGTAAAGCAGCAACCTGCGCCGAAAGTGAGCGCCGCGGCAAAAACACTCCCAAAGTGAGAATGAGCACAAACAGGAAAACCTGACTCAGTTCTGCGGGAGAAATTGTCACGTGTAGTTGGTGACGTTGGCCAAAAAGAATTGCTAAGTTGATCAATGCAGCAACCAACAATACCCCACCCATCACAAATGTAAACATTTGGTAATCGGGACGCACATAATATGCCAGCACGTTCGCCACTTTTAAATACATGAGAAAACTGCCAAACAAACCCAATAACACTGTTTGGACAACGGTGTGTAGTCGTAAAGTTTCGTGTGTCGCTTCATGTTCGTGCACTTTTTACCTCCCCAAAAAATTCAAACCAACACTCGCAATCAGCACCATCTCACTAACTAAAACTGCCATCATCAAAATTAATCGCCAGCGAAACGTCGTGCGCAACATACTGATGACGCGAAAATCAATCATCGGCCCAAAAACCAAAAAGGCCAAAATGGAACTCACTGGAAAACGACCATAGTAACCTAGGGCAACAAAGGCATCAACTGTGGAGCAAATGGACATGATCAGGGCGAGAGCCATCATCACGATGGTTGCGAGCAGTGGCGTGTGCGCAAGTGATGTGAGTGTGCTCCGCGATAATGTCGTGGTGAGCGCTGCAATCGTGGCGCCAAAAACGAGCGCCGTGGTCATCTCGATGACTTCGTGACGAATCGTTGCAACAAATGTTTGGAGCTTCGTTTGCCAACCGTGGGGCAAATCATGACGGTGTTCGCAAGCGGCAGCCACATTTTCATTCAGTAAGCTCGCCGGATTTTTGTGGAGTGAAACTACCCAACCGACGATAAGCGCGATGGCCAATGATAAACCCACGCGTAAATAAATAACTTCCGGCGCAAAATGGAATGCAGCTGCTGTAGATAAAATGACAATGGGATTCACAACCGGGGCTGCCAGCAAAAATGTAATTGCCTGCGAAACCGGCAGTCCTTTTTCAATAAGCCGTCGCGCAACAGGCACATTGCCACATTCGCACACTGGGAAAACGCAACCCAAAAACGCGATGACAATGTGACCAAAAAAGTTTTTGGGGACAATTTTTAAAAGCCATTCATCTTTGATAAATGCAGTAAGCAAACCAGAAACCAAAACGCCCAACGTGACAAACGGCAAAGCCTCTACGAGAATTGAAAAGAAAATATTCAGATAATCAGTTGCCTGAACTGGTGAAAAAAAAGAAGTGATGGCCGGCAGAGAAAACATCTGTCTATTTTACCGCATTTGACGTGAATTTTCCCTACCCAACCGCCATTTTAATATAGGGAATTTTTTGTAAAAGAAAGATAATCACGGTGGAAATGATAAACACAATGATGGTTGTTAACGGTATTGCGATAAAAGGTTGCCAACCGAAACCAAACAATCGAAAACCCAACCAGCCACTGCCCAAGATTTCTAAAATAATGACGTGCACCAAATACACACCAAAAACTGTTTTGCTTAACCAGTGTAACAATTTGTGCATTTTTTGAATGCTCGTTTGTTCGGCAATTTTTTGTAAAAGGACAAAACTTGTCAATGATAGCGCAATAACATTTGGCGTCAGAAATCCATAGAAAAACTCATCAAAACTTCCATGGGCGAGGCTAGAAAAAAATGTAGCAAAAAGAGTAAAAAGAAAACTCCCTGTGAAAATTGCTGCTGCAAAAAAAACTTGCTTTCGTGACCATTTTATATTCATTGAAAAATGCCCTAATACAAAATACCCCAAATACATGAGGCCGATTGGCAACGGTATCGACCACTTTAGTTGTGTAAAGTGTTCTAGCAACGGTAGCAATGAAACAACGGTAAACCACAAAATCAAAAAATAGGATTGGTCCCATTTGCGTAAATGTGGCAGCAAAATTCTTAGCAGAGGTGTCAATATATACAATTGGAACAGCATTACTAAAAACCAAAACCCACCCAAAAAAGTATCGATGAAGAGTTTTTTGCTGTCGCGAAAGTTTGCGACAGGTTGATGGCGAAACCAAACTGCCCAAATCATATACACAAAAGTCCACACTAGCCACGGCACCAAAACTCTCCGCACTCTTTTACCAAAAAAATCTTTGTAATTTTCTTGCTTTCCCAGGAGCAACGCACCGCTGACCATTACGAAAAGTGGCACTGACACGCGGGAAAGTGAGTCGTAAAAATTTGCAGCCCACCAACCGTGAGCTGTCACACTTTGATAAACCCCCACTGCTGATGTGTGCAGTAATACAACCAGAAAAATGGAAACCACTTTGAGTAGGTCGACCCAAACCAAGCGTTCAGTATTTTTCATCGAAGCTCCAGGCAACACCAGGCTACATATACTATACCTTTTCCTACTCCCTTTTGTCTCGTGGTGAAAACCTGCCCTAGCCCACTTCTTACGTAGCGCAACAAAGAAGCTTTGTTGGTATAGTACAATAAGTTTCACTCAAACAGCTACAACATGTCAAACGTCATCACCGTCAACCATCTCATCAAACACTACCGCAAAGCAAAAACAAATGCAGTCGATGATGTTTCTTTTAATGTGGAAGAAGGTGAGTTCTTTGCGTTGCTCGGACCAAACGGTGCCGGCAAAACTACCACTATTTCCATTCTTAACACCACACTTGCTAAAACTTCTGGCCAGATGGAAGTTGCTGGCTACAATGTAGACACTCAATCAAGCCAAGTCCGCCAATCGATTGGCGTGATTTTTCAAAATCCCAGCCTCGATCTGAACTTAACTGCCGAAGAGAATGTGCGTTTCCACGCAGTGCTTTACGGCCTCTATCCCTATCGTCCCAGTTTCGCATTGATGCCCAGTGCCTATAAGCGCAAAGTGAAAGAACTCGCGGAAGTTTTGGGAATTACTGGCCAAATTTATCAACCGATTAAAACCTTTTCTGGAGGCATGAAGCGAAAATTAGAAATTATTCGTGGCCTTATTCACAATCCCAAAGTCTTATTTTTGGACGAACCGACAACCGGCCTAGATCCCGAAAGCCGCCAGAACTTGTGGCAGTACTTAATGGAAGTTCGCAAAAAACAAAGCACCACAATTTTTTTAACAACCCATTATTTAGAAGAAACTGAAGACAGCGACCGCGTGTGTATTATTAATCATGGTAAGGTGATTGCGCTTTCGACTCCGCACTCATTAAAGAAAAAATTTGTAGATGAGTACGTTGTGGTAGATAGTCATAATCGCGAAGAATTGCAAAAAGAATTGCTGAAACATACGTTTCAATTTGAAGGTAATGGCCCATTTAAAATCCCGCTCCAAAAAAATTCGGCTCAGGAAGTTGTTTCGGCATTGAAAACGAAGCTGTCAGTCTTGCAAATTCATACACCAACCCTTGAAGAGGCCTATTTAGAAGTTATTAAGGAAGATCATGAGTAAGAGTTTTTGGCGAAATCTCAACGCAGTAGCCATGATTTCTGCCCGCGATTTGATAAAATTACTTCGTGACCGCACGCGGATTGGCGCATCATTTATTTTCCCATTTGTATTCATTGGAATCCTGGGCGGCAGCTTAGATGCAAATTTGTCAAAGGACGTCGGGTATAACTTTTTGGTGTTTGTGTTTACCGGCGTCATTGGCCAAACACTTTTTCAATCAACTGCATCAGGAATTATTTCACTCGTGGAAGATCGCCAAAATGACTTTTCGCAAGAATTATTTGTGGCACCAGTTTCGCGCTACATCATTATTCTGGGCAAAATTGTGGGTGAGTCACTCGTCGCACTTGTGCAGCTCAGTGGCATTATTCTGTTAGGCATTCTTTTCCGCGTACCAATGAACCTCACCCAACTCACACTGATGGTTCCCGGCCTTATTATTTGCTGTTTGTTTGGTGGCGCATTTGGGACATTAGTGATGGCAAACCTCAGCGACCAACGCAGCGCCAACCAAATTTTTCCGTTCCTTATTTTTCCCCAGTTCTTTTTGTCTGGCGTTTTCTCGCCGATTACAAAATTGCCACCACTGTTGTTTTTGTTATCGCGCCTTGCGCCAATGACATACGCAGTTGATCTTATGCGCGGCCTTTACTACTCAGGTCGGCCAGAATACAGTAAAGTTGTCCTCTACTCACCGGCGATTGATTTGGCGGTAATTAGCGGATTGTTCTGCGTAATGCTTCTTGTCGGAACCGTAATGTTTGTGCGAAATGAACGAAATAAGTAGTTCCCATGAAAGAAAATCAAAGACCGAAAACTTTTTTCATCACCGGTGGTGCGGGTTTTGTGGGTGCAAATGTCGTGCGGAAGCTTATAGAAAAAAAGTGTGAAGTGCACTTGCTTTTGCAAAACACCACCGCAAAGTGGCGCATTGCGGACCTTTTGCAAAATGAATATGTGAAAGTCCATGAAGGCGATTT
>Ga0070730_10000307_pt1 | contig 61059 bp, 68 predicted proteins | sample Coa_R1_3_FD_66447 | JGI IMG/M metagenome (GOLD analysis project Ga0070730, IMG submission 66447) | Surface soil microbial communities from Centralia Pennsylvania, which are recovering from an underground coalmine fire - Coalmine... | ecosystem: Environmental > Terrestrial > Soil > Unclassified ... | reverse complement strand
GTGTTCGGCGATGGCAAGAAGGGCACGCTGGCGGTCGACGAGTGGTATCGCAAATACGCCCCGGCCGAGATGAAGGACACCAAATTCTGTTTCGCCTTTATCCATGATCCAGGGGCTTTGCACGGCAAGAAGAAGATCCTGCTCCCCTCCGATTTGAACGGCGTAAAAGTGCGGCCGGCGCAGAGCACCATCGCCGAGATGGTGAAATTGCTCGGCGGCAACAACGTCCAGGCTTCGGCGCCGGAAGCGCGCGATGCGCTGGAGCGCGGCGTAGCCGACGAGATCACGTTCCCGTGGGGATCGATCTTCCTGTTCGGCATTGATAAGGTCGTGAAATATCACATGGACGTGCCGCTCTACACCACGGTGTTCACCTACAACGTCAATCTGAACACCTACAATTCGATGTCGCCGGCGCAAAAGAAGGTGCTCGACGACCATTGCACGCCGGAATGGGCGGCGAAGGTCTCCGATCCATGGACCGACTTCGAAGCCAATGGTCGCGTCAAGATGAAGGCGCTGCCTGATCATGACGTCTACAAGCTGACCGACGATCAGCTCTCGCAATGGAAGACGGCGATCAAGCCTTTGCATGCCAGCTGGGCCGAGGCAGTGAAGAGGGCCGGCGGCGATCCAGTAACGATCGATGCGGATCTGCAGGCTGCCATCAAGAAGTACGGCGCCGGTCTCTGAAGCGTCTCGAGACTATGATTGCGGTAGCTCTGATGGACCGTCGCATTCCCTTCCTTCCGCCGTGGGTGAAGCATGACTGCAACCCCTGAAGTATCCAATGATGATCCGTTTCTGCAATTTCCGAGCGGCGGTGGGAGGAGAAGCGTCATGGATCGGTTTATCGATTCGATCGAGCTGATCGCGGCCGCTTTCGTCGGGATCGTGGCGTTGAACACCTTCGTGGCCGTGCTGACGCGCAAGTTCTTCGCGGTGACGATCCCCGACTATTACGACTTCGGCCGGCTACTGCTGGGTATCCTCATCTTCTGGGGCATCGCGGCGACCAGCTATCGCGGCTCGCATATCACCGTCGATCTGGTGTGGGCGAACGTCACGCCGAAATACCAGCGCTGGATCGATGTGTTTGCGACCCTGGTGCTGCTGTTTGTCGTGACGGTGCAGACCGTCACGCTATTCGACAAGGTCCGCACCACCTATCAGGACAACGTCCTAACCTACGACCTACAGCTGCCGAACTGGCCATTTTTTGCGGTGGCGTGGATTGGCGACGTCTCGGCGGTCCTGCTGATCGCGATCCGGACCTATCGCCTGATCTTCCATCCGGAAGACATCCATGATGCCAAAATCAAGACAGCGGAGTGATGGCAATGGCTCCCGAAACCGTTGCCGTTCTCGGCTTCGTCACCCTGTTTGTCCTGATGCTACTGCGTGTTCCGGTCGGGATGGCCATGGGCCTCGTCGGCGTCACCGGCTTCGGCTATCTCACCGGCTTTGCGCCGGCGCTCAAGCTGGTCGGCCAGACCACGATGCGCACGGTCACCGACTATACCTTCGGCGTCATCCCGATGTTCCTGCTGATGGGGGCATTCATCTCGGTCTCCGGCATCAGCCGGGAGCTGTTCCGTGCTGCAAACACATTCGTTGGGCACTGGCGCGGGGGGCTCGGTATCGCAACGATTGCCGCCTGCGGCGGCTTTGCCGCGATCTCGGGCTCCTCGGTCGCTACCGCCGCGACGTTCTCCACCGTCGCCTATCCCGAGATGCGGCGTTTCAACTATCCGCAGTCCTTTGCGGCTGGCGTGATCGCGGTCGGTGGCACGCTGGGTGCGATGCTGCCGCCATCGACGGTGCTCGCGGTGTACGGCATCATCACCCAGCAGGACATCGGCAAGTTGTTCATCGCCGGAATCATTCCCGGCATGCTGGCGATTGCGATGCACATGATCACCATCGCCATCATCGGCCGGGTCAAGCCGGGCTTCCTGCCGACCGGTGCCAAAAGCTCGTGGGCGGAGCGCGTCAACGCGATCAGCGACGTCTGGTCGCCGCTATTGTTGTTCGTGTTCGTGATCGGCGGTCTTTATGGCGGCCTGTTCATCCCGACCGAGGCAGGCGCGGTTGGCGCCGTCGGTGCATTCCTGATCGGCGTGCTGCGCGGCAAGCTCGGGGGCGAGGGCATTCTGCAGTCGCTTTTGCAGGCGACGCGAACCGCTGCTGCGGTGCTCACGGTGCTAATCGGTGCGCTGTGCTTCGGTTATTTCCTCACCATCACCCAGACGCCTCAGCACGTGACCCAGTTCCTGACTGGGCTCGGCGTCGGCCCCTACGGGGTGCTGACGCTGATTCTGCTGATGTATCTCGCGCTGGGATGCCTGATGGACGCTTTGGCGATGGTGATCCTGACTGTGCCTATCGTGTTTCCGGTAGTCACGGCGCTCGGTTTCGATCCGATCTGGTTCGGTGTCATCATCGTGATGACGGTGGAACTGGGTCTGATCCATCCCCCTGTTGGCATGAACGTGTTCGTAATCAAGAGCGTGATCAAGGACGTCAACATGTCGACAATCTTCGTTGGCGTGCTGCCCTTCGTCGCCACCGACCTCATCCGCCTCATCATACTGATTGTCTTCCCGCTGCTGGCGACCTGGTTGCCGCAGCGCATGCTCGGATAATGCGATGGCGAGACACTCTGAATTTGAGAACGATATGCTTGCCGACGACAAGAAAGACATGATTACAGCCGGCGGAGCGATACTTGGCCGCCTGAAGGCGGTCGGCGTGGACTATATCTTCGCTAATTCCGGTACCGATTTTCCCCCCATCATCGAGGGGCTCGCGGAAGCATCGGCCAAGCACATCGCGCTGCCGCAGGCAATCGTGATTCCGCACGAGAGCGCTGCGATGGGAATGGCCCATGGCTATTTCCTTGCGACAGGTCGGGCGCAGGCGGTCATGGCCCATACCAATGTCGGTCTCGCCAATTGCGCGATGGGCGCGATCAACGCCGCCACCGAACACGTGCCAATCATTCTATTCTCCGGACGTACACCTGTGACCGAACGCGGCCGGTTAGGTTCGCGCACCGTCCCGATCGGGTGGGGGCAGGAGATGCGCGACCAGACGGCGCTCGTCCGCGAAGCGACCAAATGGGATTATGAACTCAAATTCCCGGAGCAGGCGCTCGAACTCGTCGACCGCGCATATGCGATTACGTGCTCGACACCAAAGGGGCCAGTTTATCTCAGTTTACCACGTGAAGCCCTGTGCGAACTCTGCCCCTCTGGAAATCTTGGTGCACCGAGCCGCATCAAACCAGTGATCGCGGCGCCACCGGCGCGCCTGCTTGTAGAGGCGGCAAGTGTGCTGGCTAGGGCTGAACGCCCGGTCATCATTGCGCAAAGGGGAGCCGGCTCGCCGGAGGGCTTTGCCGCGCTGGCGGATATGGCGTTGGCGTGGGGCATCCCGGTCGTACAATATTGGGCAGTCCAGCTCGCTATTGCTTCAGATCATCCGATGTCGGTGGGGAGCGATCCCGAAAGCTGGCTAAAAGATGCGGACGTCATTGTGGTGATCGATTCATTGGCGCCGTGGTCGCCGGCAGCTCACGAAATACCCGAACACTGCAAGGTGATCCAGGCAGGTCCTGATCCACTGTATTCACGTTTCCCGGTTCGTAATTTTTGCGCCGATTTGTCGTTGGTCGGCGAAACCGCCGATGTCATCTGCAGCCTCGCGGTTGCGATGGAGACTTATCTTGCACGCACGACTCAGTTGCGTAATGCCCGGCGTGCGCGTGTGGCCGACGCTTCAAGGACCGCACGCGTTGCGGTGCATGCTCGGGCTGAGGCGGGCGGCGGAGATCTGATGACCAAGGAGTGGGTCAGTCATTGCCTGTCAGACGCGATCGATGGACAAAACGCGACGGTTCTCTCCGAGCTCGGCTGCCCGCTCGACCCGCTGACCTTGCATGAACACGGGTCTTGGTATCAGGAGCCGCATTCGGGCGGTCTGGGATGGTCGTTTCCATGCGCGCTTGGAATGCAGCTTGCCGATCCGGATAAGCTCATTGTCGCCACCATGGGCGACGGATCCTACATGTTCAGCAATCCCGTGGCGTGCCACCAGATTGCGGAGGCTCTTAATCTTCCGCTGCTGGTTCTTGTCTTGAACAATTCGGAATGGGGCGCTGTGCGGCGTTCCGTGCTCGAGGTATACCCCCACGGCTACGCGTCGCGGACCAATGCTATGCCGCTGATCTCGCTGGAGCCGACGCCGGATTTCACGAAGGTCGCGCAAGCAAGCCGTGCATTCACAATCCGGGTCGAAAAAGGACCGGAGCTGCCGGGCGCGCTTAAAGAGGCGATCGGCCATGTCAGGAATCAACGCACTCACGCATTGATTGAAATTCGAATTGCGCCGACGTGATGGCTAGAGGCCGTCGCAAACCGTCTTGCTTGTTGTCTCTCTCCCGTCCTAGTTCCCAGGTTAAAATATGAAAATCGCACGTGTTACAGCTACGCCGATTAATGTCCCAATCAAGGTTGGGATCGTTGGACTCGACCACCTGACATCTTTGTCAGCGTGTCTTGTCGAGATTGAAACCGACAGCGGCATCACCGGACATGGCTTCACCGGAATCACGGAAGAAGACGTTATCGCTCAAATCGTCGGTGGCGTTGCGGGACCGGCCATCATCGGCGACGATCCTCTTATTCATGAATTCGTCTGGGAAAAGCTTTATTGGACGTTGATGCCACGGGGCCAAACCGGCTATGCCGCGCATGCTCTCGCAGCGATTGATCTCGCGCTGTGGGACATCAAAGGCAAGGTGCTGGGTCAGCCGGTCTGGCGGCTGCTCGGTGGCGCGCGTGCCCGAGTGCCTGCCTATGCTACTTTCGGATTTGGCTTCTTTGATCGCGCGCAACTCGCAGCCGCCGCAAAGTTGTGGGTTTCCCAGGGATTTACGCGATTGAAGATGACCGTCGGCGGAGAAGCGTTGCGTCGTCGCGATAGCCGTCCGATCGGCGACGTCATCCGCGAGGATGCCGCGCGTGTCGCGGCCGTGCGCGAGGCAGTCGGACCGGACATAGAGCTTTACATAGACGCGAACTGCAGTTTGGACCGTTATCATGCCAGCCGGTTGTGCGAGCGAATCAAGGAATACAATATCTCGTTTTTTGAAGAGCCGCTGACTCAGAACGATTCGCTGCAAATGGCTCAACTGCGGCGCGAATGCGGAATTCCGCTTGCGTGCGGTCAGAACGAAGGCCTCCTGTTTCGTTTCCGCGATCTTCTCCTTCACGAAGCAATCGACTATGCGCAGCCGAATGTCGCTATCAGCGGCGGATTTACCCAGTCTGTCAAAATCGCCGCGCTTGCAGCCGCATTCAACATTCCTATCGCAAACGGTGGAGCTTGGCCTTATCACAATATGCATTTGCAGGCAGGCGTCGCGAACGGCAGCCTGGTCGAAATGCATTATCTGGCGATTGAGTTGTCGAAATTAATTTATACCGGCTTACCTGATTGCCGGGACGGTTGGCTGACCTTGCCGAGTGAATCGGGACTTGGCTTTGAGCTCAACCGCGACGCTGTAAAGGAGATCGCAAAACTTCCGCTCTCGCAAGGCCGGGGTAAGGGATGATGTCAGTTAAACCCGGTGATTTGCCACGCTGATGCCTCGACCCGGCAACAAGAACGAAGGAGAAGTAAGATGAGGACCAGAAGAGTAGCACATGGAAATGTGTGTGCAGTCGTGATGCTCATGTTGATAGGCGGTCCATCCGCACTGGCCCAGTGCAACGCGGTGCCTGCTTCCGCGGCACGCAATATTGTGAATGAGGAACGCAATCGAGCTTTCGTGGTTGATTTCTACGAGCGCGTTTTCAACAAGCATGATCTGAAGGTGGCCGAGGATATCATGGCTGAGAACTACATCCAGCATAATCCACATTTTCCGACCGGTAGAGCAGCGTTCATCGAAATCCTTGCCATGCGGTTCAAGCAGAATCCCGAGGCACATGCGAGGATTGTACGGAGCGCCGTCGACGGTGATTTGGTCTACCTGCATACCCACTCGCTTGCTTACCCCGGTGATCGCGGTATGGCTATTGTCAACATCTTCCGCGTGGCTGATGGCAAGATCGCCGAGCATTGGGATGTCGTTGAACCAGTCCCTGAGAAGGCAGCGAACGACAACACAATGTTCTGAGGGCAACAAGGCTTCTTTTCGGGAGTCCTTGCACACCGCTGCCGTCTTCTATTGAAAAAGCCGCGCGTGGTTCGTGTCGCGCAACGTCGTGCCGTCCGCGCTGATGAGATTTTCCGCGCGCCGCCGGCGTATAGCACGAGTTCATTCATTGAAAAGAATGCGATGACGCAGAGGACACTTCCGCCCGCGGCGCCCGGACGTGGAGCCGCCATGTCGAGATTTGCCCCCGGTTACTAACTAAAATTTGCTCATGATGGATTGGACGAAAGTTTTAATATTTTCAATCAGTTAGATGGAGATGTTTGGTTAGATCGGAACGATCAGCGAATGTCGGTATCGGTGGTTGCGCCTCCGGGATTTGAACCTACCAGCGGACAGTTCAAGTGTCCGACGAGCGGCGGAAACGGAGCCCAACGAAGGGTACCAAAGGGCAGTCCAAAGCAACTGCCGCCGGTGCACCTGTTTCAGGATACAATCGGCTCGTCGGGTTCCAACCGTCGAGCGAGCCGGGGTTGTGTACGGAACGCTGCGAGCGGCTGTGATGATGAGCTCAGGGCCGAACAGAGAGACACAGAGTGCCTGCAATCACGCGCGGAGTGACGTATCCTCCAATCTATCGCTTCATACTGGGGAAATTCGAGGTGACTGTCATCCTGGACAGCAAGATCGTCCGGGAAGGCCTAACACCGAGCCATGGGGGTGAGTTGCTCGCAAATGAAATTCGGGCGCTCGCACGCGAGAACCGCATTGACCCCTATCGCTACGAACATCCATTCACCCCCATTCTTGTCAACACTGGCAGCGAGCTTATCCTCTTCGACACCGGCAACGGTGCGCTGCAGCGTGAGCACGAGCTACTTCGCGGCCGCGTGCCGGACGGACGTTTGATCGAGCGGATGCGCGAAGCAGGATATAGTCCGGGGGATGTCGACGTGGTTGTCATCACGCACGGTCATCCCGATCACATTGGCGGGTTGATGGAAGGCGGTGAGCCTGTATTTTCAAACGCGCGATACGTCTTCGGTTCTGCCGAATTCAATTTCTGGCGACGCTGTGAGGTACGAGAGTTCCGCAAGTTCAATCGCAAACTGTTCATGCAGCTTGCAGTGCCGCTGGCCGATCGCGCGAGCTTTGTTGAGCCGGAAGACCAAATTGTGCCAGGTATTCGCGCGATCGACGCGGCCGGCCATTCGCCTGGAATGATGGCTTACCTCATTGAAAGCGAAGGCAAACGCCTACTCAACTGGGCGGATACGTGCGCTCATTACGCGGTGTCACTGCAGCGGCCCGATTTCCATCTCGACGTCGATGATGACAAGGAGAAGGCGGCAGCCACGCGCAAGCGCCTTCTCGACATGGCCGTCGCCGAGGAGCTGTTCGTGATCGGCTATCACATGCCGTTCCCTGGGATCGGTTTTGTGGAGCGAGCGCAAGACGGCTACCGCTGGGTGCCTCATAGCTATCAATTGAACCTCTGAAGCGTGGCCAGTCTCGATGCACGATAACGGCATGGAAGTGGGCGATGGTGCATGGATCGTGCAATGCGCGCCGTTCTTCTCGGCTACTTTTGCACGAACATTGCAGCCGCGTTCCCTATTATATGCTGTATTCGCGCGGTCTTTGTTCTACCGGCTAAAAGCGCCAACGAAAAAAGACAGCAACAAGTGCCTGCTGCGCTCGATTGAGCCAAAGCAAGGATCAGAACCGGGGGAAACATGAAAGCACCAGTCGACGTCGCGGCTATCATTAACAACAGCGCGATCAGCACGTTTCAGTACTTCATCTTTTTTCTGTGCATTCTGGTCATCATGTGCGACGGGTTCGATACGCAGGCGCTAGCCTACGTAGCGCCGAGCATCGCGTTGGAATGGAAAATCGCACCGGCGACTTTCGGTCCTGTATTCGCTGCGGTACTGCTCGGCGCCATGATCGGCGCATTCGCGTTCGGCTATCTCGCCGACAGGCTAGGTCGTCGCCGAACTGTGATGCTCTGCGTTGTCCTGTTCGGTGCGCTGAACATAGCGTCGGCCTATGCAACTTCGATAGGGGTCTTCACGCTGCTCCGCTTTTTATGCGGCATCGGTCTCGGCGGCGCGATTCCCAACGTAGCGGCACTGGTCTCCGAATATGCGCCGGCGAGGCGCCGCGAGACGCTGGTTGCGATCACCTGGGGCGGATTTGGGCTCGGCGCCGTTGTGGGCGGCTTGATCAGTCTGCCCTTGCTCTCTCATTTCGGCTGGAAGTCCGTCTTCGTCGCGGGCGGGATCCTGCCGCTTTGCCTGATGCCTGTCATCGCCTTTGCGCTTCCCGAATCCGTAAAGTTTCTGATCTTGGCGCGCGGCAACACGGCAGCGGTTGTCGCAGTCTTGAGACGGATTGATCCGCAGGTCACATTTGGGGACGACAGCACATTCGTGCTCGACGAAGCTCGACGGGGCCGAGGATCGGTCATAGAGCTTTTCAAGGGCGGGCTTGCGATCGGGAGCATCTTTCTTTGCCTCGCCTTCTTCATGAGCCTCCTGTTGGTCTATCTCTTCATCAATTGGATTCCGCTATTGCTTCGCGAAGCCGGACTGCCGCTGCAAGACGCGTTGATGGGTACGATCATCTTCAATCTATCCGGCATTGTCGGGGGCATCGTTTGCACGCAGTTGATCGATCGAAACGTCGTCCGACCCATTGTTATTCTCATCGTCGCCTACCTGGCCGGTGCTGTCGCGGTGCTCAGCATCGGCCTCGCCGGTGGCGCCTTCGTCGAGATTATGGGCACTATCTTCCTGAGCGGCTTCTTCATCATCGGCGCACAGCTCTCGCTCAACGCGTGCATTACCAATTATTACCCGACTGCGATCCGCGGGACAGGCGTCGGCTGGTCGCAAGTGGTCGGGCGGCTGGGATCGCTGTTAGGCCCAGTGGTCGGCGGTGTGCTGGTCTCACAGGGCACGTCGCCGCGCCACTTGTTCCAGATCAGCAGCATTGCCCCGCTGCTGGCTTGCCTTGCCCTGTTGATCTTTGCCGGACTCTCATCACGGCTTTCCGGAAAGCCGCAAGCCGCAATTGGAGTAGCCTCGTGATGGTCGCGCCGGCGAGTCGTCCAAGATGGCACCGACAAGGCGCTCTCTGGTGCGCAGCCGGACCGCGGCGGGAGAGGCGGAGGATGCCGGGTGAACTCTTGCTAAAAGTGTGCGCTCCGGGATGACGCGGCACGCGGCGGATATCGACGAAATAATTTTCCGAATCCATTCGCCGCAGGATCGATATTGCCCAACTGCACCACGTCCCAGAAGCCGGCCGCCGAGCTGGAAATCACCGGCACGCCAAGCCGCGCTTCCAGCGCCTCGAGGATGCCGAGCGTCTTCAAGCCTCCGCAGGAAATCAACACGCCTTGCGCAGCGCCGCTTTGAGCGAAGACTGCGCCGACAGGCAGTGACGCCCGTTGACAGCGGCACGGCGGCTGGGCTCCCGCCTCGGTGAGCGATACGCACCAACATCCGATGGAGCATGACCTTTTGGACCAAGACAGCTGCAGCCGTTCTACCTGAGAACGCCGCAACGAAATTGCAACGAATTGGGCGAAACGACCGTGAACAAAACGAGATGGAAACACCTGTCACAACGAGAAAAATCAGTAACTTAGAAGATATTCACTGCGTTCGGGACGCCGGGGCGGCAGGTTCGACGAACCAAGTTACTGCTGGTCGGTCTCGCCGCGGCAAATTCAATTCCACGTCCCCGCGAAACGCAGGAAGTTTGTAAGCAGCGCGTGCCCCTGCTCGGTAAGTATTGATTCCGGGTGAAACTGCACGCCATAGGTTGGTTGATGGCGATGTGCGAGAGCCATAATCTCGCCTTCCTCCGAACGCGCCGTCACCATGAGAGGTGAATGGGAAAACTCATCGAACTCGACGACGAGAGAATGGTATCGTCCTACGCGAAGTGGGGCCTGCAGTTCCTCGAATAACCCCCGACCGTCATGGGTCACATGGGAGGCTCGTCCGTGCATAGGACGACGTGCGCGTACGACGCGTCCACCAAAAACGCTTCCAATACATTGGTGTCCGAGGCAAATGCCGAGAATCGGTACGCGACCAGAGAATTCACGGACGACGGCCGTGGAAATCCCCGCCTCGGTTGGAGTGCGGGGGCCCGGCGAGATGACTATTGCGCGCGGCCGGAGCCGACCAAGATCGCCGACGCTGATCGCGTCGTTTCGTATCACTTCCGTCGCTTCTCCAAGCTCGCGAAAATAGCGGGCTATGTTGAAGACGAATGAATCGTAGTTGTCGATGATCGCAATCATGACGCACCGCAATTCCCGGCACGAAATGCGTCAAAGATACGCTGCGCCTTGGCGAGCGTCTCCTCGTATTCGGCCGCTGGCGCCGACATCGCCGTAATCCCGCCGCCAGCATGAAAGACAGCCAAGCCATCGTCGATCGTGACGGTTCGGATCGCGACGTTGGTGTCCATGTACCCGTTAAATCCGATGAAGCCGATCGCCCCGCAATAGGCCTCTCGCGCGATGCGTTCAATTTCGGCAATGATTTCCATCGATCGTACCTTCGGCGCGCCGGTCACTGAGCCGCCGGGAAAGCAAGCTCGTAGCAGGGTAACGGCGTCGTGGTGTCCTGCGAGTTTCCCTGTGATCACCGACACGAGGTGATGCACCGAGGCATAGGATTCGAGGTCACACAGCGCGGGGACTTCGACCGAATGCGCAGTGCAAACGCGCGATAGATCATTACGGAGGAGGTCGACGATCATAATGTTCTCAGCACGGTCCTTGTCGGACGCAATTAGGAATTCAGCGCGGCGTTGGTCTTCCTTCGGGTCGGCGGAGCGTGCAATCGTGCCCTTGATTGGTCGCGTCTCAACCCGACGCCCATCGAGCTTCAGGAATCGCTCAGGCGAGCTAGATGCAATGGTCAGCTTGCTATTGAGCAGGAGGGCTGAAAAGGGGGCGGGGTTCACCGATCGCAGCTGACAGTAGAAGGCGAGCGGGTCGAACGAGGTCGACAGCCTGGCGGTGAAGCGCTGCGCGATGTTGGCTTGGAAGATGTCTCCCGCCAAAATCAAGTCGATGACGCTCTGTACTGCTTCGATGTAGCGCTGGCTGGTGAAATTCGAGTGCCAGGCGCCTGCTGTATTGCAAGAGCCATTCCGCGGGGACTCTGGACGCACAAGTAGCGCCGCAAACTCATCGGCTCGACGGCGTGCGCGCTCGCCGCGCCGAGCGGAATCCTGCTCTGGCCACCCGGTTGAAAAGATCCAACATCTCTCGTCGCGATGGTCGTAGGCGATTACCACGTCATAGAAATGCAGGATCGATTGGGGCAATCCCTGACCGGCAATTGCTGGGGGCGGCAATCGCTCCAATGTCCTGTTCAGATCGTAAGCAAAAAACCCGGCCACACCCCCCTGAAACGGGGGAAGATCGGGGCGATGCTCTTGTGGATACGCAGCGAGAAGAGTGCGAAGAGCTTTCCATGGATCGCCCTCGAGCGCTTCTCCGCCGCAACTCGCCTGTCCGTTGGCAACCGTGTAGGTGCTGAACGGGTCGCAGGCCACATATGAATACCGCCCGAGCGCCTCGTGCCTGGCTGCGCTATCCAAAAACGCGAGGTTCGGCCGATGTGCGAGACGTCGCATCGCCGTGACAGGATCAATCCAAGGTGCCTCACGAACGCGCATCGAGCTTACGTCACCAACGACAGCGGCTGTGCTGAGGGAGATTCCTCGACTTGTGCTTGCTCTTCCAACGAAGGCAGCTCCCCGCTGGGACCAGTGCACTCTTGACCTCGACCGTCAGAATATAGCTCCTACTCAGCCAAAGCATTGTAGTCGGCTGCGAATCGCAATTCCCGAAGCGGTCGCACCCGGTTGATCGATTCTTGATATAGATCGTGCGCTTTGTAAGCCGCGAGTTCCGTCTCGTTGTCGAACTCACCATAGACGACGACATCGATGTCGTTGCCGAGTTGGTCGGTCTTCCGGTTGCGAGCGATCTCAAGCCGGCGCGCGTGCGGGATCGCGGTGAGAACCGATAGACCGTCGATCATTTGGTCGACGTGGGCCTTGTCTTTAGCTGTGAATAAGACGATGTGACGAATCATGTTTAGCCGTAGAGTAGGGTGTGATCCAGGTCGCATGACTATCTTGCGATCAGGTCTGACGCAACGCCAACGCCAACGTCACTGACGCCTTCGTGCCGGCAGCGAGGCGGGTGGGTTTGCATAGTCTTGCGACAGCAATGGGAGCTCGCCAGATCGGACCTTCCCGCATCACGACGCGGGAATGGTGAGGCGCTCAATGGTCTGAATGTGACGCGCGAGCAGGCTGCAGGCTTGATCGACGTTGCGCATTCGCAGTGCTTGCAGGACCAAGCGGTGATCCTGATTGGATCGCGGTCGCCAGCCGGCACTGCGCGCCATCGCGAACACCAATCGAGAATTCGCAAGCTGCAATTCATCGAGGCTGGCGAGCAGTCGCGGCATGGCGCAGGGCGCCACCAGCGCATGGTGAAAGGCGCGGTTGGCGGCCTCAAATTCGTGAATCGTCTCGGCATTGTCTGCTTCAATCAGGGCCAGCTCGATCCGTGCCAAGTGGGATGACGTCAGGTTCGGTGCGGCATTCCGCAGCGCGACCACCTCCAGCGCGGCCCTCATCTCGGCGATCTCCTTCACCGAATTGGTATCGAGCGGCGCAACACGCACGCCGCGACGCGGCACAGCAACGACGAGATGTTGGGCTTCCAGCTGCCGAAATGCCTCACGCACCGGGACGTGGCTTGAACTGAATTCCCGCGCGATATGGTCCTGTCGCAGTGGCGCATCAGGGTGCAGGGCGCCGCTGATAATGCGCTCGCCAATGATCTGCGCGATGCGGCCCGCGGTGGTCGTGTTCTTATCGCCAGTTATCATAGATTATCTATTACAAAATCGAGTGCGTTCGCACAATGCCTAGGTTAGCATTAACTTAGATCATAAATCATAGATAATAGATAATATTATCTATGGAAATATAGGAAGGCAAGTCACATGATTCATGCAGGGGGAGCGAGGCAGAACGGCAGCCAAGACACAGAATCGGTCCGGCACGACTGGACGCGCTTCCAGGCGGAGGCGCTCCATGGCTTACGGTTTGCCGACCTGATCTTTCAGGCCCAAAGCATTCATCGCAGCAATTTCGACCCAAATCATGTCGAGACAGCAAGCCTGCTCAGCATCAAGACCGGCGGTTGTCCGGAGGATTGCGGCTACTGCTCGCAGAGCGCGCATTACGACACCGGCCTGAAGGCGACGCGCTTGATGGATCAGGCCGACGTGGTCGCGACCGCGCAGCGTGCCAAGGACGCCGGCGCCAGCCGCTTCTGCATGGCAGCGGCGTGGCGCAATCCGAAAGACCGCGACCTCGACCAGGTCTGCGAGATGGTGCGCGCGGTCAAAGGCCTCGGCATGGAAACCTGCGTCACGCTCGGGATGCTGACGCCCGCGCAGGCCTTGCGACTGCACGATGCCGGCCTCGATTTCTATAACCACAATGTCGATACATCGCCCGAGTTCTACGACAAGATCATCACCACGCGCACCTTGCAGGACCGCATCGACACGCTGGCGCATGTGCGTGACGCCGGCATCAAGGTTTGCTGCGGCGGCATCGTCGGCATGGGTGAGCGCGTCGAGGACCGGCTCGGCATGCTCGTGCTGCTTGCCAATCTCCCCAGCCATCCGGAGAGCGTGCCGATCAACCTGTGGAACGAGGTCGAGGGCGTGCCGGTCAACGAGACCGCGGAGCGTCCCGATCCGATCGCGCTGGTGCGGCTGGTGGCGATCGCCCGCATCATGATGCCGCAGAGCGTCGTGCGGTTGTCCGCCGGCCGGCAATACATGACGGATGAACTTCAGGCGCTGTGCTTCCTGGCCGGCGCGAATTCGATCTTCATCGGCGACGTCCTGCTGACCACCAGGAACCCGCAGCGCGATCGCGATGCGGATCTGCTGGATCGTCTCGGCATTAAATCCCGTCTCAACCAGGTGAAACAAGGTCAACGCGCCGCCAGCGCACAAATTTCAGGGTAGCTAACAAATGCAGATTACTTTGATGAAAGGCAAAATCCATCGCGCCTCGGTGACGCAGGCCGATCTGCACTATGAGGGCTCAATTTCGATTGATCGTACCCTGTTGGACGCAGCGGGATTTCTGATCAATGAGCGCGTCGAAATCTACAACATCGACACTGGCGCGCGCTTTGCCACCTACGTGATAGAGGCGCCCGCAGGGTCAGGCACGATAGGCCTCAATGGTGCGGCTGCGAGACTGGCGATGATCGGAGACAAGGTGATCATCGCTGCCTATGCCTCATGTGAGGAGGTCGAAGCGAGAGCGTTCAGACCGCGCGTCGTGCTGGTCGACGAAGAAAATCGCATCCTGCCGGGTTGAAAGCGGTGAGGCCGACGCTGAGAGCCTTGCATTTTGCGGCCGTCATGCCTTTGCGCAACTGTGCGCCTGTCTGGAGTTGCGCAATGAACCAAGTCCATGTGGACAAGATCGCCACCTACGTCACGGCCCTCGATGCCCTGAACGCCGAGGACCGGCTGCGCAGCCTCAGGCCACGGGCGGGTATCGATTTCGCATCGAACGACTATCTCGCGCTGGCGCGCGCGCCGCGTTTGAAAATGGCCGTCTGGGCCGCGCTCGAGGCCGGCACGCCGATCGGAGCCGGCGGGTCGCGGCTTCTGCGCGGAAACTGCGAGGAGCACGAAAGCCTCGAAGCAGAAGCCGCCAGATTCTTCGGAGCAGAGACGGCGCTTTTTTTCGGCTCTGGATATGTCGCAAATTTTGCCGTCCTGACAACGCTGCCGCAGCGGGGCGACCTGCTCGTTCTCGATTCGCTCGTGCATGCGAGTATTCATGAAGGCGCGCGCGCCGGCCGGGCCGAATTTCGGATAAGCGCGCATAACGACTCCCAGTCCGTCGAAAACACGATTCGTGACTGGCGAGCGGAAGGCGGAAAGGGCCGTGTCTGGATCGTGGTCGAAAGTCTCTACAGCATGGATGGCGATTTCGCGCCGCTCGAAGCTCTCGTTGCGATCGCGGACCGGCATGATGCGTTCCTGATGGTGGATGAGGCTCACGCCACAGGCGTCTACGGGGAGCGGGGACGAGGGCTGACCGCCCCTTATGAGGGGCGCGAAAATCTGGTGGTCGTTCACACCTGCGGCAAGGCGCTGGGTGCGGCCGGCGCGCTCGTCACCGCGACCCGCGTGCTGCGCGACTTCATGGTCAATCGCTGCCGTTCGTTCATTTTCGCCACCGCGCCGTCACCTTTGACCGCCGTCGCAGTGCGGGAGGCCTTGTTGATCCTTCAGCAGGAACCTGACCGGCAACGGCGTCTGGCAAACCTGGTCGCATTCGCGCATCGGGAGATCGGCAAGCGCGGTGGCCGGAGTCCTTCCGACTCGCAGATCGTGCCCTACATCGTTGGCGACAATGCGCGTGCGATGCGGCTGGCGTCCGCGATGCAGGCTCGTGGGTTCGATATCCGTGGAATCCGGCCGCCAACCGTGCCGGCGGGCACGGCACGGTTGCGAATTTCCCTGACACTGAACGTCGCAGAGGATGACGTGCGGGCGATGCTCGATGCCTTGATTGAGGAGACGAGAGGCGACGCCAGATGAGCCGGCGGATCGTGGTCACCGGTACGGACACCGGGATCGGGAAGACGGTCTTCTCTGCCGGGCTCGCCGGTCTCCTCGGCTGGAATTATTGGAAGCCGATTCAAGCCGGCCTCGAAGGAGAGACCGATTGCCAGCTCGTCGCGCGGTTGGGCGGGCTCTCCGACGATCGCATCGTGCCCGAGCGTTACCGCCTCCAAACGCCGGCTTCGCCCGATCATGCCGCGGCAATCGACGGAGTTCGCATCGATGCGGGGTCGCTCGATCTGCCGGATACCGGCGAGCGCCCGCTTGTGATTGAGGGGGCGGGTGGGCTGATGGTGCCGCTTAGTCGCAGCACGCTTTATATCGACGTCTTTGCACGATGGCACCTTCCGGTCGTGCTTTGCGCGCGCACTGCGCTCGGCACCATCAATCATTCGCTGTTGTCGGTCGAAGCGCTGCGCAATCGCAAGATCGAAATTCTCGGAATTGCATTCATTGGCGAAGGAAATTCCGACAGTGAGAGCGCTATTTGCGAGATCGGACGGGTACGGAGGCTTGGTCGGTTGCCCCGGCTTTCTCCTCTCACGGCGAACACGTTGCAGGCCGCGTTCGAAGCCTCGTTCAACCGTGATGACTTCAACCCATGATACCCAGGCCGAAGTCGCCGGTCTGGCATCCGTTTACGCAGCAGGCGCTTCAGGACGAGATGACAAGGATTGTGCGCGGGGAAGGCGCATATCTCTACACCGCCGATGGTCGTCGCATCATCGATGCGATCGCCTCCTGGTGGGTCGTGACGCACGGTCATTGCCATCCAAAGATCGTCGGCGCCATTCAGAATCAGGCCGAAAAGCTTAACCAGATCATCTTTGCCGGCCACACTCACGAACCGGCCGAGGAGGTTGCCGCGCTGCTTTTGAAACTTGCGCCGCGTGGTCTCGACTACGTCTTCTTCTCCGACAGCGGCTCGACCAGTGTGGAAGTGGCGCTGAAAATGGCGCTCGGCTACTGGCATAACACCGGCAAGCCGCGCACACGCATTGTCGTGACGCAGCATTCCTATCACGGCGACACGGTGGGGACGATGTCGGTCGGCGCGCGAGGCGTGTTCAACGCGGCGTACAGGCCGCTGTTATTCGACGTTACCTCGGTTCCGTTTCCGGCGGGCGGGCATGAACAGGCGACGCTCGATGCGCTCGAACTTGCGTGCCGGAATGAAAATTCAGCAGCCTTCATTGTGGAGCCGCTGATCCTGGGCGCGGGCGGGATGCTGATGTATCCCGCCTGGGTGCTGAAAGAGATGAAGCGGATCTGCGAGGCGTCGGACGTCCTGTTCATCGCCGACGAGGTCATGACCGGCTGGGGCCGCACGGGGACCTTGTTCGCTTGCGAGCAGGCGGATGTGTCGCCGGATATCGCCTGCTATTCCAAAGGTCTCACCGGCGGATCGCTTCCGCTCGCGGTGACACTCTGCCGCGCCGACATCTTTGACGCGCACTTTTCGAGAGACCGTACCCGAACGTTCTTCCATTCGAGTTCATATACGGCGAATCCGGTTGCGTGCGCCGCCGCAAAAGCGAATCTGGATCTTTGGCAAGATCAGGAATCACGCGAGCGCATTATTTCCATCGCGGCCATGCAGGAGCAGGGAATTGAACCATTCCGCGCCGACGCGCGCTTCAAGAACGTCCGTCGGACCGGCACCATCACCGCACTTGATCTGAAAGTGCGCGATGGAGGGTACCTCGCCGGCATCGGTCCGAAGCTTCAGGCCTTCTTTAATAGTCGAAATCTTTTGCTGCGTCCTCTCGGCAACACGATCTATGTCATGCCGCCTTATTGCGTCACGGCGGCAGACCTTGCTGAAATCTACGCCGGCATCAGCGATGCAGCCGACGCGCTGGCTTGAAAGAGAATTAGGAGAGTTTGATTTGTCGCAACGCAACTGCCACGTTTTTTGCGGTGAGCTCAGTCGTCGTCATGCGTCCCTCCGCGCTCCTGCATCATGGAATACGCAGAGAAGAAAGATCTCATCTGATGATCGTGCAATCAATAGGCGTTTTTATGCGTCAGTGAGCGATGTTTGAGATGTTAATTGCTTTTTTCCGTTTCACCGTTGACAGTTTTCGTTTCTCTCGTGCTTCCTTGGAAGCCGACTGACATATTCGGTCACTTCGGACGCGGCGGGGCGCTATCGCTTCGAGATAGCGGGTGAGTCAGGCGATATCAAACCCATACCACTTCGCGCCGCAGAATCGGATTGAGGTCGGTCGACGGATCGGGATCTAGGATGAGCCACATTTCGGAGCCGCAAGTTGAACGCGTCACCATTCCGATGCTGCAGCGGTGGAGGGAGGAAGGGCGGCGTGTCGTGATGACCACGGCCTACGACTCGGTTGCGGCGCTTATCGCGGACTCCACCGTCGATGTCATCCTCGTCGGCGACAGCGTCGGCAACGTTTGCCTAGGATTCGAAAACACCCTGCCGGTCAGCGTGGCGATGATGAACCATCACCTCGAGGCCGTTGCGCGCACGAAGCCCCGTGCTTTGCTTGTCGCCGACATGCCCTTTCTCAGCTTTCACCTCAGTGCCGAGGACACAATACGGAATGCCGGAGGGTTCTTGCAACGTGGCGCAGCCGCGGTGAAGCTCGAGGGAGGCGCCAAGCGCATCGATATGGTGCGCGCCCTGGTCGATTGCGAAATTCCTGTGATGGGCCATCTGGGTCTCACCCCTCAGAGCGTTAACGTCATGGGTGGCTTCAAGGTGCAAGGCCGGAAAGCCGATGACGCGTTGCGTTTGCTCGACGATGCCTACCGACTGCAGGAGGCCGGATGCTTCGCCTTGGTCTTGGAAGGCATTCCGGCCGAGCTTGCCGCTCGCGCGACCGAGTCCCTGAGAATACCGACCATCGGAATCGGCGCGGGACGAGGCTGTTCGGGGCAGGTGCTAGTGTTTCACGATGTGCTGGGCCTCACCCAGGGCCAACGCCCGAAGTTCGTGCGCACCTATGCGGAAGGCTTTCGGTTGCTGCAGGATGCGCTTTCGCGCTGGGCAGCGGACGTCCGCAGTGGAGCGTTTCCGGGACCGCAAGAATCCTATCGTCTTCCAGACGGCCTTGGCGACGCGATCGCGAGCTGGACGCCGTCCAATCCAACCTGAGATCGGGCGATGAAAACAATAACAAAGGTTGCGGATCTCCGTGGGGCGGTAGCACGGGAGCGCTTGGGCGGCAAACGCATCGGCTTCGTGCCGACCATGGGCTATTTGCACAATGGCCATCTGGCGCTTGTCGAAGCGAGCCGAGCCGAATGCGACGTCACTGTCGTCAGCATCTTCGTCAATCCAACTCAGTTCGGGCCGAACGAGGATCTCAGCGTTTATCCGCGCGACTTCCCGCGCGACGAGAAACTCTGTCGCGACGCCGGCGTCGAGATCCTCTTTGGACCTGACGCGCAGGAAGTCTATCCGACACAATTCCAGACGTTCGTTGAACCAGGCGAGCTCGCAAACCCGCTGTGCGGTGCCTTCAGGCCCGGGCATTTCCGCGGCGTAGCTACCGTCGTGTCGAAGCTGTTCAACATGGTGCAGCCCGATGTCGCCTTCTTCGGCCAGAAGGATTTTCAGCAATGCGCGGTCGTGCGACGTATGGTGGCTGATCTCAATCTTCCGATCGAGATTGTCACGGTTCCTACGGTCCGGGAGCCTGACGGGCTCGCAATGAGTAGTCGCAACCGGTATCTCAACGAGGAACAACGTCGGCGGGCCCTTGCCATTAGTCGAGGTCTGTTCGCTACAGAGGCGCAGTTTCGTTCAGGCGAGCGCGATGCTCAAAACTTGAGTGCAATCGCCAAGAGGCATTTGGAAGGGGTAGACCGGCTCCAATACCTTGAGCTTGTCGATGCCGACACGCTCAAGCCCGCCGAGAGTTCGTTGAGCCGTCCCGCGGCACTTTGTGTGGCGGCCCACGTCGGCTCGACCCGGCTGATCGACAACGTGATCCTCGGGCCACCCCTTCAGCACGCGTGCGAGCTAGAGGTAGGACCAACCCGTGACTACCCTCGGCCCCGAAGGGCCGCGCTCCTCTCAGGCAGGGCCGCCTCGGCTTTAGGGTACAAGTGGCGAAATGTCGGTCTCCGTGGTTGCGTCTCCAGGATTTGAAGCTAGCCAGGGGTTCGAACAAACGGCGGCTCCCGCAGGCCAAAAGGATGCCTCCCAGCGAGCTAGGCTGCCCGCCAATAAACAAAACTTGCTCCCGCGATAGTAGGTTTCGCGACGTAGCGAACCTCCGCCACCGTGCCAGCACTCACGCCACCATACTGAGGACAAACAGCGGTTCGCCGTGTCGGTGGTTACGTATGACTCCCTCCCTGGGCACCAACGCTGCCACCGACACTCTACCCGGGTCGGGTTGGGTCAAGGCTGCAACGTGCATACGAACTTCGAAATGGATCGGGTCGCCGGGCTTGAAGCGCGGCGCGACGACGATGCTGCCGGTGGGTTCGCGCAGCTTGGGGCACGTACCCTTGGCATAAGCGACCGATACAGACCCGTATTATCCGTCTACGTCGCCTGCTTGAGTTCTTCCGTTGTCATCATCTTTGCTGCCGACACTGAGACCAGCCAGCATGCGCGGTCGGTTCCTCTTTCGCCAGTCTCGATAACAATCGTGGATTACAAGGGGATCACGAAGCAGCTTGTCTTGCGTGATGTACCCGGCATTTACGCCTGGTAGCGAATGGTTCATCAAAAGGTGGATAGCGGCGCGATTGATCCCCGGCAAAGTGCGTGCCGCATTCACACGCAAAGGGCGCTGAAATTGCCGACTGCAGGGTCCAAGCCCAAGGCTTTTGGCGCTTGCCCAGAAAAGCGCCTTTGTGCAACACAATTGGTTCTCGGAACCGCAATGACGGGAATCGCACTTTGACAGCCTCTCTCGACGGCGAAATTCGCGACGGGCGCCACCAGATGCAGGTCCGCGTCTATTTTGAAGATACGGACTCCGGCCAAATTGTCTATCACGCGAATTTTCTGCGCTTCATGGAACGCGGCAGAACGAATTACTTGCGCCTTCTCGGGACCAATCAGCACGCGCCGCTCCAAGAAGCGCGGAACGATGCGCCCGGCTTCACCTTCGTTGTACGTTCGATGACAATCGATTTTCTAAAGCCGGCGGTCTTTGACGACGTACTTGACGTCGTTACGCTCCCGCAAGAGGTGAGAGGCGCGTCAGTTACCTTGCTGCAAGAATGCAGGCGCGCAGACGATCTCTTAGTCACGGCGCGTGTACGCGTGGCTTTTATCTCGGGTGGAAAAGCGCAGCGCATCCCGAAGGCGCTGCGGCTTGCGATGGAAGGGCATAGATAAGTAATCTGCTGCTCATTCACGCCTTAGCCGTCCAGCGACCCAATGAAAGCAACCCGTTAGGCTTCTGTTGCGACATCGTCAAACCAGTGCTTTCCGCGCTTTCATACGACGATGGTTCAAGAGTCGCTTTTATCTTCGTTGCTGACGTGATGGACGCGGCTCGTCCGCGTTCGAAGTAACTGCTTCGGTTAGCCGGCGTGCTGTTCAGTCGGCTTGTTCATCATGCGCAGCATCTCGGGCCCGCCGGTTTTCAAGAAGCGCCAAACGAGCAATGCAGCCGTGACAAGGAAGGCGATATTGAGCCACGTCGTGTAGTTCCATGTGACGGAGGCCTCTACTACGCGCGCACGGCGTTCGGCAGGGACGAGGCCCAAAACGCCGAACAGCAGCTCGACGATCAGTGCAGCGGCGGCCATCGCCGCATAGAACGTCGCAAACAGAAACCCTGCCATCTTCAAACCGTAGTATTTCCGATAGATATTGAGGATCGGAAGCACGACCAAGTCGGCGAAAATGAAAGCGATGACGCCACCGAAGCTGATACCTCCGTTCCAGAGCACTGCGGCCAGCGGAATATTCCCGACCGAACACACGAATGCGATGACTGCAACAAGAGGTCCGACGATCGGTCCCCAGACCCTTGCGAGCAGAGGGTGATTGACCAGAAAGAACGACTGCCAGAAATCGGCGGGTACCCACGCGGCAAGCGCGCCGGCAATCAGCAGACCTCCGACGATGTCCATCCACACCGATGCCCAATCCATCACAAAGTAATGGCTTATTGCGGTGAAGCCCTGCTCGGATGTGAGGCGCTGCCAAAGGTTACCGCCTTCAGTGACTGACATGTCCATTTCAGCATGCCCCTCCATCCGACCCGCCACGCCCTTGTCGGCCCGTCGCCTCGCCTCATCGAGAAGCTTCCGATTGAGGAAGAAGCGGAACAGGACGACCAGAAATGCAACCATGATCGGAGCCCCGATGAACTCCGCCAAGGTGAACTGCCAACCCAGGAACACCAGCATGATGATACTGAGCTCCAGAACGAGATTGGTCGATGCCATTTCAAAAGCCACGGCGGCGGTCAAATTGGCGCCCTTGCGGTAGATCGAGCGCGCGATGGCCACGGCCGCATAGGAGCACGAAGACGATGCCGCTCCGAGAGCAAGAGCTCTTGCAATTGACGCCGGCCGGTCGTCCGGAAGAAGTCGGCTCATTTGGCGATGAGAGACTACGGCCTGGACCACCGCCGACAACGCGAAACCCAGGATCAGGGGCCAGAGGATCTCCCACCCCATGGCAAACGCCATACCAAGCGCACGTGGGATCGAATCCATCATCGGCAGCTCCATGCGTAACGCACACGTCACAAGCGAGTGCAGATCAGCTAGGCTGCGCGCTGCCTTCGTACATGAATGTCATCGGCTTCGGCCCGGGTATATAGCCGGTCTCGATCCGGTCGATGCGGAATCCTGCGCCTTCCATCATGGAGCGGATCGGACGGTTGAGATGGCAGCCGCCGCTAATACTCTGCCATGCTGGCGTCAAGCGGTTCTGCCACCAGCGCACGCTAGCACTGGGCGCCAGACCATGCTCAGCGAACAGGAGCCTGCCACCAGGCCGAAGCACCCGGCGCATCTCGCCAAGCGCTGACACCGCCTGCGGAATGCTGCACAACGTCCAGGTCGTCACGACGCTATCGATGGTGGCATCGTCGAGTGGAATGGTTTCGGCGGAAGCTTCCAGGAAACGGACGGGCACGGTCGACTCCGCAGCTCCGCGAGCCATGGCGACGAGCTTTGGAGAAGGCTCGAGCGCCAGTATTTCTTTTGCCGGCGATCGATAGAACGGCAGGTTGCGGCCCGAGCCCACGCCGATTTCGAGCACGCGGCCCTCGGCGGCGCCGATCACGCGTTCGCGAAAAGGCAGAAGCTGCTTGTTGCTCATCGCGAGATCGAGAAGCCTCGGCAGGATGAAGTCGCTATAGAAACCCATCGCATTCTCCTGAAGCTTGTAGCTGCGTAAAAAACATTGAAGTACGATTGGCCAACGCTTCCAAACCGAACCGGTTAGAAAATGCCGGCGTGATCTAGCATCGAGCTTCGATCATCTTGGTGATTTCTTGCGGCGCGGCGAAGATCACGGAGGCGCGGTCGCCCAGCATGCCCGCCGACATGATCGCGGGTGCGCCACTTTCCGGACCGTCCTTGCTGGAGTCGGTCATGAAGCGGAGGTTGCGCTCCCAAAAATGCTGCGTCTTCCCGTCGGCGGTGGTCACGCGATAGCTGTCGTGGCAATAGGTGATGGCTTTGACCTGCCTGGCCGGGTCGAGGCCCTTTAGGTTGGAATCGCCTCCGCCGCCGATCATTCCGCCCATCCCACCCATCATCCCACCCTTGCCGCCCGTTTGCGCTTGAGCGCTCTGCTGCGGCGCGGCGCCCGGTCTGGTCGCTTCCTTCAGGAAGGCGAGCAGGTCGGCGCGATCATGGGTGTTCTTGATTCCGTTGAATGGCATTTCATTGTCCGGCACCATGCCGTCGGGATCGGCCAGCCATCCATCCAGCGATCGGTCTTCCCAGATAATGCCGGAGGATTTGAGCGCATCGGAGTAGCGCTCGAAACTCGGCAGCGAGCCGGCCTTGCGTCCCCATAGACCGGCGAGGCTCGGCCCAGTCATTGTTGCGATCGGGTTCGAGAGAGTGGCACGGCGCGCACACGCGAAATTCCCGTGCGCCTCGTGCGGCGTCGCCGGACTCGCCGAGTGCGGGCGAAAGCAGGGCGACTGTCGACAGCGCTGCGATGACGAGCTTGTTCATTGCCGACCTTCCCTGCTCCCAGTGCGGAGATATTTGATCAGCGCGGCCGCAGCCAGGATCAAGACAATCACGACCAGCAACCAGACGAGCCCCATGCCCCAGATCATTCCAGGCATCATGTCGTTCATCATAGGCTCACCTTAAGTTTACTTGCTGCGGGAATAAATCACCATCGGTTGGCCGGTTCCTCAGCGCGGACCAGCAATCCGCACGCTTCAAGCACATCAGCATCATGAATGTGCACGGCAGCGCCGCCAGGATGCGAAACACTTCGGCACCCGTCAGCCAATTCCAGTTCCAGACAACACTCAGAGAAGTTGCTGCGGCAAAGACGAGATACAGCACCATCCGATGGCGGGTGAAATAGCCGCCCAAAGCGGCGCTCAGAGAGTTCAAATTGGGAAGTGCGGTGTTCTGATTCAGGATCATTCCACTATCCTTTCCGGTTGCGGTGAAGGGGCTGCGGAGGTTGATTATCCGCGACCCCTCTGGGCTTCAGCCGCTCCGTTGACATCGACTTGCGATGTTCGCGCCGTGACAACGGCGTGCCCGATGGGCTTATGCGGATATCAACGACCCTTCGGGCCGCCCTATCACTTGGACCGTCGTCACCTATTTCTTCCTGCTCTATATGCCGACCTACGCGGTTCGTCAGCTCCACGTGCCGCAGGCCCGCGCTCTGCTCGCGAACGGCATCGGTCTGTTGGTGCTGCTGATATTGGCGCCTGCTTTCGGCGCGCTATCCGATCGCGTCGGCCGGCGGCCACTTCTGCTCGGATCGGCCATTGCCATCATCGTATTGACCTATCCATCGCTGGCGATGTTGACGTCTTCGCCATCACCGCTCTCGCTTACACTCTTTCAGGTCGTGTTCGCGATCCTGATCGCCGCTTTCACAGGCACGGCTCCGGCCGCGATGTCGGAGATTTATCCGCCAGAAGTTCGATCGACTGGCGTTTCGATTGCCTACAACTCGGCTGTAACGATCTTCGGAGGATTCGCGCCGTTCATTGCGACGTGGCTGATTGCCGAGACCGGCTATTCGCTGGCCCCAGCCTTCTACGTTACGGCGGCCATGGCGCTCAGCGTCGTCACGATATGGGCGCTGTTTCGGCCTTCGAAGGAAGGCGAGCAATTGGGGGTCCAATAGTATGGAATATCCATTCGCGGTCTGAGCGAGAACTTCTGGCGTCAAGATAATCGTGGCCAACCACCAGATCGCTTAAGAACCCGCGCACAGTCCCAACGATTCCGCGAGAAGGTTTCCGCGCCGATCACGATCCGAGTCAATGACCTACGTCAAGCTGACATGATGCAGACACCAACAAGGGAATTACAGTGAACCGTCGAGAGTTCGTTAGCGCAATCAGTGTGGCTGCCGCAGGTGCGCCTGTCTTCGCCGAATCGGCGGCGCTCAAGCTCTTCTCGGCGGACGTCCATCCTCTCTCGATCTCCTCTGGATCAAGGCGCGGGTTGGTCCTGGAAGTTGTCCAGCGCGCTATCGCGAATGCTGGCTATCAGACTGAACTGATATTCTTGCCATTCGCAGAAGGAATGGCACGCACGCAGTCCGAGAACGGGGCGCTCATGACGCCGATTGCTCGAGTGCCACAGCGCGAGGATCTGTTCGCCTGGGTTGCAAAAATAGTGGATATTCCTCAAGCGATCGGGATGTTGGACGGCACAGCGCCCAGTTCAGCAGAAGAAGCGAAGGTGTTGAAGTCGATCGGCGTCGTGAAAGGTGGGGTACAGGAAGCATACATGCGCGGCGCAGGGTTGACCAACATTGTCGTATTCACGACCGGCGCCGAGGTCGGAAAAGCTATGGTGCAGGGCGAGGTTCAGGGATGGTACGCCTCCGCCCCAGAGATTGCGTGGTTCTTCAGTTTGTTGAGGATGACGGGAAGGCTTGCGATCGGGGCTGCGCTTCAGTCGGCGCCGGTGTGGTTGGCCGCCAACAAGATGCTAGATCTTAAGAGATCGAAGCGACTCGCTGACAGCATGGAAGAACTGGCAAAAAGCGGTGCGATCGATGCAATCTATCGGTCGTACGTTCAAACGTGAAACATGCCCTCGGACGACATGACGAAGCACACTCGGGCTTCGGCTGCTGCTCGGCGATCGGAATCTGGATCGCTCCTTCAAGCAGTGGTCCGTCGGAACTGCGCTGCGCGCCGCGCAAGCTGCGGCGCGGCCCCGATGCCGGAAGGTTGCCCGTCGTGACCGCGCGGGTGGAGCAAGTACCCAGCCTCGTCGGCACTCGCAACGCCGCACAGACCCAGGAAAGAAAATCGGGTCAATTACCAGTTATGCTGCGCTCAGCCGCTTCGCGAGACTCCGACGTTGGAAGGCTTGGCTATGACCGCGCCGGAACCGATCTAGCCTTGGGGCAGATCTGACATTCAACGCCTCGTCATTGCCCGCGCGCTTTAGGACTCTTGTCTGCGTCAACACGTTCCATCCTCAGAAGGACAGTTCATGACTATTGAAACTTCGATCTTCGACGGCGCCGAACAGCGGCTACTTCAAATTAACGATCCGGTTTCCGGCATCCGGGGAGTGATTGTTGTGGACTCAAATGTGCTTGGACCGGCCATGGGCGGTTGCCGTTTCTGGCGTTATGACAGTGATGCCGATGCATTGACCGACGCCTGTCGTCTCGCTCGCGGCATGAGCATGAAGAATGCGATGGCAGGGTTGCCGTTGGGAGGCGGCAAGTCGGTGCTACAGGTCCCGGCAGGCGACTTTGACCGGGCGGCCATTTTCTCTGCATTCGGTCATGCGCTCAATGAATTTTCCGGTGCCTATCTCGCCGCGGAGGATGTCGGCACCAATGAGGGCGACATGGAGGTTGTTCGCGCCGTCTCACCGTACGTGTTCGGCCTGCCGGCGCGTGATGGGATTGCGGGCGGAAATCCTTCGCCGTGGACCGCGCTTGGCGTGTTCTTCGCGATGAGGACGTTGGTCGAGCGCAACGGCAGAACATTGGCGACGACGAAGGTGGCGGTCCAAGGGCTGGGGAACGTCGGTGCTGCGCTGTGCGAGCTACTTCACCGTGAAGGTGCGGAGCTTGTGGTTGCCGATGTCGATGACCGGGCGGTTGCTCGTGTGGCAGCTTCACTGCCAGTGCAAGTCAACGACGTGGCAACGATCCATCGAACCGATGCGACTATCTTCTCGCCCTGCGCGCTTGGGGCGGTCCTAAACGAGCGCTCCATTGCCGAAGTTGGCGCCCACATGGTCGTCGGCGCGGCCAACAATCAGCTTGCGACGGCCAAGGATGGTGATCGGCTCCGTCAGCGAGGCATTCTCTATGCGCCTGACTACGTTGTGAACGCCGGCGGCATCATCAATGTCGCTGCGGAATATCTGGGAGAAAGCCAAGACGACGTGGGTGGTCGGGTGGCCCAAATCGCAATGCGCATTCTGGCCGTCATCGACCGCGCGGAGTCCAATGGGATCTCCCCCAGCACCGCGGCCGATCAGATGGCCAGGGAGTTATTGACGCAGCGGCGTCCTGTGATGGCATAAAACAAGTGAACATGGAACAAGACCCGATCGTCATCACCGCCTTTGCCCGCACGCCCATGGGCAGCCTGCAGGGCTAATTGCCACCGTGAAGAGCACGGAGCTCGGCGGCGCAGCAGTCCGCGCCGCCGTCGCGCGATCAGGAATCAGGAAGGGCGCTGTCGAGCAGATTGTGATGGGCTGCGTGTTGTCTGCCGGCCTCGGCCAGGTGCCCGCCCGGCAGGCGGCGACCCTGAGCGGCCTTCCCGAGCATGTGTCTTTTCGCTCGTGACTTGTGCCATCGCCTGGGCGGCGCCGGAATTCAGGTCGCCGACAATGAAGCTGATATTATCGCTTTCGATCAGCTTGCGGGGTTTCTGCACGCCGACGGTGGGGTAGTTCGCGGAGTCTTCGACCAACAATTCGACCGATCTTCCGAGAACTTCGCCCTTCCTGTTAATCGTATCGGCGGCGAATTTCGCTCCGGCGAACTCGCTGGCGGCCAGCATACTGTAAGCGCCCGCCAAGGGATCGACCATGCCGAATCTGATAGGCGTCTCGCTGCGAGCCGAAATGATATAGGGCGACGCGAATTGTGCAGCGGCCAGAGCTGCGCCTGTCTTCAAGATGGTCCGTCGATCGGCCATGCCGCCCTCCCAGACGTTTTGTTGCGCACATTCTGTGGATGCTCGCGATCAGCGTAACGTCCGGGAATTGCCGTCACCAACCGATGCGCGTCGTCGCGCGCATCGGTTAGTCAAATTTCGGCAGCGACTAGTGGGTGAAACCCGGTAAATTTAGCTGCTTCTTACATTTCTTGACCCTTAAGAATCAAAGCACAAAAGATCCCGATCCGTTGCGCTTCTTGAATCAAGCGTTGCGAACGGCGCAATGCGGCGCGAATACGTTCACGACGAAACTTACGAGGAGAGCGGTAGCTACGTTCAGCAGAAGGGCGACGAAGCCGATGTTTATGTCCTGCAACGAGGCCGGCAGCCAGGGCAACAATTGTACTAGCGTAAATTTCTCCAAGCTGATGATTGCGACAGCCCCGATGCCGGCAAGAATGCCCGCGATCGCTCCATATCGATTGATCGGATTCTTAGCGAAAAGACTGCCTATGAAGCTCGGAAAGAGCTGAGTGACGAGATTGTACCCCATCAATAGAAGCGCGACGATGGTATCGCTGCCGTCCAAGGTGAAGAATACACATACCAATGCAATGAGCGGAACGCAGCTTTTCGCTATCCTGGCGGTCGCCGCATCACCGACGTCGGAACGGAGCGGCCGATAGATGTTATTCGCCAACAATGTCGCGCTCGAAACCAGAAATATCGAACTGGGCACCAGCGCGGTGAGTACGCCGGCGGCACCGATAGCGCCGACGAACCATGGATCGAAAGTGGCTGTGACGACTTTGAACAAGGCAAGGTCCACGTCAGAGCCAGTTAGTCCAGGGACCTGAAGGACCGCCGCAAATCCCGCCATAAGGACGAACAGAATCATTAATTGATACAACGGCAAAGTGATCGCATTGCGCCGAAAAGCCTCCGGATCGCGCGCCGCATAGGCAGAACCGAAAGCGTGAGGCCACATGCACCCGCCAAGCGCGCTCAGCAGAACGGTTGACCCGAACCAAACGGCGTTTGAGCCGGCCTTGGGTAGTTCGAAAAAGCCCGGCTTGGCCACTTCGATCGCGGAGAACATGTTTCCGAGGCCGCCGTAATAGTGCAGCGGCAGGTATATGCCGAGAAACACGACGATGACCAAGATCGCCACGTCCTTGAGGACGGCGGTCCAGGCGGATCCCCGGACGCCGGAGATCATTACGTAGACCGTGATGGCGACCGCTCCGATCCAGACAGCCCACTCGCGCGATATGGCGCCATAGGACGTCGTGTTGACGATGATTGCCAGCCCTTTGAACTGCAGCACGAGATACGGAACCAGTGCCGCTATGCCGACCAACGCGACAAGAATTCCCAAGAGCTTACTGCCGTATTTCGCTACGAAGAAATCGGGTTGCGAGACCAATCGCTTTTCATTCGCGTAAGCCCAGATCGCCGGAAACAGCCAATACGACAGAGCGTACATGAGGGGCAGGTAGCAAAGTACGTAGTATGCAGCCGCCCCCTTACTATAGGTCAGGCCCGATGCGCCGAGGAACGTGAACGTCGTGTAGAGTTCGCCGGCCATAAGAATGAACATCAGGATTGTCCCAAAGCCGCGTCCACCTACCGTCCATTGTTCGAGATTCATCTTTTGACCGGCCTTAGCAAAGGAGCCAAGAACGACGGCGGCGACGAAACCGAGTGCAACAATGATTAGAGCTGAATTCATGAGTCGATCCCCCAAGCGAAGTGTTAGTTTCCGTGGCTTGATCCGTCGAGTTTGCGGACAAGCGCCATGACCACGGAGGTCATCACCACGCTGAAAATGAGCCACGCCAACAAACACGGAAAACCAAAGATCGTGGGTTCAAAGCGATTAAAAAAGAATGGGCCTCCGATCAGCGCGATAAGCGGCAACAGACCCAGAAGACTTGTGCGGTTCATGAGCATTCTCTCGGCTAGAAGAAAGTATTCCGATGTGCGTTATGCGTGACGCCATATGCATAAAGGCATAGTCCAAGCGCGACGAAATCTTGCGAAGCGGAATTTGTTCTTGAAACGATTTGCTCACGTAGCTTAGATCAAAGCAACGATCATAAAATGCGTTAGGGAATAGCTTTATGCCCGAGGACATAGATGAGAGATCGCCACGTTGGGCCGGCCACTGGTCTATCCTGCACGAGATGGAGTTGATCTGTGCCATCGTGGCCGAACGCAAGACTACCGGAGCGGCCCAGCGTCTCGGCATTTCACAGCCGGCGGTAAGTCGCGGAATCGCAAAGATCGAGAAGCGCTGGGGTTGCTTGCTCTTCGAGCGCGCAGGCGGGCGCCTTATCCCGACGGCCGAAGCGCTTTCGATCTATCAGCGCAGCACCGAGATATTTAAGTCTCTGCGCGAACTCGACGCGCTTCGCTATGGTAGCGAAGGACGACAACTCACCGTCTTTGCGCCGCCGACGATCGGCCGCTTATTTTTGCAGCGGGAAGTCGCCGCTTTTGCCAAGGCTAACCCAGAGATCCTGATCTCGTTTGAGATCATGACATTGGAAACGCTAGCTAGTGCCGTCGCCGAACAGAGCGGTGCGGTCGGTATGACGGACGCAAACCTCACCCATGCTGGTATCCAGTTCGAGCCATTCCTTGAGACGGAAGCCGTTTGCCTGATGCCCGCGGGGCATCCGTTGGCCTCACGAGAAGTGGTTACGGTCAAGGATCTCGACCAGGTCAACTACATCAGTATGAAGCGCCGAATTTCGATTCGTGGAGCCTTGGAACAGATCTTCTTTAGTGCGGGCGTGCGTCCACGGACCGTAATCGAAACGGACGCCGCGCTGCCCGCGCTAGAATTTATCGGCGAAGGGTTGGGCGTTTCAGTCTTGAACCCGTTTCCGCTTGTTTTGGAGCTTCCAAAAGGGGTTGTAGCGCGACCGTTTAAACCCGTTCTGACCTTGCAAACACGATTCATCGTTCCCGCCGCTGCCGCCCTGAATTCTGATGCGTTGATGTTCCTCGACTACCTGAGAGGAAAGAAGCAAAGACTTTCTGACTGCCTTTCTGATCATGAGCACAGTCGAAAGAATATGTAAGGCCACGCTCAGTTGTGGCCGCGCGTAGGCGTTCCGTTGAACCTCAAAAGACTGAAACCAGGAGACGTTATGAGCGTGATTGAGTCCGTGCGGCAGCATGCCGATGAAATGATCGCGATTCGTCGCGACCTTCACAGTCATCCCGAGACGGCGTTTGAAGAGCATCGGACCATCGATTTGATCGCGCGGCGTCTGTCGGAATGGAGCTGGAAAGTGAAATCTGGCACCGGAGCCACTGGTGTCGTCGGCACGCTATCGGCCGGTCATGGCAGGAGAAGCATCATGATCCGCGCAGACATCGACGCGCTGCCAATGCAGGAGGATGTCGGGCTCGCGTGGGCGAGCCGCAATCGCGGCCGCATGCACGCGTGTGGGCATGACGGGCATACAGCAATTCTATTGGCGGCAGCTCGTCATCTCGCCGAAACGAAGGAATTCTCTGGAACGGTGCACGTCGTCTTTCAGCCGGCGGAGGAGATCGTAGCTGGAGCCAAGCGAATGGTAGACGAGGGACTGTTCAAAGAATTCCCCGCCGATCACGTGTATGGCCTGCACAATATTCCTGGCATGGCGGCGGGTTCCTTCGGCTTCCGGGAAGGCCCATTCTGGGCGGCGTTTGATACGTACGAAATCGACGTCGAGGGCTTTGGATCCCATGCCTCGCAGCCGCATCGGTCCAAGGATCCGATCGTGGCGGGCGCTTCGATGGTCATGGCGCTCCAGAGCATCGTATCTCGAAACGTCGACCCCGTGGAGCCGGCTGTCGTGACGGTTGGGGTGTTTCAGGCAGGAACGGCAGCGAACGTTATCGCGCAACGTGCCCAATTGAGGATTTCTACCAGGGCATTTACAGAGGAGATGCGCGCGTTTCTCCGACAGCGCATCTTCGAGATCGCCGATCTACAGGCCAGGACGTTCGGGGCCGACGCGTCAGTCTTGCATAGCAGTGGGGTTGCGCCTGTCATCAACGACGCAGCCACTACTCGAAAGGTGGAGCAAGTCGCGCGGAATCTGTTCGGAGATGAAAGGATCTTACAAAACGTACCGCTGATGTCGTATAGCGACGATTTTTCGGTATTCAGCCAGAACTGTCCAGGCTGCTATGTCGTCGTCGGCAATGGTGACAGCAAGCCGCTGCATAACCCTGGCTATGACTTCAACGACGAAATTCTGGTCGATGCCGCCAGCATGTGGGTCAGTTTGGTCGAGAGCAACTTGATGGCCTGAGGCGCGCTCGCTTCCGACGCGTCGCCCTGATGATGCAGCCTCTTGAGCCCGCGTTTAGAGCGGGCTTTCGCTTCCAGCTCCATAGTTATTGCGCAGTTGCCTGTTGGCAGACGCTGCACGAGAATCCGGCCGGCAGTCGCTCCCCGGCGCCGACGGATTCGCGGATTTTCGCAAAAGTGGACTACGAGCGATCCGGTCGAATTCGATGGTTCCGTCTCGACTTCTCGAAGATGCTGGGCGGCACCACGCGGTGGACAACCTCGCGCATGGCGAAACTCGACTGAATGCGCGCCACATGCGGCAGGCGCGACAACTCGCTGCGGTGGATCCACTCATAGTCCTCGATGTCGCGAGCGAGAACGATCGCAAGATAGTCGTCGCTGCCAGACATTAGGAAGCATCGCGTGACCGATGGACATTTAGCGACCTCCGCCTCAAACGCCTTCAACGCCTCCTCCGCCTGGCTTTTCAACGCGATCCTCACTAGAACGGTTGTTCGCAGGCCAAAACGCCCCAGATTCAGCACGGCCTGATAGCCTTGGATCAGTCCGCTCTCTTCCATTGCCTGTTGTCGTCGCGCGACTGCGGTGCTCGACAGGCCGACGCGGGTCGCGAGCCCCACCTGGCTAACCCGCGCGTTGGCCGACAACTCCGCGAGAATAGTCGTATCGATCCTATCGAGGTCCATGTTTATAAATCCTTCGGAATTGTTCTATGAAGCTTGAACTTGCTGCGTCTTCCACGGGAAGCCTGCGGATTTTTGCAGGATATCAAATTATGGTCCCTGTTATGAAGCGAAAGCCAAAGGACAGGGAGATCCATCATGATCGTCGGCGTACCAAAGGAAATCAAGACACACGAATATCGCGTTGGGCTCACGCCAGGTGCTGTGCGAGAGTACGTAGCCGCTGGGCATAGGGTTTTGGTGGAAACACAGGCCGGCGCCGGGATCGGCGCGGACGATGAGATCTACCGTACAGCAGGGGCCGAGGTCACAAGCACCGCAAGTGAGATCTTCGCGGTCGCTGATATGGTGGTGAAGGTCAAGGAGCCCCAGCCCACGGAGTGGCCGCAACTGCGCGAAGGTCAATTGCTATTCACATATCTGCACCTGGCACCGGACCCCGAGCAGGCGAACGGTCTCCTGGCGTCCGGCTGCACTGCGATCGCCTATGAACCGATAACCGACGCCCAGGGTGGACTGCCGCTGCTCGCTCCGATGAGCGAGGTCGCAGGCCGTCTCTCGATCGAAGCCGCCGGCGCCGCACTAAAGTGCTACACTGGCGGTCGCGGCCTGCTGCTCGGCGGCGTTCCGGGCGTCAAGCCGGCGAAGGTCGCCATCATCGGCGGTGGCGTAGTCGGAACTCAAGCCGCGCGAATCGCGACGGGTCTCGGGGCCGACGTCACAATCATCGATCGTTCGATTCCGCGGCTGCGCCAGCTTGACGAACTGTTCGATGGTCGGGTCCGCACGCGCTATTCGACCATCGAGGCGATCGAGGAGGAAGTCTACGCCGCCGATGTGGTCATCGGCGCGGTCCTCGTGCCGGGTGCCAGCGCGCCAAAGCTGGTTACCCGCGCGATGCTCCGGTTAATGCAGCGAGGCGCGGTGCTGGTGGACGTCGCAATCGACCAGGGCGGCTGTTTCGAAACGTCGTGCGCGACCACACACGCTGACCCCACTTACGAGTGCGATGGCGTGGTCCACTACTGTGTTGCGAACATGCCCGGCGCGGTCCCACTCACATCGAGCCATGCCTTGAACAATGCCACTCTGCCCTTCGGTCTCGCGTTGGCCGCGAAGGGGTTTGCCGGGGTCCACGACAATCCTCATCTGCTGGCCGGGGTCAACGTGCATGCCGGTCGCATCGCCAATAAGGCGGCCGCAGATAGCCTTGGGGTGACGTTTACGCGGATCGTGGCATGAATTGTCGCGTGAAGCTGGGCAGCATCTTCCTCCGCGACTTGAGCCGCCCGTTGGGCGGCTCTCTTTTGGCTTAAGGCCGACTTTCCGTACCCGAAAGTGTCAGTTTTTCGCCGTGGGTTCGGAGGAGAGTTCTTCCGCCACTACGCTGTTCTCCTTTGCATCTATTGTTCAAAGCCACCGCAAAAACAACGAGTAAGCGATAAAGGCGGTTGCGGCCGTTTGCGATGTTACGCTTTGCTGCCGGGCAACCCGTAGCTTCTGGCCGTGGGTTCGGAGCATGCATTTCGCGAGAGAACACATCGCCTGCGAGTTCATGATGCTGTTGGGTCAGCATGAATTCAGAAAGCCGCCTCCAAGGGCGGCTTTTTTTTCCGTCCGGAACCGCCGCCGGTTGGCGCGTACCTGCCAGTTGACCTGTCGAGCGATTATCACAACGAGGCGCTACGCTGCTTGCGTCGCGACCAACCGCACCGAGTCTCAGGGGACTCTGGAAACCAAATCACAGGACGTCGATATCGACCTGAACGCATGATCGCCCGGGACCTTCTGTAAAACTTTATAAAGGTCCCAAGGAGCGTTCGATTCTCTGGGCGTCTTGACCTCGACGAGGTACATATCGTGTACCATCCAGCCATCGGGCCGAAGTGTACCGGGACCGAACACGGGATCAGTAACCGGCAACTCTTTCATTCGAGCGACCACGATCGGCCCGTTGTCGGATCTGGTCGCTTCTACTGCCCTCAGATAATGCAACACCGCCGAATATGCACCAGCTTGCACCGCTGTTGGATAATTGTTTCCATTGTGGTCGGCGAAGCGCTTCGCGAAGCTTCTCTTGCCTTCGTCGATGTCCCAATAAAAGGCCTCGGTGAAGATCAGGCCCTGCGCCAAACTTAATCCTATCGCCTTGATATCTGTGAGTTGGGCGAACATGACCGCAAGTCTCTGGCCACCGGCGCCGGCGCCGAACTCCGATGTCTGTTTCAGTACGTTGACGAGATCGCCACCGCCTTGAATGATTCCGATGGTTTTCGCCTTGGACGAAGTTGCCTGCAGCAGGAAGCTGGCGAAGTCAGGTGCATTCGGCGGCGTGCGGACGCCACCCACTGTCTTGCCGCCAGTCGAGTCGATCGCTGCACGTGCAACTCCCTCCATACTCTGGCCGCCTGCCAGGTTCACCGTTACGAAAAACCAACTATTCGCGCCGTCCGCCGCAAGTGCGGCAACGGTCGTTTTCGTGAGTGAGGACGAGTCGAAGGTCCAATGCGCAGTGTTTGGTGAGCATTCGCTTGTCGTCAGATCGTCGTGCTGGGCACCCGTAATCAGCAACGCAGCGGAGCTTCCTTTGATCAAGCCGTTCACAGCGAGAGCCGCACCAGACTGCGGTACGTCCACGATGGCGTCGACCCCCTCCGATATCCAACGGCGCGTAATTGCGGTCGCGATATCGGCTTTCAATTGGAAGTCGGCGGATATTATCTCGATCTTGTAGGGGAGCTCGCCGCGCTCCTTGACGAAATCGTCGGCGGCCATCTGGGCAGCAACGACAGAACCTTGTCCTGCCCACGCGGAAAAGGGACCGCTGAGGTCGGTAAGCACACCGATGCGGATGATGCCGCCGGATATCTCAGCATGCGCCGCTCCGCAAATCATTATCGCCAATGCGCCACCGCATATCGCGAGTCTCATGAGATCCCACCACCGACGTCGTTGCTACCCTCAATCAGTCTCGAGGTGAACGACAGCGTAGGCTGGACAATCAACTTGTAAATTTTATAGTACAAATGTGTGGGATTAGATTATCAAATGGGTCCTGGAGGTGGCACAGATATGCACGCGATTGCCACCCGATTTCGTTCCGCAAAGTGCAGGTGCGTCGGCCGATAGCTCAAGCAAGTCCGATATCGGCTTGCAATTTCTCGCGGATGGTTGCGATCAGTATCTCCTGCAATTTTCGCACCGGAGCTTCCTGCTTTCCGCCCGGTCGGTGCATAAGCAGGAGATTGATCGAAGGCAGCGAGGGCAGACCTTCGCGCTCTTCCAGAATCATGAGAGACGGTCGCAGTCCAATTGGCGTACGTATGGAGATGCCAAGTCCGGCCTCCACGGCCGACCATTGACTCGTTAGGCTAGGGCTTGAAAAGGCGAGGCGCCAAGGTACACCCGCGGTCTCAAGAGCTTCAATCCCCACACGCCTGAACTCGCAAGGCGGCTCGAACATCACGAGCGGGATCCGTTCGCCATCCTGCAACGGCACATCCCTCGACCCGATCCAGACCAGGGGAACGCGCCCGAGTTCGATCGCTCCGCCGCTATGCCCTTCACCGAACGTCAATGCGAAGTCGAGTTGCTGACGCGCCAGCAGCTCGAAAAGGACAGCATTACGATCGGCTTTGACTTCAACAATCACGGACGGATGTGCCCGCGCGAATCGCGCCAAAACTTTCGTAAGCCAACCTTCCGCAAAATCCTGCGAAATGCCAAGACGAATTGACCCCGATAGCGGGAGCGCGGTAACGGCAGTGACGGTTTCGTCGTTGAGGTCGAGCAACCGCCGCGCATAACCGAGCAAGACGTCGCCGCTTTCCGTCAAAACCAGGCCGCGGCCATTCTTCTGAAACAGCGCGGCGCCAAACACGTCTTCCAGTCTCTTGAGCTGTAAGCTGACTGCGGGTTGAGAGCGTCCCACCTGTTGCGCGGCGCGCGCCACGCCTCCCAATTCAATCACGGCAACGAATGTTCGCAGCAACGCGATGTCGAGATTGATCCGAGTCCTCGCAACAGTCTGGAATGTGAGAGGCGCTTGATCCATCGCGGGGCCCGTTCCCTGGCTCGATCTATTTATGTCATAAATGCTTTGGTTTTGTAATATCAATTTTTCTAATCTATTCAGCAAGGCTAGGTTTCATCGAAAGCCAATCCGCGAGGAGCCGACGATGATCGCGATGCAATATAGTTTTGTGCTTCCGGCGGACTACGACATGTCGATCGTCAAGCGCCGCGTCGATGAAAAGGGCCATCTCCTGGACGACTTTCCGGATCTCAAATTCAAGGCTTATCTCATCGCCGACCGGAAAAAGAACATCCTTCAAAGTGCCGAAAATCTTTATGCGCCGTTCTATGTCTGGAACAGCGGCGACGGAATGAATGAATTCCTTTGCGGTGCGGGCTTCGTCGGATTGTCGCAATCCTTTGGCTGGCCATCGGTCAAGAGCTGGCTGGTTTGGGAAGCGCATCTGATCCCCAGCGCGCGCGATGCGGTTTTTGCAACACGCGAAATCCTGATGACGCCGCCCTATGCCTCGCTCAGCGAATTGCGCAAACGCGAGAGCGAAAGTGCCATTGCAGACGTCGAGAGTGGCGGCGCGGTGGGCTCCATCGCTGCCTTTGAGCCGACGACCTGGAGTCGGGTGCGGTTTAGGCTTTGGGGCCAAGCGAGAAAGGTGATGCCGCGAGACGGCCTCCAGACCTACGACATCGGCCATATGTCTACGCCGGGGCTGACGCGTTCCGCGCCGCCAGCCCGGACGGTGCTTAAAGCTTGAAGATGGATATGGCTGCTTCTTTTCAGGTGTAGCGGGGAAACAGATGCTCGATAAGCAACAACCGGCAGCGACGGCGTCAGAGCCTCTCATGCTGATCGACGGCCGCTGGGTAGGTAGCCTTGATGGTCGAACATTTACCGTGGAAAATCCCGCCAAGCGTGTTCCGATCTGCGATGTTCCGCGCGCCAGCGCGCCGGATGTTGATGTCGCGGTGCGATCCGCGCGGGAAGCGTTTGCCAGCTGGAAGCTGACGGCGCCGCGCGAACGGGGACGCGCCCTGCTGCGGATCGCCGACGCGCTTGACGCAAATTCCGAAAACATTGCGCGCTTGCTTGCCGAAGAAACCGGCAATGCTCTGCGGACCCAATCACGTCCCGAGGTCAAGGGCGCGATCGAGATATTCCGGTATTTCGGGGGTCTCGGTAGCGAACTGAAAGGTGAGACCGTCCCGCTCACGAATGCGATGTTTAACTACACCTCGCGCGAGCCACTGGGCGTCGTCGGTGCCGTCATCCCATGGAATGGTCCCGTTGGACTGGCGTCGGTCAAGATCGCGCCGGCGCTCTGTGCGGGCAACACAATCGTTCTGAAGACTGCCGAAGACGCGCCGTTATCGGTATTGATGCTGGCGCGCATCTGCGCCGAGTTCCTTCCGAACGGTGTCCTTAACGTGCTCACGGGCTATGGTCAGGAATGCGGGGCGCCGCTGATGCAGCATCCAGACGTGGCCAAGGTATCTTTCACGGGTTCGACGGAGGTCGGCAAGAGCGTGATGCGCGCGGCGGCCGAGCGGGTGGTGCCTGTCTCCCTGGAACTCGGCGGCAAGAGCGCGAATATTATATTTCCGGACGCAAACGAGGATTGGGTCGTTGATGGGACGGTTGCAGCGGCTCGCATCAGTCGGCAATCGCAGTCCTGTACGGCCGGATCCCGACTTTTCGTCCACCAAAAAATCTTTGAATCGTTTCTCGACAAACTGGCAAAGAAATTGAGCGCTCTGCGCATCGGCGATCCTCTTGATGAGCAAACCGACGTCGGATCACTGATCAACAAACGCCAATTCGATCGGGTCTGTTCGTATGTCGAGGATGGCATCGGAAAGCGCGCTCGCGTTGTCATTGGTGGCTTGCCTCCGGCTCAGGGGCCGCTGTCGAAAGGCTACTTTACCATTCCGACTGTCTTCGCCGGCGTATCGAACGATTGGCGGCTTGCGCGGGAAGAAATTTTCGGCCCCGTCATTTGCGCAATTCCGTGGACCGATGAAGCCGAAGTGATCCGGCTTGCCAATGATAGCCACTACGGGCTTGCCGCCTATGTCTGGACCCGGGACATCGGCCGGGCCTTGCGTACGGCGCACGCGATCGACGCCGGTTTTGTACAGATCAACCAAGGCATGGGTCAGTTTCCGGGCCAATCTTATGGTGGAGTGAAACAGAGCGGTATTGGCAGGGAATATTCGCTCGAAGGGATGCTTGAAAGCTTCACCACCCGGAAGAACATCTGCATCAACGTGAACACACCTGCTTAATGCACTTCGTCGATCGGGTCGCTTCATCTCACAAAGCGGCGGCAGACCGAACGCTTATCGCCGCCGAATACATCATGAAAAGGTTGGGCGAGGACTCTCATCCAAATGTCAGACGACTTCTTGCGGCCATCCTGGTGTGAGATTGATCTAAGCGCGGTAGCTCACAACATCCGACAACTAAAAAGCATCATTGCGGCCGACGTCAGGCTTTATGTCTGCCTGAAGGGCAACGGCAGCGGTTGCGGCGCGATCGCCGTTGCTGAGCGGGCAGAGGCTTCTGGGGCAGATGGGTTGGCCTTTGGGAATATAGATAGTGCGGTGTCGTGCCGTGTTTCCGGCGTCAAGTTGCCGATTTTATTATATCCAAGCTGCTTGCCGGATACCGCCCCGATCCTTGAAGCGCACAATTTGATACCGACAATCTCGACGGTCGAAGAGGTCGCTTGCTGGTCCAGATCCGTTCAGTCTCTTCTGCCCGTATTCCTGAAAATCGACGGCGGTGGCTTTCGAGCAGGAGCGTTTCCTCATCACGCGGCAACGGTCGCAAAGGCAATCGCGAACGATTCTCGCCTCAGATTGGCCGGCGTCTACGGCCACCCCATGACATCCTACGGCATCGAAGACCCGACCTACACCAGGAGCCAGATAGATAGCTTTCTGCATGCCATCTCGGAGATCGAAGCTGCCGGAATCGACATTCCAGTTCGCATGATATCGAGCTCCTCCATCTTTCTGAACCACCCCGACGCTGATTTGAACGGTATCGATCCGGGTCGGCTGGTTATGGGAATGGGCTTCCCCGCGCTACCGGAGCGTCAGCGCGATTGGCGGCCGGCATTGACCGCTCTCAAGAGCCGCCTGGTCCTAAAGAAATCGGTCGACGATATTGGCGAAGTCATGACCGCACCATTTTTCGAACGGCGGCCGGGCATGAGCATCGGGCTCATTCCGCTCGGTTGGAGCGACGGGTACCCTTCCAAATTGCCTCGCGGCGCAACTGCACTGGTTCATGGCAGACGCGTGCCTCTGCTGGGTCCCGTCCACTCAGAACTCATGCGTATCGATTTGACTGAGATGCCTGACGCGCAAGTCGGGGACGAGGTGGTTTTGTTGGGCCGGTCCGGTGATGACGAAATCACAATGGCCGACTTGTGCGAGCAGTGGAAGGGAAGCGAGATCGAGATTTATTCAGCAATCGGTAGGTCCTTGCCTAAGGTCTATCTGTCATGAGCACCTTTTCAGCCTCCCCACGGACGCAACTCCATTTTTTGTCCGTAGTTCAAGCGGTAGGTTTTGGTCTAGGAAGATTGAAAATGCTCTATTTTTAATGGGGATTGACTGACACTCTCTCCGCCGATGCATGTTCTCCTTTGCATCCGATCGTTCAAAGCGACAGCAGAAGAACGGGAAGCGAAACGATACCCGTTGCACCTAGTTTCTGGGTGTTACGCCTCATCACCGCACAAAGCGTAGGTTCTGAACGTGGGGTCGGAGGACGGAATTTCGCGATGATTAGGCACAGGGCCACAGCTCCCCAGTGATGCCGATGAATGACTTGGGGGTCGATGTCGTGATCTTCCGCAGGGAGCGAATGTAGAAGCGATCGCCCAAAGCACGCGAAATGGCTACATGTAGAAGCTGTAGCTGACCTGGGGCTTCTCAGTCGGGCTGACGTATTTCATGATGTCTCCGATCTTCCGGGCGCACTCCAGCGTAATCGGCAGACGGCCATCCATCTGAGTGTTATTCCAGTTCATCTTGGTTAACCCCAGTATCTCATCGCAGAGGCTCTCAAGCGACGAATCTTGCTCATACACGGTGACCTTCAGCGGAGCCGGCACGTACATGCCGGGATAGGTCTTGTAGAAGTCCACAGTGCCTCGCGTATAGAGCACGCCTTCATTCTCGGAGATCGTCATCAGCGTGCCGCGCTTCGGCGGATAGTCCTTGTCACCGAACAGCCTGATGTCCGTGCTAGTTATCGCAACGAAGTCTTTCGCGCGAATGCCCTTCTCGTCGAGCGCCCTCACGAAGCCTTTCCGCTCGCTGTCGCGAAACTGGCTCGACTTGTGGATCACGATTCGAGCCGGCATGTGCTCAAGCGCTCGGCCATACTCGTCCAGCGCATCGCGCAGCAGCTCGTAGGCCTGACCCTCGCTGAGGTACGGGCGACGATCCTTCTTGTCGATTGACACCGGCGTGCCGCGCAGAATGATTCCGTGGCCGAACTCATCGAACACCTGAGCCAGGCTCGAAGATACGGTCTCGCCGTCGCGGCTCTTGTAGAACCCGATACCGATGTAGCAGGAGCGCAGCTTCGCCGTGTCCTCCACGAGTCGCCAAGGAATTGTTTTGTTGCCCTTGTAGTAGAGCGCCGTGACGAAGTTCCAGGCCTTGGTGGCCGGGTCCTGCTGATCGCCCGATTGCTTGGTGATGAGAATTGTCTTCTCGCGCACCAGTTGCAGCGGCGTGCCGAGGTGCATGCTCTTGGCCTTCAGAATCCGCCTGAAGTTGTGTTCGAGCTCGCTCTCCCCCGAATCGTCGTCACCGCCGTCTTCGGCGGGATCACTCTTCGCGCTTGTCGTGACGGAGTCGAACATTTCGTTCGGCATCACGCAGACTATCACGTCAACCGACCGGTTCTCGGCCAGAAAGCGAATCTGCTCATAGTACAGTTCGACGGCCTTCTCCACTCGGTCCACGCGCGAGGCGAGCTTTACTACCGCTGAGATATCCGACTTCTTGATGGTGCGGGTATACTGCGGCGAATTGATGATCCGAGTCAGGAATCCGTAGTCCAGGCTGATGCCGCCAAAGCCGCGAAACAGGTTCAGCAGCTTGGATTCCTTGCGCTGAATTCCATCCCGGCACTTCTCGAGCCAGTCATCCAAGAGATCGATCCCTTCGCCGCGTCCGACCACGCCGATCCTCAGCTCGGTTCGACGCAACTCGTCCCGCTTGTCATAGACGCCCAGGTGCTCAATGCCCGTCCGGGGGCACACGTGCGTGCCCACACCGAATTCGAGTAGCGGTTCAGGCAGCGTCGTGAGTTTCATGCCGCGTTTCCTCCGGCCACCTGGATATCTTCCTCGTCGTCGCCGACCGGCTCGGCCTCGTCGGCGTCTTGCACATTGAACTCAAGGAGGGAGAGGAATCGCAGCCCGTGGTCGTCCTCTTCCTTGCTCTTACTCATGCCGCGCAGGAAGTAGGCCAAGAAGCGAACCGCGTTGCGCACGGTGGAGTTATGTTCGAGGCGCTTCTGCGCCGACAACAGCTCATCGTGCCAGCGCGACTGACGGTATCCGCTGTCATATGAATAGTACCAATTCGGCACGATCTGCGAGTACCAGTCGTCCCCAAGCTTAGTGAACGTCAGATCGAACGAGAAGTGCTTCTGGTGCGCGACCTTGGACGGATCCTTCCGCTGGTACTTGACCTCGAACACGCGGCGGATCGCGGTCCGCTTTCCGATCCAAGTCTCCCTTCGCTCGCGCTGTCCTTCCTCCGACGGTACGAAGTAGAAGAACCCCTCCATATTGTGCATGCGCACATGGCGCTGCTTCAGCATTTCCCGTGTCTCGGCCGAGAGAAGCTGCTTCAGAATATTCACGTTGTCTATCTCGTCGGAATTGGCCAAGTCCGAGATGGACAATCGCTCCACCGAACCCGCGTCTACCACGCTGATCAGGCCGCACTGTTCAATGTCACGGAAGGAGAAGAGCTTGTTGTCGTGGCAGACCCAAGCATCAGTCTCCACGTCATTCAGGAGCAGCGCCATCTTAACGACCGACTTCCTGCCCCGGGCCTGCCCCTTGTAGCCGAGCTTCGCCGTCCCCTGCGCAATCACCTTCTTGTCGTCGATCGTCAGCTCGGCGACGTATACCGCCTCGGGCAGTCTGATCATCTGGAGATTGGACGTGATGGCCGTCGGCGGGGCGATGCTCTCCGAGCTGAAGCTGATGTACGCTTCGACCTCGCCGAGGATGCGCTTGAACTCCAAGAGCACCCGCTCCTGCGCAGCGAGACGGAGACCCGCCACCAGACCCAGAATGTCACCGAGGTCGATGATGTGCTTCTTGCAGTTGAAGGCGAACTGATCAGTCAACAGCTCGTTCACCGACGCCTGACTGTAGGACGATTGCTTCCGCGCGAGCATGAGTACGTAAAGCTCGTCAAACGTGTTGTAGTAGGCGCGATCCATGAACTGCTGAACGGTCGACTTCACCTTATCGAGCGTCGTCGTTGACGTTATCTGGAACGACACGCGGTCATGATCGTCGCCGAGATCGATGCCGGGAAAATTCTTCTGCTTCCGGTTCAGGTTGACGAGATGGGGAAGGTTGTAGACCGACTTCAGAATGGGGATGAACGCATCCTCCAACGCCAAGTTGATATCGGTTCGACCCTGGGAGGTTGCCAACTCAACTTGAACGATGATTCGGCTGACCAAGTCGCGGAGCTGGTTCTCAACCTCAAGCTGCCTCATTCTGCGCCCCATCCCTCAAACGGCTGACCTCTAAATCATGGGAACGCAGAGGGAACATTTCAAGGCCACCTTCTCCTTGCTCCACTTATTCCTGCTGCAGTGAGGGATCCTCGCAGTTCGCCGTGAGTGAATGTCCGTCGAAATGTGCCGTCAACCTGGTTATCCGGCTCTCTACAGTTTCAGGAATTTACTGGACCCGCACTGCACGCCGGGACTTAAACCTATCCACAGCCGCCTTGTGAAGCAGATACCTGCGACCGCTGATCTCATCATGGCGGGAAGGCATGAGTGGCGACGATCTTGCGTTTCCGTAGGATCTGCGACGGGCTGTGTATCGTCAGCAGACAATCGAGATTGCGCATCGACGATGTTGGCGCACCCGACACGATTCGAACGTGTGGCCTTCGCCTTCGGAGGGCGACGCTCTATCCAGCTGAGCTACGGGTGCTTACTGCTTACGCAGTGCTTACGCGGATTTCGCGTATGAGTAGACCCCAACGCGCAGCCCTCGCAAGCCATTGCAGTACAATACTCTTTCTTCCTCACTTTTCGCACCAGCCGGCTTGACACCTGCCTTCGGAGGGCAACGGTCAGGCGCACAGACGATCTCTTAGTCACGGTGTGCTACGGAAGAGCATAGATAAATCTGCTCCTCATTCACGCCTTAGCCGTCCAGCGACCCAATGAAAGTAATCCGCCAGGCTTCTGTTGCGACATCGTCAAACCAGTGTTGGGCGACCTCGCCTACCTAAGCTCCCCCAACGCAAAAAGGGGGACGACTTTTTTGCTCAGAAGGGACCAGGGTACCCGAGATTGTCGCTGTTCCGGCATTTCGCGACAATCCACCGACGGGATGTCAAAAATGAAATCGGCCGCATCGCAGCCTGCTCCGCCCGCGCGATCGCTTGACCCTGGAGGTACCTCTAGGGATTAGCGTTGGTTTGGCTCCTATCCCGAAGAAACGCCGCTACGACCAATCGCGAAGAGGATGAAATGAAAACCACAATATTCAAAATCGAAGGCATGAACTGCGACGCCTGCGCAAATACGATCAAGACCCTCGTTGAAAAAGAACCGGGAGTGCAAATGGCCTCCGTCTCGTACGGCGACCGGAGAGCCCGCGTGCTCTTCGATCCGAAGTCGATCGATGAAGAGCGCCTCGTCAACACGATTCAGAAGCCCGGCTTTCGGGTTGTAGGACGCGAATAGCTGAAGCGACCAATCGACGCGTCTTTCTCAACTTAGGCAACAGATCCCGGTGACTCCGATGACCGTTTCAACCGCAACAGCTTCGACGTTCGCTCTTTGGAGCGAAGAACCTTCGGCGAGACCCGATCGCCGGAAAATCCGCGCCCGGATCGGTGGACTTCATTGCTCGCTCTGCACCGGCACCATCGAAAAGGCGCTCGGGCGAATGCCCGGCGTCGACAAGGTGGCCGTTAGTCTGACGCACGAACAGGCACTGGTCGAATATGATCCGGCTGTCGCCCGTCCGGAGCAGTTGCTGCAAACCTTGCGCGATATCGGTTATACGATCTCCGACCCACGCAAGCTCAGGGCCTTTGAAGAGGAGGAGCGCGATCTGGTCCGCGAGGCTCGGCGCTTCGTCGTCGCGGTCGTTCTCAGCGTCGCTTCGATTCCGATCATCGCCGATCCGGCGGTGGGATGGATCGGCTTTCTGCCCGCGCTGGTGTGCCTCAGCCTTGGCGGCTTCGTCTTCCTGGTCCTGCGCTCGACCGGATTCTGGGTGGCGATGGGCGCCTTCTGGGGCCTCGTGATCATGGCGCTCTCGCTGCTCTACCTCAATCTGGAGGGATATCTGATCAATGTCGCGCCATGGCTTACCGGCGGCTTGGCGGTCGCCCTAGTGTTCGGCGTCGGCAGGCACATTCTGTTCATGGCCTTCCAGGCGCTGCGCCGCGGCATCCTCAACCAGCATGTGCTGCTCGAGATCGGAACGTTCGCGGGCATCGCCGGCGGGATTATCGGGCTGATCCTCAATCGGTCCGGATATCCGACCGCGGCGTTCTTCGCCGTGGCGGTGATGGTCGGCACCTATCATATTTTTTCCGAGTGGCTGTCGCTGATCGTAAAGACGAGGAGCTCCCAGGCCGTCAAACGGCTCTTGGACTTGCAGCCGGAGACCGCGCGCGTCGTTCGCGGCTCGCAGGAACTGGAATTGCCGATCGAACAGGTGAGGGTCGGCGATCGTGTGCGGATACGCCCAGGCGAGCGGATTCCGGCCGACGGCACGGTGGTCGATGGCCATTCCGGTGTCGATCAGTCCCTGGTGACGGGAGAGTCGTTCCCCGTCGAGAAGACGGTGGGCGATTCAATTATCGGAGGCTCGATCAACACGACGGGCACGCTCCTGGTGACGATCACCGCTATCGGCCAGGGTAGCTTCCTCAACCAGGTGATCCGCCATGTCGAGGACGCCCGCGCTCTGAAACCCGGCATCCTCCATCTGGTCGACCGCGTGCTTCGTGTCTACACGCCGACGGTTCTTCTGATCGCCGCGCTTGCCGTCGCAGGCTGGCTCCTCGGCTCCTGGCTGGTCACCGGGCAGGTCGACGTCGAACGCGCCGTCTTCGCCGGACTCAGCGTGCTGGTGATGGGTTATCCCTGTGCTGTTGGCATCTCTGCGCCGCTCTCGATCGTGCGCGGAGCCGGCCAAGCCGCTGAACACGGGATCCTGATGCGCACGGGCGAAGCCTTTCAGGGCTTCCGAACCGTCACGCAGATCGTTCTCGACAAGACGGGCACCCTCACCGAAGGACGTCCTGTGGTGCGAGAAATCGAAACGACGGGCGTCAGCGAGCAGGAGCTCTTGGCCATCGCTGCCGCCGCCGAGGCATCTTCGGAGCACCCGCTCGCCCGCGCGGTGATGAAGGCAGCATTCGATCGCCGCGTTACACCTCCCGATGTCGCGTCGTTCGAGGCCTTCCCTGGAAGGGGTGTCGTCGCGCGCATCGAAACCGGCGAAGCTCTGGTCGGAAGTCCGCGGTTCCTTGCCGATCGGAACGTAGACCTGACAGGTCTTCGTAGACGCATCGAGGCCTTGGAAGCCGACGCACGCACCGTAATCGCCGTGGCGCGGGACGGGCGCGCGCTGGGCATCGTTGCTTTGGGCGATACGCTCCGCCCGGACGCTGTCTCGGCCGTCGCTGCGCTGCGCGAGGCGGGCCTGAAAACGATCCTGGTCACGGGCGACAACGAGCGCGCGGCACGGCGCGTCGGTCTGGACGTCGGCATCGACGAGGTCCGCGCCGAAGTGCTGCCGCAGGGCAAGGCCTCCATCGTGCAGGAGCTTCAGACGGCTGCCCGAGTAGCGATGGTCGGCGACGGCATAAACGACGCGCCGGCTCTGATGCAGGCGGACATCGGAATCGCCATGGGCGGCGGCACGGATATCGCGATCGAGGCCGCGGACATCATCATCCTGTCGAACCGCCTGAGCGCGCTTCTCGTCGCTCGCGACGTCAGCCGTCGGAGCTACGCGAAGATGGTTCAGAACGTCGTGCTGGCCTTTCTCTTCAATGGCCTGGGCATTCCGCTTGCCGCGAGCGGGCTGATTCACCCGGTGTGGGCCATGGTTGCGATGGCCGTGAGCGTCACGGCGATCTTCGTCAACTCGCTGTGGGGAACTCCGAGGCTCTTTTTCGATGCCATACGTAGCGTAGGTCAGTCCATTGCTGCGACATCGACACAAGCGGCTTGACCCCAAAGGGCTGACCAGGTGAAGCACGACATCAGTGACACCCGGCGCGAGCGTCTGCTCAAGATGCTCGCCGCGGCGACCTTCGTCATCTTCTTCCAAGCCTATATGGTGGCGCCGATCATCCCCGCACTTTCGAGCACCTTTGGGAGTTCGGTCCAATCTGTCGGCCTCACCGTCCCGGCGTACCTGATCCCTTACGGGATTGCGACCCTCGCATACGGCATTCTGGCGGACCGGATCGGCATCCACCGCGTGATGTTCGCGTCGCTGGCAGCTTTCTCAGCGCTCACCATTCTAACTGCGACGGCAGGATCGATCGAGCAACTCGCGCTGTGGCGGATCGTAACCGGGATTGGCGCGAGCGGCGTCGTACCTCTTGCGTTGACTCTGGTGAGCCGGCTGTATGCGTACGAACAGCGGGGCCGACCGCTTGGCTGGCTGTTCGGCGCAATGGCAGGGGGTATGGCCATCGGTTCGCCGCTGGGTGCGATGCTGGTTCCCTTCATAGGATGGCAAGGCCTTTTCGCTGTCGTCGGTGTGGCCGGCGCAGCCCTGCTGCTCACCCTATTGCCGTATCGCTCGTTCATTGCTGGTCAGGTTCAGTCCGTGACCGGCACGCTTCGAGGTCTGCTCCACGGCTACGCAGACCTGCTCGGCACCGCGCGCGGGCAACGCACTTACGGTTTTGTCCTCGTCAACTCGATGTTTCACTCTGGAGTATTTACCTGGCTCGGTGTGTACTTCGAGCAAAAATACCACTTGGGCGCCGCCGGCATCGGTCTGGGCACTTCCGCGTTCCCGGCTTTGCGTTCGGGCCGGTGATCGGCCGAGCCGCGGATCGCTGGGGCCGGGCGAGGCTGATACCCATCGGCCTTCTGCTTGGCGCCTTGGCGGCGGCAGCTTTGCTGCTGGACTTCCCAGTGGTGCTCGCGCCCGTCGTCGCGATGGTCCTATCGCTGGGATACGACACGACCCAGCCCCTTTTCGCGGGAGTCGTGACCTCATTAGGCGGAAAACGTGCCGGACAGGCGATGGGTTTGAACGTCTTCACGCTCTTCGTTGGCTTTGGGCTTGGAAGCCTCCTCTTCGGCGAACTGCTTCGTCTCAGCTTCGGGGTGGCTTTGAGCCTATTCGCGGCGGTGGAATTGATCCTGGCGTTGCTCTCCTTGGGGCTGTTTCGTTCGGAGGTTCCCGCGCCCGCAAATACCGGCCGCGGGTAACGAAGTCGTGTTCAGACGGTCTGGCGCTGCGGCCGCGGCGGGCGGCCCAACCCTTGGCTTGACCTTGGAGTATACTCCAGGGGTTAGAACGCGCGCTGGAGACAACTTGATGTTCACCATCGGCAAATTGGCTTCCCTCACAAGCGTCAGCAACGACACGCTGCGCTACTATGAGCAGGAGGGCCTCATCGAGCCTGCGGGCAAAAGCCCGGCCGGCTATCGGTTGTACGACTCGGAGTCGGTACGGCGCATCCGCTTCGTCAGACATGCCCAGAATTGCGGCTTCACGCTCGCCGAAATCCGCGAGCTGCTGGCTTTGCGGGGGCGCGACAAGGCGTGCTGCGGCGACGTTCGAACCCGTGCCGTCGAGAAGAAGCTGCAGATCGAGGGCAAGATCCGCGCAATGAAGGCGATGTCCAAGGCGCTCGACCAGTTGATTGCGGAGTGCGCAAATGAAACGCAGCCCGTGAACGAGTGCACCATTATTGCCGCCCTGGAACGGGCCGCCGATCCGGCACTGGTGCAGTGAAAATGAAGATCGAGGTTTTCTATACTCCGGGCTGCTCCGAATGCAGCGCCGCGCACGCCAAGCTCCGGACCGTCGCGCAGGAGTCGGTGAAGGATCTGGAGTGGCGCGAATTGAACGTGCTCGACGATCTCGATTACGCGGTCAAACTCGGCGTGCTGACGCTCCCGTCCATCGCCGTCGATGGAGAGCTTGTTTTCACGTCGATGCCGACCGCTGCGCAACTGCGCGAAGCCTTGGTGAAGCGAAGTGGAATGAGCGCGTGATGGACGCCGACGCGCTTCGCCAAGCGGTGGAACATGCCGGCTTCGCCGCCACAGGCTTGGCGTTTCTGACCGGACTCGTCTTCAGCTTCAATCCGGTGGCTCTTGCTTCGATTCCGGTTTCGCTCGCTTACGTCACCAAAGGGCGGGACAAGGGTCAGGCGCTGCTGTTCGGCGCGATGTTCATCGCCGGGATGATCGTGACCCACGTCGTTCTCGGTCTCATCGCAGGATTCGGCGGGAAATGGGCTGCGGATCTCACCGGAAGAGGCTGGGGACTTTTTCTCGGCCCCTTGTTGATCGTCCTGGGTCTCATGTGGGCGGGCTGGCTTCGGATACCGCTGCCGTCATTCGGCTTCCGGGCAAGCCGTCCGGCCGCCGCATGGGGAGCGTTCCTGCTCGGGATTCCGTTCGCGATCGCGGTCTGCCCGGTGTGCACACCGACTTTGGTGGTGCTGCTCGGTGTCACGGCGGGAATAGGGTCGGTTTGGCTCGGCGTGGTTCTGCTCCTTGCGTTCGCGTTCGGCCGCGCCGTGCCGGTCGCGATCGGCGCCTTCGCCGTCGGTTGGCTTGAGAACCTCAAGCGCTTTGCCCGATACCGGCGAGGGTTCGAGATCGCCGGCGGCGTCCTCCTGATCGCGATGGGTTTCTACATGTTGAATGCGGTGTACGTTTGGATTCCCGAACTGGCGGTCTGAGGCATGATGAGGTACGGAGAAACCAACAATCTGCGCGACATGTCGCGATTGCAAACAGCCGCCGCGACCGGCGGTCTCCTCGGCGCTCTCGCCGCATCGTCCTGCTGCATGTTGCCGCTGCTTCTATTCACCCTGGGCGCCAGCGGTCCGTGGATCGGCATGCTAGTCCGGCTCGCCCCCTATCAGCTCTACTTCATTGCCGTTGCAGTGGCATGTCTCGCGTGTGGGTACTGGCTGTTGCGTCGCTCTTCTAAACGGCAATGCGCGGCGGCTTGCTCGAGCAGGTCTGCGAGAAAATTCGTAAGTCCCGCCCTCGCCGCGGCAACAATCTTGGTGGTCGCTGCGATCGCCTTCAACTTCCTTGCGCCCTTTCTGAACTCATGAAGGAGAGACCGATGGCAAAGTGCACCGCTCCGCTGATACTCGGATTGCTCGTGGTCTCCTCCGGCGCGGCGATGGCGGAGGAGAGAACCATCACCTTGGCGGTTGAGAACATGTACTGCGAAGCCTGTCCGTACATGGTCAAGAAAACCATCGCGAAGGTCTCCGGCGTCTCGAAGGTCACGGTTTCATTCAAGGAAAAGACGGCGGTCGTCGTGTTCGACGATGCAAAAACAGGGGTCGACGACATCACGAATGCGGCCACCAAGGCAGGCTTTCCTTCGACTCCGAAGAGCTGAACCTGTCGGAATTCTGCTTGGCGGTCGCACGGTTCGCGAAATTTAGAAACTGAATTGCTGCAGCGGAATGCGTAAAGGTCAGCACCACGGTATCGATGCTGCTTCTCTCCAGCGGCAAAGCCGCTCAACGGGCACGCAGGTGGCGCGACCGCGCTCACCAGCGAACCGCAACAGTTCGGACGTTGGATCGACACCATAAACGCCCTCAGTCTGTGCGCCGCAGAACATCCAATTCACTGCCGAGCCGATGCCGACGTCGCGCACGCGCCCTTCCGTGGCTTGTCCTATCCGCCTTCGAAATAGCGTGATCTGCTTCTGCCGCATCGGGAGGTCGAGGATGCATGGAAACAGCCAGTCAGCGTAGATACCCATGCTTCCTCTCCTTCGCGCTTGTCGGCTCTAGGTCAGGAGCGCAGGTACTTGATGAACGCGGCTACGCCCAGAATAACGAACGCAAGAAGCAACAGCCAGATTACTCCTATCCCCGCCATCATGCCGATCGACATTCCGCTCATATCCATCATCATCGTTTCGCTCCGTCCGTTGTTCTTGATTGCTGGATCGAGGCGGCAGTGCACTGTTGCGTTGGTCGTGTACAAGGTCGCCGCCGCTGCCGCTCAGGTCACGACGTTGCCGTCCCGCTATTGCGACCAGTTCGCCATCATTCGCGTGCAGTGCTCGACCATATGGTTGATTTGGTCAGAGCTTTGAGAGCGGGTTTCCGGACGCTGTTGGCCGGTCTGCGGCGTCGTCTGCGGAGTGGTTTCCGCGGCGGCTAATGAGCCTGTCAGCAACAAAGTAGCCACAACACCTGCGGCGAATGATCGATTACTCAACGTCATTTCGCATCTCCTTTTGCCGTTGCGTTTAACGTTCCGGCCGCACCAGTCGGAGGCATCCAGACGTGCGACTACCGGAGAGTCCGCATCGCAGCGCCTATTGGTTACACGCTCACGACAGCGTGACCGGTTCCGCAATTGTGCTAAAAGCGTCAGGCGCGACGTTGCGCGCCCCCGGGAGGGGCGAAAAAATTCGCTCACTGTTGTAACCGAGACCGCGCCTGCCACGAATGCGCAGAATAGGAACCGCATGAGATCCTCTGAGACTGAACTAAAGGGTCTCATGATTGCTGCGCTCAGCGGCGACGAGCGAGCGTATCGCGAATTGCTCGGCCGGGTGACCCGGTTGCTGCGCGGCTATTACAAGAACAGGTTGGTGCAGGCGACACGCGGCGCCGCCGACGCCGAAGACCTCGTTCAGGAGACACTGATGGCCCTGCACGCGCGACGAGACACATACGATCCGGCCCAGCCTTTCACGCCCTGGCTCTATGCCATAGCGCGCTACAAGCTGATCGACCACTACAGAAGGACGCCCGGCCACAGAGCAAATGTGCCGATCGATGACGTCGCGGACATTGTGGCCCACGATGACCAATCGTCGAGCGAAAGCTCGCTCGACCTCGACCGTTTACTTGATGAGCTGCCCTCTAAATTCCGGACCGCGATTCGGCGCGTAAAGTTGGAAGGGCTAAGCGTGGCGGAGACTGCGGCTCGCGAGGGGTTGTCCGAATCTGCCGTCAAGGTGAACGTGCACCGCGGGATGAAGGCGCTCGCCACCTTGATTGCCAGGGGACGAAAATCATGAGAACCGATGATCTCGTGAACATGCTGAGCACGAATCTTGATGCGGTCGATTGGCGCGGCATTTCTCGCCGGATTCTGGGCGGTGCCGCGCTCGGCGCCATCCTGGCACTGGTCGTCATGATGCTGTTGTTCGGGGCTCGTACTGACGTATTTGACCTTCGCGCTTGGATATTCGTGGGAATAAAGTTCGCCTTCGCTGGGGCGATTATAGGTCTCTCTCTCGCATACCTGCTCAGGATTGCCAGGCCGAGCGGCGAAAAGCGCGTGTCTCTGACCTTGATAGCTCTGCCGTTTGTACTCGCTTTCGTTGTGTTGGCGGTAAGCCTTGCCATGGCGCCGCCGGCAGACTGGCGGACCATGATCTTCGGCCAGCATTGGCTGCTTTGCATCACTTGTATTCCGCTCAACGCGATCTTTCCCTTTGCAGCCATCGTTTTTGTAATGCGCCAGTTCGGTGCGCCCACGCATTTGGCGCAAGCGGGTGCCCTCGCTGGGCTCGCAGGCGGCAGCATCAGCGCAGTCGTCTACGCGCTGCACTGCACCGACGACTCGCTCGCATTCGTCGCACTTTGGTACGGCCTCACGATTGGCCTTTGCGCCGTGGTTGGCGCGCTCCTCGGCCCGCGCCTGCTGCACTGGTGAGGTGGAATTTACCGCGGTCAAGCTCGGCTGGCATGCGTTAGACCTTGTGAGAACATGCGTCGCAGCCGCTTTCTCCTTGCCATGCCTTGTGTCTCTTGCGAACGGAACGATAGCGAGCGACGCCAAAGGGTCCAGCCACGACGCATCGATCAGCAATCGCACCGTACGCTAGTAATCTCCGGAATTGACCGTCGTGACTGACTCGGAGTTAAGCTGCCGAGAGAGAGCCAGTGCCGCTTTCGTGAACATCCATGAACCGATTGCCTGGTTGCCGACGAACCTCGCTATGTGCCCGCTTTGATCACCTTCGAAAATCGACGCGGCCTGGATGCCGATGATGGCATAGCCATGTTCCTCTCGCACCAGCAGCGGCGCTCCGGAGGAGCCCTGCCCTGCCGTGCAGTTGTGGATCAGCGTATCCCAAGCCACCTCCCGAACCGCGCAGGCCGGACCGACGCTGAGAGCCTCCGCGTCAGCGACATCGTCGCTGTAGGCAGGGAGCCGGAGTTGCAGTTCAGACAATTCCAAGGTCCCGATGGAGCGACGGCTGAGAACAAAGGGTTGAACGCTTGCCGGCGTCCGGTCCAGGACCAGTATCGCCCAGTCTCTCGCCGCGTCGCGGAGAGTTTCCTGGCCTACGCTTTGCTTCGATCCGACCGCCCAGACGGTCGCAGCAAACTTCGCACTGTTGCTGCCGGTCTGGTAACCAGGCTGAAAAGAGAAATTTGATCGTCTGATCGTCCCATCTCTCTCCATAATGCAGTGAGCAGCGGTCACGATGATGCGCGGATTGAGGATCATCGCTGCGGTACAGGTCATCGTGCCCTTGAATTTCCCGATCGCCGAGTACGGGGCCAACCGCGCATCGACGATCTGACGGTGGCTGCCATCGGACAGCGAAACCAATGCTTTGTCGGCCGGCGCTGCGGGTTGCGGGCCAGCGCCAGAGGACAGCTCCAGCCACATGACTGGAATCAAGATGACGAGGCATCCGAGCAAACTTTGTACCGTAACCATTTTTTCCTCCCGCGCTCCGGTCGCGCCCTGCCAACGAATGGTGTTGGGGGCTCGGCTTCAGGTGCCGATCTGCGGTGCGCGCCTCGGGGCTCCCGGCGGGTCAGCCGCCGTGAATGCGTGGCGACCGGCTACGTCGTCCACGGCGAACACGTGCTGGCTGGCCAGCCTGACACGCACGGATCGGCGACGGTCGCAAAGGCGACCGCTCAGCTGAGCGAGATGCGCTTTGGAGGATGCGGATTCGGCGGAATGCCATGATCCGGGAGCGCGTGGACAACGGATGCGTCCACTGACTGGCAAGGAAGAGGAGCTGTAACAGGTATCAGATATCCGAGAACGCTACTCGCACCACAATTTGCACTGCACGCGGTACCGAAAGCACCACAAGTTTTCCAGGAACAGCCGCGACACGTCATCGCCACGCGCGGTATATCCTTCCAAGCTGCCGATCGTACCGAGGTAGTAACTGCAGGCGGATTACCCATGCGTTCACTCGGCCGCGCTGATCCTGGCGACGAAAATGCCAACGTCAAGAATAGCACCAAGATCAGCCGTGCGGAGATCTGCATGGGACCAGGATATCAGGATCATTGGCCCAAGTGCCATCGCTTTGTGAATCACACTCGGACCGCTCAGAGAATGTTGCAGCGCACTCCTCTGCCCAAGGGCACGGTCACGGGCGGGCCCGCGTAACCCTTTGCCGCAGCAAAGCTAAGCATGCTGTCGATCGGCCCTCTGCCAATCCGATTTGGAATAGGGCGCCCCACGACATCGTATCGGGCGTTGGCGGCGAGCCGCGGATGGAGGCGGCTCGGCGCCCGTGCATGGCCCATTTCGGCGACTCGTCGTTACCCGCGGGCCCCGCGGAATCGTGGCGATCAGCATTGCGGCATGATGAAGCCACTGATCTCCTCAGGTGCAGCAAAGATCACGTCCGCGCGATCGCCCATCATTCCAGCTCCGACGAGAGCGGGTGACCCCTTCCCTGGACCGACATTGCTGCCGTCGACCTTGAGGCGCAGATTGCGTTCCCAGAATGCACGCGTCTTGCCATCGCCCGTCGTTACGCGAAAGGTGTCGCGGCAATAAGTGACGGCGCGCACCTGTTGCTCCGGCCCGACGGTCTTGAGATCAACCTCGCCGCCCCCCATCATTCCGCCCATCGGCGTCGATGCGTGGCCCGGTTGCGTCGCCTGCTTGAGAAACGCCAACAGGTCTGAGCGCTGTTGATCGTTCTTGATCCCTTCGAATGTCATGTCGTTGCCGGGCACGAGGTGCTGCGGATCCGTGATCCAATCGTCGAGTGTCTTGTCATTCCAGACGATCCCCGCCCCCTGCAGGGCGGACGAGTAACGCGGAAAGCTCGGCAGGGTGCCGGCCTTGCGGCCCCAGAGCCCGGCCAGACTGGGGCCGGTCATGCTTCGGTTCGGCTCCAGCGAGTGGCACGCTGCGCAGGCTCCAAAGACCCGCTGACCGCGGTTGGCATCCGGCGAGGACCAGGCAGGCGCAAATGCTGCCAATAGGCTTGCCACGGCCACTCCTGTCCCCAAGCGCAATTTCATCTCCGCGTCTCCTCAACTCGCACACATCCGCTGGTCGCCGCAGCCGCACTCTCGAAACGAACGTATCGTTACCTGGCCACCGAATCGCGGTTGCGATCAATCTTCATACGTTATTGCGCCGCTGTGAAAGCCAACCCCTGGTCATGCAAACCAACCTGAGCCGACCTGTCAGTCAACATGCCGATTTCTGCTGCTGACGCGAAGAACACCGTTGCACGATCGCCCATCATGCCACTGGGCAGAATGACCGGTCGGCCCGTCGGTGGTCCGAACTCGCTTGAGTCAATCTTGAAGCGGAGGCTGGTCTCGCTGAACAACGTTCTTCGCCCGTCCGCCGTGCTGATTTCAAAGGTACTGCCGACGTGACCGATCCCCATGACCTGGCCCTCCGGTCCGATCATCTTCAGGTCCCGCAGCACCGGCGCTGTTGCGGGTTGCGCAGGCAGACTTTTGCCTTTCGCCCGATCTTCGGCATCCGCCAGCACTGCCCGGGGAGCGAAGCCGGTGGCGCCGACGATAGCAAGCATAAGGGTCGCACGACGGCTCATCCTTTTGTGCGTCATTGAGATTTCTCCGTTCTATGGTCGGGGCTTGGAAGCGGCCTCTCGGCTTGATCGACGATGCACGTTCGATCTTCACTTACTGCCTTGTTCGTTGCTCCTGGCTTTCCCAATCATTGCTTGCAAGCCTTCCAGATCCATTGCCCCGGTCTTGACCTCGTTGACGGTCACAAAACCAGGCGTGCCGTTGATCTGCAAAGTTTGGGCAAGCTTCAGATTCTTCTCCAGCATGGTCTCAATCGCGGCATCCTGCATGTCCGCTTTTAAGCGGCTGACGTCGAGGCCGACGTTGGCTGCGACCTCGATGACCTTTGTTTCGTCGACTTGTCCGCGGACCTGATAGAGCGCACGGTGGAAGGCAACATACTTGCCCTGCTTGTTGGCTGCGAGCGCCGCCTTGGCGGCAAATACCGAACCTTGCCCGAGGATCGGGAACTCCTTGTAGACGATGCGTAGCTGCGGGTCGACTGCCTCGGCTTTCGCCATCAGCGGCGTCATTGCCCGACAGTAAGGACAGTTGTAGTCGAAGAACTCGACGAGAGTGACATTGCCGTTGGAGTTTCCTCCTACCGGGCTGTCAGGATCCTGAAACATCTCCGCTTCATGCGATTTCAACGCCGCTTTAGCAGCCGCCGCCTGCTGCTCGCCTTGCTTTACCTCCAGGCGACTGATTGCTTCACCGATGACTTCCGGATGAGCGAGCAGATAGCTTCGCACCCGCTGTTCGAATTCGTCCTGAGGGATTTGGCTTTGCTGGCCTTCGGCCGCGCGCGCGGCGCGTCCCACATGCAAGTCGGGCAAATCTGCCAGCCAGATGCTCGCGATGCCAAGCGCAAGTGACAGCGAGACGGCCGTCTGCCGGATGCCTTGCGCCAGCGATAGGTATGCCATCGGAATCCTCCTCATTCGTTGCGGTGCTGATCGAGCGAACCCTGAGCGACCGGCCGATATTCCGATCGGCCAGACGGTTTATCGAATCCCGCTTTCAGGTAGGCGATGATGTCTCGTCGCGTCGAAGCATCGAGGACGCGAATTGGCATTTTAACGCCTGGAATGAATTTGCGTGGATCGGCCAGCCATTGATCGAGGCTGTCGGCTGACCATGTGAGGTCCGCGCTGCGAAGCGCGAGCGAATAGTTGTATCCAGGCGCGGAGCCGGCTTTGCGGCCAACCACGTTGCCGAGCATTGGGCCGGCCTTGTTGACGTCGGGCGCATGGCACGCCGCGCAGCGCTCGACAAAAAGCGCCTGACCGCGAGCAGGATCCGGCGACGAGGTTGCCAGAAAGCGCGAAAGGTCTTTTGGCTTGTCCGGAGCAGGCGAGCGGAAGAACGTGTACGAGAGCGTAATCGCATCTACGGCGGCCGTCTCCGGGTCGGTTGCCATGGCGGGATCGACGAAAAAAACCACGGGCATATCGACCTTCTCGTGCGCGTCGAGCAACTCGTCATCGAAGCAGAAACACTGAATTTTGTTGAAATAGATCCCCGTGGTGCCGGGTGATACGTTGAACGTCGCATGTCCGACGATGGCCTTGTCGCTGAGATTTTGGGCCATGAAGAACACGAGCTTCTGCTCGCCGAGATGCACCGTGACTTCCCGCTGCTCCGGCTCAAAGCGCCATGGCAAATCCGGCGCAACGTTGGTATCGAACAACACGGTAACCGTTCGATCGGACCTCTCCTCCGAACCCGCAAGAGCTCGTTGCGTTGTGCCCCCAAATCCGGTGGCGGCACAGAACAAGCGATAGAGTGTCGGCGAGTAGGCCACGACGCCGAGCATAATGGTGATCGTGGCCAGGCAAGGCACCAGGACGCGCAGGTTCTTACGCCTCTGTAGCTTCGTTGACATCCGTTTATTTTCTCGAAGCGTCGGGCATCATCCCACCCATATTTCCATGCTCCATGGCGCCAACTTTTCCGATTGAGGCCGTTACCGCGACATTGCCGGCCTTTTCGAACTGCAGGGTGAGCGGCAGGTTTTGGCCCTCTTTCAATGGCTGCTTGAGACCAACCATCATGATGTGCATTTCGCCTGGCTTAAACGTGACTTTCGCTCCGGGTTTAACTTCAACGCCGGGTACCTCGCGCATGCGCGACACGCCGTTCTCTTCGGTCTCCCTGTGGAATTCGACTTTGTCAGCCAACGGCGTGGTTGCGCCCAGTAGCCGGTCAGCAGTGGTGCCGTTGTTCACCACCGTCAGATAGGCCGCGCCGGTCTTCGCCCCCGGCGGCGTGGCTCGCGCCCAAGGCTGCTCGACCACGATCGAGTTCGCCGCCGGCGTCTGCGCCTTGGTTGCGCTGCCGCTACAAAACACCAGAAGCACCACAGCGATCAGATAAGACGCGCGTCTCATGTGAAGCCCCTTTCATTGACCGGCATCGGCCATCTCCTTGCGTAACCGGATAGCGATCTCGTCGCCGAGTTCCTCTGCGTGAATGACGTTCACGAAACGACCTTGCGGGTCCATCAGATAGATGTATGAGCCGTGAGAAATGAGATAGTCATCTCCGCCATGCTCTGGTTTCTCGCGTGAGACGTCGAGGTGGTATCCCTTGATCACGCTGTCGATCTGCTCTTTCGTGCCGGTCAAGCCGATAATTCGTGAATCGAACGACCTCAGATATTTGGTCATCGTTTCACGCGTGTCCCGGTCCGGATCGACGGTCACAAACAGCGGCTGCAGATCACTCGCTTGCGAGCCGAGCTTTTCCAGCGCCACACTGATGCTGTTAAGGGCGGTCGGGCAGGCGTCGGGACAATAGGTGTAGCCGAAATAGATGAGCAGCCACTTGCCTCGATAGGTTTGGTCGCTGACGGTTTCATCGTTGGTCGCCACCAATGTGAACGGTCCTCCGATTGCAGCCGTCCCTGATGTTGTGATTTTCGGTTCCGGACGGTCCATCATCAGGAACGTGTTCAAGATGATGGAGCCTGCCAGCGCGAGCAGAACGACGATCGCAGCGCCTAACTTGACGATCATGGGTGCAGCTCCTGGCTTAACGATGACGCTACAGCGAGTTTGATTCCACAGCCCGGCTGACTGTCATTCGTGGCGATCCGGCGTTGAGCGCCGGTCCTCGCGCCACTGGTCATTCGGGCGGCCGCTGGGGGGCGAGCCACCCTGCATCATCGCACCGCAGCCCTGCATCATGCCCCTCATCGAGCGCATCATGCCGCCACCTCCCATATCGCGCATCATTCCCTGGCGCAGGCCCGGCGAATGCTCAGCATCAGCAAAGACTGCGCCGGCAGCACCGGTCAGGGCGAGAATGGCGATCGCAACTAGTATCGAGCCAACGAGCCTAGGCATTCATCTTCTCCCTCGATTGCATGGCAGGTTCTTCGCCAATCCGATGATCGCCTCCCGAGCAGCAGCCTCCCGCTGGCGGGCTCTGAGCCGGCGCTCCAATCTGAACGTTTGAGCCGCCTGCGGCCGACGACGCGTCTACTGAGTTCGCGCCGGTGCGGCCTACGAATTTATGCATGCATAGTCCGAGGCCACACATCAGAAGACACGGCAACGTGCTAACAAGGACCGATATCGCTCCGAGCGCCACCAGCCAGCGCCAATTCAGTGCTGCGACGCCGGCAAGAGTCGCGGCGATCAACATCGCGACGATCACGAACAATCTGCGGCTTGCCAGCGGGTGGACAATGTCGAGCATCGCCTTTCGCGGAACGCTGTTTGTCTTCACCGGTTCAATTACGGTCATCTGTCTCTCCTTTCATCTGCTGAACAGGGCTCTCAACCATCCAAGCCCGTGCTGCAGAGGACCGGACGCGCTCTTACCCGTTTCGGCCATCAGAGACTCACGCTTCCCCGCAACGCTGTTGGTCTCGCGCGGTTCGGCGATCAGTGGTCGAAGAAATTGCACGATCTCGGCGGAATGCCAATCGGCCGGTCCGGTGATTCGGCCAACCTCTTGGCCGTCGCGATTGATGATGAGCGTCGTCGGTAAGCCGATGGCGTCAACTGCGCGCAGAACCTGACCGGATCTGTCAGCGTACATCGCAAGCTTCTGGACAGCGGTCTCGGCGTAGAACTTGCGGATCGTATCGATGCCGCCGCGATCGATCGAGACCGGAACAACCCGGAAATCGGGACCACCAAGTTGAGCCTCCAGCCGATCCAGAGTTGGCATTTCGCGGCGGCAAGGCACACACCATGTTGCCCAAATGTTGAGTACGATCACCTTGCCTTCGAAGTCGGCAAGGCTGCGCGTTTGTCTCTGCTCGTCCTCGAAGTGAATGGCGGTGAGCGGTCGTGGAGCACTGTGCACGACAAGATTGCCGGGACGCTCTTCGGCGGCGGCCCACGCACCACCCAGCGCAACGAGCAGCACTGCGGATGCTGCTGCCGCGGCAAGCACCGAAGGCCATCGCATACCGCCCATCATCGCTGCTGGACCCTCTTCACCAGTTCGACGGTTGAACGAATACCTCTCCGACTTCCGTTCAAACCGACCCATAAACCGTCGGCGCCTTGCCATCCTTCGTGACGGCATAGATCACGAAGGGCTTCGTCTTCTGGCCGTACATTCCCGGCGAACCCGTCGGCATGCCGGGCAATGTGATTCCTGC
>Ga0070730_10000306_pt1 | contig 61788 bp, 62 predicted proteins | sample Coa_R1_3_FD_66447 | JGI IMG/M metagenome (GOLD analysis project Ga0070730, IMG submission 66447) | Surface soil microbial communities from Centralia Pennsylvania, which are recovering from an underground coalmine fire - Coalmine... | ecosystem: Environmental > Terrestrial > Soil > Unclassified ... | reverse complement strand
CCTTCAAGCTCACCACGATCGCATGACGATCAAACCCGTTGCCCACGTCACGAGGGCCGCGTAACATTCATTCCGGCAACGTCGGCCCGACGTAGTTCAACAGCGATCGGGACATCTCCTATTTCGTCGCGAACAGGAGACATCGACAAACTCAAGGATGTTCGTCAAGTAGTTTGCGTATCCGTTATGACGCATGAAATACCGGCTTATCCTCTTTTCATCAGGACAATACTTGAGAATGCTCGCGTCGCCGACATCGTCCCAATTAGCATTTTCGATCTCAAAGTTGCAGCGACCTATCTCAGTAATGCTTTCGACTTTGTGTACTATTTTGCTACGCGATCTATCCTAGATGCCTATCTCATGTATGGCACTGAAGCTGCATTGCTCGCATTTCATCTGACCCGGCGACTCACGCTGCCGGATCGGTTTGACAGAGTATTGATAGACGATTCATTTGGGCAAAGTATTGACGCCGATTATCCCAATCGAGAGAGAAAACTTTCGCTAAGATTTGGCGTAAAGATCGTAGACGAGATCATCGAAGACATCATTCATTCGGGCAGCCCGGAATTCTTTCGATTGTTTTCAGTCTTGCGCGGCATGTCGGGGCGATCGGCGAAAGATGCCAGCACTTATTTGAAGCGCATTGAGAAAATGCACCGTCAAGACGGGCAACCGCACGATGCCACAATGCTTTTTAACGATATTGCTTTGACTTTTATTGTTGCCAACGATCCTGTAGCAGCGCGAGCGCGATTCGATGCGATTAGGCAAAAGCGTGAGCTCGAAGTAAAATACGCACAAGAATATGTACTGACGCTATCACCCCGCGATCAGCCCCATAGCCCCCGAAAACGCTTCGATGGGAGCTCGCACCACTTCGCTATTCGCGCTCTCGCTATGAGGCAAAATAATGCTATTGATGACGGGCTCCTGGCGTTCTCACCGCGCATTCGGGATGAGGATTGGGAGATAGACGAGGAGCCTGACAGCACGCAAAAAAGCGCTGACCAAGCTTAGCCCAGATGCACGAAGAGATATCCCCGGTCGCTGTACATCAGTTCTGAAAAAAATAGTGCGCGAGATTCCGTTTAACTCCAGCAAGCGCAGCCCGGATGAGCGAAGCGACATGCTGGGTTCATATTCGTCCCGCATATCGCTACGCTCATGCGGGCTATGCCTTACAGCCATCATCACCGTCTACACGATCAGCTCCGCGCCGATCTCCGCCTCGTCTTCGTCGGCACGGCGGCCAGCACGCGCTCCGCCAGCGTCGGCCATTACTACGCTCATCCGGGCAACCGCTTCTGGCGCGCATTGCACGAAGTCGGGATTACGTCGCGGCGACATGAGCCGAACGAGTTCGCGTCGCTGCTCGAATTGGGCATCGGTTTCACCGATCTTTCAAGTCCGGTGCGGGGATGGACGACCAGATTGCTTTGACGTCGCCGGCTTCACGGCAAAGATCCAGACCTATCATCCCCGAACCATTGCGTTCACGAGCAAGAAGGCGGCGAGCCTGTTTTACAACAGGCCGACCAACGCGCTATCTCTCGGTTAAACAGCAACCGACGCACGATTTTCCCGACATCTTTGTGCTATCGTCACCATCTGGCGCAGCCTCAGGACATTGGACGTTGCAGCCTTGGCGGGAACTGGCCGAGTGGATCAAGCGGACTCGGCACGAAGGGGAAATCGAACGTGGCCTCAAGCGAAACCTTCATCCTACGGACTGCGCTTAATGGACACCGGTCCACTTACCGCGACATCGAAGTCGGAGCATCCACGTCCCTCTACAGGTTGGCCGAAGCCATAACGAACGCCTTCGGCTTCGATTTCGATCATGCGTTCGGCTTCTACAGCGGGTTGACCCCGGCCAAGCTGACGCGCGTCGATCCTCGATATGAATTGTTCGCGGATATGGGCGAGGCTGATCCGGGCGTCTTCAGCGTCAAAAAGACGAAAGTCTCGCAGGCATTTCCCGTGGTCGGCCACAGCCTGATTTTCCTGTTCGACTATGGCGACGAGTGGCGGTTCCGCGTCAGCCTGAAGCAGATGGGTACGAAGCTGCCAAAGGTGCGATATCCGCGCGTTGTCACGATACGCGGTAACGCGCCGCCGCAATATCCCGATCCCGATGAAGACATCGACGACGGGGAACGCTACGGGGTCAATCCCCTGACCGGTGAGGTGATCAAGTTTGGCAAGCGATGATGATACCGTCGACCGCAGGACGGATCGACAAACTGTAATCCGCCGCCGCGCCGGCCGAGGGAAATGATGGGCGTTCACACTCGAGCAAGGAATACCAGGCCATTACGCCTTACGTCTTGAACATCGCTTCGAACAATTGCTTCGCTCGATCCAGACCCTCCGGCGTGAAAGCCACCGATTTCACCTTGCCGACTGGGTCGTGGATCATTCCCTTGTCGTGCAGGCGGCCAAGCACATCCCAATCAAAGCCTTTCCATGCCCTGTAACCGTCGTGCAGGGTCAGATAGAGCAGCGCCAGCGCAGTGTCGTCGATCTTGTCGGTGTTGAGAGGCATCGCAAGGCTCCCGGCCAGATCAGTCTGCGCCAATCGTAATCAGGATCGAGGCGACTGCAATCGCTTTCGCGTTCGTTTTTTTGAGAGACGCCGGACAAGCGCTTGCGTTTAACGCAAGGCGACAATGGTGGGATACGCTTGCGCCTTCGTTTGGGATAGCGCGAAGTAAGCCGTAAACCACTGCGCAGGGAAAGCCGGCGTTGCTCCGGTTCACCTGTGGCCCTACCCCCGTGCTTTTTGTTGCACGGGGCCCACGGGTGCAATCGGCACCCGGCTTTCCCTGCGCCCTTGCTTCATGAGAGGCGCGAAAGTCATGCAAAGCTCGGGCATATCGTGCCGCGAGGATGCCGACTTGCGCCTTCATTGCTGTTTGACATGTAAATCAGATGTCTCCGCTCGTCATTGCGAGGAGCGAAAGCGACGACGTGTCCGCCGTAGCTCGCAGAGCGAAGGCGGAAGCAATCCAGGTCTCAGCAAGCGGCGACATGGATTGCTTCGCGGAGCCTGTCATCGGGCCGCGCGTTCGCGCGGACCCGTTGGCTCGCAATGACGAAGGTCGACTGGCAGTCGCCGTCGCTACGGCATCGAAATCGCAAGCCCGCTCAGATCCGCATTCGCCATTAGCCCCACCTGCGTGCCGGACAATTCCAGCACCGCGCCCTTCTGGTTGGTGAGCACGATGGCGCGGGCGCCGGAGCCGACCGCGAGCCCTGCGCCGGCTGCGCCGTAGACGCCGGCGATGTCGGAGGGCTGATAGATGTGGCTGACGCGGCCGCGCAGGATCGTCTTCGAGCCGCCGAACACCAGACCATAATCGATGCCGCCGGTCCTGAGCGCGTAGGTGTGGCCGTGGAAATGCAGCACGCCGCGGCCGCCGGAGCCGCCGATGATCCAGCCCGCCTTGTAGATCACCAGCGACACGGTGCCCTCGTCGGCGCGCGCCGCGGTGAGGCCGGCGCAAGCGATGATCGCGACCAGCGCGGCGCGAAGGGCGGATGAGAGCGTCATGTGATAACCTCCTGCAGGTGTTGTCCGGGTTCGCTTGGTGATTCGAGCATCATCGCTGAATTTCGCCCGCGGGCAAATTACAACGGCTGGCCCATCCAAAAAGCGACTGAAGGCTCGAGACCTCGGACATGACGAAGCAAAGCGCCGGCATCCTGATGTATCGCCGCCGTCATGGCATGGTCGACCTGCTGCTGGTGCATCCCGGCGGGCCGTACTGGGCCAGGAAGGACGAGGGCGCATGGTCGATCCCGAAGGGATTGTTCGAGGAGGGCGAGGATGCGCTCGCAGCCGCCAGGCGCGAATTTGCGGAGGAGACCGGCGCGCAAGCGGCCGGGCCTTTCATCGAGCTCGGCGTGTTCAAACAACCGGGCGGCAAGCGTGTGTTCGCCTGGGCGATGGAAGGCGAGTTCGATCTCGCCGCGTTCAGGAGCAACAGCTTTGCGATGGAATGGCCGCCGAGGTCCGGGCGAATGCAGGCGTTTCCGGAAGCCGATCGCGCGGACTGGTTCAGCCCCGAAGCGGCGCTCGTCAAGGTCACGCGCGGACAGCGGCCCATCATCGAGGCCCTGCTCGAGAGGTTGGATTTGTTATCGTCACGCCGTAAGCTCTGAAGGTTGAACGCAACTGACCGTCGCTCAGGATATCCCATGCCGATAAAACATTTCCCACCGCCGCCCGGCCTCAAGGCGCCGCCGCTCTCCTTTGCCGCCCGCGTGGGCGATCTGCTCTACATCTCCGGCATTCCCGGCTTTGGCGAGACGCGCGAACTGCCCGACAGCTTCGAGGCGCAGTTCAGGAATGTCGTCACCAACATCAGGCGCGTGCTGGAGGAAGCCGGCGCGAGCTTCCGCGATCTCGTCAAGGTCAACGTGCTGTTGACCCGCGCCTCCGACGTTGCGGCGATGAACGCGCTCTACGCCGGCGCCTTCGGGCCTGCGCCCTACCCCGCCCGCACCACCTGCGTGGTGGTGGCGTTGCCCGATCCGAAGATGCTGATCGAGATCGAGGCCGTGGCGTCGCTCAGGTCCTAATCTCGTCATTGCCGGGCTTGACCCGGCAATCCATCAGGCGAAACACATTTGCTTCTTGATGGATGCGCGGGCCTTCGCCGCGCCGAAGGGGGCTTCGGCCCCGCAGGCGGGTCGAGCCCGCGCATGACGACCTGAGGTTAAGCTTGTAGCGTAATCCGCCATTCCGCGTTGATGCAAAGATGGTGGGTTACGCTTTTCGCTAACCCGCCCTGCGATCCCGAAGCCACGCAAGTCCGTAGGGTGGGCAAAGGCGCGAAAGCGCCGTGCCCACCGCTCATATTTTTGGTGGGCACGCTACGCTTTGCCCACCCTACGAACTCCGATCGCGGATACTGAAGTCCGTGACCAGGGATCGCGGGGGCGGATGGCTGTCGTCATTCGCCCCTTTTGCCTGGCGGATGCATCAGCGCATCGCGCGCCGCGGCAAGCTCCAGGAAGGCCTTTGTGTCACCGCCGGCGTCCGGATGCAGGCTCTTGGCGGCCCGCTTGAACGCCTGATGGATTTCCGTCGCCGCCAGCCGACGGTCGAGCGGCAATCCCAGCATCTGGCGGTAGTGCTGGTCGGGCGTGAGCTGCTTCACAACGCCGCGCCTGCCGAAGCGCGGAGCGGCCAGCGAATGCAGCACATCGCGCACGATGCTGAGGCGCCGTCGCGCCGCATCGAGCGTCGGACGCGGAGCGCGGGGCACCGAGGCATGACGCAGGATCGGCAGGGCCTGCGTCGCGGCCCGCCGCAGCGTATCGTCCTGGCTGGCGGCTGCGATCTCCGCAATCAGCCTCGCCGCCCCGTGCCAGTCCGGCGATGGTGCCGACCAGAGCTTTTCGACCGCGTGCTTCCAGTTCGCAACTTGCGCGTCCATGACATCAAAACGCCGAAGGCGCGCGAAGCGTTTCCATCCGCTCAATTTTGAATTAGCTTGCTCCTACCTCGAACCGCTGGGATCGCCATGCTCACGGTCCAACTCGTGCTGTTCGGCCTCGCCGACAACGACAGGCTCCGCGAGGTCCGGCACCAGCGCATCCAGCATATCGCTTACGCTCATGCGGGCTGGCTCGAGCAAGACCGCCTGATATATTGCCTCAACAACCAACAAGAGGAAACGTCATGCCCCTGCTTTCAAATCACATCGCCGTCGTCACCGGCGCGGGCTCCGGAATTGGCCGCGCGATCGCCGGCGGTTATGCGCGCGAGGGTGCGCGCGTCGTGGTGCTCGATATCAACCAGCAGGCGGCAGCGACGACCGCGAAGGAGATCCGCGACGCCGGCGGCAAGGCCGAGAGCTTTGCGCTCGATGTCACGAGACGCGACGATTGCATCGCAATGGCCAAGCAGGTCGCCGACAAGGTCGGCCCCGTCTCGATCCTCTGCAACAATGCCGGCATCGCCCGCCGCAACGGCATGCTGGGCGCGGCGGAAGCCGTGATCAACGATTGGGAGGACATCATCGCGATCAATCTCAACGGCGTCTTCAATGTGACGCATGCGTTTCTCGGCGCGCTCCGCGCCAGCAAAGGCCGCATCGTCAATATCGGCTCGATCCAGTCCTTCGTGCATCTGCGCACCCCGAGCTCGCCGGCCTACACCGCCTCCAAGCACGGCGTGCTCGGCTTCACCAAGGCGCTCGCGGCCGAGCTCGGCAAGGACGGCGTACGCGTCAACGCGATCGGTCCGGGCTTCATCGAAACGCCGTTGAACGAGAAGGTGCGCGCCGCCAATCCCGACCTCGTGAAAGTCTTCATCGACCACACCCCGCTCGGCCGCCCCGGCAAACCGGAAGACATCGTCGGCCCCGCCATTTTCCTCGCCTCCGACATGTCGGCCTATGTGTCAGGCTCGATCGTGATGGTCGACGGCGGCTACCGGACGATTTGATCCTTAGCCAGCGCGCATCTTGCTGTTGACACGCAGGGCCCGTCCGGCGCGCACAATTGAAGCCGTTCTGAAACGTCTGCTAAGAAGCCCGACGTCAACAAGGGAGCGCGCACGTGGCCAACGAACCGATGCGTCAGGGACGACAGGGGCCTCCGGGACCACAAGGCCATCCCGGGCGGCAAGGGCCGGAAGGCGCGCGCGGCAAGCCGGGGCCGCAAGGCAAGCCTGGACCGGAGGGCAAGCGCGGCGAGCAGGGTCCGCAGGGCAAGCAAGGCCCGCAGGGGTCACAAGGTCCGCGCGGCGAGCAAGGTCCGCCCGGCGCGCTCCCGTCGATCGAGCAGGTGATGCCCTGGCTGCACCTGATCTTCGACGCCTATGAAGACTACAGGAGGAAGCGCGAGCAGGACGCCCGTGACGAAGCCGAGCGAGACATCGCCGATCGCGCGGCGCTGGAGGCTGCCGTGCAGGATCATATGTCGGACGACGATGAGGACGACGATCGCAAGAAGAAAAAGAAGAAGCGCAAGAAAGACAAGCGCAAGAATAAGGAGAAGTACGAGGACGACAACGAGGAGTGAGCCTCGCCCATCCTCACTTCGTCTTGCCTGATCGCCTGTAGGATAACGGCCAAGCTTCGATCCCAACGATGGATATTTGACGCAGCTCAGGCCGGCAGATGCCGCTTCACGAACGGCCGCAGCGGCCAGATCAGCGCCGGCCAGACCACGATGACGAACAGCGACCTGATCAGCCAATGCCAGTCGCCGGAGGGAATGAGCGGGTCGACGAGGTCGAGCAAGCATGCGGTCGCAATTCCCGTCACCGTCATCAGGGTGGCCCAGACAATCCAGGGATAGAGTTTTCCGCGAGGGGCATCGGTATCGCGGTCGCGTGGCAGCCGGCGCTGGAACAGGAATCGCATCGCAAGGTACCAGCACAGGCCGAACACGACACCGCCGATCGCGATGATGACGATGGCAGCGAGATCAAAGGATCCGACCCACCACATCATCCAGCCGCTCCACAGCAGAGCGCCGACGAATCCGCCCCATTTGAGCGACGTGGTCGAGTTCAACCTCATGGCGCAGCTCCGCTTGCAGCGATGCCATCATGCGCAATGCCATGCAAATTCACCGTGAGCTGCGTCACGCTGTTTGCAAGTCTTCTATCTGAGCGTGATTTTATCGGAAAACCGCTACTCACCCCGCATCGAGTGCGGGGCAGGCTTTTTCCGGATCATGCTCTAGCCGAAGCGCAGCCGCGAGCGCTCGCGCGCCTTCTCCGCTTCCACCTCGCGGTCGCGCGCGGGAGCGCTCGTGTGCAGCGAGGTCAAGAGCCGCCGTGCGGCGTCGGTCACTTCGTCGACCGCGCGGTTGAACGCCGCCTCGTTGGCCTGCGACGGCCGGCTGAAGCCGGACAGTTTGCGGACGAATTGCAGCGCGGAGGCGCGGATTTCGTCTTCGGTCGCGGGCGGCTCGAAATTGAACAGCGTCTTGATGTTGCGGCACATTTTCTTGCTCTCCAGGTCCTCTCTCCTGAGGGAACGATCGGACAGGCCAAAATCCTACATCGCTCACCCGTTTTGGCCTAGAATACCGGTGGGGTCCATTCTCTTCCCGTGGGTTCCCGATGAGCCGGATCATCTACAAGATCGTCGAGCACGACGGCGGCTGGGCCTACACCGTTGACGGCGTGTTCTCGGAAACCTTCCGTAGCCATGCTGCGGCGCTTGCCGCCGCCAGGCGTGTCGCTGCCGAGCAACGCACACCCGGCCGCACCGAGGTGATCCAGTACGAAACCAGGGACGGCAAGTGGCGCGTCGAGACGGCGTCCGGCAGCGACCGTCCCGAGACGGATGTTGAGGACTCGGCTTAGAGATCAAAACGGAACCGCCACCCCAAGCCGATCGAAGAAGGCGCGGCCCTTGCGCGTCAGCCGCAGCGCGCGTGGAATTTGCCGAGGCTCGACGCACCGCGTATCCAACAGCCGCGTCAGGATCGCGTTGGGAAACGCGCCGGAAAAATGCGGCACGCGCTCGGTCCAGTCATTGCAGAGCCGGAGATGGGGGCTGCGCGCCGGATTGAAGTCGATCTGCTCGGACTCGCACCAGGCCATCCCCTTTCTCGTCACCTGCCCGTCGCGGTCGCTCACGGTGACGAGCTTGCGACGCATCAGTGCGTCGGACAAGAGCACGCCGAGCCGGCCAGCGAGATGGCAATAGCAGGTGCGCGATTGCCGCAGCTCTTCGGCAATGTGCACGCGGCGGTGACCTGACGCGGCGGTTTTGGTCGCGAGATTGACGAGGTTCTCGACCAGTGTTGCGACATCATCGTCGCTGATCCGATAGTAACGGAAGCGGCCCTGGGCCCAGACCGAGAGCACGTTCGCGTCCACGAGCTTCTGCAGATGCGCGCTCGCGCTTTGCGGCGACACGCCGGCCAACGCTGCGAGCTCCCCCGCCGGCATCGCCTTGCCTTGCGCCAGCGCAGAGACCATGGCTTCGCGCGCGGGATCGCCGAGCGCCTCCGCAATGCGGGAAAATCCGGATTGTACGGTCTGCCTCATCACCATCATTTAAGTCTCTCTCGCCTCCGATCATAGCCGGTTCCGGGCGGCGTCATTTCAGAATTCGATGAAACATGAGGCCGCGCGAGTTTGCGAGCTTCGCCGCAGGCTCAATCAAGATGAGGGAACAAGCCATGACCGGCACCACCCACCGCCAGGACATCGAACGTATCTACCGCGCCTGGGACGAGGCGCTCGGCAAACGCGACCTCGAAGCCTCGCTCTCGCTCTATGCGGACGACGCCTCGATCGAAAGCCCGCTGGTGCAGCATCTCCTGAAGCAGCGCGACGGTATCGTGCGCGGCAGGGAGAATCTGCGAACGTTCATCACAAAGGTATTCGAGACCAATCCGCCGCAGCGCAAGCGCTTCAAGCAGGGCTTCTTCACCGACGGCCGCGTGCTGACCTGGGAATATCCGCGCTCCTCGCCCGAGGGCGAGCAGATGGACCTCGTCGAGGTGATGGATATCGAGGACGGCCTGATCCGGCGCCACCGCGTCTATTGGGGCTGGTATGCGCTGAACGTGCTCCGGGACGGCCATCAATAGGAATTCAGCGGCGGCGGGCGCGCATACCACGACTTAGGGCGCTCCCGCGTCATTGCGAGGAGCCAACGGGTCCGCGCGAAGCGCAGCCCGATGACAGGCTCCGCGACGAAGCAATCCAGTTTGAGTGCGGATCGAATTTCCGGATTGCTTCGCTTCGCTCGCAATGACGGGCCAGAATCGCGCCAGCGCCGGATGACGCCCAGGATTGCAGGTGATAGTGTGATCGGAGCGAAATCCGGGAGACCTGCCGTGACCAACCTTGCCGCAAGCGACCTCGCCACGATCTATCCGAAGCCCACGCCGCGCGTGATCGCGAAGGCGCGGCCCTCGATCGATGTGCATGCAAGGAAGTTCATCGCGATGTCGCCGTTCTGCGTGCTCGCAACATCCGGCTCCGACGGCAGCGTCGATGCTTCGCCCCGCGGCGGCAATCCCGGCTTCATCCATGTCGAGGGTCCGAACCTTCTGTTGATGCCCGACCGTTCCGGCAACAACCGCATCGACAGCTTCCGCAACATCGTCGAGGGCTCGGGCTCGCTGCAGATGATCTTCTTCGTGCCCGGGATCGACGAGACGCTGCGCGTCGGCGGCAGGGGCACGGTGAGCGCGGATCCAAAGCTGCTCGCTGCGATGGAAGAGTTCGGCAAGCCGCCGCGCGCGGTGCTGCGCGTCGCAGTGAGCGAGGCCTATTTCCACTGTGGCAAGGCGCTGATGCGCTCAAAGCTGTGGTCGGCCGCGCAGGTCGAGCGCAAGTCGTTCCCGAGCATCTCTGAGGTGATCCACGACCAGACCACGCTCGGCGAGCCCGAGCCGCAAGCCGTGGTCGAAGCGCGGTACAAGACGCAACTCTAGCTGTCGCCTAGTAGGGTGGGCAAAGCGAAGCGTGCCCACCAGTTTGCTATCATGGAAAGATGGTGGGCACCGCGCGAGTGCCCACCCTACGAAGCAATCTCTCAGTCCTTCTCCAACCCGCCGATATGTTTCTGGGTGTAGAGCTCAAGCCCGACGCGCTTGATCAGGTCGAGCTGCGTCTCGAGGAAGTCGATGTGCTCTTCCTCGTCCTTCATCAGCGCCTCGAACAGATCGCGCGAGACGAAGTCCTTCACGCCATGGCAATAGGTCGCGGCCTCCTGGTAGAGATTGCGCGCGCTGTGCTCGGCGGCGAGGTCGCACTCGATGATCTCTTTCACATTCTGGCCGATCCGCAACGGATCGAGCACCTGCATGTTGGGAAAGCCTTCCAGGAACAGGATGCGATCGGTGAAGCGATCGGCATGGTGCATTTCCTCGATCGATTCCTTGCGCCAGACCTTGGCCATCTCCAACAGGCCCCAATTGTCCAGGAGGCGGTAATGCAGCCAGTACTGATTGACGGCGGTCAGCTCGTGACGCAGGCCCTTGTTGAGATAGTCGATGACTTTTGGGTCGCCCTGCATGGTGCACTCCAAGGATTGGGGCCGAAGGCGGCCCTCACTTCAAGTTTAGAAGGCTTCTAAGAAAGTTTGAATGCGTGAGCAACCCTGCTGATGCCGCAGGTGGCCACAGGACAACAATGACAAGAGGAAAATCAGGAGGCCGCGAGGGCGAATTCGGTCTCGACCGGGCTGACAGCACCACCACCGTGGCTGTGCGGGCAGCCGGCCTGACAGGCCAGGGCGCAGGCACCCAGCGCTTCGTCGATGATGCCCTTGATGGTGCGCGCGCAGCGGCCGCATTCGGCGCTGCACCCAAGGCAGCCATAGAGTTGCTTGGCGCTTCGCGGAAGGTCGTCGGCGGAATTCACGGCGTGGCGGACGTCGTGATCACTCAGCACGTTGCAGGAACAAACAATCATTAGGACAGCAAGCCTTCCGTGATGCCGTCATCGATATTGGAGGCGACAGCGCGATGCAAAGGGAAAAGCCGGGTTTTGAAGTGATTCCAAACTGACCCCGGAAATTTCCGTGCTTTTTTGGAATCGATCTAAGACTTTGTCGTTGCGATAGATCACATCCAGCGGCGCTAATCGCCGCCGCCGACGTCGGCCGCCGCCACTAACGGAAGTGCCGGAAGAGCCGCAGGGATGGGATCCAGGGCCCTTTCTCCCTGAAAATACGACGCTTTTGCGCCAGAAGGCGTCGCCACAATTGATCGAAAATATGGCAACAGCGTTCATTGATCGTTCAACGGGAATGTGAAACTTTCTCAAGAACAGAAGGCTTTTCTGTCGAAGCCGAGTTACATTGGCTTCGTAACTAAGGGGAATGCCCATGAAGAAATCACTGTTGGCGCTCGCCACCGTCGCAACCCTCGCCGTATCGATGGCCTCGCCTGCCTATGCCTGGCGCGGCGGTTGGGGTCCGGGTCTTGCCGCGGGCGTGATCGGCGGCGCCATCATCGGCGGCGCGATCGCCTCCAACCCCTATCCGTACGGCTATTACGGCGGCCCCGGCTATTACTACGGCCCGGGTTATGATGGTGGTCCTTACGGTCCGTGCTACTGGCAGCATCAGCGCTTCTGGGACGGCTATGGCTGGCGGGTCCGCAGCGTACGGGTCTGCGAGTAGCACGTTCAGCTTCATTAAATCTGCCGACATGCCGCGCGCCGGGTCCTGCCGGCGCGCTGTTCGTTCAACCGCCTGAAAAAGACCGCTTTTTCAGATCACGAGGCTGTGGCCGTTTACCGGGGATTGACCGTTTTGGAGTTTCTTTAGAGCCAACGGGCCGTCCCGAAAATGACTGCTGAGTTCCGCCAAAGCCCGGCGCCGAGAGCGCCATCTCCAGGAGTTGATCCAACATGAAGAAGACCTTTGCTGCCCTGCTTGCGGTCGCGTCGATCGCGGGTTCGCTTTCCGCGACGCCCGCGAAAGCGCATGACGGCGTGGGCGTCGGCCTCGCGGCCGGCCTGCTCGGGGGCGCCCTCGTCGGCGGCGCGATTGCGGCCAGCCGGCCAGCCCCGGACTATTATCCCCCCGGACCAGTGTACTATGAAGGCGCGCCGCCCCCGCCTCCCGGCTGCTACTGGCAACAGCGGCGCTATTGGGACGGCTACGGTTGGTACTATCACCCGGTTCGCGTCTGCTATTGAGCTAACGATCGGCATCGAAACGCGTGAAGAGCCCGGCCGGACGGCCGGGCTTCTTCTTTTTCGTTTCGCATCCGGAGACATTCAGCGCGTGGCGTTGATCGACTGCAGCACCGCTTCGCTCGGCCAGCAATCGACCTTGAGCCCTGCCTTCTTCTGATAGGCGCCAAGCGCTGCGCGCGTCAGCATCCCTGCCTTGCCGTCGATCTTGTCCTTGTAGAGCCCGACGCGCGTGAGCCCCTGCTGCATCGCTTCGACGTCAGCTGTGCGAAGCTGCGTCGACGCCGACCAGGAAGTCGCAAACGGCAGGGGACTTTTCATGCGGTCAGAGAGATGGCCGACGAACAGTACGTAGAGGTCGGAGAAGTTGTATTCCTTGATGACGAAGTAGTTCTTCGTGGTGAGGAAGGCCGGGCCGTAGATGCCTTCCGGCTGCAACAGCGATGCCGATTGCGCCCGTTCGGCCGCGCCCAGCTTTTGCCCGCGCACGGGCACGAAGCCCGCACGCAGCCACTCGCCGATCGGCTTCGTCACTTCGGGCACGCCGATGGTGCAGTCGACGTTTGCCGGGGCCTTGACCTCGTAGGCCCAGCGCACGCCGCTCTGCCAGCCCTTGCTGACGAGCTGCCGGGCCGCGGAGGCAAGCGCATCCGGCACCGAGTGCCAGATGTCGACCCTGCCGTCGCCGTCGAGGTCGACGCCATGCTTGTAGAATTCCGATGGCAGAAATTGCGTGAGCCCGGTGGCGCCGGCCCAGGACGCGCGCATGTCCTTGCGCGCCACCACGCCGTCGCTCAGCATCTTCAGGGCGAGGATGAATTCGTTGCGATATTTGTCCTTCCGCCGGCCGACATAAGCCTGCGTAGCCAGGACGCGAATCTCATCGTAAGGCAACGTGTAGCGGCCAAAGTCGGTCTCGCGGCCCCAGATCGCGAGCACGATGCTGGCTGGCACACCGAAGCGGGATTCGATCGCATCCAGCGAGCGCCGATATTGCTGCATCAGCTTCTGGCCCCGCTCGGCGAGCCGCGTGATGCTCGCTTCCTTGATGTAGTCGGCCGGCACCTGCACGAACTCGGCCTGCGACGGTGCGCCGGTCGCCGGACGCCCGGGCAGGATCAGATCGGGTAGCTTGTAATCGGGCTCGAGCCCTCGCGTTTCCGCATCGAACGTCGCGCGCGACACGCCGGCGGCTTGTGCGTCCGGCCAGAGCGAAGCAATGAATTGTGTGAAGGCGGCATCCGCGGCACGGGCAGGCGAGGACCCTGAGATGATCGCTGCGAGAAAAAGTGCACACGCACCGGCTCTCATTTCACCGCCACGATGAAAATCCGCGGAAAGCGAAACAGCACCTTGCCATCGGCCTGCGGTTGATAGGCGGCCACCACGCGTGCGGTGTATTCGACGAGATAATCCTTGCGCTCGGCCGTCTCCAGCATTTCCAGGAACGGCCGCAAGCCCGTGCCCTTGACCCATTCGACCACTGAAGCCGCGTCATCGAGGACGTGGTTATAGATCGTGTGCCAGATCTCGATCTGCGTGCAGAGCGGGCTCAGTGCGTCATAGTAGCCGCCCGCTGTCGGCAATTCGTCACGCGCGCGCGCCTTCTCGGAGAGCTGCTTGGCCCACGGTCCCTGCTGGGCGACCTCGCGCATCAGAATATGCGCCGGCTCATTGAGGCTGTCGGGAAGCTGCACCGCGAGCACGCCGCCTTGCGGAAGCTTGGCGAGCAGCCGCTGCAACTGCTTCAGATGGCCCGGCACCCACTGGAAGATCGCGTTGCCGAACAAGAGGTCGGTCCCGTCGGGTGGTACCCAATGGGCGACATTGGTCTCGATGAAGGTCTGCTTCGGCAGACGCTCGCGCGCCTGGCGCAACATTTCGGCAGAGGTGTCGATGCCGATGACGGTGGCGTTGGGCCAGCGCCTGACCAGAAGCTCGGTCGAGTTGCCAGGACCGCAGCCGATGTCGACGATCTGGTACGGATCGGAAATTGGAATCTGCGCCAGGAGGTCGCGTGACGGGCGCGTGCGCTCGTCCTCGAATTTGAGATACTGCTCCGCGCTCCAGTCCGCCATCAGCTATCCATCTATCGCGTCAGCTTCTTGTACTTCACCCGGTGCGGGATGATCGAGTCCTGACCGAGCCGGCGCATCTTGTCCTTCTCATAGTCCTGGAAATTCCCCTCGAACCATTCGACATGGCTGTCGCCTTCGAACGACAGGATGTGGGTCGCGATGCGGTCGAGGAACCAGCGGTCGTGGCTGATGATGACGGCACAGCCGGCAAAATCCTCCAGCGCCTCTTCCAGTGCGCGCAGGGTGTCGACGTCGAGATCGTTGGTGGGCTCGTCGAGCAGCAGCACGTTGGCGCCGGAACGCAGCATCTTGGCCATATGCACGCGGTTGCGCTCGCCGCCCGAGAGCGCGCCGACTTTCTTCTGCTGGTCGGCGCCCTTGAAGTTGAACGACGAGCAGTAGCCGCGCGAGTTCACTTCCTTCTTGCCGAGCGGGATCAACTCGTTGCCGCCGGAAATCTCCTCCCACACGGTCTTGTTGGCCTCGAGATCGTCGCGCGACTGGTCGACATAGCCCAGATGCACGGACTCGCCAATGGTGATCGTACCCTTGTCCGGCTGCTCCTGCTTGGTGATCATGCGGAACAGGGTGGTCTTGCCGGCGCCGTTGGCGCCGATGACGCCGACGATGCCGCCCGGCGGCAGCTTGAAGGTGAGATCGTCGATCAAGACGCGGTCGCCGTAACCTTTGCTCAAGCCCTCGAAGTCGATGACGTTCTGGCCGAGCCGCTCGGCGACGGGGATGATGATCTGCGCGGTCTGGGTCTGCTTCTCGCTCGCCTGCTTGAGCAAGTCCTCATAGCGCGTATAGCGCGCCTTGGACTTGGCCTGACGCGCCTTGGGCGAAGCCGCGATCCATTCCTGCTCGCGGGCGAGCGTGCGCTGGCGCGCCGCTTCCTCGCGCCCCTCCTGCTCCAGCCGCTTCTGCTTCTGCACAAGCCAGGAGGAATAGTTGCCCTCATAGGGGATGCCGCGGCCGCGGTCGAGCTCGAGGATCCATCCCGTGACGTTGTCGAGGAAGTAGCGGTCGTGGGTGACGATCAGGATCGCGCCGGGATAGTTGCGCAAATGGCCTTCGAGCCAGGATACGGACTCCGCGTCGAGGTGGTTGGTCGGCTCGTCCAGGAGCAGGAGGTCGGGCTGGTCGAGCAGCAGCCTGCACAGCGCGACACGGCGGCGCTCGCCGCCAGAGAGCTTGGTCACGTCGGCGTCGTCCGGCGGGCAGCGCAGCGCGTCCATTGCCTGGTCGACCTTGCTGTCGAGATCCCAGAGGCCCTGCGCCTCGATCTCGTCCTGCAGTTTTGTCATTTCGTCCGCGGTCTCGTCGGAGTAGTTCGCGGCAAGCTCGTTATACCGCTCCAGGATCGCCTTCTGCTTGGCGACGCCCTGCATGACGTTCTCGCGCGCCGAAAGCTTGGGATCGAGCTGCGGCTCCTGCTCGAGATAGCCGACACGCGCCCCCTCGGCGACCCAGGCCTCGCCGGTATATTCCTTGTCGAGGCCGGCCATGATCTTGAGCAGCGTCGACTTGCCCGAGCCGTTGACGCCGAGCACGCCGATCTTGGCGTCCGGATAGAAGCTTAAGTGGATGTTATCGAGCACCTTCCGGGTCGGGTAGCTCTTGGTCAGACCCTGCATGAAATAGACGAACTGGCGAGCCATCGCGATCCCTGGGAAACGAGCGGATTTGAGGAAATTTTGCTGCGGCTCATGTAGCCGCGCAGGCCCTAAAGGGCAACCGCGGGAGGGCCGTTTTCTCTTCGTTCACCACGCATGAATACGGGTCCGATACCATGTGTGGCGGAGATCACGACAATTGAAACTGCATTTTAATAAATCAGGCGAAAGCTCGTTTTCGGCGCACAAAAGCGCATCCAAGCGGCAAAAGCCGCGAACCGAAAACAGTGAGCCAGCGTCATGGCGACGACGATTTCAACCACCCTCTCCTCACCGGCGATCGGCCGGAACGGACGGGACTCTTCGACCGGCTTCAGGGCCCTCTGGCGGCAGTTCTTCGCCCGCGCCTTCGACCCCTATCGGCCGGAACTGCACTATATGCGCGGACCCGGGCCCGCCTGGCGCGCCAAGTACGGCGACCAGGCCGCGTTCCGGCTCAAATCCGACATCTGAGGACGCGCGGCATACGCGCTTTTGAAGCCGCAAGCCGCTTGCGCGCGAAAGCACGGCGCGCAACCATGGCGACCTTTCCCGACGGCGCTTTCGCTGCCGTCCTTCTCGCCATGAACGGACTTTTCCCATGACGCGGCTGCGCTGTGCAATCCTTGACGACTATTTCAAACTCTCGCTGACCTCCGCAGACTGGTCCAAGATCACCGACCGGGTCGAATTGACGGTCTTCGAGAAGCCGTTCAAGTCCGAGGGCGAAGCAGCCGCGGCGTTGAAGGATTTCGAGATCATCCTGGCGATGCGCGAGCGCACCGCGTTTCCGCGCTCGCTGTTTGGGGCACTCCCGAAGCTCAAGCTGATGATCACCTCGGGCATGCGCAACGCCGCCATCGATTTCGACGCGGCCAAGGACCACCATGTGGTCCTGTGCGGCACCAACTTTGCCCGCGATCCGACCGCGCCGCTCGCCATGGGCCTGATCCTGGAATTGACACGCAATATTGGCCGTGAAAACGCGCGCATGCACGCAGGCCAAGCCTGGCAGGCTCATCTCGGCATCGAGATCGAGGGCCGCACGCTTGGCGTGATCGGTCTCGGCAAGCTCGGCACCAAAGTAGCCAAGCTTGGGCAGGCCTTCGGCATGAAGGTGATCGCCTGGAGTCCGAATCTGACGCCGGAGAAATGCCAGGAAGCCGGCGTCACCTACGCCTCCAAGGAGGAGCTGTTTTCAACGGCCGACGTCGTCACCATCCATGTGGTGCTGGGCCCGCGCTCGCGCGGCCTGGTCGGCCGCGAGGAGCTGTCGCGCATGAAGCCGACCGCCTACATCGTCAACACCGCACGCGGGCCGATCATCGACGAGGCGGCGCTCCTGGAAGTGCTGCAGCAGCGGAAGATCGCGGGCGCCGGCATCGACGTATTCTCGGTCGAGCCGCTGCCGGTGGATCATCCCTTCCGCAAGCTCGACAACATGGTGATCACGCCGCACCTCGGCTACGCCACCGAGGAGATCTTCCGCGGCCACTACACCCAGATGGTCGAGGGCATCGACGCCTGGTTCAAGGGCGAGCCGCTGCGGCGACTGGCGTAATGAAAATCGCCCCTCGCTTTTCGAGAGGGGCGATTGGAAATCCTCAAGTTGTCCGGGCTCAGCGCACCGTGACCGGCGCGGGCAGCGGTGGCACCACCGTCGGCTGACCGTAGCCGGGGGCGGCCGAAGCCTGCGCTGGCTGTGCGGCTGACGGTCCGGGCACCGGGGCGGCGGAAGCGGTCGCCGTAGCCGTTCCCGGCGGCGGGCCACCCGGCAGCACGACCACCCGGGTGCCAACCTTCACGCGATCGAACAGGTCCGAGACATCCTCGTTCAGCATGCCGATGCAGCCCGAGGAGACGAACTTGCCGATGGTCGAGGGCTGGTTGGTGCCGTGGATGCGATAGACCGTATTGCCGAGATACATGGCGCGCGCGCCAAGCGGATTGCCCGGGCCACCGGCCATGAAGCGCGGCAGATAGGGCTGCCGGTCGATCATCTCGCTCGGCGGATACCAGTCCGGCCATTCCTTCTTGCGCGTGATCTTCTGCACGCCGGACCAGGTAAAGCCGTCGCGCCCGACACGCACGCCGTAGCGGATCGCCCGGCCATTGCCGAGCACGTAGTAAAGATAGGTATTCGACGTATCGACGACGATCGTGCCCGCCGGCTCTTTCGTGGCGAAATTGACTTCCTGCCGGCGCAGGTTCGGTGCCAGTTGGGCGGGCGCCGCATCGGGCTGCTCTTCCGGCGGAAGCGCTGCAATCGTCACCGGTCGCCCATCGGGCGCTGCGGTCGGCTGCTGCTCAACCGACCCAGTCACCGCCGGCGCCGGGCCACCAGGCCCGACGGCCTCGGGCGGACGCGGCGCGTTGGGATCGCCATAGGCTTGGTTCGCATAGCCTTGGTTGGGGTATGCTTGGTTGGCGTAGCCTTGGTTGGGGTATCCTTGGGGCGCGCCCGGCGGGCGATCCCCATAGATCACCGGCGGCGGACCGGCCGGGCGGCCGTAGCGCGGATCGTTCGGAGACATCACCGGCCCCTGCGGCACCGCGTTGGCGTAGCGCGGGTCATCCGGCGACAGAATCGGACCAGTCGGAGCACGTGGCGGCTGCGCCGCCGCATTGGCCTGATCGTCCTGCAATTGATCGAAATTCGGCCGGCGATCATCCGAGGGATAAGCGGGCGGATAAGACTGCGGCGCCTGCGAATAGGTCCCCTGGGGAACCGGATAGGTCTGCTGAGCGTGGACAACCGACAGCGTTGCCGCGCCAGCCATCACGACAGCAGAGATCATCAGCGAACGGGTGATCGTCATCTTTTCTGTATAGTCCCCAAGGCGACACCGGGCCGTTAACCGCACATTGCGGAAGATCGCGGCGCATTCAAGACAAATCCTGCTGACTTGTGCCTGATTTCCATAAATTGTGATGTTCCATCAACGGCGTGGCGCCAAAACCGCAATTGGAGCCAAAATCGCATCGACAGGCGCCGTATACCATCTTCAGCAACGTTTTTTAACAAACGCTGAACATGGCTTGCGGTATCCTCGAATCGAGCCTGATTCGCGGCGGCGAACGAGGGCCGATCCACCTCCAGCAGTAGTCACCGCGTTCCTCTTTGGCTCCAGGGCCCGGCGGCAAGCCTGCCGAGGCGGAATCGCATCCAGAAATGCTCCCAGGTATCCGTTTCCTGTTTGCCGCCATCACGCTGTCGGTCTCGATTCTCGTTTTCGGCCTGGGCGCCGCGGCGCTGCTGCGGGCCGCGCATGAGGAATTCTCATCAGACTCGTCCTGGCGCGCGGCGCCGGAGCCGCCGCTGCTTGCGCAACAGAGCGAGCCGGCCCAACCCGTCCTTGCCATGCTGCGAGCCGATCCGCAGCCCGCGCCGCACGCGAATCCTGACATTCCCGCCGCCAATGCGCCGGCTGGCCAGCCGCTGACGGACTCACCCGCGGCATCCGCCCCCGCCGAGCCGGAATCGGTGGTTTTGGTCGCACCCGAAATGCCTGACGTTACAGCGTTGACCGCGCCAGAGGCACCCCCGCCAACGGCAGATTCGACGACAGCGACGCCGGCGTCGGGCGCGCGTGACGCGACCCCTGCGCCTGCCATCGTCGAGCCGTCCGCTCCCATCGCGGAGACCAAGGCCGCGGTCGTCGAAGCGGCCAGGCCAACCGCAAGCGATGCGGCACCCGCAGCCGCGACTGATACGCCTGTCCCGACGGTCGCGGAAGGTGAGCCTGCCAAGGATGAGCCGGCGGCCGCTCCCGCTTTGCCCGCCAGCGAGACCACGACGGCCAAGACCGCCGCAGTCGAAGAGGAGAAGCCGGAGGCAAGCGCAGCGGCAACCGATACGCCTGTTCCGAAGGTTGCCGAAAGCGAGCCCGCCGAGGACGAGCCGGCGGCCGCTCCCGCCTTGCCCGCAGGCGAGACCACGACGGCCAAGACCACCGCAGTCGAAGAGAAGAAGCCACCGGCAAGCGATGCGTCACCCGCAGCCGCGACCGATACGCCTGGTCCGAACGTCACTGAAAGTGCCAAGGACGAGCCGTCGGCCACGCCCGCGTTGCCCGCAGCCGACACCGCGAAGACCAAAGCCGTAGCGGTGGGCGAGCCGACGGCGAAGGCCGCGCCGTCAGCGCTCAAGGAGGCGGACGACAAGCCGGACCGGAGCGCCGACAAGGCGCGGCTGCGCGCGGACGCGAGGGCGGAAGCACGGAAGAAAGCGCGTCGCAGGTTGGCGGCGCTGCGGGCGCGCGCGGCGCGCCAGCAGGCACTGGCTCAACAGCAGCCGTTCGGCGTGTTCGCGCAGCAGCCGACGCCGGCGCTTACTCCGACGCCGCCACGTACTCGGAAGCAACGACCGACGCCGGCGGCTAATCCGTAAAGCGCGCGGATCAGGCCGGGCCGGTCGCGATCGGCGGCCCGCCCGCCTGCCCCCATTCCGACCAGGAGCCGTCATAGAGCGCGGTGTCGGTGATGCCGAGGCGATAGAGCGCGATCGTCAAGGCTGCGGCCGAGACGCCCGAGCCGCAGCTCGTGACGATCGGCGCATCGAGCTTCACGCCGGCGCCGGAAAACGCCTTGCGCAAATCCTCGAGCGGCTTCATCGCACCGGTCGCGGCGTCGAACAGGGTGTTGTAGGGCAGATTACGGGCACCTGGAATGTGTCCGGAGCGGATGCCCGGCCGCGGCTCCGCCGCGCGTCCCTCGAAACGTTCGGCCGCACGTGCGTCGATCACCTGCTCGGCGCGGCTTTCGACATTGGCGATCATCTGCTTGACACTGCGCACGCGCTTCGGATCGTAGGATGCCTTGAAAGTCGCGGGCTTTGGTTTCACTTCGCCGCTCTCGACCTTGCGGCCCTCGGCCCTCCACTTCTTCAGGCCGCCATCGAGCACGCGTACGTCGCTGTGGCCGTAGGACAGGAACATCCACCACGTTCGTGGCGCGGCAACCCAGGTCCCGGAATCATAGACCACTACGGTGTCGGCATTGCTGATGCCGAGTGCGCCGACGTCGCGGCCGAACTGCTCGGCGCTCGGAAACATGTGCGGGAGCGGATTGGCATGATCCGACACCGCGTCCACGTCGAAGTACACGGCGCCGGGAAGATGTGCGGCGAGGTAATCGTCCTTCGGCAGCGGCAGCACACCCGGCAATTTGAATGTGGCGTCGAGGACTTTCACATTCGCCTCGCCAAGATGCGCGCCGAGCCATTCGGTGGAAACAAGGGGGTCGCTGGTGGCACTCATCAGAAGCTCTCCGACGTCTTCTCAAATCGTCATGGCCGGACTTGATCCGGCCATCCATCTTTTTTGAAAGGATGGGCACGCGGGTCCCGGCTACGCAAGTGCTTCGCCGGGCTTTCAGTCACGTGGTCGGCGAAGCCTCTTGGCGAAGCCGGCAAGCCCGCGAGCGACGAACCTCAGCCCTTCTTCTTCGGCTCCCACTTCTCCACGGGCCCCCCGGCATCGCGCCAGGCGGCGAAACCGCCGCCCATATGGGCGACCGGCTTCAGGCCCATGTCCTGCGCAGTCTTGGCCGCGAGCACCGAGCGCAGGCCACCGGCGCAATGGAAGATGAATTTCCTGTCCTCCTGGAAGATCGGCTTGGCGTAGGGGCTCGCCGGATCGATCCAGAACTCCAGCATGCCGCGCGTGCAGGAGAAGGCGCCGGGGATCCTGCCCTCGCGCTCGATCTCCCGGGGATCGCGGATGTCCACGATGACGATGTCCCTGTTCGACGCGAGCTTGATGGCGTCAGCCGCGCTGATGGTCTCGATCTCGGCATTGGCCTCGTCGACCAGCGCCTTGATGCCGCGGTGAATGGTCTGGGGCATGGGCCTCTCCCTTGGTTTTATTGGCGCGCTGTCGAGGCACGCGTCACGTGTGAGGCTTACCGCACCAGCTGCTTCATCGCATTCTCCAGACCCTCGATCGTGATCGGATACATGCGCTGCGAGAAGATGCGGCGGATGATGGTGGTCGATTCCGAATAGTCCCAGTGCTTTTGCGCCACCGGATTGAGCCAGACCGCATGCGGATAGGTGCGCGCGATGCGGTCGAGCCAGACCGCCCCGGCCTCCTCGTTGACATGCTCGACCGAGCCGCCCGGCACCATGATCTCGTAGGGCGACATCGAGGCGTCGCCGACGAACACCACCTTGTAGTCATGCGGATATTTGTGGAGCACGTCCCAGGTCGGCGTGCGATCGGTGAAGCGCCGCTTGTTCTGCTTCCAGACGCCCTCATAGAGGCAGTTGTGGAAGTAGAAATATTCCATGTGCTTGAATTCGGTCTTCGCGGCGGAGAATAGCTCCTCGACCTGCTCGATATGGGAATCCATCGAGCCGCCGATGTCGAAGAACACCAGGACCTTGACCGCGTTGCGCCGCTCGGGGCGCATGACCACGTCGAGATAGCCGTGGTTCGCCGTTTCCTTGATGGTGGAATCGAGGTCGAGCTCGTCGGGCGCGCCGGTGCGGGCGAACTTGCGCAGCCGTCTCAGCGCGATCTTGATGTTGCGGATGCCGAGCTCGACATTGCCGTCGAGGTCCCTGAACTCGCGCCGGTCCCACACCTTTACCGCGCGGTTGTTGCGGTTCTTCTCCTGGCCGATGCGCACGCCTTCGGGGTTGTAGCCATGCGCGCCGAAAGGCGAGGTGCCGGCGGTGCCGATCCACTTGCTGCCGCCCTGGTGGCGGCCCTTCTGCTCAGCAAGGCGCTTGCGCAGCGTCTCCATGAGCTTGTCCCAGCCCATGGCCTCGATCTGCTTCTTCTCTTCCTCGGTGAGATATTTTTCGGCGAGCTTCTTCAGCCACTCCTCGGGGATCTCCGCCTTGTCCATGGCGTCGAGCAGGCTTTCCAGCCCCTTGAACACGGTGCCGAAGACGCGGTCGAACTTGTCGAGATTGCGCTCGTCCTTCACCAGCGCCGCGCGCGACAGATAGTAGAAATTCTCGACCGTCTGCTCGGCGAGATCGGCGTCGAGCGCCTCCATCAGCGTCAGATATTCGCGCAAGGTCACGGGGACCTGGGCATCGCGCAGCGAGGTGAAGAATTGCAGGAACATGGACTACAGATTGCCCGTCGCATGGTGAACGTCAAGGGTGGAAGCTGTGGCCCTGAGGCCTAGACCAGCAGGCTTTTTCATCTAGAATTGCCCCATCAGCGGTTTTGGCAGGGGTTTTCCCAAATGGGTATCATCGCAGCGCTCGTGATCGGCGCGATCGCCGGCTGGCTCGCCGGCTTGATCGTGCGCGGCGCCGGGTTCGGACTGATCGGCAACATCGTCATCGGCATCCTCGGTGCGCTGGTCGCAAGCTGGATCCTGCCGCAGCTCGGCGTCATGCTCGCGTCCGGTACGCTGGGCTCGATCCTGGACGCGACCATCGGAGCTGTTATTATACTCGTCATATTATCCCTGGTCAGGCGCGCCTGACGCATCCCCCCATTCCCGAAAACGCAGGCTGTTTCGGCTGGATTTTCCTGCTAAAGGCGGAGCGGAACCGCTGCGCCCCGAGAATCCTTTACCAAGCGCCCGAACGAGGCAAGAATAGATGAAGTTTACCGGCACCAAGGATTATGTCGCGACCGAGGACCTCAAGGTCGCCGTCAATGCCTCGATCGTGCTCGAGCGCCCGCTGCTGATCAAGGGCGAGCCCGGCACCGGCAAGACGGTGCTGGCCGAGGAGGTCGCGAAAGCGATCGGCGCGCCGCTTCTGACCTGGCACATCAAGTCGACCACCAAGGCCCAACAGGGCCTCTACGAATATGACGCGGTCTCGCGCCTGCGCGACAGCCAGCTCGGCGACGCGCGGGTGTCCGACATTTCCAACTACATCAAGCGCGGCAAGCTGTGGGATGCCTTCACCAGCGCGAAGCGCCCGGTGCTCCTGATCGACGAGATTGACAAGGCCGACATCGAGTTTCCGAACGACCTCTTGCTCGAGCTCGATCGCATGGAGTTCTTCGTCTACGAGACCGGCGAGAACATCAAGGCAAAGCTGCGCCCGATCGTGATGATCACCTCGAACAACGAAAAGGAGCTGCCGGACGCCTTCCTGCGCCGCTGCTTCTTCCACTACATCAAGTTTCCCGACGCCGAGACCATGAGCCGGATCGTCGACGTGCATTTCCCGGGCATCAAGAAGCGCCTGGTCGAGGAGGCGCTGCGCATCTTCTTCGAAGTGCGCGAGGTGCCGGGGCTGAAGAAGAAGCCGTCGACCTCGGAGTTGCTCGACTGGCTGAAACTCCTGCTCAACGAGGACATCACGCCGGAGATGCTGCGCGAGCGCGACCCGCGCAAGCTGATCCCGCCGCTGCACGGCGCGCTCCTGAAGAACGAGCAGGACGTGCACCTGTTCGAGCGGCTGGCGTTCCTGAGCCGGCGCGAGGTGTAGGCCCATTCGTCATTGCGAGCGAAGCGAAGCAATCCAGACCTTTCCGGAAGGTGGATTGCTTCGTCGCTTACGCTCCTCGCAATGACGACGTTGCCGGTTAACCCAGTTAAGCCACCGCCGCTTCCGGCAGCTTCACCGCCTCCGGCGCCGCCTTGCCGCGGACCAGATCGGAAGCCTTGTCCGCGATCATCATGGTGGACGCATTGAGGTTGGCGGAGATCATGCGCGGCATGATCGAGGCGTCGATCACGCGCAGCCCTTGCAGGCCATGGACGCGAAGCTGATCATCGACCACAGCCCCGCTGCTTCCGGCAGGGCCCATGCGGCAGGTGCAGCCGGGATGGAAGGTCGTGGTGCCGCGCTGAGTGGCGGCTGCCAGAAGCTCCTCGTCGCTCTGCACCGTGGGTCCGGGGAAGTCCTCGTAGTCGTAATATTGCGCGAGCGGCTCGGACTTGAGCAGACGCCGCGCGAGCTTCAAGCCGGCCACGACGACGCGGCGGTCGAGCTCATGTGTGAGATAGTTGGTCTGGATGATCGGCGGCGCAAGGGGATCGGCCGATCGGATGCGGACATAGCCGCGGCTCTCCGGCCGCTGCTGCCAGGATGCCACCGTCATGCCGGGCTCGTCCTCGAGCTGTCCCTGCACCCCCTCCTTGTAGCTTGCCGGCGTGAAGGTGAGCTGCAGGTCGGAACTCTCGGCGGTCTCGCCCGAATGCCAGAAGCAATAGACCATGGTCGGCGACAGCGAGAGCAGGCCGCGCCGCGTCGTCGCCCATTTCAGCGCCTCGACCCAGAGATGCCAGCCCTGCCGAAGCTCGTTGATGGTCTGAATGTTCTTCACGCGCGCGACCGAACGCGGCGCATAGTGATCCTGCAGGCCCTCGCCGACGCCGGGCAGCGCGTGGCGCACCTCGATGCCGTGCGATTTCAACAGCTCCGGCGAGCCAACGCCCGACAATTGCAGGAGCTGCGGTGAATTGTAGGTGCCGCCGGACAGGATCACTTCCTTGCTGGCGCGCACCTCCATCGGCGTGCCGCCACGGCCGCCCTTGAGAAAGCGCACGCCGACGGCGCGCTTGCCCTCGAAGATGATGCTGGTGGCATGCGCGTGGGTGCGCACATGCACGTTCGGCCGCTTGCGCGCCGGATGCAGGAACGCCTTGGCCGCGCTCATGCGCAGGCCTTTTTCGATGGTGCGCTGGCAATAGGAGACGCCTTCCTGGATGGCGCCGTTGTAATCGGGATTTTTGGGAATGCCGAGACTGACCGCGCCGGCCATGAAGGCCTCGCAGAGCGGGTCCTTCCAGTCCATGGTCGTGACGGTGAGGCTGCCGTCGCGCCCGCGATAGGTCTCATCCCCCTCGCCGACCCGCCGCTCCAGCCGCTTGAAGTAAGGCAATATGTCGGCATAGCCCCAGCCGCGATTGCCCATCTGCGCCCAGGTGTCGAAATCCTGGCGCTGGCCGCGGTTATAGATGTGACCGTTGATCGAGGACGAGCCGCCGAGCGTCTTGCCGCGCGGCGCGTAGATGCTGCGGCCGCCGGTATAGGGACCGGGCTCCTGCTGGTAAGCCCAGTTGATGCTCTTCATGTGGAAGGTCTTGATGAAGCCCGCCGGCAGGTGGATGTAGGGATGCCAATCGCTGGGGCCGGCCTCGAGCACGCAGATCGTGGTGTTACTGTCTTCGCTGAGGCGGTTGGCGAGCACGCTGCCGGCGGAGCCGGAGCCGATGATGACATAATCGAACGTTTCCATCGTTCCCTTTATCTCTTTTTTCGTTGGAGCGCGGTTAGTCCCGCGGCTTGTCGTTGAGCTGATAGGTCAAATGCGCCTTCACGGTCGGCCATTCGGACGCGATGATCGAGAAGACCACAGTGTCGCGCAGCGTGCCGTTCGGCGCAATCTGGTGATTGCGTAAAATTCCGTCCTGTTTGGCACCCAGCCGCTCGATCGCCCGCCGGCTCTGATGGTTGAAGAAATGGGTGCGGAACTCGACCGCGATGCAGTTGATGGCTTCAAAAGCGTGCCCTAGCAACAACAATTTGCACTGGGTATTGAGCGGTGTGCGCTGCACGCGCTTTGCATACCAGGTCGAGCCGATCTCGACGCGGCGGTTGGTGGCATCGATGTTCATGTAGGTGGACATGCCGGCGATCCGGCCTGCGGCATCGAAGACCGTGAATGGTAGCATCGATCCCGCCTTCTGCAGGCCAAGCCTCCGGTCGATTTCCTTGGTCATGTCCTCCGGCTTTGGCACGAAGGTATACCAGAGCTTGAAGAGCTCGCCGTCTTTCACGGCCTCGACGAGCCCCGCGTGATGGTCGTGCGACAACGGCTCGAGCCGCGCATGCTCGCCGCGCAGGGTGACAGGTTCAGGCCAGGGCATCACAAATCTCCTTGCTTCACTTCCGCCATCGCGAGGATCGCGGGCGGTGAAGCTCTCCAGCTATGGCCATTCAAGGACGCTTCGAAAGAGCCAGATTCGAAAATTCGGGGGTGCTGGACGTCACTTGTTAAGGAAATTCAGCGGCAGCCCCGGTCGCGACCAGTCCATCGCGACCAGCTCACCCTTGCCCGAGAGCGTGATGTAGGCGGTCTTCAGACCGGGTCCGCCGAAGGCGATGTTGGTGGTGACGCGGTCGCCGGTCGGCACCTGCTCGACCAGCGTGCCGTCCGGTGCGATCACCGAGATGCAACCCGAGATCAGGGTAGCGACGCACACATTGCCGTTCGCTTCGAGGGCAAGCGAATCGAACATCTGGTAGCCGCCGAGGCCCGCGATCGGCTTGCCGCGCTCGCCGCGATAGATCACCTCGCGCGGTTTGAGCGTGCCGGGCGCGGAAAGCTCATAGGCCCACAGCCGCGCCGTCGGCGTCTCCGCGACATAGACGGTGTTCTCATCCGGTGACAGGCCGATGCCGTTGGCCGGCAGCACGCCGAACACCACCTCGACGATCTCCTTCATGCCCGGTTTGAGGTAGTAGACCCCGGCGGCATCCATCTCGCGATGGCGGCGCTTGCCAAGGTCGGAAAACCACAAGCCGCCATGCCTGTCGAACACGAGATCGTTCGGCCCGCGCAAGCCGTGCTCGCCGCACTTGTCGACCACGGTCTCGACCTTACCGCTCTGCAAGTCGACGCGCTGGATCGAGCCGCCGCGATAATCGTCCGGCTGCGGGCCAGGCATGATCATGTTGCGCGTCGGAATCCAGGTGAAGCCGCCATTGTTGCAGACATAGATCTTGCCGTCGGGACCGAGGGCCGCGCCGTTCGGCCCGCCCGGCATCTGCGCGACCACTTCCTTGCGACCATCGGGATGAACCCGCGTCAGCCGCTGCCCGCGGATCTCGACCAGCACCACCGAGCCATCGGGCATGACGACCGGCCCCTCCGGAAATTCGAGGCCGGTGGCGAGAACGCGAACATTGCCCATGAAAATCCTCCCGCTTCTTCTTGGCTGCAGGCGGATTTTGCGAAAAGCCCCCGCGCACGCAACGGATCGTCGCTGCCGTTATGGCAAAGTGGCGGGGGATTGCCAAGCAAGCGCAGGCGCTCGCAAGGCTGCGTTGCAGAGAGATTAGCTCTTGATCGGCACCCAGATCTCGAGGCCGCCATTGCCGGTCACAGGATCGAACTTCTCGTCATAGCGCTCGAAGTTGGGCGCATCGGCGACCTCGTGGCCCGACGCCGGCAGCCAGTGATTCCAGATGGTGTTGACGGTGCGGCGGATCGTCGAGATATGGTCGCTATGGGTGAAGACCGCGTATTTTTGCGCTGGGATGCGGACGCGGCTGAACTCGCGCGGCAGGTCGGAGAAGTCGGCAACTTCGACGCCGGCGATATAATCGAAATTGCCGGAATCATCGCTGTTGCAGCAAACGCCGTAGGCAATAGTCCCGTTTCGGGCGGGGACGTTGTCGATGGTCTGATGGAAGCGATGCCACAGGCCGGGAATGCCGGCGCTGCTCTCGCAATTGATGCGCTCGCCGACACCGGCAATCAGCATGGCCTTGCCGGTCTCGAAACGGGGCGGTGCGATTTTGTCCAATGCGGTGGAATCCATGAGGATCGGCTCCTGAAGCTTGAGTTTGTCGAGACACGTCGTGGCGCGAACGGATTCGGGCGTGACCCCGAAATGGTCGCGGAACGCGCGGGTGAATGCTTCGTGGGAGCCGTATTCCGCATCCAGCGCAACGCGCAGGATATCGGGTGCACCGGCTGCGAGCGCGCGCGCCGCCTCAGTGAGACGGCGGGCACGCACGTAGCGCATCACCGAAAAGCCGGTCGCGGCGGCAAAGGCCCGCACGAGATGGAAGCGCGAGACTCCCGCGACTTCCGAAATCTCGTCGAGCGTCAGCGGACCCGCGAGATGGCTTTCGACATACCACAGCGCCTTTTGCGCAGGATTCATGGATCACGGCCTTTCCTTCCGAAGCGCGCTGATCATGCCCGCATGAGGACGATGGCGCTTGACCGGCGTTGCTGCGGAACGGCAAAAATCCACCGCGCAATCGGGCCTTCGTTGTTCCGGGGTGATGCGTCACCACCGTGCCCGGAATGACGCAGGTGACGTTGCGTACGATGGCCAAAAACAGACGAGAAACAACCATGAAAATCACCAATGTCCGCGCGCATCACATCCGCATTCCCTATGATGCAGGGCCGGCGAGCTTCCGCCAGGGTGCTTCGGCCATCTCTGCGCTCGACATGGTCGTGGTCGAGGTCACGACCGATGGCGGCCTCACCGGCTGGGGCGATGCCTTTGCCTGTGTCTGCCCACGCACCACCTGCACCGCGGTCGACGAGATGATCGCGCCGCAAGCGCGCGGCCAGGACGTGCCGGAGCCCGAGAATATCCCCAGGCTGATGGAGCAGATCCAGCGCAACCTGCATCTGTTCGGCCGCTACGGCATCACCATGTTTGCGATCTCCGGGCTCGACATCGCGTTGTGGGATCTCGCCGCCAAGATCAATGGCGTGCCGCTGCATCGACTGATCGGCGGAGCGAAGCGCGCGAAGATTCCGGCTTACGCGAGCCTGCTCCGGATCGGCAAGCCGGATGCGATCGCCGGCGAATGCGAGGGCGCGCGAAAACGCGGCTATTCGGCGATCAAGCTGCATGAGACCACCACGCCCGCGGTGTTTGCCGCGCGTCAAGCGATCGGCGACGGCGTGCCCTTGATGGTCGACATGAACTGCCCGCTCAGCGGCAAGGATGCGATTGCCTTTGCGCATGCCTGCCGCGACGCCGCGCCCATGTTCCTGGAAGAGCCGGTCTGGCCGCCGGAGGATTTCGCGACGCTGGCGCAGGTGCGCAGGCAAGGCGGGCTCGATATTGCGGCGGGAGAGAATGCCTGCACCGAATATCAGTTCCGTCAGATGATGAACGCCGGCGCCGTCAGCCACGCGCAGCCTTCGGTGATCAAGGTTGGCGGCATCACCGAATTCCTGAAAGTGGCCGCCGCAGCCGACGAGCTTGGCGTGACAATCATTCCACACTCGCCCTATTTCGGGCCCGGCTTCCTCGCGACGCTGCAACTGATGTCGGTGCGCGGCGAAGGCTATATCGAAGCCTTCTATATGAAGCGCGCCGCCAACCTGTGGCGCGACCGCGTCGATGTCGACGCCAATGGCAACATCGCAGTGCCGGAAGGCCCCGGCCTCGGCTACGAGCCGGACCTCAACGTGATGGAGCAGTATCGGGTGTCGTGACGCGCCCGCGGTCACTTGACCCCTTTTTTCGCCGCCGGGATATCCTTCGGCGGCACATCGGCCTTCTTCTTCAAATCGTCGGCCATCTGCCTCTCGGCGGCCTGCATATCGGTGACCACCTTCTGCAGCGCCACGACCGTCGCCTTCAGCGCCTCGATCTGCCGATTGGCGGCGTCGATCTTCTGCTGATGATCGGCGTTGAGCTTGTTGAGCGTCTTCTGCAGGAAGTCCACATTGCTCTGCAAGCAAGACGTGCGCCGCTCCATCGTCTTCTCGACCGTGCAAATCTCGATGCCCGGAACATCCTGCGCGTGAACTGGTTCTAGCGGTATCGCGATCAGGAGCAGGAGGGCAAGCACGGCAGCAAGATTCTTGAAACCCATCACATCCTCGCGTTCACGGGCACGCCTCACACCAAATTGAGCGGGCGCGGGGAGCGAGAGATATCACATTGCTACCTCATTCCGGCGCTGTGATTTGCAGGTGGCGGTGGGACGAGGAAAGCGGGCGGGAATTTTCAGATGCGGCGCGGCGCGCCGCGCATTTAGGGGAATAGATCAAATGGCAACACGCGAACGAAGACTGGCGGAATTCGATGGCGCAGGGGTGCCGCCACCGGGTCTGCCGGTCCAGGTGCTTTGCGAGGACCACAGCGGAACCTATCAATTGCCGTTCTCATGCCACTACCTGGATGGCCGGTGGCACAATCACGAATCAGGCGGGATGGTCGAGGCGACCGTTGTGGGATGGCGCATGCCGCGGCATTAGCGGCGAAGCCGGCCGCCGTATCAAAATGCGACGGCTCGCCACCGGCTTTTAAGATTCGGAACGCGGTGCGAACGAATCGCGCCCGAATCAGCGGCCGGGGCCCGTACTCATCTGTTCACGGCTAGATGTCGGCGCGCCGCCAACGTGGCGCACCACATCGAGTACAAGTGCGGTTTTGCGCAAGCCAAGGGCCGGCGAGAAACGTTAATCGTGGCGGCGACGTCGCTTGGCCGGATCATGCGCTAATATTCGACATCGAGCTCCTCGATTTCGTCGGGCTCGGCCTTCGCGGCCTCGACCCATTCGATCATCTCGGGCATCGCCATGACGGCGTCGGCATAGGCCTTCAGTTGCGGCTCGAGCTTCACGTCATAGGTGATGAAACGCGTCACGACCGGCGCGTACATCGCGTCCGCCATGGTGTGCTCGCCGAACAGGAACGGCCCACCGGATTTGGCGAGGCATTCGCGCCAGATCGTGCAGACCCGATCGATATCGGCCTGGGCGCGGGTCCAGATCTTGAAGCCCGGGAAATGGCCCTTCAGATTGACCGGCAGCGATGCCCGCAGTGTCGTGAAGCCGGAATGAATCTCGCCGCAGATCGCGCGACAATGCGCTCGCTCGATTCGATTGGCCGGGAGCAGCCGGGCCTCCGACATGACCTCGTTGAGGTACTCGCCGATCGCGAGCGTATCCCAGATGATGGCGCCGTCATGCCTGAGGCACGGTACGAGGATGGTGGGCGAGAGCAAAAGGATCTCCGCCCGCGCGGACGGATCATCCGGTGCGATGGCGACTTCCTCGAACGGCAGGCCGGAAAACCTGGTCATCAGCCAGCCGCGCAGCGACCACGATGAATAGTTCTTGCTGCTGATGGTCAGTGTCGCCTTCGCCATAAGCTACCCCTCAATGCTTCGACGCAACCCGAGAGCGTGGACGCCCCCGGCGAGTGCCGGTTCCCTGTGCGACTTCGCGCAGTATGCAGCAAGGCACATGCCAATTCACAGGGGCGATTTGACTCCGCTCCGGCTTCGATATTGCATGGCAATATGGGGATGGGCGGGGGTGAATGATGTCAATGCTTTATCAGGCCTATCAGAACCACATGGACCTCACCCAGCCATGGCGGTCAGGGGCCGCATCGGCGGCGCGCTACCTCAATCTGATCCCGCAAGGCCTCTCCGACAGGCTGTTCCCGCGGCTCGCGGCGGCGCTCGAATTGATCTCGCGTTCCTCCCTCACCTACACCCGCCCGGCTTACGGCATCGACCGCGTCGCGGTCGGCAACCGCGAGCTCGCGGTGAAGGAAGAGGTGGTCCAGGCGACGCCATTCGGCTCGCTGTTGCGCTTCAAGAGAGAGAGCGCGCCCGAGCAGCCGCGGGTGCTCCTGGTCGCACCGATGTCCGGTCATTTCGCCACGCTGTTGCGCGGCACGGTGAAGACGCTGCTGCAGGACCACGACGTCTACATCACCGACTGGCACAACCCGCGCGACATTCCCTTCAGCGCCGGCCGTTTCGGCCTCGACGATTACACTCAGCATCTCATTGATTTCCTCGGCCATCTGGGGCCGCGCGCGCACATGGTGGCGATCTGCCAGCCGTCGGTATCGGCGCTGGCTGCTGCCGCGATCATGTGCGAGGACAATCATCCCTCGCGCCCGGCGACGTTGACGCTGATGGCGGGACCGATCGACACCCGCATCCAGCCGACCAAGGTCAACGAATTCGCCAAGAGCAAACCGCTCAAATGGTTCGAGCGCAACCTGATCAGCTACGTGCCGTTTCAGTGCAAAGGCGCGTTCCGGAAAGTCTATCCGGGCTTCGTGCAACTTGCCGCCTTCGTCTCGATGAACCTCGAGCGCCACATCAAGCAGCATGTGGACCTGCACAATCACCTGGTGAAGGGCGAGAAGGAAAAGGCCGCGGTCATCAAGACTTTCTATGACGAATATTTCGCGGTCATGGATCTGCCGGCAGAGTTCTACATCGAGACCGTCCGCGACGTGTTCCAGGATCATCTCTTGCCACTGGGCAAGCTCACCTTCCGCGGTCGCCCGGTGAACCCGGCCGCGATCAGGCGCATGGGCCTGATGACGGTCGAAGGCGAGAAGGACGACATCTGTTCGATCGGACAGACGCTCGCAGCACAGGAGCTCTGCACCGGCGTGCGCGCTTATCGCCGCGTTCACCACATGCAGGCCGGCGTCGGGCACTACGGCGTGTTCAGCGGCAAGAAGTGGAATAGCGAGATCTATCCGCTCTTGCGCGATTTCATCTACGTCAATTCGTGAGCCTGTTACGCACCCTCCACGTCATTGCGGGGAGCGCAGCGACGAAGCAATCCAGACTGTTCCCGCGGAGAAAGTCTGGATTGCTTCGCTTCGCTCGCAATGACGGGACCGATGCCGCTTCGGCACACGCAACGTCATCTCAATGCAATCGCCGCAGCGTCGCCGATGGCGTTTCGCCGAATTTTTGCCGGTAGGCGCCGGCCATCCGGCTCACATGAGTGAAGCCGAGATCAAACGCGATATCGATGATGCGCGCGTCCGGTGGTGCTGCCTTCAGCCTCGTATTGAGATGCGCCAGGCGAAGATCGAGCAGCATCTGTGAGATCGACATCCCGAAATGGCGCTGAAAGCCGAGTTGCAGCGCGCGGATGCCGATGCCGGCGGCGGTTGCAAGTTGCACCAGGTCAAACGGATCAGCCGCGTGCGCCACGAGATAGTCGCGCGCCCGCCGCAGCGCCTGCGGCAGCGTCTCGCCCTCGCCCGCGAACGTCTTGATCGCTTGCGACAAGCCGTGAGGCTGACCGGTCAGCAGCCGATCGAGGATGCCCTCGCGCCAATTTGCGGCGGCAGCCGGCGACAGGTTGCGCTTCGGCCGCAGGCCTTCGGCCAGATTGACGAGCCCTAGCATCTGCGCCTGCAAAGCCTGGGCGGCCGGCGCCTTCAGATCGACCACCGGGTCGAACTCGATTGTCTGCACCGCCTTGCCGGCCAGCGCCGCGGCGCGCTGCTCGACCAGCTTCCGCTCGACCAGCAAAATGAGCTGGGCGCAATCGTTCTTCCAGGCCATGCGCGTCGGCAGGGTCGGCGACAGCACCGAGGCGGTGCTACCGGGCGTGGTTGCGATGTCGCGCGAGGACGTCGACACCAGCGCCGATCCACGTAACGGAAGCTGCATCAGGAAGAAGCGCTCAAGGCAGCCCGGGTCGATCGACACCGAGCCGCCATAGGCGACGTAGTTGATGGAAAATCCGTCGAAGGCCGCGCAATTGTGCCGGGCAAAGAAGCCGGGCTCGCTTGTGCGCAGCGGCTTGAGGTCGTGAGGACAGAAGATGCGCCCGATCTCTTCGGCCGCTTCATCGACATTATCGGTGGCCACGCGGCAAAAGCCCGCGAGCCGTTCGGTTCCGCGCGGGCGATCGAGACCGGCATTCCGAATGACCCCCTCAGCCATCAGCAACCGCCTCCTGAAATTGTTTTAAGCTTACAATAATTTCGGCATCTGGAAAGTGGGTTGCACGGCCAAACAATGGGCAGGCCTTCTGCCGCTTCCGCCGGGGCTACCGGATTCGTTTAGCGGATAGACAAGGCCGTCCCGCCGCCGGATGCTCGCCACCACGCCAAAGCGAAGGAGGACGTCATGGCAGCGCTCGAGAAAGGCATCACCCCGAACGGTCAAGGATATCGCGGCAAGACCTGGAACATCCTGGGCCAGATCTATTTCCCCAAGGCCGTGACCGATTCCACCTTCGCCTTCGAGACCAACAGCGAACCCGGCCAGTTCGTACCGGTGCATGTGCACCCGACCCAGGACGAGTTCATCCTGGTGCAGGACGGCGTGCTCGACCTCAAGCTCGACGGCGTCTGGGTGAAGGCGAAGGCCGGCGACCTCGTGCGCATGCCGCGCGGCATCCCGCACGGCTATTTCAACAAGTCCGACAAGCCGGCACGCGCGCTGTTCTGGGTCTCGCCGATGCAGAAGCTGGAAGCCCTGTTCGACAAGCTGCACAACCTCACCGATCCGGCCGAGGTCGTGCGCATCTCCGCGCAACACGAGGTTGATTTCCTGCCGCCTGAGGCCAACGACTAGCCTCACACGCATTTTCCTGAAGGGCACGCCGCGCGACATTGCGGAAGCGCGAACGACGACGGCTGCCCAAGACGAGAGGAGGATCACATGGTAAGCCCGAAACAGGTTTGCGTGATCGGCGCCGGCGTATCGGGACTGGCGGCCGCCAAGGCGTTTGCGGCGCACGGCCACAAGGTCACCATCATCGAGAAGAGCTCCAACCTCGGCGGCGTCTGGGATCCGGCGCGGTCCTACCCGGACGTGCAGACCCAAAGCCCCAAGGACCTCTATCGCTACACCGACAAGCCGATGCCGGACTCCTATCCGGAATGGCCGAAGGGTCCGCAGGTCCACGCCTATCTCTCCGACTATGCGCGCGACCACGATCTCGAGCGGATGATGCGGTTCAAGACAGAAGTGCGAGCGATGAGCCGCCGCTCCGACGGCAAGCCCGGCTGGACGCTCGATCTCGTGAACTCCAATGGAACAACAAGGGAGGACTTCGATTTCGTCGCGATCTGCACGGGGCAATTCAGCGAGCCGCAGACGCTTACGCTTCCCGGCGAAGATGCCTTCACGGCGCAGGGAGGACAAATCCTGCACTCGTCGAAGTATGGCGATGCTGCGCTCGCCAAGGGCCGCAAGCTGGTGGTGCTCGGCGGTTCGAAATCGGCGACCGACATCGCCGTCAACGCGGTCAATTCCGGCGCGAGCGAAGTCACAATCGTCTACCGCGAGCCGGTGTGGCGCATCCCTTACTTCATCGGCGGCCTCGTCAATTTCAAGCGCATCCTCTACATCCGCGCCCAGGAGCAGATGTTTGCGAGTTGGGGCATCGGCAGCGCGGCGCGACTGGCGCATGCGATTGCGAAGCCGCTTGTATGGGCGAACTGGCGTGGACTGGAAAGCCTGCTGAAGGCCCAGCTCAAGCTGTCCAAGTGCAAGATGGTGCCGAACACAAGAATCGAGGACGGCGTCAACTGTTCGGTCCCGATCGCGACCCCCGGCTTCCACCCGATGGTGGCGGATGGACGCATCAGGGCGATCTGCGGCACGTTCGACCATTATGACGGCAGGAGCATCGTCATGAGCAATGGCGAGCGCGTGGCGGCCGACATTGCGGTGCTCGCGATCGGCTACAAGCTCGGCGTGCCCTTCGTCCCTGAGGACTATCGCAAGAAGCTCGTCGATGCGGACGGGCAATACCGCCTCTATCGTCTGATCGCCAATCCCGACCTGCCCGATCTCGGCTTTGTCGGATTCAATTCCAGCTTCTGCACCGTGCTCTGCGCCGACCTGGCCGCGCACTGGCTCGTGCGCTACGCCGACGGCAAGCTTGCCCAGCAGCCGAGCGCGCAAGACATGCGCGACAACATCGAAATGATGCTGCATTTCAAGCGCGTCGAGCGGCCGGCCGCCGGCGTCTATGGCGGCCTGTGCGTTGCGCCTTATCACTACAAGCATTTCGACGAGTTGCTCGCCGATATCGGCGCCACCAAACGCCGCCGCGGCCCGCTCAAGGAGATGTTCACGCCGCCCGACGCGGACGCCTACGCGCAATTCCTGGCCTCGGCGCCGGCCTACCGGGCGACGGCCTGAGCGAAGCGCTTTCTATTGCGTCCGCATCGGCTTGTCCTTCAACCCGTTAGTGCCATAGGTCCTGCGGGCCTGCTTCACCGCCCTGCGTGTCATTGTGATCGAGCGTCGCTGGCGTTGGTGGTTCAGATTGCCACCGGAACGATAAAATTGTCACACCATGATCATGGGATTCCGCGCTGCCAATGAGTGCGTTTAGCTTGGCCGTGCTCTCGGGTTCCACCGAGACAGGATTGTTGATATTGAGATCAAGGAGTAGCCTGCTCGCAGGCGTTGAGAGATAGGGGCCTTGCAATGAAGCCCGCACGTCCATCTTTTCGCCCAATGATCGACGGCAGGAATTTGCGGCCACTGAGCTTGGCCGCGCTCGCCACCCTGACCGCCGTCGCGCTCGCCGGCTGCGAGCAAAATGCGTACGTCGCGCCGCCGCCGCCGAAGGTCGACGTCGCAATTCCCCTGCAGCGCCCGATTACCCGCTATCTGGAGGCAACCGGCAACACTGCCGCGATCAAATCGGTCGATCTGGTGGCGCGCGTGCCAGGCTTCCTGGAGGCGATCGACTACAAGGACGGCACCTTCGTGAAGCAAGGCACGGCCCTGTTCACGATCGAACCCGAGACCTACAAGCTGAAGCTTCAGCAGGCGCAAGCGGCGGAGGCCGGCGCCCAGGCCACGGTCAAGCAGGCCGAAGCCGATTTCAACCGGCAGAAGGATCTCGTCGCCAGACAGGCGGTCTCGCAGGCAACGCTCGAAACCTCCACCTCGACGCGCGACAATGCGCAGGCCAATCTGCAGCAGGCACAGGTCAACACCAGAATCGCCGAGGTCAATTACGGCTACACCAAGGTGACCGCACCGTTTGACGGGATCGTCACCGCGCATCTGGTCTCAGTCGGCGAATACGTCGGCGCCACCTCGCCGACCCAGCTTGCGACCATCGTCGCGCTCGATCCGATCTATGTGAACTTCAATGTCAACGAGCAGGACGTGCTGCGGGTCCGCGCGGAAGCGCGTCGGCGCGGCATGACACCCGGCGAGCTGACGCGTCTTCCGGTGCAAGTGGGGTTGCAGACCGAGGACGGCTATCCGCATGAAGGCAACCTCGATTACGCGAACCCCACGGTCAATCAATCGACCGGAACGCTGCAGGTGCGCGGCGTTATCCCCAATCCCGACCGCGTGCTGCTGCCGGGCTTTTTCGTCCGCGTTCGTGTGCCTTTCGATCAAGAGCAGAATGCGCTGCTCGTGCCCGATACCGCGCTCGGCAGCGATCAGGGCGGCCGCTACGTGCTGGTCGTGGCCAACGACAACACCGTCGAACAGCGCAAGGTGCAGACCGGCCAACTCGACGGCGGACTGCGCGTGATCGAGAGTGGGCTGAAGCCGGACGACCGCGTCGTCATCGCGGGCCTGCTCAGGGCCATCCCCGGCCAGAAGGTCGATCCGCAATTGCAGAAGATCGAAGAGTCCAAGACGGCTGAAGCCAAGCCGACCGACGCCAAAACGCCAGACACCAAGGCAACGTCCAAGTAGGACCGGGCCATGATCTCCAAATTCTTCATCGAGCGGCCGGTTCTCTCCAACGTCATCGCGTTGCTGATGATCCTGATCGGCGGCGTAGCGCTGTTCAACCTCGCGGTCGCGCAATATCCCGACGTGGTGCCGCCGACCGTGCAGGTCACGACGCGCTATCCCGGTGCCAGCGCCAAGACCGTGATCGATACCGTGGCGCTGCCGATCGAGCAGCAGGTCAACGGCGTCGAGGACATGCTGTACATGCAGTCCTACAGCGGCGCCGATGGCAGCTATAACCTCACCGTGACGTTCAAGATCGGCACCGATCTCAACTTCGCGCAGGTGCTGGTGCAGAACCGCGTCTCCAGCGCGCTCGCGCAATTGCCGCAGGCGGTGCAGAACCAGGGCGTCACGGTCCAGAAGAAATCGACCTCGATCCTGCTGTTCGTGACGCTGACCTCGCCGGATTCGAAATATGACAGCCTTTATCTCAGTAATTACGCCACGCTCAACCTGAAGGACGAACTGGCGCGGCTGTCGGGGGTCGGCAATGTCACGGTGTTCGGCGCCGGACAATATTCGATGCGCGTCTGGCTCGATCCGAACAAGCTGCAGGTGCGTGGGCTGATGCCTCAGGACGTGGTGCAAGCGATCCAGCAGCAGAGCCAGCAGGTCACCGCGGGCCAGGTCGGGATGCCGCCGACACCGCCCGGTCAGCCCTTCCAGTACACGCTCAATGTCAACGGCCGGCTCGACGATCCCGGTCAGTTCGAAGACATCATCGTCAAGACCGGCAACAATGGCGATGTGACACGGGTCCGCGACGTCGGTCGGGTCGAATTGGGGGCGCAGACCTATAGTCAGATCTTTTCGCTGAACAAGCAGCCTGCCGTGGGCATCGGTGTCTTCCAGGCGCCCGGCGCCAATGCGCTCCAGGTCGAGCAGGCGGTCGAGAAGAAGATGGCGGAGCTTGCGAAGGCGTTTCCGCAGGGCATCAAATACGACACGCCCTTCGACACCACGAAATTCGTCACCGCCTCCATCCACGAAGTCTACAAGACCCTGATCGAGGCCGGCGTCCTCGTGCTGATCGTGATCCTGGTGTTCCTGCAGGACTGGCGCGCGATGCTGGTGCCGGCGACCACCGTGCCGGTCACGATCATCGGCGCGTTCGCGGCGATGGCAGCGCTTGGCTTCACCATCAACCTGTCGACGCTGTTCGCGATCGTGCTTGCGATCGGCATCGTAGTCGACGACGCCATCGTCGTGGTCGAGGGCGCGGCGCATAATATCGAGCAGGGCCTATCCGGCCACGACGCCGCGATCAAGGCGATGGACGCGCTGTTCGCGCCGATCGTCGGCATCACGCTGGTGTTGATCTCGGTGTTCCTGCCGGCCTCCTTCCTGCCGGGATTGACGGGACGCATCTACGCGCAGTTCGCGCTCGTCATCGCCGCGACCGCGCTGCTCTCCGCGGTCAATGCCGCGACGCTGAAGCCGACGCAATGTGCGCTGTGGCTGCGCCCGCCTGTGGCGCCGGAGCAGCGCAACGTCTTCTACCGCGGCTTCAACAACGTCTATGGCCGGATGGAGCGCGGCTATGTCCGGCTGATCGGCGGGCTTGCCAGGCATGCCACCACGTCCGTCATCGCAGCCCTGATCCTGATTGCGATCGGCTTCTATGGCATCGCGCGCGTGCCGACCGGCTTCCTGCCGATCGAGGACCAGGGCTACTTGATCGCCGCCGTGCAGTTGCCCGATGGCGCAGCGCTCGACCGGACCCAGAAAGTGCTGGACAAGGTCAGCGAGATCGTCGGCAAGACGCCGGGCGTCTCCCAGGTCATCACCATCGCCGGCATCTCGGCGCTCGACAACAGCGCGAGTCTCGCGAACGCCGGCGTCGCCTACATCATCCTGAAGGACTGGACGGCGCGCGGGCCGGGCGAAGATCTGCGCTCGCTGGTCTACGGCTTGAACGACAAGGTCGCCGCCATCATGGAGGCGCGGACGCTGGTGCTGCCGCCGCCGCCGATCCAGGGCATCGGCAACGCCGCCGGCTTTGCGATGCAGGTGGAATTGCGCGACGGCAACACCGACTTTGCCGAGCTGCAGGCGATCACCGGCGCGATGGTGCGCAACGCCCAGAGCCAGAGCGCGTTGCAGCGCGTGCAGTCGCCGTTCCGCGCGACCGTGCCGCAATTCGACGTCGAGGTCGACCGCATCAAGACCCAGACGCTGCACGTCACCACCGACCAGGTGTTCTCGGCCCTGGCGGGTTATCTGGGCTCGTCCTACGTCAACCAGTTCAACAAGTTCGGCCGCGTGTTCCAGGTCTACGCGCAGGCGGACGCGCAATACCGCCTGTCGCTGCGCGACATCCAGAACATGACTGTGCGCAACTCGAACGGCGACATGATCCCGATCGGCACGATCGCCAAGATCACGCCCTCGGTCGGCCCGTCGCTGATCAGCCTCTACAATCTCTATCCCTCCTCGACCATCGTCGGCCTGCCGGCGCAGGGCTACTCGTCCGGGCAGTCGCTGAGCCTGATGGAAGACATCGCGGGCAAGACCCTGCCGCACGGCACCGGCTACGAATGGACGGCCATGTCGTACCAGGAGAAGGCGGTCTCGAACCAGATCTACTACGTGTTCGGGCTTGCCATGCTGCTGGTCTACCTCGTGCTCGCCGGCCAGTATGAGAGCTGGTATGCGCCGATCTCGGTGATCCTCGCGGTGCCGCTGTCGCTGCTCGGGCCGATGGCGGTGCTGGAGGGGCTCGGAATCGAGAACAATCTCTATGTCCAGATCGGGTTGATCCTGCTGATCGCGCTGTCGGCCAAGAACGCGATCCTGATCGTCGAGGTCGCGATCGAGCTGCACGACAAGGGCAAATCGATCGTCGAGTCTGCCATCGAGGCGGCGCGGGCGCGCTTCCGTCCGATCCTGATGACGTCGTTTGCCTTCATCCTCGGCGTCGTGCCGCTGGTGCTTGCGACCGGCGCCGGCGCCAATGCGCGCAAATCGATCGGCATCACGGTGTTCTCCGGCATGCTCGCCTCGACCTGCCTTGCGGTGCTGTTCGTGCCGGCCTTCTTCGTCGTGGTGCAGCGCTTCGAGACCTGGCGCCGCGAGAAGAAGGCCGCTGCAGCCAAGCCTGCCGCACAGGCGTAACCTCACTTTGCCTGCGGTGCCGGCACCGGAATCTCGCGCGGCAGGATCAGGGCCGCAAGAATCGCGAGCAGGCAGAGCGCGCCGAACGCGTGCAGCATGGTGACGAACCCGCCCTGCTGGTAGAGCCATGCCACGAGGCCGACGGAGGCGCCGGCCGCGGTGAAGCCGAGGAAATAGCGCACCGAGTACGCCCGCGAGCGCCACTCCTCCGAGGTGTATTTGCCGACCATCGCATCATTGACGGTCACCTGCCCGAACGCCCCCATCACGATGCCGATCGAGGCCGCGATCAGCGGCAGGTTTTGCAAGGTCGCGGCGAGATAGAGGAATGGCGCCAGCAGGAACGATAGCGGCAGCGCCACCGTCTTCAGCGAATGCCGGTCGAGCAGCTTGCCGATGGTATACTGTGTCATCGCGCCGAACACATAGACGCCGGCGGCGATCAACCCGAGCAGCGCCGGGCTCTTGGTGAAGGCAAGCCGCTCCGCGAACAGTTTTGGCAGCGCCACCGTCACCGCGTTGAAGGTGGTGGAGATCGCGATCACCACGATCAGGAGCGATACGATCACCCGCCACATGTCCCGCTTGGCGACGCGCGCCTGAGCCGCCGCCTGTCGCGAGCCCTTGCGGTCCTCATGCACCACCATCACCGCAAAGGCGATGCCGATCATGACCGTCACCGCACCCGGAATGATGAAGGCGAAACGCCAGCCGAGATATTGCCCGATCACGCCGGTGACGAGCGCCGACGACGCTACCCCGAGATTGCCCCAGACGCCGTTCAAGCCCATCTCGCGGCCGAGCTTGTCGGCATAGGACACGATCATCGCGGTGCCGACGGGATGATAGATCGAGGCGAAGATGCCGATCGCAAGCAGTGCTGCGCCGAGCTGCAAGGGCGTCTGCACGAAGCCGACCGAGATCATCGATAGCCCGATGCCGATGAAGAAAATCACCATCATGTGCCGCCGGCTCCAGCGGTCGCCGAGCCAACCCGTGAGCAGCGATCCCGCGCCGAACGCGATGAAGCCCGGCGTCGCGTAAGGCAAAAGCTCCGAATAGGCCATGCCCAGCGCCGGCCCCATGATGATGACGGCGGCGGCAAAGATCAGCATCGCATAATGGTCGATGAAATGCGCGGCGTTAATGAAGACGATGACCCGGCTGGGGCTGTTCATTGATATTTCCCAAAGACGATTCCCGACATTTGACCGCTCCGTTATAGGTTCTTATCCTGACGCGATGCAGCCAATGACTATCGTGGAAGCGCCAATCCATATCGTCCCCGACGACCGCCGCTCGACCGGCGGGCTGCATCTGGTCGCGCGCAGCTACAAGAAGGGCACGCGCCTCGACCCGCACATGCATCGCGAGTCCCAGCTCGTCTACGCGGCGCGCGGCACCATGCAGGTAACGACGCCGAAGGGACGCTGGCTGGTGCCGCCCGACCGCGCGGTCTGGGTGCCCGCCCGCTTCGCCCACGCCATCGACGTGCTCGCCGACATCGAGATGCGCACGCTTTATTTCGATCTCTCCTGGCTGAAGCGCGAACGGCTGAGCGCGGGCCTGAAGTCGGAATTCGTGGTCAGGGTCTCCCCTCTCTTGCACCAGGCCATCGTCGCGCTGTTCGACAAGGACAACGCACCCGAGCGCACGGCGCTGTTGATCAGGCTCGTGATGCTGGAATTGCATCGGGCGGAAGATTCCGCGACCTTCATTCCGCTGCCGCAGGAAGTGCGCTGCCGCCGTGCCGCCGATATCGTGCTGGCCGCACCTGGCGCCGCGCACGACATCGACACGCTGGCGCAAAAGGTCGGCACTTCGGCACGGACACTGTCGCGACTGTTTGCCGCAGAGACGCAATTGAGCTTCAAGAGTTGGTGCCAGCGCGCCCGCATCGCTGCCGCGGTCCAGAAGCTCTCGGTCGACGGCAACGTCTCGGTTAAACACCTCGCCGCCGACCTGGGCTACGCCAGCGTTCCGGCTTTTTCCCACGCCTTCCGGCAGATCACCGGCAAGACGCCGACGGAATTTGTGGAGACGAAATAACCTCCAATCGTCACACGCGGGTTTGACCCGCGTGTCCATCCCTTTTTGAAGGCTTCTTTGTTCTAGGATGGATGGCCGGGACAAGCCCGGCCACGACGAGCCTGTTTCTGCCGCCGACCGCCTTGGCCACACGTCTCGCTTGATTGTCTCCAACTTCGCCTTAAATCCTATGTAGGATTCGGCGTCACCCGGTTTAGACTGAATCGTCATGGCCAACGCCTTCTTCTCCGACCTGCTTGCAACGATCTCCGAGCGCGGCCGCAATCTCTTGCGGCGCAACGGGCCGACCGACGGCAAGGATGATGCCTCCGACCTGGCCGAGCTTTGCGAAGCGCTGCTGTCGGGCCGGGGCGAGGCGTCGGGCACCGCGATGGCGCGCGAGGTGCTCGACCGCTACCACGACCTCAACGACGACGGCCGGCGCATGTTCTTCGAGGCGTTGGCGCGCGACTTCGGGCCGGACAAGGAAAAGCTCGCCAAGGCGATCGAGGCCTGGCAGGCACTGCCCGGCGACGGCAATGGCTCCAACCTGCACTTCGCGTCCGAACCGCGGCGTCAGGAACTGATCCGCCGGCTGAACCGGGCGCCGGGGGGCACCGGTGATCTCGTTGCGATGCGCGCCGATTTGCTCGATCACATGAATGGCCGCAAGGATCTGGCCGCGCTCGACCGCGACGTGGTGCACCTGCTCGGCTCGTGGTTCAACAGGGGGTTTCTCGTGCTGCGCAGGATCGACTGGTCGACACCGGCAAACATCCTGGAGCAGATCATCCGCTACGAAGCCGTGCATGAGATCCGCGACTGGGACGACCTGCGCCGTCGCATCGATCCGGCCGATCGCCGCTGCTACGCCTTCTTCCATCCCGCGCTTGCCGATGCGCCGCTGATCTTCGTCGAGGTGGCGCTGACGGAGGCGATCCCGTCGGCGATCGCGCCCCTGCTTGCGGTGAATCGCCAGCCGGTGCCGATCGAGCGCGCCCGCACCGCGGTGTTTTACTCGATCTCCAATACCCAGCGCGGGCTTGGCGGCATCTCCTTCGGCAACTTCCTGATCAAGCAGGTGGTCGAAGAGCTGCGCCGCGAGCTGCCCAAGCTCGACACCTTCGTGACGCTGTCGCCGGTGCCCGGCTTCATGTCCTGGCTGCAGCAGGGCAGCGACGTGCCGCTGTCGGACGCGGATCGCGAGCTCGTCAAGCAGCTCGACGATCCCAGCTGGATCGAGAGCGAGCCGATCACCAACGAGCTGCGCGAATTGCTGGAGCCGCTCGCCGCCTATTATTTCCTGCGCGCGCGCAACTCCAAGGGCCGCATCATCGACTCGGTGGCGCGCTTCCATCTCGGCAACGGCGCGCGGCTGGAGCGCATCAACTGGCTCGGCGACCTCTCTTCGAAAGGCCTGCGCGAATCCGCTGGCATCATGGTAAATTACCTTTACCGCCTCGACGACATCGAGAAGAACCACGAAGCCTACGCCAATGACGGCGAGGTTGTTGCCTCGAGCGCCGTGAAGAAGCTGTTGAAGAGCGAAGGTCGACGGCTGCTCGATATGCGGCTGGGGTGAGCCGCTGAACGTAGGGTGGGCAAAGGCGCGCACGCGCCGTGCCCACCAACTCCCAGCATCGACACTCGGAATGGTGGGCACGCTTCGCTTTGCCCACCCTACGATTTTGTCCGGGACGACGCTGGGTTTTCTGATTCGATTGTCAAACAGCGCCTCCGTCATTGCGAGGAGCGACCCGTCTACGCTCGCTGCGCGAGCTACGCCGGGCAGGAGTCCGCCGAAGCGCACGAGCGCGAAGGCGGAAGCGACGAAGCAATCCACATTTTTGCCCGCGGACACGGTCTGGATTCCTTCGCTTCGCTCGCAATGACGGTGGTGCGCGCGTCCGCATTCCCGCGGCATGATTTGCCCGAGTCTTGGTTGATTGCATCGCCCTCGAAGATGAGGAGGGCGCAGGGAATGCCGGATGCAGGCCGCACCCGCGAGCCTTGCGTGCAAAAGAAAGTGCACTTGCGCACGCAAGCAACAACAGGGCAGCCGAAACAACCGGCATTCCCTGCGCAATGGTTTACGGCTTATAGCGTGCTCTCCTCGGCGACCGGGCTTTCTTGCCACCGTCCTCCCGGGCTGATGACCCGGGGGTTGATCCCGGCATCGGGGGATCGGGACCACACGCCTTTGCCGTCCGCCGCATCGTCACTCGTCAGTTGACGAAGCCGGCGTCCATCGCATCCCGCGCTCCACGTTCGTGACGACGCGTAACGCCCCTCTTCATGAGCGCGGGACACGCGCATGAATTCATGATTTCTGTTTTTCGCAAAGACAAATATTTTTGCGCGGAGGGCTGGACAGGCCAAATCAGCTTGAATTCGTTCGCGAATATAGCCGTTACGCGCATGCGAATTCGCATCGTTCCGACGCTTTCGCGGACGCCCCGACAGGCAAGACACCGCGCATATCGATGGACCCGTCGGGCAAATCGCCTCTTCCGTCTCCACACTCCGGAGGCCGCAACGTGCTAATGTTGGAGAATACAGGGTCGACATCACTGGGCGAGTGCGCGCGCCAGGAGACACGAAGCCATGACGCAGGCTGTCAGCCACTGGATTTCAAGCTGCAGCGAGCAACTGTTCGATCTCGCGGGACGCATCGGCGTCGCGACGGGCGATAGCGACGAGACGGCGTTGCGCAAGCGTGTCGCGATTGCGCTTTTTGCCGGAACGTTACCTTTCACCATCGTCTGGAGCGTGATCTATCTCGCCGCCGGCGCACCGCTCGCCGCCGCGATTCCCGGCTTCTACTCGGTGTTCACGCCGATCAACACCTTCATCTTCGCGCGCACGCGCAACCTCGCGATCTATCGCTTCACCCAGCTCCTGTTCGTCCTGATTCTGCCCTGGCTCGTGATGATGGCGCTGGGCGGCTTCCGGTCATCGAGCGCCGTCATCCTGTGGGCGACCTTGTCGCCGCTCGGCTCGCTTCTGCTGGACGATCTGCGCCGGACCCTGTTCTGGATTGCCGGCTTCGTCGCCCTGCTGATCGCTGGCGCGCTTCTTGAGCCTTATCTGTCGCCTCCGGCATTGCCCGAGATCTTCGTCAGATGGTTTTTCGTGCTCAACCTCGGCATGGTGACCATCATCATCTTCGGACTGCTTTACTACTTCGTCGACAGGCGAAATTTCTTCCAGGAGCGTTCCGAGATGCTGCTGCTCAACATCCTGCCCAAGGAAATCTCGGAGATTCTCAAAGCGCGGCCGCGGACCATCGCCGATCAGTTCCCCACCGCCAGCATCCTGTTTGCCGACGTCGTCAACTTCACGCCGATGGCCGCCAGCATGACGCCGTTGGAGCTGGTCGATCTCCTCAACGAGGTGTTTCAATCCTTTGACAATCTGGTCGAGACGTACGATCTCGAGAAGATCAAGACCATCGGCGATTGTTACATGGTCGCCTCCGGTGCGCCCCGGCCAAGAGCCGATCATGCCAGCGCGATTGTCAACCTCGCGCTCGACATGCAAGCCGTCATTGCCGAGCGCCGGTTCGGCGGCCGTCAATTGTCGTTCCGCATCGGCATCAACTCGGGGCCGGTGGTCGCTGGCGTCATCGGCCGCAAGAAATTCATCTACGACCTGTGGGGCGAGGCGGTGAATCTGGCGAGCCGCATGGAGTCGCACGGCAAGAGCCGATGCATTCAGATCACGCGCGCGACCTACGAGCTCGTCAAGGACGAGTTTGACTGCGACGCGCTGGGCGTGATCGACGTGAAGGGAGCGGGTCCGACCGAGGTGTGGCACGTGATCGGCAGGAAGGCAGTCGGCCCCGCACAGGAGCCGTCGATCGGAACAACGTCTGTCGCCCTTTAAAGCATATGAGATTGGATTGAACCGGAGCGGCATCGGATGTTCACCTCTCCCTTTGGGAGAGGTCGATTTGCGCAGCAAATCGGGTGAGGGGTTACGGTCTATCGAGCAAGCCGCGCGCCCCTCACCCGGATTGCACTGGACGATGCTTCGCATCGCCAGAAGCAATCCGACCTCTCCCCGCCGGGGAGAGGTGAACCGTCACCCGCCTCCCCTTGCGCGTTCCGCGGCCTGCCTCACGCGCTCCGGATCGGACGCAATCGTCACGCCGGCGCGCTCCTCCTGCAGCAGCATCACCACGCGCGAGTCGCGTCCCTCCCAGCCGCGGTTGCAGGCCTCGCTCATCTCGGCATAAGCCAGGTTGCAGATGCGCATCGGCACGCCGAGCTCGCGTCCGAGCTCGGTTGCGAGCTTGACGTCCTTGGTGGCGAGCTTGAGCGCAAAATTCGCCGGATCGTATTTGCCCGGCAGGAACTGCTCGAGCAGGCCATCGAAGGTCGGACGCCGGCCGCTGACGCCCTGGCGCACGGCTTCCCACAGCGCGACCGGATCCATGCCGGCCTTCACGCCCATGGTGAAAGTCTCGGCGAGCGCGCAGGTGACGGCGTAGCTCGACATATTGTGCACGAGCTTTGCAACGGTCGCGCTGCCGATTGCGCCAATGTAGGCCGGACGATCGCCCATCGCGTCGAGCACGGCCTTGTATTTATCGAAGGAGCCCCTTTCGCCGCCGACCCAGATCGCCATCTTGCGCGATTGAGCGCCCGACGGCCCACCGCTCACCGGCGCGTCGAGCATATGCGCGCCCCTGGCCGCAAAAGCGTCGTGGATCTTCTTCACCACGCTTTGCGCATTGGTCGACATGTCGAAATAGACGGCTCCGTTCCGCACGCCTTCGATCAGGCCGTCCGCGCCGAGCGCGACCCGCTCGACATCGGCGGGCTCGGGAAGCGAGGTGAAGATGACATCGCATCGCTCAGCCAGCGCGCGCGGCGTATCCGCCCATTCGGCGCCGTTCTGCAGGTGATGGCTCGCCGACTGGCGATGCAGATCGTGCACGATGAGCTTGTAGCCGGCCTTCTGGATGTTGGTGGCCATCCTGCCGCCCATGGTGCCGAGCCCGATGTAGCCGACGGTCACGTCGTTTGGCATCGTCATTCCCCCTTGTTGCCTTCGACCAGCACGGTATAGGCCACCTGCGCCGCCGACATCGCTGCCGGCCATCCGGCATAGAACGCCATGTGCGTGATCACCTCGGTGATCTCCTCCTGGGTGACGCCGTTGTTGATCGCGCGCGACAGGTGGGAGACGAGTTGCTCGGGCCGGTAGGTCGCAACAAGCGCCGCGACCGTGATCAGGCTGCGGTCGCGCTTCGAAAGACCCTTGCGCTCCCACAGGTCGCCATAGATGACGTCGTTGGTGTAATCGACCAGTGCAGGCGTGAAATTCTTGATGCGGTCTCGCCTGGCTGACGGCGGTGCCTTGGCCATTGGGCTCTCCCTGTCGTTTGTTGTTATCGCTTCAACGCGCAGAGTTGAGCATCTTATAGGTCGCATGAACGCTCAAGGGGCGCGCCGGCCTATGCGCGCGGAGATTTCGCAAAGGCGCATGCGCCAGCCGCCGGGCTTCACGGCAAGCCGCGTGCTCACTCCGAGCAGCTCTGCGTGCCGAACGGCGGGTTCGGGAAATTCCATTCGAAGCGCTTGCCGTCGACGGTGATGCAGGTGCGCGTGTGCGGAGCTTTCGCCGCTGACGTGGATGCCGGCCGTGAAAAGGCTCGTACGGACCAATTTGTGGATGCAACGCCGCAGAGAATCGTTACCACGAATACCAGGCAACCTGCGATCCATTCACTAGGCGTCATCCGAAGCTTGCTGCGCTGCATACGCTTCTCCAGGTAGCCTGCCCAGGCCGTCATTGCGAGGAGCAACAGCGACGAAGCAATCCAGATTCTTTCCGCAGCTCAAGTCTGGATTGCTTCGCTTCGCTCGCAATGACGGGGTCCGCACAGGCGCCGGGCTAGCGAGTAGCCCGCAGGATCACGCCGCCAGCGCCTTCATCTCCGCATAGAGATCCGACTTCCCTTCAAAGCCGATGCCGGGCAGCTCCGGCATGGTGATGTGGCCAGCCTCGACGCGGACGCCGTCGGGGAAGCCGCCATAGGGCTGGAACAGGTCGGGATAGCTCTCATTGCCGCCGAGGCCCAGGCCGGCTGCGATGTTGAGCGACATCTGGTGGCCGCCATGCGGGATGCAGCGGCTCGGCGACCAGCCGTGCATGTGCAGCACCTTCAGCGTGCGCTGATATTCGCAGAGGCCATAGGACAGCGCGCAGTCGAATTGCAGAAAGTCGCGGTCGGGGCGCATGCCGCCATAGCGAATGAGATTTCGCGCGTCCTGATGGCTGAACAGGTTCTCGCCGGTCGCCATCGGCGCGGGATAGAACTCGGCCAGCGCAGCCTGCAGCGCGTAGTCGAGCGGATCGCCCGCCTCCTCGTACCAGAACAGCGGATACTCCCGCAGCATTTTCGCGTAAGCGATCGCAGTCTCCAGATCGAAGCGGCCGTTGGCGTCGACGGCGAGGTGCGCCTCGTTGCCGATCTCCTTCAGCACGGCCTCGATGCGCTGGCGGTCTTCTGAGATCGGCGCGCCGCCGATCTTCATCTTCACGACGTTGTAGCCGCGGTCAAGATAGCCGCGCATCTCCGCACGCAGCATCGAAAGATCCTTGCCGGGATAATAATAGCCGCCGGCGGCATAGACGAAGACGCGCGGATCGGCGCTCCGCTTGTGGCGCTCGGCGAGCAGGCGGAACAGCGGCTTTCCTGCGATCTTCGCCGCCGCATCCCACACCGCCATGTCGATGGTGCCAACCGCAACCGAGCGCTCGCCGTGGCCGCCGGGCTTCTCGTTCGACATCATGGTGGCCCAGACCTTGTCCGGATCAAGGTTGTCGCCGGCCTCGTTGAGCAGCGATTTCGGGTCGACCTCCGTCAGCCGCGGCGCAAAGCGCTCGCGGATCAGCCCGCCCTGCCCGTAGCGGCCGTTAGAATTGAAACCGTAGCCGACCACGCGCCTGCCGTCGCGTTTGGCATCGGTGACGACGGCAACGAGGCTCGTCGTCATTTTGGTGAAATCGATATAGGCGTTGCGGATTGGCGAGGAGATCGGTTTTGTGACTTCGCAGACGTCGACGATACGGACGGACATGAGATTGGCTCTTTGGTTGTTGTTCGTCATTGCGAGCGAAGCGAAGCAATCCATGCTATCTCCGCGGATGCAGTCTGGATTGCTTCGTCGCTTGCGCTCCTCGCAATGACGTTTGAGGTTATTTTTTATCCCTGAAGTACGGCTCGACCTGGCCGTGCACCTTGATCGTCAGCGGATTGCCGTAACGATCCTTGGCGTTGCCGGCGGTCACGCGCACCCAGCCCTCGCTGACGCAATATTCCTCGACATTGGTCTTCTCGACGCCCTTGAAACGAATCCCGACATCGCGCGCGAGAATCTCCGCGTTGTAGTAGGGGCTGCGCGGGTCGACCGAGAGACGGTCCGGCAGCACCTCCGTTGCAGCTTCATTCTTCTCGTTCACAACAGCGCCTCGATGTCTTTCTTCAATCCTTGCGGGGTTGCGGTCGGCGCGTGGCGCGCGACCACACGGCCCGCGCGATCGACCAGGAATTTGGTGAAATTCCATTTGATCGACGCGCCGAGCAGGCCGCTCTTTTCGCCCTTCAAATAGTTGTAGAGCGGATGCGCACGGGCACCGTTGACGTCGATCTTGGCGAACAGCGGGAAGCTCACGTCATATTTGCTCTCGCAGAAATCGGCAATCGCTTTCGCGTCGCCCGGCTCCTGGGCGCCGAACTGATTGCAGGGAAAGCCGAGCACGGAAAAGCCGCGGGGCGAGAGCTCCCGATGCAGCGCTTCCAGCCCTTCATATTGCGGCGTGAACCCGCATTTGCTTGCAGTGTTGACGATCAAGAGCACCTTGCCCTCGAATCGCTTCAAGGGCACGTCGTCGCCCGACAGCAATTTGGCGGTGAAGTCGTAGACGCTGGACATCCGCGGTTCTCGCTAACTTACCGGATCGATCGGCATCGGCGGTGTGCCGCCCGCCTCGATCGCTTCGCCCGCGGCGAGGCAGAGGTCCTCACGGTAGCGGCCGGAGACGACCTGCACGCCGACGGCACTTTTACCGACCAAACCCGTCGAGACGGTTAGCCCAGGCAGGCCCACGAAGGGAGTGGCAATTTGGGTGAGTTGCGCATGCCAGACCCGCTTGAACGACGCCTCGTCCTTGCGGTCGAGTTGGTCCGGGAATGGCAATTCACCGGAGACCGGCATCACCAGTACCGCGTATTTTTCGAACAACAGCAGCCATTCACGCAGCAGCGTCGCGCGCCGCGTCAGCGCCTTCGAGAACGCCGCCTGGTCGAACGGAAACACGTCCGCGCGCTTGCCGCGGAGACACGCAAGCGCGCCGGGATCGCCTTCCTTCTCTGCGGTCGCAAGCTGCGCCTCATAAAGATCGCCGAGCCAGAGCTTTGTGTTCCAGTCGGCCGCCTCGCGGAGCGGCGGCGTGTCCGGAATTTCCTCCACCGTCCAACCTGCGCGCCTGAGCCGCTCGCCGGCGTCGGCGACCGCTGCCCTCACTTCGGCGACAGGATCGAGCCCGTCCGGGTTGAGGCAGAGCGCGGCGCGTTTCGGCACCGCCGGTCCTTCGAGCGGTGCCGGCACCCACCAGGGATCGCGCGGATCCCGCGCCGACAGCGCGGCGAGCGCAATCCGCACGTCTTGAATCGTGCGCGCGAGCGGGCCGGAGACGGCGCACATCTGCGGCCCGATGGCGCGCTCCGGCAGGCAGGGATTGAAGGCGGCGACGCGGCCGAGCGTCGGACGCAGGCCGTGCACACCGCAGGCGTAGGCTGGATAGCGGATCGAGCCCGCGATATCGGTGCCGTGCGCGATGTGGCCGATGCCGCTTGCTACCGCCGAACCCGCGCCACCCGACGAGCCGCCCGGCGTGAGCGAGGGGTCGCGGGGGTTCTTGGTGTCGCCATGAATGAGATTGGAGGTGAACCAGCGGTAGGAGACCGCCGGGCAATTGGTGCGGCCGAGGATGACGGCACCGGCTTTGCGGAAATTGTCGATCACCGGGTTGTTGGCAGTCGCGATCGCATCCTTCTGCAGCTTGAGCCCGTTGGTGTTGGCATAGCCTACCTGGTCGATGTTGACCTTCACCGTCACCGGCACGCCGGCGAGCAGGCCCGGATCCTCGCCACGCGCGATCGCGACATCGACTGCGGCGGCCTGCTTGAGCACATCGTCGGGCCTGTGATCGACCACCGCGTTGATTTTGGGATTGACCGCATCGAGCCGCGCCAGCGCCGAAGTCGCGGCCTCGTGAGCGGAGATTTTCTTCGATTTGACGAGGGCGGCGAGGTCGGCGGCCGACAGGCGCCAGAGATCTTGCATGTGGGGCTCCGTTTGACTGCTCGCCTTTTAGCGTCACGCGGGGAGCATGGCCAGCACACCGGTTCCGCACCCTCCCCACGCCAGGCCATGCGAGGGGAGGACCGAACGGTCCGAGACGAGAGACAGCTCAATGCCGGGTCTGCAGGCTATCCGGCGGGTCGAGCAAGGCTTCGGCGAAGGGAAACTCCAGCACGATGTCCCCGTCGTCGTCCGTAACCTCGATGACGGCGTTGAGCAGCGCGCCGTCGGCGCCCTCGCTCCGGATCAATTCGATGATCATGGCGCGCGCCACTTCCCAGGCGCGATCAGGGTCGCGCAATTCCTCGCCTTCGGGATCGTCGATCAGCTCATCGCCGATCCGGGTGTTGAAGAAATATCTCGGCATTGGGATTCCTTGGGGCGGGCGCGGGCGAATTGGAAGGTCGACCCTACTCACAAGTTCTTTATCCGCAAGCGCGTACCGGGGACTTCGGACGGGCCTGCGCGGGCTCAGCACGGAACAGAGCGAAACCCTTGATCTCCCTTTGCTTTGGCCTGCCACGCGACGCCCTGTGGAAGGCGCCGCTGCGCCGCAACAAGGCGAGAAGCCGCACCAAGGCGAGAAAGGGAAAAATTCACTGGCGAACTTTGCGTCACAGGTTAGTTTATCGGCGAGGGCGGAAGGTCGTCCATTATACCCAAGGAGAGCCAAAATGGCCTGGAAAGCACCGAGGATCGTCGAAGTGCCGTGCGGCATGGAAATCAACATGTATGTGAGCGCGACCCGCAAGTAAGCGGCGCGAAATCTCCGCATTCAAACAGGGTGGACCTTCGGTGCGACGCGTTCCCGGAGGGGAATGTGTGTGCCCGCCGAAGGCCACCTTTGTGATGTCCGAATAACCTAGAGTTCAAAGTACGAGACCGCCAGGAGACGGATCATGCTTCGCGTCGTCGTCCTGGGCGCCGCGGCGGGCGGCGGCGTTCCGCAGTGGAATTGCAGGTGCGAGGTGTGCCGGGCTGCGCGAAGCGACCAACCTGAGCTTAAGCGTTCGCAGGCCTCGATCGCATTCAGTGCCGATGGCGCGCACTGGTTTCTCGTCAACGCGTCCCCCGACCTGCGCCAGCAACTGATCGCCACGCCGCAGCTTCATCCCAAGGCCGGCGCGCTCCGCCATTCGCCGATCGCAGGCGTGATCCTGACCAATGGCGAGATCGATGCTGTCACCGGCCTGCTCTCGATGCGCGAGGGCTCGCCGTTTTCGATCCATGCCCATCCGAAAGTGCTGGCGATCCTGAAGTCGAACAGCATTTTCAACGTGCTGGGCGAGAAGACCGTGAAGCGCGTACCGATCGGGATCGATCAGGCGTTTGAGCCGGCCCTGCCCGACGGCTCGCCAAGCGGCATCGAGGTCCTGGCCTTCACCGTGCCCGGCAAGGGCGCCTGGTATCTCGAGGGCAAGGCGCATCCGGGCGGCGACGACGGCGCCGGCGACACGCTCGGCCTTCGCATCCGCGACAGGGCAACGAACAGGCATTTCTTCTTTCTTGCCGCCTGCGCCCATGTGACGCCCGAATTGAAGGCAAGGCTCAAAGGCGCGCCGCTCGTCTTCTTCGACGGCACGGTCTGGCGCGACGACGAGCTGATCGCGGCCGGCCTTGGCGCCAAGACCGGCCAGGGCATGGGACATATCGCGATGTCGGGCGATCATGGCGCGATCGCCGCGCTGGCCGATCTCGCTATCGACAGGAAGATATTTCTGCATATCAATAATTCCAATCCGGCGCTGCTGGCCGGCTCGAAGGAGCGCAAACTGGCGGAAGGCGCCGGCTGGCAGATCGGCGCGGATGGAACGGAGATCGTGCTGTGAACGTGGTTCCCTTTGGCACTATGACGGCCTACTCGGTCGGCAAGGGCGTGCCGCTCAACAATGCCGAAGAGCTCGAAGCGGCGCTGCGCCATATCGGCGCGACGCGCTATCACTCGCTGCACCCGTTCCATCGCCTGTTGCACGGCGGCAAGCTCAACAAGGGCCAGGTGCAGGCCTGGGCGCTGAATCGGCACTATTACCAGAGCACGATCCCGCTGAAGGACGCCGTGGTGATCTCGCGCTTCCGCGAGCGCGGCATCCGCCTGGAATGGCGGCACCGCATCGAGGACCATGACGGCGATCGAGGCAGCGAAGGCGGCATCGAGCGCTGGCTGAAGCTGACCGAAGGCCTCGGGCTCGACACCGCCTATGTGGAATCGACGGAAGGTATCCTTCCCGCCACGCGCTTTGCGGTGGAAGCCTATGTGCATTTCTGCCGCGACAAGACGCCGCTGGAAGCGATCGCCTCCTCGCTCACCGAGCTGTTCGCGCCGAACCTGCATGAAGAACGCATCGCGGGCATGCTGCAGCACTATGATTTCGTCAATCCCGACATCATGAGCTATTTCAGCCGCCGCCTGCAGCAGGCGCCGCGCGATGCCGGCTTTGCGCTCGACTACGTCAGGGAACATGCGAAGACGCCGGAACAGCGCGAGGCCGTGTGCAACGCGCTGATCTTCAAGACCAACGTGCTCTGGGTGCAGCTCGATGCACTCTATCACGCCTATGTCGAGGGCCACATTCCGCCCGGCGCCTTCGTCCCGAAAGCTTGAAACCATGGCAAGCGACCGCCACATCACTGTCAGCGAGGCAAGCCGGCCGGTGCTGCCGCGCCATGCCAAGCTGAAATACGACGAGACGCGAAAAGTCTGGGTGATCCTGGCGCCGGAACGCATATTGGCGCCGGACGAGATCGCGGTCGAGGTGCTGCAGCTCTGCGATGGCGTGCGCTGCGTCGCCGATATGGTCGACTCGCTTGCGCAGAAATATGCCGCCCCGCGCGAGGCGATTGCGACCGATGTGGTCGCGATGCTGCAGGACCTGGCCGACAAGGGATTTCTGACGGAGGCGCGCGAGAAGACTTCATGAGCGAGCTTGCGGACCACAAGGCAACTGAGGCAAACGACAGTTTCTCCGTGCTGGAGAAGCAGAAGTCGGTCGCGGAGACCTATGGCATTCCGGTGGCCGTGCTGCTGGAATTGACGCACCGCTGCCCGCTGCAATGCCCCTATTGCTCCAATCCGCTCGAGCTCGATCGCGCCTCGACCGAGCTCACCACCGACGAATGGAAGAAGGTGCTCTCCGAGCTCGCCGAGATCGGCGTGCTGCAGGTGCATTTCTCCGGCGGCGAGCCGACCGCGCGCAAGGACCTGGTCGAGCTCGCCAGGCACGCCAATGACGCCGGGCTCTACACCAATCTGATCACCTCCGCGGTGCTGCTGACGCGCGAACGGCTCGCCGATCTCGCCGATGCCGGGCTCTGCCACGTGCAGATCAGCTTCCAGGGCAACGAGCCCATCATCGCCGACCGCGTCGCAGGCCTGAAGGATTCGCATCGCAAGAAGCTCGAAGTCGCCAGGTGGACCCGCGAGCTCGATCTGCCGCTCACCGTGAATGCGGTGATGCACCGGCAGAACCTGCATCAGCTTGCCGACATCATCCAGATGGCGGTCGATCTCGACGCCGACCGGCTCGAGGTCGCCAACGTGCAGTATTACGGCTGGGCGCTGAAGAACCGCGCCGCGCTGATGCCGACGGCGCAGCAGATCGAGGAGACCAGCCGCCTCGTCGAGGAGGCGCAGGCGCGGCTGAAGGGCCGGCTCACGATCGACTATGTCGTGCCGGACTATTACGCGCTGCGGCCGAAGAAATGCATGGGCGGCTGGGGCCGCCAGTTCTTCAACATCTCGCCGGCCGGCAAGGTTTTGCCCTGCCATGCCGCGGAGAGCATCACCGGGCTCCAGTTCGAATCCGTGCGCTCCAATCATTCGATCGCCTGGATCTGGCAGAACTCGGACGCCTTCAATCGCTATCGCGGCACGACCTGGATGAAGGAGCCGTGCAAATCCTGCGAGTTCCGCGAGATCGATCTCGGCGGCTGCCGCTGCCAGGCGTTCGCGCTCTCCGGCGACGCTGCCAATACCGATCCGGCCTGCACGCTCTCGCCGCTGCATGAGATGATCTTCCGGCAAGCCGAGCAGGAAGCGGCCGGTGAGCAGAACCGCTTCGTCTATCGCAATTTCGCCGGTGGGACGCCGGAGGCAGGCGGCGACCATGGCGCCTGACGCAGGTCACGGGCGCACCGATCCTTTTGCGCCGCTGACATCAGAGCAGCTCGCGGTCAGCGATGGCCACGCGCTTTATGTCGAGAGCGGCGGCCGCGCCGGCGGCATTCCCGCGGTCTACCTCCATGGCGGTCCCGGAAGCGGCTGCCAGCCCGATCACCGCCGCCTGTTCGATCCCGAGCGTTTCCATGCGGTGCTGTTCGACCAGCGCGGCTGCGGCCGCAGCACCCCGAAGGGCAGCCGTGAGGCCAACACCTTGCCGCATCTGATCGCGGACATGGAGGTGATCCGCGAGAAATTCGGCTTTGAGCGCTGGATGGTGGTCGGCGGCTCCTGGGGCGCGACGCTGGCGCTGGCGTATGCACAGGCTCATCCGGAGCGCGTCTCCGGCATCGTGCTGCGCGCGACCTTCCTCGGCACCTATGACGAGATCGAAGCCGGCTTCTGCGAGACGCTGCCGCGCTTCTATCCGGACCTCGCCGAGGATTTTCTGAGCCTCTTGCCGGACGCCGAACGCGCCCGTCCCCTCGACGCCTATTGGCGACGCATCCTGAGCGAGGACCAGGCCGTGCATGGTCCCGCCGCGCGCGCCTGGCATGATACCGAGCGCATCCTGTCCGAGCACAAGCCGTCGCGCACGCGGCTTGATCTCGCCGCGATCCAATCGGGCGGCGCGCTGCCCGCCACGCCCTACATGGAAGCGCATTATTTTGTGAATGATTGCTTCATGCGGCCGAACCAGCTTCTCGAGGAAGCGGGAAAGCTCGCAGGCATTCCCGGAATCATCGTGCAAGGCCGCTACGATCTGCTGTGCCCGCCCGCGATCTCGCAAGCAGTGGCCGAGCGCTGGAACGAGTCCGAAATCCGCATCGTCGAGGCCGCCGGACATACGCTGTATGATCCCGGGGTGAGGAACGCCGTGATGAAGGCGATCGCGGATGTCGCATCGAGGATTGTGAAATAGAAGGTCTATCCCCTCACCCTGAGGAGCGGCGCCAGCCGCGTCTCGAAGGGTGTAGGCCCGGAACGATCGGGGCCTCATGGTTCGAGACGCCGCTTCGCGGCTCCTCACCATGAGGGGATAGGCCAAACGGGGAAGGATAAGGGAATGCCGCTTGCGGGAAAGGGCATGTTGCTGACGTCGATGGACATCGACGCGGCGCATGAGGACGAGTTCAACCACTGGTATGACCGCGAGCATCTGGAGGAGCGCGTCGCCATCGACGGCTTCCTCGAGGCGCGGCGCTACGTCGCGCATGCCGGCAGCCCGCGATTCCTGTTCCTCTATTCGACCAGGACGATCGAGGTGCTGGACAGCCCACCCTATCGGGCGCGGCTCAACAGCCCGACCGAAGCGTCGAAGAAGACCATGGCGCGGTTCAAGAACATGATCCGTGTGGTGGCGCGCATCACCCATAGCCGCGGCGTCGGCCGCGGGGCGAAACTCGGCATCGTGCGCCTGCGCCCGCAGGCGGGCAAGGAAGCCGCATTGCGCGCCGAGCTGACGCAGAAGCTCGATCCCGGCGATCTCGCCGGCATCATCTCCATGCACCTGCTCGAAAGCGATGCAAAGCTCTCCGGCGCCACCTCGGAAATCCCGGCCGCAGGCGGCGGCGCGGCCGACTGGTTTGTGTTGATCGACGGCACGGATGTCGGCGCGATCACGGGCGTGCTCGCCGCCCGCTTCACCGGCACCGCAGCCCCCGCAGATGCGCAGCTCATCTCATCGGGGATTTACGACCTGTTGTGGGACCTCGCGAAAAGCGACCTTCCGCCATCCTGAGAGCAGAGCGTCAATTTGCATCATTTCGATTGCTGCAGTGCCGCATAAGCGGCGCTGTGACGGTAATTTTTGGGGCTGTACTGTCAAAAGCAGTCGATCAGGCAAATTTGGCTTTGTGCAGCAAGTTGAATGGCTCTAATAAGGTAAGCCTATGATCCAATTCGGAAACGACAAGAGCGCGGACTTTGCGTTCTGAATGAGAAAAGGCCGCGCTGACCGGGTGCTTGCGCGGATATAGTAGGTAGGAATGAGACCGACTGATATTTCGGCCCCCGACTACTTCCACAAGGTAGTCGATTGCCAGTGGGCCTGCCCTGCACATACCCCCGTCCCGGAATACATCCGCTTGATCGCCGAAGGCCGCTACAGCGACGCCTACATGATCAATTGGAAGTCGAATGTGTTTCCGGGAATCCTGGGACGCACCTGCGACCGCCCCTGCGAGCCGGCCTGCCGCCGCGGCCGCGTTGAGGAAACCCCCGTCGCGATCTGCCGCCTGAAGCGCGTCGCCGCCGACTTCAAGGACGACATCAGGCATCGCCTGCCCAAGCCAGGACCGAAGAACGGCAAGCGCATCGCGCTGGTCGGCGGCGGACCTGCTTCACTTGCCGTCGCGCGGGATCTCGCCCCGCTCGGCTATCACTGCACGGTGTTCGATTCCGATCCCAAGGCCGGCGGCATGATGCGGACGCAGATTCCGAAATTCCGCCTGCCTGATTCGGTGATCGACGAGGAGACCGACTACATCCTGAACCTCGGCATCGAGTTCAAGGGCGGCACGCGCATCGAGAGCATGAAGGAGCTCTTGGCCGACAATTACGATGCGATCTTTGTCGGTTCCGGCGCGCCACGCGGCCGCGAGCTCGACATTCCCGGTCGGAAGGAAGCAGCAAGCCACATCCATATCGGCATCGACTGGCTCTCCAGCGTCTCCTTTGGCCACACCGACAAGATCGGCAAGCGCGTGATCGTGCTCGGCGGCGGCAACACCGCGATGGATTGCTGCCGTACCGCGCGCCGGCTCGGCGGCGAGGACGTCAAGGTGATCGTGCGCTCCGGCTTCGAGGAGATGAAGGCCAGCCCTTGGGAAAAAGAAGACGCCATGCATGAGGACATTCCGATCCTCAACTACATGGTGCCGGTCGCCTTCGTTCACGACAACGGCAAGCTCACCGGCGTCACCTTCCAGAAGGTCAAGGCCGAATACGACGCCAAGGGCCGCCGCAATCTGGTGCCGACGGGAGAGGCCGACGAGACCATCAATTGCGACGAGGTGCTGGTTGCGGTCGGCCAGGAGAACGCCTTCCCCTGGATCGAGCGCGACATCGGCATCGAGTTCGACAAATGGAACATGCCCAAGGTCGATCCGAAGACCATGGGCTCGACCAACCCGAAAGTCTTCTTTGGCGGTGATGCCGCGTTCGGCCCGAAGAACATCATCTGGGCGGTCGCGCATGGCCACGACGCCGCGCTCTCGATCCACAAATTCGTCTCCGGCGAGGACATCCAGGAGCGCCCGCTGCCCGAGGTGCACGTCACCTCGCAGAAGATGGGCATCCACGAGTGGAGCTACGACAACGACATCTCGATCGACAAGCGCTTCAAGGTGCCGCATCGCGACAAGGTCATCGCGCTGAAGGACATCCGCGCCGAAGTCGAGCTCGGCTATGACGTCAAGCTCGCGCTCGGCGAGACCCAGCGCTGCCTGAACTGCGACGTGCAGACGGTGTTCACCACCTCGCTCTGCATCGAATGCGACGCTTGCGTCGACATTTGCCCGATGGACTGCATCACCTTCACGGAGAACGGCGAGGAAGCCGATCTGCGCCAGCGCCTGAAGGCGCCGTCCGTGCATCCCGACCAGGACCTTTACGTCTCGAGCGACCTCAAGACCGGCCGGGTGATGGTGAAGGACGAAGACGTCTGCCTGCATTGCGGCCTGTGCGCCGAGCGCTGCCCGACCGGCGCCTGGGACATGCAGAAATACCTTATCGATATGACTTACGCAGGTTCATCATGCCCGAGCAAAAAGCGATCAGCAGCGTAAACGATTTCGTCGTCCGCTTCGCCAATGTCAACGGCTCCGGCTCGGCCTCCGCCAACGAGCTGTTCGCGCGTGCGATCCTTCGCCACGGCGTGCCGGTCTCCCCGCGCAACATCTTCCCCTCCAACATCCAGGGCCTGCCGACCTGGTATGAGGTGCGGGTGACGGAAGCCGGCCATCTCGGCGCGCGCGGCGGCGTCGACATGATGGTGGCGATGAACCCGCAGACCTGGGACAAGGACGTCGCCGGAATCGAGCCCGGCGGCTACCTGTTCTACGATTCGACCAAGCCGATGCCGTCGTCGAAATTCCGCACCGACATCAACATCATCGGTGTGCCGCTGACCGCGATCACCAACTCGACCTACACCGATCCGCGCCAGCGCCAGCTGTTCAAGAACATCATCTATCTCGGCGCGCTCTCGGCGCTGCTCGACATGGACCCGAAGGTGATCGAGCAGCTCATCGGCGAGCAGTACAAGGGCAAGGAGAAGCTTCTCTCCTCCAACGTCCACGCGCTGCATCTCGGCCGCGACTGGGCGCTGCAGAACCTGAAATGCCCGATTGGGCTTCGCGTGAAGAAGGCCGACAAAGTCGGCGACCGCATCTTCATCGAGGGCAACAGCGCAGCCGCGCTCGGCGCCGTCTATGGCGGCGCCACCGTCTGCGCCTGGTATCCGATCACGCCGTCGTCCTCGCTCGCGGACGCCTTTGCCGGCCATTGCAAGCGGCTGCGCCATGATCCCAAGACCGGCAAGGCGAAATACGCCATCGTGCAGGGCGAGGATGAGCTCGCCTCGATCGGCATCGTCATCGG
>Ga0070730_10000303_pt1 | contig 61990 bp, 90 predicted proteins | sample Coa_R1_3_FD_66447 | JGI IMG/M metagenome (GOLD analysis project Ga0070730, IMG submission 66447) | Surface soil microbial communities from Centralia Pennsylvania, which are recovering from an underground coalmine fire - Coalmine... | ecosystem: Environmental > Terrestrial > Soil > Unclassified ... | reverse complement strand
TGCTCGTCAGTGATGACGATCAGGCGGTCCCACTGAGCCACCTTACCCAGCTCACGGAGGGCTTGGCCCAGGAGAGTGCCTTGGTGGGGCTGGGAACGAGCCACTGCCTCCACTCCCGGCATTCCCCTCCATGCGGGGACTTCCACCAGGGCGTTGCTGAAGGTGAAGACCTGGAGACTCTGGGAGTTGATGAGTGCGGCCAGGGCGGCACCGGCGTCCAGCCGGGTCAGGTCGGAACGGGCGCTGAGCTTGCCGTCCATCGAGCCGCTCACATCCACGAGCACGACGGTACGGCCTTCGAGGACCGGGAGGTCTGCGATCGCGGAAAGAAGGGCTGTGTTGAGGGCCAAGGCAAACTTGGGGGCAGCCCGTACCGCCGCGATGAAGCGGAAGGGGAGGACATGCTTGCGGCCGTTGGTGTTCTGGAGGATGCTGTGGCAAACAAGGGTGTGGTCCACCCCGGCCTCGTCCATGTTGCGGAGGTTGCGAAGCAGAGCCAGATACCCGAGCTTCCCCTCGCGAAGCAGGCGGGTGAAGGTCTCGCACTTGTCCGCCCCGGCGCTCAGCGCTACCTCCCAGGTGTCAGGGGAGGCCAGGGTCTTGTTGGCCAGATCCGAGTAGAGTTCCTGCCGGTCGGCCGAGGGCTTGGCATGGGTCAGGAAGAGCACATCGCGGAGCCTGACCGGGGTCTGGCGGTTGTACTTGGCCAACTGATGGGCGTCGAACTTCGCCAGGGCTCGGGCGAGACCCTTCTTGAGCTGCGCGGAAAGGGGGCACTTGCCCTTCCGCCAGTAAAGCGCCAGCAACTCCGTGATCTCGTCCGCGCGGGTGACTACCACCTCGATCGTGTCGCTGACGAGGGACTTGCCTCGGGCCTGCTTGCAGAGGCAGCACAGCAGCAACAGGGGGACGTGGCGGAGGTGCATCTCATGCCGGGCCTCATAGGCCAGCTCCGCAATCGCGACGTTGCTGCACTGGGCGGCGAGGGTCTCGATCCGCTCGGCCACTTCCTGGCCAGACTCGTAGAACCCACGCTCCCACAGCATGCACGAAAGCACCGTACGGCGCAGAGCCGCGTAGGGCGAGATCTCCACCGCTTGCGCGCCTTCGTGGGTGGTGGGAAGCTCACGGTTGATGGTTGCCATTTGGGAAACTCCAAAAGTAAGGGAACGGGCGAACCGGAAGAACTGAGCTACGCCTTCGCGATGGGACTTGAACCCATGACCTCCCCTCTCGGGGTGCTCTATCCGAAGTATCCGGCTCTATCACCACTTACGCCACAATGGGCAAATCCCGGAGGGAACAGGCGAAACGGGCACAACGCGCTCTAACCGCTAAGCTACCTCCGGGGCATGGTCCCGGAGGGGTGGACTCGAACCACCGACCTCGTCTCCCCAAGAGAAGTAACCGTTTCTATCACCACTCCGATGATCTCAGATCTTGAGGACCCTGGCAGCAATCCACACCTCAGGATTAAAGAACGCTGTCCAGAGCCAGGGGCTGATTAGCTCAGACCCAAAGGCAAACAGTGGCACCAGGATGCACAGGGCCAGGATGCCTGGGATGATGCAAAGCTCTTCGTCAGGGCCACGGAACAGGTGGGTGCCCCACCGCCAGCACCCGTAGAGACCTACGAGGCAAAAGAGCACGCCGAGTCCATTCTCCAGGAGGGAGTTCCACGCCTCGACTCGGACCGCAGCCATCATCGCCTCAGCGACTTTGGGACCGAACTTGTCTGCGAGTTCTGCTACGCGTTTGGCGAGTTCGTCCATGATGGCACCTAATGAGGTAGAGGAACAATCGTGAGCGGGCTTTTGGTCAGGTGCTCTACCAACTGAGCTACGAGACCGGGGGATCTCGGGTGGACTCGAACCACCGACCGCTTGAGAAGTAACCGCTAACTACGCCATCCACTTGAAAGGGTGCGAGGGAACAAGGCGTCGACGGTACGCTCTCACAAAGAAGTAACCGTCAACTACACCACTCGCTTAAAGGGTGGGCCGCAGAGACGCTTGAGTATCCCTGCCTTCTCCCAAGCCAGCGCCATCGCCACAACACCGGCTCAGCTATGCGCGCAGCGCTTGCGCGCCGAGGCCCGCGCTGGGGTGGGGAGCTTCCCAACCACCCACCCCAACCTCGTTACTCCGCTGCGGCCTGGGTCTCGGCGGCGCCGGCAGTGGCCTTGGCGATCAGGTCGTCGAGGACCAGTGCGCCGGCTTCCTTGGTCGCATTGATGCGACGGGCAGCCTCGTGCTTGATGTCCGGGCGCTTGCCCAGGAGTTCCGCGACCAGGGAGTCCATGCGGCCCTCGGGGAGCTGCTTGGCCGTGATCTTGTGCGCGGCGAGGTGCTCGACGATGATCGACCGAGCGATGCGGACGGCCTCGCGCTCGACCGGGTCGGCAACGACCTTGGCCTGACGCTTGCCGCTGAAGGTATAGTTCGCGGCGTACTCGGCGAAAGCGGTCGCGAGCTTGGCCAGGGTCTCGCCGTCGGTCAGTTCCGCCTTGTCCTCGAGCCCCAGGGCCTTGCGGGCCTCCTTCACCTGACTGGCGAAGTTGTTGCGGAGGTTCTCGCCGTAGGTCTGGTTGAGCACGTTCGCCTCGGCGGCGCTCATCACATGGCCTTCATGGAACGGCGCGGGAGCCGTGAAAGCAACGCCCTGAACGACGATGGTCTGAGTGTCGACGTGAGCGCTGGCGTCGCCGTTGGTCGACTTGGTTTCGGACTTGGACATGAAAACTCCATGGGTGGCTGGGGTGGGATGACCGTGGCTGACCCACGGGTTGTTAACAATTGGATTGTATGACGGTAGGCACATAAACGCAACAGAAAACTTTTGCTTATAGGCCCCGTCACACCTATCACGAATAGAAGCACACAAACGTTGTTACCCCCAGTAGGGGTGACGAGGCTGGTCAGGCAGTCTCCTTCTTGCTGGGGATGGGGGAAACGAGCTTGCGGAACTCCTCCGTCCGAACATGGGAGACAGGGCGGAAGCGCTGAGAGTCGAAGAAGTTGCCGGGGGACTCTTCCACGCTGATGAACAGCCTGGTTTCCCCGGTCAGGCAGCTGGTGCCGGGCTTGACCCCAGACACCCGGTAGATCTCCTTCTCGCGGAGGTACTTCTTGGCGCCGACACCGCCGTAGTGGAAATTACCGAGGTACACACAAACGCACAACTCTCCAACCTTGGGCTCCCACATTTTCTCCTCCTAGCGCTTGAAAAGGTCTAAGGCGGCAGCGTCCAGCGCAGCCATGGCGTCCTCTCGGCCGCGGAGCTGGGCTTGGCAATAGCTCACCGCTTCGCCAAAGCTGCAGCGCTTGGTCCGCATCCGATACCAGACCGCGGAGGGCGAGACCTCGTGCAGCCGACAGGCCTGGGCCAAATTCATGCTCACGCCGTTCTCCACGAGCATGAGCGTGGGGCCGAGGTCCCCCTGGGACCAGATGCAATTGGTGGGGACAAAGCCCTTGTCGGACTCGACCATCACCACTCGATGGCCTTCCGGCGCGTCTCCCATATCCGCGTGGAAGTTAGCGAAGATTTCCCACCGAGGATACACGGGGACGTCCTCGGCTTTCATATCCAGCCACGCCTGATAGGTGCGCTTGACGGTGGGGGCGCTCATAGCCCGATATCCGAGAGCTTGAACTCTTTCTTCGGTCCCGGCTCGTGAGCCACCATCGGGGGCTTGGCCTGAAGTCCCTGATAGGCGAACTCCTTCCGCAAGGTCTCCTCCGGGTCCTCGGCGAACGCGACCATGAGCGCGGCCAACGCCTTCGCATCCTCGCACCAGTGGAAGTACTCGCGGCACTGGTAGTCGTGGGTCATGATGAGCCACGCGGACACCATGAAATGACCGTCCTCAAGCGGGCGGACACACGGCTGCGGGAGGGGCGCGATGGCCTTGCCATCCGGGCCGACGTATGCGGCGCGGTAGGCGACTTGCGGTCGACTGGGGTCAGTGTAGTGCATCGGTGTAGCTCCCTTGTACTAGCAGTTTTACACGTTCAACATAGGTGAGGCGTAAACGGGCTTTGTGGTTGCACTTGGGACAGACACCCACTGCAAGCCGCCCGTAGTACTGCACAAGACGGTGCACATGGAACTTGCCCGTGAGTTTGCACCTAGCACACTTACGGGTGATGTAAATTCCACCTCCCACAGGAGGACGGAGCGTTGGACTGGGGGAGGTGGTCATGGTTACTGTGGGCTGAGGATAAGAGCAAGTGCTCGGTCGTAGTTCTCACAGGCTGTGCGGTACTCGATCACAGCGTCCGCAAGGAACGAACCGTTTTCGATCTGGTAACTGAGCGCGGATGCTTCAGGCATTGCGCTAAGGCGCTTGAGGTTGAATATTGCCCTGGCCTTTGCGATAGCAAAGGGTCTGATTTGCTCTTGCTGCTCCTCAGTCACTTCTCCTTCCTTGTGTCTAGGGTTTCGCAGATCTGGAAGAGAGCACGGATGCTGATGTGGGGGCTGTAAATGGCTCGGCCCTTCCACTGGAACTGCTCCCGCGCCTCGTGTTCCACGCAGGTAAGGACGGCTTTGAGAGCGGTCTGGACGATCTCGCTCTCAGTCATGTGCGGAGAGAGCAACCACTTACGGCCTTTCCAGCGGTAGAAAGTGCCGGGATTGCGGCTGTCCTCGCCTTGAGCCACGACCTGGAGGTAGAGCTTGTCGAGACTACTGACGAGTTCAAACCTCCAATCCTGGAAGGTGATCTCGGAGAGGAGTTTCTCAATTTGCGACTGGCGCATGGACTAGGTTTCCTCGGCCAAATGCACGGCTTCGCTGGCGTGTTCCGCCAACCAGTGAATGGCCCACTTCTCGATTTCGACTCTGGTGCCCGCGCTAACAGGAGTGTGGGACTGGGGGTGAGCCCAGATAAAGCGGACCGAGTTCGAGACCGGGTAGTACTGGAATGTGATCTCGACCGGGAGTTCGGTCTCGTCAGCGCAGACGTAACGGGCGGTGATAGTGTGTCGCACAGCAGGCCTCCGTCAGAACTGCATCTCGTCGGGCGCCTCGGGCACGACCTCACACTCGGCTTCAACCACAGCGGGGCCGGATAGGAGGGCGTGCTTCTGGCGCTGGTCGAAGCCCTTGCGGCGGCGGTACTCGGAGAGCATCTCCTCGAAGTCCACCCCCTTGACATCGGTCTCCTCGCCGTAGTTGCCTCCGACGATCGTGATCTTGAACTCCGCGGGAGCACTGTTGTACTTGCGGCCGAGGTAAATCACCACCCCAACCGACTCGTCCTCGGTGGCGGATCTGGTCTCGGTGATGAGCTGCCGCAGGAACTGCGCGACGGCGTTGGAACTCAGACGGCTCATGGCTTTGGCTCCTCCTTCTCGATGTCTTTGGCGAGGTTGGCGCGAGCCCGAAGAATGGTCCCTACCACCTGCCCGAGATCATAAACAGTATCCCTGGAAAGTCCGGTGAAGCCGTTGCCCATCACGCGCTCGGTGGTGTCTTCGGCAGCGGCTCCCAATCGCGAGTACAACTCGCGCATTTCCTCCTTCGTCATGCTCGACCTGCCATGCCTTCGGGCTCAAAGAGTTCGAAAAACCTGCCGGAGAAGATTTTGATCCCCTCGTCCTTGAGTTCCTTCACCGCTCCCATCTCGTCCCGGAAGATACGGAAGACCATGCAACGCTTGCCGCCCTTCCGCTCCACCCCGTTGATGATGAGCATCTCCCGCCGCAAGGGGTTTTCGCTCGGCGGGTCTTCGGAGGGCGGAGCACCCCAGGCCTCGGACATGATGATGTAGTACTCGGCCGAAGTCGTGACGAGCAACTCCCGGATGATGCGGAGCGAGAGTTCTTTCTGGTCCGCGTCCTCCACGTCGATGGTGACATGAACGACCTTGTCCTCGGTTTCGAACAAGCAAATCGGCATGAGGTACTCGTTGGTCTCGTAGTACTCCCGAGCAACCGACAATGCTGCCTGCATTGCCTTGTCCAAGTCAGTCATCTTGTGGGTCCTTCCCCGTGAGACCGCCCACGGCTGTCCAGGCGGAAAAGCTTTCGCGACTCCCCCAACAGCCTTGGGGGGCGTTATTCCAGAACCAGTGACACCATTCCCAAATCAGCCGCTGGTTGATGTGGTCGGCCTCGGCACAGGCCCATCTCAAGTCGTTGCAGAGAAAGGCGGTTAGGAAGCTTCCCGGAGGGGCACCCCGGAAGATGTAGTCCTCCACCGCTCGGCGCATGTGCGGGGCTGGGAGGGTGTCGAAGTTCATGTCTGCCATCACTCGGACTCCTTCCTGACGATTTGGCGTTCATACCCCATGGCTCGCAGCAGGGCATCCACCGTCATGTTCTGGGGACGCTTGGTGTCCCCGTAGAAGAGCTTGGTGATTGTCGATGGAGATAGTCTGGCCTCGGCCGCAAGACGCTCGATCGTGCCTCTGGGCTGTTTGCCTCCGATCATGGTGCGGAGGATGTCGACGATCGGGTCCTTGTCGATAAACCGATAGTCGGACTTGGGCTTGGTGGACCGGCCTGAACCGATTGTGGGGGACTTGCGAGCCATGGTAGAGTACTCCGAGTTAATTTACTGCATCCCAATACGCATCGCCGTACTGGATGAAATTGTCGATCGCTTGGACTGCCTGGGCCACTGTGGCCACTTTTGTTCCGTAGAACAGGGAACTGATCCGATCCTCCTTCTTGTAGAGTTGCGCGGCGTAGGTGCAGACGCCGATGCGATCACGAGCGTAGTGGGACATCCACCCAGCGATGCAACGGGCTTTGACTGGGAAAAGGCCCCACTTCCACACGGTACGCTCGTAGACAGCCATATCAAACCGATAGGCTGGGATCTTGCCAGAGGCAAGATCGTCCCGAACGCGGAGAAGAACCTCCAGGTACTCTGAGGCGAGGTGCTCCTGCGCCCAGGTACGCGGGATGGCATTGTGTTGCATTGCTGCTCCTTGCTAAAAGGGAGGGTGGCTTATGCCAAGTCTTCCACGAGAAACTCATAGTAGCGCCAGTAGATGCGACAGCGGTTATACATCCCCCCTATCGCCTTCACACGCTCGATCTCATCCCCATCGAGCTTGTCGACGAGCGCCTTGACCTGAGCCTCGGTGCCCCGCACAATCTTGCTCGGGAAATCATTGCCTTGGATGACGAAGTACTTGATCTCCTCGCTCATGTGAAGTCCTCCAGGTTGGCCAGGATAAGGGTGTGCTTGGTTCGGGTTTCGCACACGTAGCGCAGGTTCAACTCCTGCTGGAGGGGGCGCTGGTCGCCGAGCTGGGCGGCTTTGCGAGCCTGCTTGGAGGGGATACGCCACGGGTCCAGGTGAACCACGATGTCCCATTCCAAGCCCTTGGCTCGGTGGATGCTGGAAAGGGTGACTCGGCCGGCCTCACGGGAGAACAAGTCCGTGAGAATGTTGCGGAGAGTCCCCGCGTCGGCCACTCCAGTTTCCAGCACAACCAGAAGGCAATCTCGGCGGTCCTCGATCCCGGCGACCTTTTCGAGTTTGTCGTTGGCCTTGGCCAGGATGATCTCATCATCCGCCCATTGGTTGATGAGGGCTTTGCACTCCTCGGCGGGGATGGAGTCCACAGGAACGATTTTACGGGCAAGAGCCACAAGGCCCTTGCCGATGTCCCGCCCTGCCATAACGCACCCTACCCCCTGGCGGATGAGCTTCATGGCCAGTCCGAGCAGTGGGGCGTTGTTGCGGCAAAGCACGCCGATGGTCTTCCGGGGCTGGTCCACCAAGGCCCAGGTCCAGGGGGTGTGTTGATGGTGCCACTCCAGCACAAGCCCGGCCGGGTTCTTTGGGGCAGCGGTGAAACCAGGGGCGTGAACCTGCTGCCGGGCCACCACCTCCGAGGGGCATCGGAAGGTCTGGGTGAGCGCTAGGTCAGTCCAGTCCTTGCGGAGCGTCCGCAGGGTGTCCATCGAGGTGTGGTCTGCCCCGCGCCAGCCATAAATGGCCTGCTTGGGGTCTCCCACTACGATGAGCCTGCCGAGCGCTGCGCGCTTGATCTGGACGTGGTTGAGAGGGGAGAGGTCTTGGGCTTCGTCGACCATGACGAGCGGGTAGCGGGGGAAGGCGCCGTTGAACAGCGCGCTCATGTAGATCTGGTCGGCGTAGGAGATGGTGCCCTGGAATGCCTCCTGGATGGCAGCGACCAGGGTGGCTCGGGCCAGCGGGAGTAGGGGCTCGGCGTCCGGTAGCATCAGCATATCGGCCATGTCCATCCAGATCTCTGGGCGGTCTGCCACGAGACCCTTGTGGGGGTAGGAGGAAGGGACAAGACCGTTGACCTGGGCGCTGTTGACCAGGGCACGGACTGCGGTCCATTGCTCAGAGGAGAGATCGAAGCTCTCCTCTCGGGCGACACGAGTGATAAGGCGCCCAACCTTACGGTCGTCCACGACAAGGGGCTTGTTGACGGCCTTAGCCCAGGCACGATGGCCGAGCCCATTGAGGGTCATGATCGTGATATGGGCAGGGAAGTGGCGCTCAAGTTCCTTCTTGGTAGGAACGCTGAAGGCCAAGGCCAGAGCCGGTCCCGGTGGAAGGGCGTTGGCCACGAGCTTAAGTGCTGTGGTCTTGGTGCACCCAGCGTAAGAGACAACCATCAACGAGTCAGTGGTGGTGAGCGCGGCCTGGACTATTGCGGCTTGCTCGTCGGTTGGGGTGAAATCCATTCTTAGCTCCGGTAGGGGTGACTCGGCGAAGATGGCGCTCTCGGCGAAGAAGGTTCGCTCAGGCGGAACGGTACGCTAGGACATAACGGCTCGCTCAGATGGAATGGTGCTCTCGGACATCATGGCTCGCTCAAATGGAACGGTACGCTCGGACGTTCTGGCTCGCTCCCGTGGAATGGTACACTCGAACAGCATGGCTCGCTCAGGTGAAGTGGTACAATCGGCCATAACGGCTTGCTCAAGCGTTTCGGTATGCTCAAAGCTGTCGGCTCACTCAGGCACAGCGGTACACGCAAAACTCTCGGTTCGATCCTTTGACACGGTACTCTCGACCAGTTTGTCTCGCTCCCGTGGTATGGTACACTCCAAGGACAGTGGCTCGCTCATGCGGGCTGGTACTCTCTCGGTGTTCGGCTCGCTCACAGGGTACGGCACACTCATTGCCGTTGGCTCACTCATAGGCTTCGGGACGCTCATATGTTATGGTTCGCTCCCGGACAACGGTACACTCGTGGCTGATAGGGCTCGCTTCGGGGTCACGGTACACTCAGCGCTGGTGGCTCACTCGTCAATGATGGTACTCTCGGCGCTTGTGGTTCGCTCGTCTACAGCTACGGCTCGATCACACTTTACGGTACGCTCTGCAATTAAGGCTCGCTCGCCAGTGATGGGACACTCTAGCAAGTTGGCTCGCTCTCAGGATACGGGACTCTCTAACAAGCTGGCTCGCTCATTCACAATGGTACTCTCAACGATCATGGCTCGATCCCTTTTTACGGTACTCTCGAGTTATTCGTCTCACTCAGCACGTTCGGGGCGCTCATGCTGCTTGGTTCGCTCGCAAATGACGGTGCGCTCTGGGCAAAAGGCTCGCTCTCATACCACGGTACACTACAGATCAATGGCTCGCTCAAGAGGAACGGAACACTCTGAGCATATGGCTCGCTCTCTAGATACGGTGCGCTCTGAGCATATGGCTCGTTCATAGGTTTTGGTACACTCATCACAAATGACTCGCTCTCATAACGCGGTACACTCGTAACCAGTGGCTCGCTCACGCGATACGGAACACTCCTTACGAGCGGCTCGCTCCCTGACAATGGAACGCTCAAGATTAATGGCTCGCTCATGTGGCGTGGTACACTACACCTACATGGCTCACTCTACAATATCGGTGCTCACATACGCTCGGTTCGCTCGCTACCAACGGAACTCTCACAACTTGCGGCTCACTCAGCTCTACGGCACACTCCGTCTCAAGGTTCACTCCGCAACGCGGGTACACTCAAATCACCCGGTTCGCTCCTTTGCAATGGTACACTCTTGCTCGACGGCTCGCTCCACTTGCACGGCGCTCTCAATGCCTAAGGCTCGCTCGGCAATTTCGATACACTCACGGGTTCGGGCTCGCTCACATACTTCGGAACACTCTTAAGTTCTGGCTCGCTCTTCGTACACGGTGCGCTCTAATACGGCGACTCGCTCCAATGTTTTGGTGCACTCAACTCCATTGGCTCGCTCTCAAGCTGTGGTACACTCAAGTTCAACGGCTCGCTCCCACTTCACGGTACAATCAACCCCTAGCTGGCTCACTTGCGAAGCTCGGAACACTCAGATATGCAGGCTCACTCGGCAGCTATGGTACACTCCAGAATCGCGGTTCGCTCAGCTTCGTAGGTACACTCCATCCTTCCGGCTGGGCGCCTGGGCTACTCCGCCGCTTGGGCGATCGGCCAGTTCGGGGGCGCGATATAGTGAACGTGCTGGCCGTGGGTGATCGCGGCCTCGGCGGTGAAAATATAGGGCATCGGCGGAGCCTTGCCGAAGTGGATCTCGTAGTACACATGGTGGAAGTGCGCGAGGAAGAGCTTCACCGCATACCGCTGCGCACGGAGATGAATACGTGCCGGCGGGAGACGGCCGGCCTCGTAGTGTTTCCGGGCCTGCGTGTCCGCTCCGAACTTCTTCGCGGCCAGGGCAGCCTTGGCTTGGTCCGCGTAATGCCCCGCCTCGTTACGCTGGGTTTCGAGTTCCTTCCGGGCCTTGTAGATCTTCCCGTAGGTGTCGTTCTCGTTCGAGGAGACCTTGGTGAAGCTCTCCCCGATGAGCCAGCAGAGACGCTTGAGCGCACCGTTCCAGGGCCGCTTCTGACCCTTCTCCCACTTGACCGTGGGATCGAGGCCGGCGAAACGCCAAATGTGCCCGACGCTGGGGGCTTTGGTGATGTCGATATGGGCCAGCAGCCCGGCCGCGATGATCGGGCCGATGCCGCAGATAGACCGCGCCCATTCCCCAGCGGGATGCGCGTTGCTGTAGACGTCGAGCGCGCGAGCGACCTGCTTTTCCAGGGTCTCGCGTTGCACCAACAACCACTGCATGGTGTCGTGCGGTTCGGAGCCCTCGGCGAGGGTCCGTTCCTGGTGGGCGGCGCGAATGCGGTCTCGTTGCATCGCGTAGTATGCGTCGACCAGAAATCTGGCCTCGTCGCTCGAAAGGGTTCTGGCAGCGTTGCGCAAGTCGCGGGTGAGGCGTGCTACCGGATCAAGGTCCGGGCGGGTACTTTCAGCCATTTCGATGTGCTCCCTGGTTTGGCTACTCGTGAGCCATGATTGTGACGTAGACGATCGGGTCGCCGCTCAGGTCAAACCCGAGTTCGGCTTTGTAGTCATCCGCCTGGGCCAGGACGGGGGCGAGATCCGGCGCGTATGTGATCCCTGGCATGGGACCTTTCCTACCGGGCTTGGAACCAATATACCCCAGATGGAACGGGGGACCTTTGAGGAACTCGGCAGAGTCGTGGCCTTGTCCAGCCATGGCGTTGTCGAGTTCTTCGTATTGGGTAGAGGGGACCTCGCCAGGGTCCACCACCACCTTGACAGCGTGCTCGTCGTACATATTGTCGGGCTCAGGGACTAGGTCGAGCTGAGCACCGGCTGGCAAATTCGCCAGGATGGCTTTGGCCGGAGGCCGGAAGTGCATTCCAACGAGAGTACAAGTCAACCGTGCCATTTGTGGTCTGGGCTCCGCACCCGCAGGTGCATGGAAGTTAGTTGTGGTTAAGGTGCGTGGGAAGGTGCTGCTGGGGCTATTGCTGGGTCTGGGGCTGGGCGGGGTGGATCACCATCGGGTCCGGTGGCTCGTGGCCGAGCTTCTGGCGAAGCTGGGTGAGGAAGATCTGGACTGCGAGTTGCTGCTCGACCTTACCGCCGGAGACGCGCTGAGCAATGAACGTCGCCATCAGGTCCGAGAAAAGGTCAAAGACCTCGCCGCCGTCGTTGTTGCAGAGCTTTGCGATCTGCTCACACAGCGCCTGGGCGTCTTCATTGCTTACGGACATCTGCATCCTCCCTGGTGATGGAGGCGAGAAGGCTCGCGCCCAACCCCTCCGCGATCTCGCGCTTGGCCTCGGCCGGAGCGTCGACCATAAACACGTCGATGAAACTGGTGGTGAGATCCAGGCACACCGTGAGGATGGTGTTGGGATCATGATCGCACATCTCGGCGATCTGGCTCATGAGGGCGTTGCCCTGCTCCGGGGAGATCATTGGACAGACCCCTTGCTCTCGGCTTCGTCTTGGACGCCGAAGCACTGGAAGAGCTTAAGGCCGAACGTGATGGCGAGTTCGGTCTCCCTGCCCTCGACGGCGCAGCAGCGGATTGCTGCCACAGCCATGGCGGTGGTGAGCTTGAGCAGCTCGGTGGACTTGCCGTTAGTGGCGCCCTTGAGCAAGTCAAAGGCGTCGTTGACAGCGGTTATTTGCGCTGGAGTCATTTCGTTCCCTTTCCGAGTGAGAGTACCGCGGTGAGGCGGATGATGTTGGCGACCTCGGCGTGGTCCTCTTCAAGCACGTCGATGGTGAGGCACAGGAAGCGCAGCGCTCCGAGCAGAAACGCAGGGGCTCCGATCTGGGCTTCCTTGTTAAGCCTCATGCCGAGATCGATGATCTCCTCACAGGCTTTCTGCTGTTTCTCCTCGGCCGACGCCGTGGCAGCATCAAAATTCTGGGGCGATGTCATGGACTGGGACCTCCCTGGGACTCATCAGGCACCCCATGCAGGGTGCGACGGGGCATAGCCCCGTTTCGTCCTATAAGTTGGTGACAAAGGTGGTGGTGGCTTTGGCTCGCGGTAGCGGGGTGGCTGCGTCTACCAAGTCCCCGTGCTCGTCCGTTCCGACCACCACACCATTCCCCTCGTAGGGAGATCCTACATCCTGGAGAATGAAGTAGTGCTTGCCATGGTTCTTGTTCGCCTCTTCGCTAACAAACACCACATCTCCGTTGGCGAGTTTCCAAACCAGCTTTGGCTTACCGCCAACTGCATTGGCAATGGACTGACGATCGCCCAGGATGTTAACCTCGATTACGAGGCGAGTGGTGGAGTTAATCACGATGGCTCGCATGTTTGGTCTCCTCAGTGGCGCCAGCGGGAATTGGGCTGGCTAAGGTGCAGGTAGTGAGGAGTACTTGTGGGCTTTCAATTGTGGTGGGTGGGTCGAGCCCTACCCGTGCATCACCTCCTTCCATCTCGGGTCTCCGTGAGAGAGGTAATTGTCGATGGCCTGCGCAGCTTGGGCTGCAGTGGCATACATCACAGGGATGATGATGGAGCCGACACGAGGTTCGTAGTTGAACAGAACGCTGAACCTGGGGTCTTCCCAGACCTCCACGCGCTCCGGACCAAGGATGCCCATGAAGCTGGTCATCCAGCCCCCAATGCACTGTGCTGTGCCGCAGATAGTAGCTCTCTCGAACGCCCGCATGTCGAAGAGAGTCGCGATCGCGTCCTCAGTCCGGAGGGCATCGCGGGTCTTGACCAGGGCCTGGAACTCCCTCTCAGTCAACCACGCAGGGCAGACCAGCGGAGCGGCTGGGGTTGAGTCAAAAGGCATGGGGGAACTCCAGTTCTTCCACGGGGTAATCCGCCCTGGCGGCTTCGCGGAGGGTCTCGATCACCTCCTCCTGGGTCCGCTCGGAGGCGTTGTTCCAGTAGGCCATGCCGGGGTAGGCCTCGACGTGGCCACAGCCGATCGTGTTCTTGTCCACGCCCTTCGCCACCAGTGTCTTGGCCACCGCGTAGCAGGCCTTGCCGTAGGTGGGAGAGGCGGTGTAGGGCTGGCCGCTGTCGGCGATCGAGAGCGCGCCGTGGAGGCACACCCGACCTTCGTCATCCTGCTGGGTGCACTTGGCCAACCCCTTGAGGGCGATCAGGTCCGCCGCCTGGAGGAGCAGCTCCTGGTAGGGCAGCAGGGGCTTCGGCACGAGCGGGGTGATGTTGTCAGCAATCATCAAACTAACCTCCTGTTGACGCCGAGTCCGGGTGGCTCGGTAGAGTTGGATTTGGTATAGGCGGGCGATGGCCGCTTTAACTGCAAAGTTCATGGTAAGGTCCACGAGATCCCCCAAGGTACGGCTGCAAGTGTGACTAAAACTGACAGGCCCCCACGACCAGGAGCACCAGCAGCTCCCAAGCGATGATCGCGCTTGCAAAGTTCGTGAGGTTGAGCATGGTGAACCCCCGCTGGTTAGTAGCCCGCCTCGGCGAGCATCTGGGCCATATCCCGCATATCGGCTTTGAACGTCGCAGGTTCGATGGCGTAGGGGCAGATCTCCAGACAGGTGGGGAGGTCGTTGGGCATCCCCTTGTCCTCCGTGACGATCCCGAGTTCGATGAACCCGTTCTCCAGGTCCCCACAACGGAAGGAGTCCAGAGCTTCGAGCTTATCGGAGTTATCACCAAAGTCCACCGGCCAGAGCTTTTGGTCGGAAGGAGCGTCGAGGGTCATGGCCATGACGCTGCCGGCGAAGCACACGAGACAGCGTTCATCGTTGATATCTTCGGCCGAGATACGCAGAGACCTGCCCTCATACCTCTGGGCAGGTTCGTGATAAACACCCATGTCCACCCTATAGCAGGCGCTGGCCTCGACCTTTTCCAAGTCCGCCAGGGCCACCAGAATGAGTTCCGAGGGCTTGTCGGGGAGTTGACCCGGCGCCAGTGCCGCCTTGGCCTGGGGGAGCGAGATACCATCTGCGATGAATGTCACCTTAGCCTCCTACGTTTAGGGTCGGACGTGGGCGTGGGCTCGTCCGTTGAGCACCCCAAGAAGGGGTGCTCTGCGCGCGAGCGCACAAGTGCGGTGTTAGTTGCCGACGACTGCTTCGACAACCGTGTCGAGTTTCTTGTTGATCTGCTTGTGGCCCTCGGCGAGGACAGCGGTGGACGTCCGTGCCACATGGTCGGACTGGGCGCCGGTCTGAACCACGTTCTTGCGGAGTTCGTAGACCTGGAGCTTGAGGGCCTGGGCCTCCTGCCGGAGCAGATCGGCGGCAAGGGCGTCGGGCGAGCCGAGCGCGTTGATAAGCACCGAGCCCAGGCGTTCGGCCGGCGACTGCACCTTGGGGCCTTCGGCCAGCAGGGTGAGGTGGTCTTTCATCCCCTTCGCGCTGATCATGAGGTCGTTGGCAGTGATCTGGGTCCTGCCACCGGCGATCATGGCCAGTTTGCTACGTTCGACCACCTCGCGGATGGTAGCGGGGATGTTGCCCGCCAGTACCGTGCCGACGTCCGCGAGATCCTCGCCTTCGGCCATCAGGCCCCGAGCGTAGAGGTGGATCAGCCGTGCGACGCTGTGGGCGTCGGGGGTGCGGATGGAGATCACCGCGTCCAGGCGACCCGGCCGCAGCATCGCCTTGTCGATCTTCTCGACAAAGTTCGTGGTGAGCACGGTGATGACCTGGGAGTTCTTGGTCAGCACGCCGTCGATGGTGTTGAGGAGGTCGTTGGCCTCCTGGTCCCGGTCTTCCAGCAGCCGGTCGATGTCTTCGGCGAAGACGACTGCGGGGGAGTAGCGCTTGGCGAAGAGCAGGGCATCTTCGAGTGCCCGGACATCGTCGAGGAGAATGAATGTCCACCCGTGCTGGACGCAGACCTTGGAGGTAACGTTGGCGGTCATGGTCTTACCCGTGCCGTAGGTGCCTTCCAGCAGGACCCCGCGCTTGAGCGGGATGCCGTGCTTGACGCACTCGGCGGTGTGTCGGATGGGGGTCCAGAGCGCGGTGTCGACTTGGTCGAGTTCATCCGCGTTGAGGATCAGCTCCGACGGCCGGATGTAGGAGGTGGGGAGGAACTCCGGCGGCTTGTTGTGGTCGATGTCCCCGTCCGAGTCCGTGCGCAGGCGAATGGCCTGGCCCTTGTAGATGCTCTCGCGGGCGAGGATCTCGCGGGTGCGCTGGGCGAGTTCCAGCAACACGAACTGCTCGCGCTTCTTGACCCTGCCGTAGATGACGAAGTGAGGGCCGGTGTCGGTATGCTGGGTGGAGACCCCGATGGTGTTCTCGATGCCGGGGACAGTGAACTCGCCCCAGGGGACCTGGACCTTGGTATCCGGGCCGGTCTGGACCGTCAGGAGTTCCGGAGGCTGCGGACCGAACCAGCTCATGATCGGCGTCGGGCTGGCCCAGCCGTAGATCTCGCGAAGCGCCTTGACGAACGCCACTGCACCGTCCATCGGGTAAGTGTCGATGACTTCGTGCACGGCCATCTCGGTTTCTTCGTCCTTCTGCTTGCGCTGAAGGGCTGCGATCGCCGCCGGGATGGGCATCGGACCGGGAGTGGAGGGGAGAACGATCTTGGTCCCCTCGCGAAGGATCTCGGTGTCTTGGTGCGCCCAGTCCGTCCCCTTGCCCTGGAGGGCGGAGGTGATGAGCGACATCAGGGCGTCTTGGGCCGAAAGCGCCTGGGTGGTGGCCTGAGGGGAAGCTTTGCCGTTAGTTGCCATTTGGAGTTTCCTTGTTGTGGTGGGGGAAGTTCCACCCACGGACCACCAGCGAATGGGGGCTGGTGGCCCTAGGCTAGAACCTCGGCCTCTGGGGGCTCAGGCCCGACCGACCACCCCGCCTCGGCTTTCCGCGATGGCCAGGGCAAGCACGGGATGGTCGAGCGGGAGGTGGAGGGCAGTGAGAAGGGAAAGCATCTCGTCGTCAAAGACATGGATCTCGATAGCAACGGCGTTGCCGGTTTCCGGGTTGCTGAACGTGCAGCGAACAGGGTCGGTCAGGGCCTGGGCCATGATGTGCTCCACTAAGAAGGTTGGCTGGGATCGATCCAATTGGAGGTGGTGAGTTCGTGAAGGAGGCCGAGGAGGGAGTTGCGAAACTCAATGTCCTCGGGGGAAGTGGGCTCCTCGGAGTAGATGAAGAACTGGAGGGCGGTAGCGTTGCCCGCACGGACAGCCGCTGCGCACTCGGACCAAGTGGGGAGGAGAAGAGTGGCCACGGGGGAGGGCTCCTTGATGAAGATGGGCATGGGTTGGAGCCGAGCCGCAGCTTCGGATAGGCATTCGGAGCAGCCCGAGCCATAGGGCCACCCGTGCCTGCATATACCAGTGTTGGTGGCCATGGCGCTATGCCAGCATCAGCAGCAGTTGCTCGGCGCCGTAAACTGCCTTGGCCCCGCAGACCTCGCACTCATAGCGCTCGGCGTCGGGTTCAACGCCCTCGGCGTCTTCGCCACAGGCTACACAAAACCCCGGGTTGTCGAGGGAGGTCATGCTGCTCTCGCAGGCCTCGGTGATGCGGTCGAGGTTGATGGAGGGGTGGATTTTCAGTCTGGGCATAATGGGGGGAAGCTCCACTTGAGGGTGAGGTGTCACCGCGATAGTGACACCTCGATCGACCTGGGCGCCTGGGCTAGAACTCCAGGTGCGGATTGGGGGCGAGGGTCTCCCTGAGGAGACCGACGATGGATCGAGCGCGCTCCTTGGCCTTTTCGGGGGTGTCGGCGAGCACCGCGAGCACTTTCTTGCCCTTGGTGTCGTGGACCCAGACGCCGTACTGGCCGTCGTGGGGGAGGGCAGTTTCATCGATGCGAAACATGGTGGAATGCTCCTTGTGGGATGGCCTGGGCGCTAGGCACAGGTTGGGGAAGGTTCTTACGGGCAGGGGTGCCCCTCCGGGTTGAAACACTGATCGCACACCCGGAAGTGAGGGTCGCCGTGCCCGAGTCCAAATGCAATCCATCCGCCACCCTCGCACACAGAACAGGTGTCCTGGGTATCGGGTTCTGGCTTGGCTGATGGGATGGTGATCTCGTCTGCGATAAAGCCCATGGTACTAAAGTCCGATATCGCTTAGCTTGAACTCCCGTTGGGTCTTGGCGAGCTTACGCTTGCCGGCCGGCACGGGGGTGGGTTTGGCTTCGACCGCAGGTTTGGCCCCGGTGCCAAGGCACGTCGGGCACGAGTGGCCGTGCTCCAGTCGGTAGGCTTTGGCCCAGCCTTTGCACGTCGGGCATCGGTTGGCGGCGCTTGGACGCCTGGGTGCGATGAGGTGCACGGGCCGGTCGTTCGCGTTGGCGAGAAGGGCCTGCGAGTGGTCCCGGTTGGTTATCACAACCACCGCCTGCTTGATGAGGTGCTCCATCTCATACGCGGGCCACGCGCGGGGGAACCCCATTTGGAACGTGGAGAGGTTCCGGGCCGTGGTCTCCTGGATGGTCAACTGGTGGGGCTGGAGCGGATCGGACCAGACGCGGAAATGGCGCGGTCCGAGGTTGAACTCCAGCGTTAGCGAAAGGGAAGTTGGGGTGGGCATTTCAAGCTCCCGACGTTAGCACCAGCACGACAACCGTGCCCAGATACGCGAGTATGCGGGGTCCCCATTCCTGCCAAAATCTCATCATCTCGTTGCCTCTTTCGGTACTGGGCCACCGGGCGAGCCTGGGGCCGATGCTGGGCGAGGTTGTATGGGCTTATTGTCCCACCTTTGGCGTGTGAAAACAAGGGTTGACTTTCAAGAAAATTTGTGCCACGCGGGCGCGTTCCTTTTGATGCCGACGCGCGGATAGGGTGTGGCCACGGTGGGCGGGTCGGCAAGGGGTATCCGGGTGGTGGATTGCCCGGAATTGGCGGATTGCCGCGCGCCCATGTGCCATCCCCCTTTCCCGCGTGGGTGACACCCTAAAATCCACCCGGGGCCGTGGCGGTCCGCAATCCGGCCCTACGCGCCATCCCCTCCAGCCTCGCCCTCCCGAGCCTGCGCCGCCTTCGCCCTCGCCGCCCGCTTTCGCTCTGCATCCCGTTCCCGATCCGCTGCGATTTGTTCCGGTGAGCGGGCCGCACGAAGCGCAGCGGTGTAGGCGGCACGAGAGGGTTGCGGACCGACTCGCGAGGGTGCTGGGGGAGGAGCTTTGGCGGGCTCGGGTGCAGCTGGTAGTTGGAGCAATGCCGGGCCGGGGGTGGGCTCGACTTGGACTGTGATTTGGACCTGGAGTTGGAGTTGGGCCGCTCTGGCCTTGCCTCGCCGAAATGCGTTGAGCGATCGTTTGATCAGCGCACGGGCCTCAGTACGCTCGGTGATAGTGGCGTTGATGGTGAAATCGAAGCTTGCGTCCACGAGTACCATTGTCCCTTCCAGTAGCCCCTCCTTCTCCTCGCGGAGCAAGAACCCCCGCTTGGCGATGATGGAGGAGTAGATGACAGTGCGGCCGTTGAGAGGTTCACCCCGTGCGAGCGGAGGCATGTGGTCTGGGTCGAAGAGCCCCACTTTGCGAGACTGGGGCTTGGACCCACCTGGGGCCTCGACTTGGCTCATCGCTCACCCGTGAGCTTGGGGGCGATGGTAGCCTCGGCCATCGCCTGGGCGAGGATCTCCTCTGCACTGGGCTGACGGCCGGCTTGTGCCATGGCCTGTCGAGCCTCTTCCTCCATCGCCAGTCTGGTGGCGCTTATGGAGCGAGATTTGTAGGGGAGGAGATCGTCGGGGAGGGGTTCGCCTTTGGCGATGGCTCGTTGCTGGGCCATCCACCTCCGCTTCATCTCGTTTGTGGAGGCGGTTCGGCGCTGCCATTGATCCTCGTTTGCGATTGTGGCAACTGCCTCTTCGCTAGGGGTGTTGACGTGGGCGGACTCGAGAAGCGCAGCCAGGGCGTCTTCCTGGGTCATGGCTCCGAGCCTCACTCGATTGACGATGAAAATCACCTCGCGACGAAGCGCGCGGGAACTCTCCACGTATTCCTGCGCAGCGGAGATAAGGGACTGCATCCGCTCTTTGCTGATTGGCATTTGGAACTCCGAGTTGGTGGTAAACGCTCCCCCGGACCGGGGGCTCAGCGGCTTTCGCTCAGCCTGGAAAAGATCGCTACGCCGGTGGAGAAACACTGGGAGCGGAGTCCCTGGCGCGTGACCCAATCCCCAGCCATCTCACAAGTCTCGCGAGTAGCGAATTGAACCGAGGCTGCAGGGTGTGGAAGATCTGGCCGCTCTGGCGCACCTGTGGCGGCGATGATGATGAGTACCCAGGCAAATGGCATGATGAAGCTCGCGGGGTGGAAGTGGGAGCGGGATACGCTCGGGATGGGTGGATTGTGGCATGTGGCGGACGGCAAAGCAAACGGTGGGTTGCGTTGGTGTGCTTATGGTTGTGATAGGTGTGACGAGCACGCTTCGCGTGTCCCTGCGCCCTTCGGGGTGAGTGTCCAAGGTAACTCCTGCCCCGGCACCCCAGAGCACAAAACCCCAGCACAATTGGGTGCTGGGGCTTCGCATCATTTCCAGGGTTTGTAAGGGTTGCGGCGCTGGCGACGAGCTTCTGCCAGTTGGTGGATCGTGTTAACTATCCGAATGGATAGCCTGACGACAAGGGCGAACATTACAAACATCGCCACACTGTAGACGATCATGGCGAACGCCGCGTCAGAGCGTCAGGTTGGAAAGAATGACCAGGGCATAGACCTTGGTCAGTGTGCCAAGCATCACCAGTCTGGTGCGGGTGACGCGGGCAATGCGCAGGGCATATGCGGCGAAAAACGCTGCAAGGCCGATTTTCGGCAGCCACCAATACTGGCCGAGCCATTGCATCAACTGACGTATCAGGGGGTTGGCTTCGCTCGTGCCAACGTGCATGAGCGCAGCTTTGGTGGATAGCACGTCCGCGAATTGGGCTGCGGCCAACACAAGCAGCAGCCCTTTGGCGATTTGAAGGCGAGTCATGGGAAGCTCCTTTCATGGGCGTGTGCCCATGGCTGGCGATGGCGCTGGAGTAGGAAAGGGGGTGACTTGCGCCACCCCCTCCGCTCGGCCGTTAGGCCGCGTCTTCTTCCTCCTCCAGGCCGATGTCCGCGAGGGAAAAGACCTTGCGGGACTCGACCTTTGCCGGCGTCAACGCCAACTCGGCCGCCGCGCGCAACTGCGCGTAGTGGCTTTCGAAGTAGACCTGGGCATAGCCCTCCAGATCCTCGGCCGGCAGGGTCATGCCCTTGGCCGTAATCGCCGCCGTGACCGTGGCCAGTGCCGACTCCATCATATGCTTGGTGATGGGATCGACTTTGGGAGCGGCCGCTGCCGCGCGGGTGTTGACCGTGCCCGCGAGGATGTCCGCGTGACGCGAGTCCAACATATCGTTGCACTCGGCCGTGATGCGAGCCTCGTCGAACCGGGTGGGCTTCGCCATGTTCGGCTTGCCCGTGCCCTTGTCGATCTCGTACTCCGTGGCGTATTCGAAGCCATAGAGCCCGGCGGCCTTGGCGCGGACCGCGTCGATTTGGGCCTTGGTCATGCCCTTCTGCATGTTATCCTTGATGTATTTGACCGCGCGCTCCGTGAGGGCCTTGTCCGAGTCGATGCTCTTCCGCAGCTTCACCTGACCGGCGATTTTGTCCTGCATGGACTTGGAGTAGCCATAGCCCAGCAGGTAGTCGATGGCGGCAACCGGCAGATCCTCCTTGTAAATGGTGGAGTGCCGGAAGCGCTCGGGCTCGAACCGGAACGGGGTTTTGGCCGTTGCGGCGGGAGCCTGCGAAGCAAGAGTATTGTTCGTGTCCATGGTGCTCTCCTGGGAAGTATCACCATGCCACAGAAGGAGCGCAGGTTGGCGGGTTAGTGGGGTTGATACCAAGCGTTGGTTGTGAAGTTGTCGCGAAGATAGTCTCGGATTTTCAACCTTTCCGGGTTGCCTTCGAGCCACTTGTCGAAGCGGGGATCATCCAGCTTCATACCAACGGCCACAGCCTCTCCGAAAAAGTCATACCAGCCATATAGAAACTTGGTCGGATGAACTGGCTGCCCCATAAGGGCGCAAAGCTCTTCGTCAATCTTGTCGAATGTGGTGGGCTTGGTTTCACCCTTCCGGGTGAAAGAGAAATAGTTCGGCATTGCGGTGCACTCCGAGCTTGCGCTCCTTGTGCGGCATGGTGACGGGGTTTGACGATGAGAAATAACGGACACTCGCAAAGCGAATGGCCTGGGCTGGCCGACGAGTCACATAAGGCGCGCGGGGTGAGGTGGGCTAGTGGCCTGCCCAATACGAGGCAAGCCATGCGTTAGCGGAAAGGGGCTTGGTGATGCGGAAACTGGGAACCATATGGCTCTGGTCGCAACGCATGGCCAGATCTGCCATGTTTGCGATGTCCTGGCATTCGCGCCAGGGCAACCCCCGGCTTTTGGCCATGAAATACGCTTGAAAGTACTGGTCGGGGTTGATGCCCTGCTCGATGCAATCCATGACATACCCCGCAACGGGGCCGATCATGACCGCACCTTTGGAGTGCGATTGCCGGCATAGAACAGGTTATCGGCACACCGCTCGGTGTCGCGGTGCTGGAACAACCGCCCGGCGGAAAGTGTGGTGCCGCATACGGGGCATTGGCATATCACCCTGTGGGTGAAACGGTTGCGCTTGGTAGTCACCGGCGCAACCCAAACCAACGTTCCGGCAATGAAGCGGGGTGGTAAGCCCGCATCCGGTAGGTGCCGCTTAGGGTCAAGCCCCAATTGGCGATAAAGCTCAGTCATGTCTCGGTTGAGACTCATGGCACGCTCCCTTCGGGAAGGCGCGCCTTGTGCGACTCGTCGGACCAACAATGTCAAAGAGCGTGTGCGGTGGGGGCACGGAACACACTGGGCGCGATACGCCCCGGACCCACCAATGTTCTACACAATACCATGTGGGGTGGGTTTCCATAGGTTCAAGGCCCACAATGCAAAAAAGTTGGGGCTCGGCGAAAATAGTTTGGTCCCAGTTGGCGTGCCTGTGGTCCCAGTTGGTCAGGCCCTTGTGGGCCGTTGTGGGCACCTTATGCCCCCGTTGTGACGGTCGGGCACCTAGCGTGTATGTGTGAACGGCTCGGACGTCACGGACATTTGCTGGTGCAAATGATAATGGGAGGTGGGTATCGATAGGTTTGAAATAGTAAAAAAAAAATATGATTTTGCAACTAAATATGGCCACGTCCGAGCCTACCGTCCGAGCCCCACATAACACGCTGGGGAGCCACTTGTCACAAACCGGGCATAAGGTGGGCACAAATGCTAAGTGGTTGGAGTCATTGGGTTTCCTGCTGCTAACCGCTATCCATGTGGCCTAGGGTGTGGTTTAGGTGGGGTTTACCGCTGGTGCCAACATGCCCGGAAAGGGCGTTTTCCGGCCCGTGGAGTGGCCTACCGGGTGGGGCTGGCACCATACTAAGGGCCGCAAGGGAGTTCGCAAACGTTCCCGCTTTGTGCACCAGTTGTTCATGGCAAGCGTCAACTCGAAGGGCTTACGCATAGCTGGTGTGTGCAGCTGGAGCCTACCGCTGGTGCCAAAGATGCAGGGTGCAAAGCTGGTGCCACCAGTTGTTAGCAACCGCTCCTGAGCCCCACTCACCTGGAGCTGGTGGTTGCAGCTGCAAGCAACCGCTGGGCGAGCGCTGGGCGCATCCCCCAGGACCCTGGCCCGAGCAGCCTGGGCTGGGATGGGAACTGACGGGGGGCCTGCCCGAAGGGACTTCGTGCCGAGATGCCTAGCCACATCGACCTTTGTGCCTGACCAGTTTTATACCGACCCACAAAGACCCATCTATAGGACCTCGACCCCCAGCCGGGGCGACTCGACCCACAAACCCACCAGTGCTCCCGCGCAGGTGCTTGAGCCTCTCCCCACGCGCGCCTAGGATGGGGGCAGGCCTCAGGTGCACTTGGGTGCTGGGGCGCAGCGGAGTAAAGGCGGTGGACGACCAGGAGAGCGGCGGAACGGTCCAGGTGCTGGACATCGGCGGAGCCAGAGGCGGGAAGCGTGGCACGCCGCTGAGCATGGTGGTGACTCGGGAACTGGGGGAGGGAGACCTCAAGGTGCTGGTGGAGCGCCCTCCGGTGGGGAGCACCACGCCCTCGATCACCACGCTGCGAAGCGCCCATCACCTCATCGCGAAGCTGCTGGCGGATGGCATCAAGCAGGTGGAGGTGAGCGCGCTCACGGGCTACTCGCAGAGCCGCATCAGCATCCTCAAGGGCGACCCCGCTTTCCAGGAACTCATCGAGTACTACAAGACCCAAAAGGAGGCGATCTACCACGACGTCCACCAGCGCCTCTCCACCCTGGGCCTGACCGCGGTGGAGGAACTCCAGCAGCGCCTGGAGGAGGCCCCGGAGAAACTCTCCAACCGAGAGGTGAAGGAGATCGCGGAACTGGCGCTGGATCGCACGGGCATGGGGCCGAAGGGCTCCGGTGGCCAGGGCCAGGGCGGTGGTCCGGCAGGGGGCGTGAGCGTGACGGTGCAGTTCGTGGATGCGCCCCAGCCGACGGGAGTTACGATCGAGCGTCAACCCCAGGGGCCACAAGTGATCGACCTGGAGGTGGAGGAGTGACTCTCCGCTACGTTCCGCTGGAAGAAGCTGATCGCCAAGCGATGCTGGGGCATCGGCAGCGCAACAGATTTATTGGTGAACTTGCTCGGGAGGCGAAGATGGCGAAACTCACGGCCAAAGGCCGCAACAAGCTCATGGACTCGCAGTTCGCAGGACCGGGGCGCTCTTACCCGGTGGAGGACAAGGCCCACGCCAAGAATGCCAAGGCCCGCGCTAGCGAAGCGGAGCACAAAGGCCGCATGAGCAAGACCGAGGAGTGCAAGATCGACTCCAAGGCCAACCGTGTGCTTGGGAAGAAGTGAGGAGCAGGACCATGGGTATCCGCTGCAAGATGAGACTGGATGGGGTGTTCGCCCAGAGTTGGGGCGGCGCCAAGGCGATTTTCCGCTGTGAGTACGACCAGCGCATCGCTGAGGACCTCTCGTTCCAAAAGGCCACTCCGAACGGGTTTGCGGAGTTCCAGATCGACAACCCCGCGGCCGCGGCGCAGCTGGTGATCGGCAAGTCCTACTACGTCGACTTTACCCAGGTGGAGTAGCGCTGTGGCCAGGTCTCGTACTATCGTAGGGCTGAAGTGGGCGATGGAGGCAGAGTGCCCTCACGCCGCTTCGCGCTCAAGTGGGGCGAGGCTCAAAGGCCTTCGGTATGAGCGGGCGGTAGCCAAGGCCCTGGGTTCCGGCTGGGTCCACGGGCAGTGGTTCCAATTCGAGGACTTCCATGGTCTGGGCTACTGTCAGCCGGATTTGTTCCAGGTCCGCCCAAGCGAAGTGGTGGTGCTGGAGTGTAAGCTCACCGACACTCCGGAGGCACGGCGGCAGCTCTACTTGCTCTACAAACCCGTGCTGGAAATGGTCTATGGCAAGCCAATGCGGGGCGTTGTGGCTGCACAGGCCCTGACTCCCCAGTCGAGCGGAGTGGTGCACTCGCTGGAAGAGGCGCTGCGGGCACCCGGAGCGGCGGTCTGGCATCTGCCGTGGCCGGGGGCTGGACACACCAATCACGAAGATAAGCCCACAAGTGCTGGGACCGTAACCTCGTGGCTGCGGAGGCGAGCATGAGCATCCCGAGTACTGTGGCCCCTGCCGTCTCTGCGGTCCAGTTCCCCTCCAAGCTCCGTGTGCTCTTCGAGCCCCACCAGTACAAGGTGCTCTACGGTGGCCGGGGCGGGATGAAATCCTGGGGGATCGCCCGGGCGCTGCTCATCGAAGGCGCCAAGCGCCCCATTCGCATTCTCTGTGCCCGCGAACTCCAGGTTTCGATCAAGGACTCGGTGCACAAGCTCCTGTCGGACCAGATCGAACTCCTGGGCCTCCAGGGCGAATACGAGATCCTCCAGTCCAACATCCGCTCCAAAGTCGGGACGGAGTTCTCGTTCGAGGGCATCCGCCAGAACACCCGGAAGATCAAGTCCTACGAGGGTGTGGACGTGTGCTGGGTGGAAGAGGCCCAGGCCGTCACCAAGTCCTCTTGGGACATATTGATACCGACGATCCGCAAACCTGGCTCCGAGATCTGGATCTCCTTCAACCCGGAACTCGAAACGGATGACACCTACCAGCGGTGGGTCCTCCACCCACCTCCGGGCGCGGTTGTGGTGGAGATCTCCTGGCGCGACAATCCCTGGTTCACGGAGCCCATGCGGGCTGCCAAGGACCACATGCAGGCCACGGACCCCGACGGGTACTTGAATGTCTGGGAAGGCCACTGCAAGCTCATGCTGGAGGGGGCGGTCTACGCCAAGGAACTCCGGGTGGCGACTGTCAACGGCCATATTGGGAGTGTGCCGTATGAGCCGCTGAAGCCTGTGCATACGTTCTGGGACTTGGGCTGGGCTGACAGCACCTGCGTTTGGTTCGCCCAGCAGGTGGGGTTCGAGATCCGAGTGATTGACTACTTGGAGAACTCCCAGAAGCCCATCGGTTGGTACTTGATGGAGTGCCAGAACCGCCCCTACATCTACGACACGTTCTGGCTGCCGCCTGACGCCAAGGCCAAGAGCCTAGGCACTGGCAAGTCCGTGGAGGAGATCATCCGAGCTTCGGGCAAGAAAGTCCGGATCGTGCCCCGCCTGCGCCTAGAGGACGGCATCAACGCAGTCCGCACGATGTTCCCCAGCATCTGGTTTGACAAGATCAAGTGCGAGCAAGGGCTCAACGCCCTTCGCCATTACCGCTACGAAGTCGTGAGCGAGCCCACTGCTGGTCGGGCCGAGGGCACCCTCTCCCGTCAACCAGTCCATGACTGGGCATCCCACGGCGCGGACGGCTTCCGCTACTTGGCAGTCGGCCTTAAGGAGCGCCCTGGTCGGGGCGGCGCCACCGTGCTGGATAACATCAAGTCCACTCTCCGCCTCCGTCGTGACAACACCCCACCCAACCCTCTAGGCTGGATGAAGCAATGATGTCTGGCACTGTGCAGAAGATCCAAGCCCTCCTCGTGCGCCATGCACAACTCGTGGAGGCTCGGAAAGAGGTCATCACCTCCTATCCGAAGGGTTCCAAGGAGCGGTGTGCTGCGTATCTGCGCTGGGATCTTGCTGTGACCAAGTCCCTTGAGGCCTGGGCTCAATTCCGTGATCGCCTCCAGATCGAAGGTGAGCAAAATGACTAAGAAGCAAAGCGACGAGACCATCGTCAAAGAGGCGAAAGAGCGGTTTAAGAAGTGCCAGGACTTCGAGGGCATGGCACGGATACTGTTTCTGGAGGACCTGAAGTTCGCCAACGGGGACTCGGAGAACAACTGGCAGTGGCCGGACGAACTCTGGCAGGGCCGGGTGGGCAATCAGCGCCCCTGCTTGACCATCAACAAGACCCGCCAGCACTGCCTCCAGATCATCAACGACTCGAAGCAGAACAAGGCTGGGATCAGCATCCGGCCGGTGGGTGGCGGGGCCAGCTACGAGTCGGCTCAGGTCCTGGAAGGGATCATGCGGTATATTGAGTACCAATCTGGGGCCTCCGTCGCCTACGACATGGCGACCGAGTTCCAGGTCAAAGCTGGCTGGGGTTACTGGCGCGTTGCCACGGACTACGTGGACGAGAAGTCCATGGACCAGGACATCTTCATCCTGGAGGTCCCGAACCCCCTCTCGGTGTATCTGGACCCAGACATCCGCAAGCGCGATGGCAGCGATGCCAAGTTCGCCTTCGTGTTCACTGACATGGACAAGGACGAGTTCGAGAAGGAGTACCCGGAACTCAAGGACGACATCCCCACGGCTCCGTTTGGTAACGACGACGCTTGGATCAGGGGGGATCGAGTCCGCATCGCCGAGTACTTCCGCAAGGTCGAGACTCCCGATATCCTCGTGAGCTTCACCCACCCTCTCACCAAGCAGCGGGTGGGCGTACTCAAGAGCGCGGTGCCATCGGAACTTCTGGAGGGGATCCTCGACGACCCGGATACCCAACTCCGCGACACCACCACCTGCACGATCGAGTGGTACAAGGTCGTGGGGGACAAGATCAAGGAGAAGAAGATCTGGCCTGGGAAGTACATCCCGCTGGTCCGCGTCATCGGCGAGGAGACCCTGATCGAAGGTCGGCTGGATCGGAAGGGCCACACTCGCGCACTCAAGGACGCCCAGCGCATGTACAACTACTGGACCTCAAGCGCGGTGGAGCAGGTCGCCCTCCAGGCGAAGATGCCCTATATGGCTGCAGCGGAGAGCATCGAAGGGCAGGAGACTTACTGGGAGACCGCTAATCGGGAGAACCACGCGGTACTGCCCTATAATGCCTTCTCGGACGATGGTCAGCCCCTGCCCCCGCCTACCCGCCAGGAACCTCCGGTGATGGCCCAGGCGTACTTGCAGGGCATGCAGACCGCTGGCATGGAAATGCAGATGGTCTCCGGCCAGTACGAACCCCAGATGGGGCAGCAGGGCTCGGAGCGCACCGGGCAGGCCATCCTCGCGAGGCAGCGCAAGGGCGACAACAGCACCTACCACTACATCGACAACCTGGCTCTGGCCATCCGCCACACTGGGAAGATCATCCTCGACCTCATCCCCAAGATCTATGACACTCGGCGAGTGCTGCTGATCATGGCGGAAGACGGTACGACCCAGGAAGTCGAGGTCAACCCCCAGGCCCAGGTCGCATTCCAGCAGAAGCTCAACCACCTGGGGAAGACCGCGGCCAGGGTCCTGAACCCGAATATCGGCAAGTACGAGGTCCAGGCTGATGTCGGCCCTGCGTACGCCACTCGCCGGGAGGAGGCCTTCAACGCCTTCACTCTGATCCTCACCCAGGCTCCGGAAATGGCCTCGCTCATCGGCGATATCTTGTTCCGCGCAGGGGATTTCCCGGGTGCCGACGAAGCGGCGATCAGGCTCAAGCGTATGGTGCCTCCGCAGGCCCTCGGCGAGGCCCCCGATCTCCCGATGCAACAAGCGCAGGCCCAGATCCACCAACTCGCTCAGCAGCTCATGGTCAGCGGCGCCGAGATCAAGATGCTCAAGGAGAAGCTCGTCTCCAAGGACCAAATGCGGGACATTGACGCCTACGAGGCCGAGACCAAGCGCATGGCAGCCCTGGCCAAAACCCTGCCGATGGACCAGCAGGGCCTTGCCACCATTATCCACCAGCTCGTGGGCGACTCCCTCCAGACCCACTTGGCGAGTATTCAGCGAGAAAATGCTCCAGACGAAGCTCAGAACTCCTCAGGCGGGGCGCCTTCGGCCCCGCCTGGCTTGACACTCACCCCCACGGCTCCTCCAGGTGCCACCACTCAGCAGCACTTGGGTGTTGCCCCGCCTCCGGGGATCGGGCCGGATGGTAAACTTGGGGGTATGTGATGGCGGATGACAACGAGTTGCTGGCTGCAGCCACACCACAAGCCCCGCAGGATGACTTTATCAACTCGCTGAGAGGGGTGTTGGCACCCACCCCAGGGTACACCTATGGCTCGGTTTTGCCTATTCGGGGTCAAGCTGGCCCCAATGGCACCATGACCAACGTCGGGCCTGGGATACCGGACTGGGCACGCTCGATTGGGAGTGGGGTAGTGGACCTGTTGGACGGTCCGAGAACCGGACAGGTCACTCCCGACGCCACCAATGCGCTGATTGCACTGGGAGCGGGTGGTGCTGCAGGGCCGGCAGATGCCGCTACCGCACGGGTTTTTGGTGGCTGGGGCTCCGGGACTGCCGATCGCGCTGCGCTCAAAACCGCGCAAAAGATGGAGGCAGGGGCTGGCGCGTCGCCAGAGGAGATCTGGCAGCAAACTGGGTGGTATCGCGGCACTGATAATATGTGGAAAAACGAGATCCCAGACACTGGGGCGAAGTGGACCGATGCTGCGCCGATGAAAACCAAGGTCATGAGCGTTGCGGAGGCCAGAGAGGCCCCTGAGGGGGCTAGTACGACCTCGCAGGAGTTCCACATCCCGTTCACACAAACCCGGACTCTGGGTGATATTCTGGACCATCCGGAGCTTTTCAAGGCGTACCCGGGGCTCAAGGACACGGTAGTACGAAATACTGGGCCATTTTCTCGTTTCGACGGGCTAAACGGGGCGGTTTACACTGACGGCAGCATCGGGCTGACTTCTGGACCTCCGGATGAGGTCATGTCGACGCTGATGCACGAAATCCAGCACAAAATCCAGGGCGCTGAGGGCTTTGCAGCGGGTGGAAACCCCTCGATGTTCCTCCCCACGGACTTCCAGCAGCAGCAAACTGCCGCTCGGCAGGCCTGGAAGACGGTCACGGACAAACTCGGCCCGGTCAACCCTTTCACACTGCAAAATGCTCTAGACAAGCAGGCCATGGGGGTGCAGCTATACCCACATGAGGAGATGGCCTATAAGCAAGCTGCTAAAACCCCTGGACTGCTGCAGGATTTCCAGACCCTCCAGGCCGAGACTCAACGGCTGAATGAGCTTGCAGGTGGCGCTAGCCGGAACTACCGGCAGCTGAGCGGCGAGGTGGAGTCCCGGAACGTCCAGGCTCGCCTCCGCACCGGCGACACCTCCTCCCTGCCGACCGAAGGCCAGAGCGGCAACCAGATTTTCCACTATCCCCCTCGTAAACCCATAGGAGGCCAATGATGGGAACAGTCTGCCATCCCATGCTCAAGGAGGTCGCTATCGCGATGGCCCATGAGATCTATGATAATCTGGCCATGGACGACCACTGGTATAGGGCCAACCGGAACGTTGGCAGGTTTGTGGCCAACACTTGGCCTAGGCTGATCGAGGAGGCCCGGATGGCCCTGGCCAAGTCGCTGGGCGAAGGCTCGCTCCTCCCGGAGGGTGAAAAGCAAAAGGTGGCCGAGGCCCTCATCAAGGACAACGAGCTACGATACAACCGCAAGCGCATTAAACTAAACGTACCTCAGACCGTGAACTAGACCCACAAACCACCCGAGTCGGGCGCAAGTGGGCTGGACCCACCTCGCCGTCGGTTGTACCCTTCCCCTCAAGCGCCCTCGTGGAGATCCAACGTGGCAGACACCAGTCTTTCAACCAGCCTTGCACCGGAAGCCGAGGGCACCCCCACGCCCCAGAGCCAGACCGAGGATGGTGGAACACCAACCCCAGAAGAGCCGAGTGTCGAGACCCCCGCGGTTGAGGCACAAGTCGAGACCCCTGCGGTTGAGACTAAGGCGGTGGAGCCCGAGCCCAAGAAGCCTGCACAGGTGCCTTGGTTTCAGAAGCGGATCGACGAACTCACTCGCGAAAAGCATGAGGCACGCCGCGCAGCGGCGGCGCTTGAGCAGCAGGTGAAGGAGCACAAGGAGGCGCTTGAGGCGATCGCCAAGGGTGAGGCTCCGAAGGCCCCGGGCACGGCGAAGCCGGTTGAGGACCTGACGGTTGAGCAGCGCGCTGCTGCGCTGGCCTCCCAGCGGGAATTCGACAAGAACTGCAACGACATCTACGACAAGGGCAAAGCGCAGTATGCGGACTTCGATGTCGCGCTGCGCTCCTACCAGAACCTGGGCGGACTGACGCCCCAGTTCATCGAGGCCGCGATTGAGGCCGGCAACCCCCACCAGATCCTCTACGAACTGACCCAGGACATGGACGAGGCGAGCCGGATCTTGGGCCTTTCCCCTACCCGGCAGGCAGTGGCCCTGGCGAAGCTGAGCGCGAAGCTCACCGCCACCCCGAAGACCTCTGCCGCGCCTGCGCCGATCAAGCCCCTCACCTCCAGCGGGAGTGTGGTGGAGAAGACTCCGGAACAGATGACTGTGAAGGAGTGGATGGCTTGGCGGGAACAGGAACTTGAGAAGAGGCAGCGGGCCTAGCGCCCGCTCCGCGTGCCTACAGGGTCCGAGCCCCTTAAGCTCGTGTTGGCCTGCCGGGTGGCCTAAACCCAGTGCCTAGGACGCCAAGAGTACCGAGTCCCGTCCGACTCAAACCACCGAGCGCCACTGAGCGCCTATTGGGAGTCGGACTATGGCCAACACCATACTCACTATCAACATGATTACTCGAGAGGCGATCCGCCTCTGGAAGAACTCCAACGCCTTCATGATGAGCATCGACCGTCAGTATGACGACTCGTTTGCTCGGAGCGGCGCGAAGATCGGCACGGCACTGCGCATCCGCCTGCCGAACGACTTCACGGTCCGTACGGGTGCGACCGCCTCGCCGCAGGACACCACGGAAAAGAACACCACGCTGACCCTGGCTACCCAGAAGGGCGTGGACGTGCAGTTCAGCTCGCTTGAGCGAGCGATGCAACTCGACGACTACTCGAAGCGCATCCTGCGGCCGGCGGTCAACAACCTCGCGGGCAACGTCGCGGCCGACATCATGAGCGGCTGTGAGGGCGGCGTCAGCAACATGGCGGGCAACATCACCTCGCAGACGGTGGGCGTGCCCAACGCGACCACCTACCTGACGGCTGGTGCGGTGCTGACCAACATGTCGGCTCCGATGACCGAGCGCAAGGTCGTCAACTCGCCGTTCACCGAGGCGAAGGTGATCGCGAGCCTGTCGGGCTTGTTCAATCCGGCGCCTGCGATCAGCAAGCAGTACGAAACCGGCATCATGAAGACCGCGCTTGGGTTGGAGTGGATGACGGATCAGACGGCGCTGGTGCATGTCAGCGGCACGTTCTCGGCCGGCACGGTCAATGGTGCGAACCAGACTGGCCTGACGCTGACCACGAACGCCATCACTGGCACGCTGGTCGTGGGTGACATCATCACGATTGCTGGTGTCAACGCGGTGAACCGCATCACCAAGACCGACACTGGCGCCCTGGCCCAGTTCGTGGTCACGGCGGCTGCGGCGAATGCGGCGACGAGCGTCTCGCTCTACCCCGCGATCATCGGGCCGAGCGCCGGCAATCCGGTGCAGTACCAGACGGTGGCGGCCCTGCCTGCGAACAGCGCGGCTATCTCCCTGGTGGCGACCGGCACCTACCGTAAGAACTTCGCGTTTGTCCCCGAGGCCATCACGATGGCGACGGCGGACCTGGAGCTGCCTCGTGGGGTGCATGAGGCCGCGCGTGAGGCGTTCGACGGGCTGTCGATGCGTATGGTCACTGCGTACGCGGTGCTGACGGACGAGTTCATCACTCGTATGGATATCCTCTACGGCTACCTCTATGTCCGTCCGGAGTGGGCGGTGGTGGTTCCCGACACGGTTCCGTAAGGCTGAGACCAGGGGGCAAATGCCCCCTGGCGCTTTTGCGTTGCGCCAATCAGAGGAGATTTCAAAATGCCCGGTCCCTCGATCCCCGGATATCGCTTGATGCAGGCGTCCGATCTTGCGCCGGTTGTGCAGGACGGTATGACGGCGCTTGCGGGTGGTGGCCAAGCTGGCGCCACTCCCATCACCAAGGACATCAGCAGGTTTACCACGGTTGGTACGGCTGCGGATAGTGCGGTGCTCCCGGCGTCCGCTGGGAGTTTCATTGGGAGCACATTGAGGGTGGCGAATGCTTCCGCTGCCTCCATGAACGTTTTCCCTGCCACTGGCGACAAGATCAACGCCCTCAGCGCGAATGCTGCCTTTGCTGTGGCAGCTGGAACGATGGTGGCTTTCGTGTGTACCGGCCCTGGCAATTGGTACACTCACTAACCCCGGAGTGAAAGATGGCTTCCGAGTCCAGAGTCAAGTCCAACAACATTTACTCGCACATGGAGTTCCCGGACTACGAGTATCGGGAATATCCGAAGATGGTGACTGCGGGTGGAGAGTCTGCCATCGTGCAAAACCTGGACGAGGAGACCGCGTGGCTGGCAGCCCATACCGTGCTGGAAGAGCCGGCAGCGGCGGCAGTGGCTACGGTGGCTGCAGAACTCGGCAAGGTCTCGGCTGGGGGTGGGGTTCCGCCTGCGGTCGCAGTTGCTCGCAAGGGGTAATGACAAATGCCAGTGGCCGGCGATATCATCACAATGGCGCTCAAGACGGCTGGTGTGCTGGGCGTCGGCCAAACGGCACTCCCGGATGACACCAACGATGCGCTGACGCAGCTGAACTGGATGCTCTCCCAGTGGCGGCGTAAGCGGTGGTTGGTGTATCATCTGGTGGACCTTGCGCTTACGGCAAATGGCAATACCTCGTACACGATCGGGCCGGGAGGGGATTTCAACATCCCCTTTCGTCCTGACCGGCTGGAAAGTGCCTTTGTGCGACAGCTGGTTACGAGCATTCAACTCCGGGCGGACTATGGGCTGGAGATTATTGATGCTCGCGAGACCTATAATAACATCGTGCTCAAGCAGTATAACTCCTTCCCACAGACGGTGTTTTACGATCCGGGCTACCCCCTGGGGACCTTGTGGTTCACCCCTACGCCGGGGTCTGGGCAGTTCGAGATCCACCTTGCGGTGAAGGATGCGCTGCAGCAGTTCGCCACGGCCAACGATGTGATTTCGCTGCCGGAGGAATACTACGCTGCGCTCTACTTCAACCTCGCACGGAGGTTGCGAGTCAGCTATCAGCTTCCCCCAGACCCGGAACTGAACGCGCTCTGTACGGACGCCCTGAACGTGATCCGAGGCGCGGACCTGCAGTTGGCACGCCTCCAGATGCCCCCCGGTCTGCCGGGTGTGGGCAAGGGCTCTTTCGGTCAGGGCCTCTTCGGAGGTGGCACGAGCCCTGCGGGAGTGGCCATTACGGAGAACTGGGCCGGTGGTGCGCTGGTTACGTCGGGGACCTACACGCTGCTGGGCAGTGCCCCATACCAGTTCACCGTCACGGGTGCTGAGATCTATGGGGGTGACGCGGGCGGTAGCTTCAACGCCAGCATCCTCATCAACGGGCAGTTGGTGGGTGGGCTGTCCTCGGTCCCGATCACCGGCAACGCTGCAGCCCAGCTCTATCCCAGTGCTGGACCCTTCACGAACGTTAGCACTGGGGCGGTTATCACCCTGGTAATCGACACCGTGGTCGGCGCTCCGACTAACGCTTACGTGACCTTGCTCGGGTTGCGTACTTCCTAAGGGAGTTAACTATGGCTGGGACTTTCACTGCGACTGCGGAAAACCGGGTGCTGAACTGGATTTTCACCACTTCCAGCCCGACGCGCCCGACCACTTGGTATGTGGCTCTGCACACCGGCGCGAACGGTGGTGCGGGTGCCTCGAATGAGATCAGCGGCAACGGGTATGCTCGGCAGGCGGTCACGTTCACCGTCAGCGGTAATGTGGCGAGCAACTCCGGTGCGCTGTCGTTCGGTCCGGATACCACCAGCAACTGGGGCACGGTCACGGACATCACGATCTGGGACAGCCTCACCACCGGCACGTGTCTGGCTCAGGGCACGGTTGCCAGCAGCGTGGCGTATTCGGTCGGTGACACTGCCACGATCGCCATCGGCGCTCTCACCATCACGCTGACCTAATAGGTGGTGGGGAGGGAGACTGGCCATGACTGGGATCATAGTCTCCTCCACCATCGCTGATGTGGGCGGCACGCAGGTTGACGGCCGGAAATACGTGACTGAACATCACACTGACTTGGTTGGGGTGGTGCATTCGGTCACGTATTTGGCTGACAGCGGGGCGGACTACAACGCGATATTGGCAGCAAATGCTGCAGCGCTGGAGCAGAGCCTTCCGGCTGCGGAACTCCAGGCAAACATCGGGCAGATCTCCACGGTTTATCCTCCAGTGGTGACGCTGCAGTACACGACCCAGGCGGCGGTGAACGCGGAGGTTCGCACAACGTATGCTGGGGCGACGGCACTGACGGCGGTCTTGCTGGGCGAGTATCTGTCGGCACTTGCGGATGCGGACTTGGCCCTGGCGTTCGGCTATGCCTCGCCTTCGAGCGAGCTGACTGCCCTCCGCAACACCCTCAACGCTCAATCCACACTCCTTCTCAGCGGCCTAACTCAGCGAGGCCAGTAAATGGCGGACTGGTACTGCTCAAGTGTTGCGTATACGGCGGTTGCGCAATGGGCGGCGAGCCATACCTATGCGGTTGGTGCGATCGTGCGCCAGCTGGCTACGCCCACTGTTGGGAACGAGCGGTGCTTTCGTGTAAGCGCGATTACGACTGGAGTTAGTGGGGGCACCGAGCCGACCTGGACGCTGACCAAAGCTGGGACGACCACGGACTCGGGCGTGACCTGGACTGAGTGCACGGGTAACTCCGGGCAGCAGCAGAATGGGGGCGTGACCAACACTTGGACCGCTCCTCACGCGCTCATCCAAAACATGTGCTCGTGGATGGCGAACGGAGACCGAGGCTTTGTCTCCAGCGACCACACGCAGACCACCACTGGTAGCCTCACGCTCACGAGCCCTGGGGTGCTTTCCAGCTTCTTCTCGGTCAACCGAACCACCGGGAGCATCCCGCCTGCTGCGGGAGACATCACCAATGGTGCGGCTGCGAATGTTACGAGCAGCGGCATCGTGGCGCTTGGGGTTGCTGGTGGAGGGTTTTGGCAAGGGTTTACGTTTACGAGAGGAACCGGATCGGACGCAAATGGGAACTTGAACGTTGGGTCTGGCTCTGCCAACTCGTACTACATGAAAAACTGCTCCTTCGTCCTGGGTGGGACTGGAGCTATGAGTATTGTCTTTGGCCAGACGAATGTCTCGAAAATTGTCCTGGACAATCCGACGTTTCAGTTCGCTGCAGTTGGTCACTTTATCCAGATCCTGGATGCGTATGTAACTCTGGTTGGGGGCTCGGTTAGCGGTGCAACGATCCCAACAACGCTGATTACCAGCACTAATATGCTGGGGGCGCTTGATGCTAGAGGGTTTGACTTCAGTTCTCTGACCTCGGGTAAGACGATACTGGGTGCGGGTATTTCGAGCATCTTTATGGCCACGCTCTCGAATTGTAAGCTGTCGGCGACCCTGAGCATCATCGGGGGTTCGCCCACGGCTCCAGATGACTTTAAGCTGGATGTGGTTAACTGTGATAGCGCAGCCACGGGCTATCGGAATGAGCGCCATCGCTACCAGGGCGACCTGACGACTGAGACCACCATCACCAGGACTGGTGGCGCCAGCGACGGCGTGCAAAAGGTCTCGCACAAGGTCGTGACGACCGCTAACGCCAGTATCAACAACCCGTTTGAGTGCTTCCCACTGTTTATCTGGAACCCCACCACTGGGAGTTCCAAGACCCTCACGATTGAGTTTATTAGCAGCGGCACGCTGAATAATGATGATATCTGGGTGGAAGTGGACTATCTGGGGAGTTCGAGTACTCCCATCGCTTCGTTTGTGAACAACACTATCACCACTCGTTTGACCACGCACGCAGCCCAGACAAGCTCGGCGGCTGGTTGGGATAGTTCGCCCGCGACGCCGGTCACACAGAAACTGACGGTGAGTTTCACCGCACAGCTTGCTGGGTTGGTGCGGGCGCAGGTGAAAGTAGCCAAGGCCTCGACCACAGTTTACGTGGATCCCCTCATCACGCTGACCTAGGAGGGGGACATGGGGAATAAGCAATATGCCATTCCCACTCCAGGTGGTGTGGCGTACGTTACTGAGAACAACGAAGACCAGCAGTATTTGCTGCCAAACGCTGCGTATTTGGCGGACACTGGCGGGGTAGCGAGGGCACTCACGGCGACGCTGGCACCGAGCAGTGTGCTGGCGCTTGCGCTGCATGGGGCAAGAGCGGTCAGCGGGGCGATTGCGCCGACCAGTGTGGTTGCGGCGAGTATCGCTCGGGGACGGGCGCTTCAAGAGTCCATTGTCCCGTCGAGTGCACTGGCCGCTACGCTCAAAGGCACGCATGTTCTTGCTGAGGCAATTGCGCCGACGAGCGTACTAGCCGCTGCACTAACAAGGTCCCGAGCACTTGCACCGGCGTTTAACCCAACGAGTTTGCTGGTAGGGGGTCTCTCCAGGAACATTCCACTGACCGCTGCATTGGCCTCGCACATTGCGCTTGTGGATGGGATTACCAAGGGCCGGACGATTATCTGGACTCCCACTCCCACCAGCGTCCTGGCGGTGACGGTGCAGAGATACCGAGCCCTTAGTGTGGCGATGACCCCAACCTCGCTCCTGGGGGCAGGCCAACACAAAGGCCTCTACATCAACATTGGACCGAATACCAGTATACTTTCCGCGCAGCTGCGCAATCGGACCTTGGTGTGTGCGATCGCTCCGCGTTCGGTTTTGGCTGTGGCTCAAGTTCGACTCAAGGGCCTTAGCGCGAACATCACCCCCACCTCGACAGTGGGCTCGCCAGTTGTCATGGGTTCTCGCAGGCGCCCTTCGCTTACAATGGTGGACTGAATGAAGATCAATCTGCTAGGAGGCACGTATCAAGCACGGAGCGTCATTGCGAGCGCTCAGCGGTGCTTGAACCTGTTTCTCCAGCGGACGCCACTGGAGCAAGGGGAACCGAGTCCGGCGATACATTTGCCTGCACCGGGACTGGTGCCGCTGAGCACCCCGTTTCAGGCCATGTCGATGGGGTTCAAGCCTACGTCGCAGGTGAACGCGGCGTTGGTGCGCTGGAGGCCTGCGGCCCTTTCCATCTCGTGGGCACCCAAAAGTACTCTGGTCGCGACGCTACGGCGCTTGCGTCCACTTGTCATCAACTACAACATGACGAGTGTTTGGAGCCCTGCGCTCGGAAAAAACCTACTGGAGAACATCAACCCGGTGAGTGCGCTCAGTGGCACTCTTGCGCGCTCCCGCCCACTGAGCGAGGACATCAGCCCGAGTTCGTTCCAAGTTGGGGCGATTGGTGACATCCTGGCAGCTGGGCACATTGCAGAAGGACTCCTTCCAATGTCTCACCTAGTTGCTATTATGCACAAGAAGGGAGCCCTCACGTGGGCGATTGCTCCGACCAGTGCACAAGCGGCCACCTCCCACCGGGCACGGCCGCTGGCGGAAGCGGTGGCATCGACGAGTGCCCTGGCGGCAACAGCCCTTAACTCGCACCTGAATGGTGGGGCCATTGTCCCGACGAGTGCGGTTGCGGGTACTCTCGGGCGGAAGCGTCCGGCCAGTGCTGCGCTTGTGCCGAGGAGTGCTCAGGCGGTGGCTGTGGGGAGGAAACGGCAGCTCAGTGCCGCTGTGGTTCCGAAGAGCGCCCAAGCCGGTACGCTGCACTCGCTGGGAAGGATGGCAGCGACGATCTCGCCGACCTCGAAGCTTGGCGCTACGCTTACCCCCAATGGGGCCGGGACTGGGTATTATACCGCTGTGCGGAACTGGTACGTTGCCACCAACGGCAGCGATACAAGCGGGACTGGGACCCAGACTCTGCCGTGGGCTACGATCCAGGGCGCCAATAATAGTGGAAAGCTCCAGGCCGGCGACGTGGTCAACGTGGCGCCAGGGGTGTACTTTACCACCGGCTACGGGCTCACAGCGGGCGGCAACACCAACAGCCTCACGGGGTATGTGGTCTACCGGAGCACGACGCCCTTCGGTGCTGTCATCCGGGTGAACACCGGCGCGCAGTCCATCATTGTGGTCACTGGCAATTACATTATGCTGGATGGGTTTGAGGTCGACGGAGGTAACGCCGGTCGGACTTCTCCCCTTACCACTGAGAACGGGATCTATTTCCAGGGCCACCACAACAACGCCCTCAATAACAAGTGCCATGACTGCGGCGGCAATGGGATCGGCGCGCTCTTCAAGGACTGGTACACGCTGGATGGGAATATCTGCTACAACAACGCAGTTTACAACACCTTCCAGACCTCGGGTATCAGCATCTACGAGCCTGGTGCGACTGCGTATACTCCATCCGCGGCGGACCTCGCTGCCACCTACCACATCATCGTCCAGAACAATATCTGCTACAACAACGGGGAGTATGGAGTTCCGGGCTCGGGGCATACTGATGGCAACGGCATCATTATGGATGACTGGCTGGGGTCGCAGGGCAACAACCCCTATCAGAAGGGAGTTGCGTACCCTTACCAGGGCCTCATCCACAACAATACCTGCTACACCAACGGCGGCCGAGGAGTGCATATTTTTCAATCTCGGAACTGCACTGTCACCAATAACACTGCATACAACAACATGCAGGACCAGAACCTCACCGGAACGGAGCGTGGGGACATCTGCTGTGTGGACAGCAACAACTGCACCTTCACCAACAATAAGTCCACCAGCACCAGCGGCACCACGAACTGGCTCCAGTACAACACGGCGGTACTCCACGCGAGGTGCACGAGCATCACTTGGACCGGCAACGCTACTTACGATCCGAGGACTGGGCAGCGCAGCTACAACATCGATGATGCGACTGTGCGCGCTAACTTCCCCACCAATAACCCACTGGGAGGCTTGCTGCCGTGAGTAAGGTTTATCTCCGAGGTGGGAGTTATCAGGCCCAGAGCCTTATTGCTGGGGTGCAGAGGTGTCTCAACCTCTACGCTGAGGCGATGCCACGGATGCAGGGGGAGCAGCAGGACCAGCAGAGTGCGAATGTCATCACTGGGTTCTTGCCCAAGGAGAGCTATACGTATTATCCGACTCCGGGGTTGGTTAACCTTGGCGGTACGATCAAGCCCCTCCATGCGAAGTTCTTCCCGACCTCGGATGTGGAGCTTTCGCGTGGGGTTTCGCTTGGTGCGTGCATCAGCCAGTTCAAGTGGAAGAACACCTATCTGACTGGGAACTACCCAGATGCCCATGCGTCTGAGCCTGATATGTATGGAAACTTGGTGCTGAACTCATTCCCAGGCTATCAGGCATATGGGTTCAGGCCGAGTGATGGGGCGCTGCTGTGGAATATCCAGATCTCGGATCTGGTCACGATGATTAACTCGTGGTTGGCTTCGGAATGGAGTGCTCCGCCCATTTACGCCGCTAACTATGGGAACGTGCTCTACGTCGCGCCGATCTGCGGCGGACAGTACTTGTTGGCACATTTCCAGCCAGAGGGGAGTTCTTCCTCCTTCAACTACTGGTGGTGCTTGCTGCGACCCAATCCCACTGGACGCCCGACATTTGTTGCGGGAGTGTATTTCAGCGGACTGCTCAACAGCCCGTATCTCGGGCGCTTGAACAAGGTCACGGTGGCCGGTGGGCAGTCCACTAGCGATCCGATACTCTACATCGGGGCGTTTGCTGTTGCTGGGACTCATTCCGAGATCACGGTCCTCCCATCGGTGGACCAGATCATCGGCAAGACCTATAACCTGGACTCATTCGGGGCAATCCAGCCGATTACTACTCCTGGACTCATCAACAACCAGACATACTATCCGATTGGTACGCTCAATCTCTCCACCAACTTCTTCTTGCAGACTGGTGGGCAGTCCGAAGGCAACCCCAACACGCAGGGGGGCTTTTGCCTGCCAGGGCCGAACAACCACACCAATCTCTATATCTATCTCAATCGGCTGGAGATGGATTGGGCACAGCAGGGGCTTAGCAATAGCAACCCAGAGGCAGCGATCCTCCAGCCCACTTACCCGCTGGGGGCGATGCTGAAAATCCAACTGGGCTTGGTGCAGTGGACCAACATCGCTGGGGCGACTGCAACCCCGATGTATACTGTGGATAATGCGAACTGGGTGGATGGTACTGGTGCCTCGGTGCTTCCTTTTACCGATGAGTACAGCAACATCCGCACCCACACTGCAGGCGCCACTTACGACGCATATATGCCCAAGCCTGGGCTGCTCAAGAATGTCGGGGATGGGACTTGGGTAGTGGGAATGACTATGAATGGGATGGAGTCCATCACCGGGCTTTCCCTGACAACCGCGAAGTATCAGGCTCTTCGTCCGTTTGTGTATTATCCGGGACTTGAGAAGTTCGTCCAGGGTGTGGCTGGGGGTTGCTGGGTCTACCAATACAAGGACCTCGATCCCACCGCTCTACACTTCTACGATGACAACGAGCAGATTTTCTGGATTGACCCTGTGACGGGGTACTTGAATATGTATGGTGTAGCTGTGGGTGGAACGTACACCTATGTCTACATGAGCACCTACAGCACCATTACTCTCCCGTGAGGATGAAATGCCCAGAAATGGCCCCATGCGCGGACTCTACACAGCCTCTACGGGCGTGCTCTATGCTGTGGACACCAACACCCTCTATTGGGTGGATGCGACTTGGACGTTCACCGCGCTGGGGAGCATTCCTGGAGGCACCACCCCGGTAAGCATGGCCGACAACGGGGTGACGCTCATTCTGGTGGATGGGAGTGCCAACGGGTGGTTGGTGGACCTCAACACCAACACCATGACTCAGATCGATCCCACCAGTGCAAACCCGGATGAAACTGGGTTTTACGGGGCGGACAAGGCTGATTTCATGGATACCTTTCTCATCCTGAACAAGCCCAATACCCCATTGTTTTACTGCTCTGGGAGCGAGGCCACCACATTCGGGGCGTTGGACTTCGCCGGCAAGGAGACCTACGCGGACAGCATTGTAACGCTCTCGGTCATCCATTCGTTCATCTGGCTCTTCGGCAGATACACCACGGAGTTCTTCTTTAACTCGGGTGGGCAGTCGGGTGGCACGTTCCCGTTCGAGCGGGTGCAAGGGAACTTCCTGAACCATGGGTGTGCAGCGAAATACTCGGTGGCCAAGGGTGGTGAGTCGGTTTTCTGGCTCAGCCAGAACCTCAATGGCACTGCTATGGTGCTGGAAGGCACCGGAGCGAACTTCACTGCCTCCCGCATCAGCACCCACGCCATCGAAACCGCTATCAGCGGGTACTCCACCATCTCCGATGCGATTGGGATGTTTTACCAGCAGGAAGGCCATGGGTTCTATGTGTTGACCTTCCCGACTGCGGACAAGACCTGGGTTTACGACGCGACCACTGGGTTTTGGCACGAGCGATGCTGGTTGGATGGCAACGGGGTGGAGCATCGGCATCGGATGAACTGCTGCGCGTTCGCTTACGGCAAGGTCGTGGTGGGGGACTGGGAGAACGCGAACCTCTACGCGCTTGACCCTACGGTGCAGACGGACTTCGGCGGGCCGATGAAGTTCCTCCGCTCGTTTCCTCATCTGCTCGACGAGGCCCACCGCCTTGTCCACAACCGCTTTGTGGCGGACTTGCAGGTTGGCGATGCTCCAAGCGGTCAGAATGTGCAATTGCGCTGGAGTGACACCAGAGGTGCTACCTGGGGTCCGTACGTTCCACAGACGATGGGGGACAACGGCAACTACTACACATCGATCCAGTGGCGTCGCCTGGGTATGGCCAGGGATCGGGTGTATGAGCTGAGTTGGAATGCAGGTCCTACCGCTCTCCAGGGGGCCTGGATCGATATCACACCCTCGAAGACCTAGGAGTCCCCCATGGCCAATCCAGTTTCCAGTGCTGCCCTCCAGGGGCTTCCCAGTGCGGACTCGCCGCTTGTTGCTCTCAGCGACGGTAAAATCACCAGCGGGTGGTATGCTCTCATGCGGGCGCTGTGGATACGCACTGGGCAGTCGCTGGGGGTGGTTACGCAAAGCGCGGTTGACTCGGCGGCAGCGGCAAAGGCTGCGGCAGCGGCAGCCCAGGCCAGTGCGGATGCGGCCCTCGCGGCAAGTTCCCTCGCGTTGCTGCGGGCGAAGAACCTGGACGACATCCCGAGCCCCAGCACGGCTCGGGCGAACCTGGGTCTGGGCAGCGCAGCCCTCAACAACACGGGGGATTTCCTCCAGCCCAGCACTGCCATCCTCGTAACCGAGGTAGATGTGGGTGCGAACAAGGTGGTGGGAGCACGGCAGACCGGTTGGACCGCTCCCACCGGCAGCCCTTCTCGTGGCACCTTCAACGCCTCGTGGACTCAGTCCATCTCCAACCCTCCTACCCAGGCTGAAGTCCAGGCCCTTGTCACCCAGATCCAAGTGCTGAGCACGCGCTTGGCGGCGTTGGAGGTTGACCTCACCACTCACGGGCTGATTGGCGCTTAAGGGGATCTGGGACCACAGCTTGGGTGGGGCGTGTGTCGTGGTGGGTTGATTGCTGGCGGGACGGTGTTACCCTTCCGCTGAGGAGAACTCGGTAATGCGTAACTTCCATCAGTTGCTTTCAGGCATTAACGTGGAGCCCCTGCGGTTCCAGCTGATGTTGAACCCACAACTCTGGAACGCCCACCGTGCGCGTAAGGATGCGGAGGGCTCTCCCCACAGCGCCATGGATGATATCTGGGTGAGGTGGAAAGAGGGTGAGCGTGGAGCGCAGCCATTTTTCCCCGGGTGGCTGGAAGCGTGGCATATTCTGCCGGCGTTGCGCCCGCTGGTGTTTGGGTTGATGCAGCATGTGGGAGCGACGTTCCTGGGTGGGGTGCTCATCACTCGGATACCGCCAGGGGGTGAAATTCTCCCCCATGACGATAAGGGGACTTGGCACGCCGAGAACCTCAACGTCAAGGTCTATGTGCCGATCCAGAGCAATGAGCATTGTGTGAACTGCTGCGAAGACGAGCAGGTGAACATGCGGGCTGGTGAGGCTTGGTACTTTGACAACCTTAAGGTTCACTCAGTGCACAACGCTGGGGCTGTCGACCGGATCACCCTGATCGTTTGTATGCGAGTGGAATGATGATAGAGTACGTGAAACTTCCCTCTGACGCCACGGTTGAGGTGGACTTCCGGACTGCTGATGAGGTCTTCATCAAGCAGATGTCGGTCAAGTACGCTGGGACGTTGCTACCGCAGCACTCCCATAAGTACGACCACACCACGCTGGTAGCGGCTGGGAGTGTCGAGATCTGGGTGGATGGAGAGTCCATCGGAACGTTCGCAGCCCCGCACCCGGTGCTCATCGCCAAAGGCACCAAGCACCTGTTCAAGACCCTCGAAGACAACACTGTGCTTTATTGCATCCATAACCTGACTCACGGGCCTGTCGTTGAGGTCCTGGAAGAACACCAGATCATAGGAGACGTGTGATGCCCTGGGGTGCAGCAATCGGCGCTGTTGGCAGCATCGTTGGCGGAGCGCTTGCGGGCGGAGGCTCTAGCGGTTCGCAGGGCATCGCCAACAACGCGGTCGGGACTTGGACGAAGGAGCTGCAGAGCCAACTCGACCTAGCGAACTCGAACACCAACCCGTATATCGGCACCTTCAACAAGGCTCTGGCGCCGCTCGCCCAGAACCTCCAGAGTTACATCAAGCCCTTCACACCGGGGGACTTGACCCAGACACCCGGCTACCAGTTCACTCTCAACCAGGGTCTCAAGGCCACGCAGAATAGCCAGACGGCCAGGGGACTGGGGGTGAGCGGTGCGGCGATCCAGGCCGGGGACCAGTACGCCACTGGGCTTGCTGACCAGACCTACAACCAGCAGCTCCAGAACTACATGGCCCAGAACCTCCAGGGCTACAACATGCTCACCGGTATGGCCACGACGGGACTCCAGGGCGCGCTGCAGCAGGGCAACCAGGAAGTCGGCGCAGGGTCCACGATGGGCGGCTGGGGTATGCAGGGCGCGGGGCTGAGCGGTGCGTATAATGCGATGGGAGCAAACTCCTTCGCAGGTGGCGTTACGGGAGCGGCGGGGCTGATGGGCGCGGCTATGAGCCCGAATGGGGCGGGTAGCTCGCTCTCCGGCGGCGGGTTCCTCGGCAACGCGATTAGCTCCGGTTACAACGCACTCTTCGGTCCGGCCACCGCGCCTTCCAGTGGTGGCTCCGCGATCGACGCTTTGGCTGGAATTGGCATGGGTGCTAACCCGTATTAATGGAGATTTGATATGTCGGTGAGTCTCCCTCTTGCTCCTCAGTATATCCCCGATGTGATGAAGCAGGCGCTTGAGGCGACTGAGATCCAGCGGGGGCAGGCATCCATCGCTGCGACCAACCTGCAAATGCAGCAGGACAAGGCGAACTTCCTCCGGAACGCGCTGGCTTCGACGATTATGAAGTCGGACTCGACGCCGGATGATGCGCGAGCGGCTTTGACGCAGGCGGCGGGATTGCTGGGCGATCCTGTCACCAACCGCATGGCCTTGGCCATGGCTGGAAACCTGCCGCAGCCCACCGGGGATGCCACGAAGGATGCCAAGGCTTGGAATGGCGTCAAGGCCATGACCAATGCGGCTATGATGGACCCCAACACTCGGGCGAAGTATGGGACGCCTCAGGCCGTTGATATCAACACCGGAGCAAATCAGCTTTACGGTGCGACTCGCGATCCGCTGAGTGGGCAGCTGCTTTCCGGTCCCTCCAGTTATGTTCCCAACCAGGCCTCGCCGGAGGCCCAACTCCAGCGTGGTCCTGGTGCCCCGAACTCGGTGGGTGCTCCTACCACTCTGCCGTTGGCACAACAGCCCGGTGTGCCCTCGACGCTGGTTGGGTCGCCTGGGATGGTTTACACGGGCAACGGCGCACCGCCTCCGGGCATGACCACGGAAGCTCCCGGAGGGGCAGGCACCGCACCCACGGCCACTCCGAACACGGTCTCCAGCAAGGACTGGGCCAACGCTCAGGGGGATATTGAGAGTGGGATGCAGGCCCACGCCAAGAACCCCAACTCCACCGCCGCTGGTGTGCATCAGTTCAACGAGTCGACTTTTGTCGATAGGATGAAAAAGGACTACCCCACCAATGTCCAGGGGATGAGTGATACGCAGATCGCCAGTCTGCGCTACGATCCGAAGTGGTCTTCCGAGGTGGCTCAGGACTACGCCTCGAAGAACGCTGCGACGCTGGCGCAGGCGGGATTTCGGCCCACTGCAGACGTGGTCTCGCTTGCCCACCTCGCGGGTCCGACGGGGGCGGAGAGCATTCTTAGGAACCCCAACTTGCCGGTGAGCGAGTTCTTGAGCAGCGAGGCGGTTAAGGCCAACGGGCTCCAGGGCGTGACCGGGGCGCAGTTGTTGACCAAGATCCAGTCGAATTTGAACGGCCGCTTGGCACCGGGATGGCAGGGGAAGCCGCTGGACTTCAGCGCATGGCAGGGTTCGCCGGGAGCGCCTCCGGCGGCGCAAGGTGGGGCTCCGGTTGCACAAGCGGCGCCAGCGGCCCCGGCTGCAGCGGTCAGGCCCGGTGGGAACTCGCAGGTCATTGGTCTGCCTCCTGGCGCTGAGCAGGCCATCAACGCGTCCACCACTGCGTACAACAGTGCGCTCCAGGACACGCGCACTTACAAGCAGAATGTCTTCCCGATGGAGCAGGCTTACAAGGCCCTCTCCAGCGACACCCCCAGTACCGGCCGTGGGTCTGAGCCCCTCTATCGGGCTTCGGCAGTTATCCGCAGCCTGACGCCTCCGATGATTGCGGACCTGATCCCCTTTATCATGACCGAGCCCCAGATCACCAATCGTGAAGAGGCGAACAAGTACCTCCAGGGCCTCATCATCCAGAACAAGAACAAGAGCGTGGAGGAGTTGAACACTCGCGAAGCGGCCAATCCGACTGTGGATATCAGCCCGGCGGCGGCAAAGACTGTGCTCGGGGCGCAGATCGCGATGGCGAGAATGAACCAGGCGCTCACGCAGCAGTTTATGCGGGAGAACCCGGATCAGAACACGGCTGGGGCGCAGTACAACGCTTGGATGGCGCAACATGCTCCCAAGGTCGATCCTCATGCGTTCGCGACTGACTTGGACAACAAGAACGCGCATGAGTACTACAAGGGGCTCTCCCCGACGCAGAAGAGTCAGTTCCAGGCCAGTCATGAGCTGGGGGTCACTACCGGCGTGATTGGGGAGTAACGGCAATGGCTGATGCTTTCGAGGACAGGGTGTTTGGAAGTGGGAACGGAGGGGATACCTCTTCCGCTGCCGCTACGCCTGCACCTGTGCCTGATCCGTTTGAGTCCAAGGTGTTTGCTCCCTCGATCCCCGCTCCGATGGGGGCACCTGCGCAAGCGGCGGCACCAACCATGCTGGGGTCTCTGTGGGCTGGTGGCAAGCAGGGCATCAGGGACGTCGGCAACACGCTCACGAAGTTCTCCGACTGGGTGGACAATAAGGTGCCTGCGCTCAAGGCCCTGGACGTTGCCGACGGTCTGGACCCCACTCCCCAGGTGGCTCGGGACAAAGCTGCGACCGCGGCGTTCGAAGTCTCGCCTGAGGGGAAGAGTGACTCCGGGCAGTGGGGTCGGTTTGGCGGGCAGGTACTGGCAACAGCGCCGTTTCTTGGGGCAGTTCCCAAGGTCGGTTCAGGCGTGTTGGGAGCTGGTGTAACGGGTGCAATCCAGGGTGCCGGCGCTGCGGCGTTGACCTCCTCCACCTCGGACGAGCCCGTGTGGAAGCAGGCCGCGATGGGGGCTGGGCTTGGTGGTGCGGTGGGCGCTGGCGCAGGGGCACTGAGCAACTACCTGTTGCCTGTGGTTGACCCGGCTGTCGCGAACATGGCCCAGTACGCCAAGAACAAGTTCGGCATCCAACTCTTGCCCTCGCAACTATCCACCGAGGGTGCGACAGGCGGGAGTGTGGAACAGATCAAGGACTTCACCAAGAAGGTGACTGACGCGGTGGGGATGAAGGACAACGTTATTACCCCTGATACGGTCAGCGCTCATCTCAATCGGGTGGGGCAGGACATGGACACGCTCATGGGGCAGCATAGCCTCGTGGCCGATCCACCGTTTGTGCAGAAACTCGGAGGGATTTACTCCGATGCGATGAATGACTTCCAGCCCAGCGTCACGCTCGGGCCGGGTGGGAAGGTGGTTTCGACGACGGACACCGCTGAGCGGTCTCGCATCAAGTCTCTCTTCCAGCGGATCAACGGAGCAATCGACCCCGCCACTGGGGAGATCGACGGTCCCACGCTGCAGGCCCTGGCAGACTCCCGATCGGCCCTGGCGAAGGACGCACGGAGTAAGGTCTCCGGCACGTCGTATGTCTCGTCCCAGATCCTTGATGCGTTGCGGGAGCAGTTCGAAGCGAATGCGGGTGCGGACGCTGGGAAGTGGTCGCAACTCCGGCAGCAGTACCAAGCGGGACTTGCGTTGCAGAAGCCTGCGGTGGCGGCTGGTCCGACCGGAGTCATCAACCCACAGGGGTTGCAAGCGGCGCTCAAGCCCGGCAGGAACTATGGGGATCTCAGCGATTTGGCGCAGATCGGGCGGTATTTGCCTGCGCCCAACGCCAGCGGGGGGATGAAGTCCTCCTCCCTGATGGATCACATACGGCCGCCGTTGGTGGCTGGTGGGTTGGACTTCCTGGCCCACAGCGATCCCCATGAGGCGATACTGACGTCGCTGGGTGTGCAGACGGCACAAAGCGTGGGGAACGTGGTCCGGCGGGAGCTGCAAAGCAGCCCCTGGGTGGCGAACCAGCTTATTCAAAAGTCCTTGGGCCGGGGCAATGCTATCGATGCCCTCGGTGCGGTAGCTCCTGGAGCCGCTGCTGAACTTTACGACGAGCCGAAAGTTCGTAGCACTTTCCAACCATAAGGTAAAGGCCGATGGTGCCGAGGAGCAAAAGGTCTTTGGCATCATCGGAAAGCGGAGCTATCCAAAGCCCCGCGATTACGAGTAGCAGCGCAGCCATAAAGGCCACGAAGCGGATGAGGGTGCCGAGGCAATGGCAGCCCCATGCTCCAAACACAACGACAAGGACGATGGGCAGGGCGAGACTCATGGTGGGGGGACCTGGGAAGAGTTGAACTCGGGGAATGATGATCGCACAATTGGACTCAAATGTCAATCCGTAATTTTACGGCGGTTTGGGAGAGTTGCTATGGATCTACCTCGTGGAATACGAAACGATAACCCAGGGAATATCCGACCGGGAGCACCGTGGCAGGGAGCCACTGGCGACGATGGAGGCCAGAACGGATATCTGGTGTTCAGCGATCCGGTGTACGGCCTGCGGGCGATTGTCCGCATTCTCAACACCTACTACACCCGCTACCACCTCCACTCCGTCAGCGCCCTCATTGGACGCTGGGCACCTCCCAGTGACGACAACCCAACGGACGAGTACGTAGGGTTTATCTGCAAGGCGCTTGGGGTGGGGCCTGATGTGGAGATCACCCTGGACAGCTCCACGGTCAAGCCGTTTGTGGACGCTATCGTCCGGTTCGAGAACGGTGATCCGACCAAGTACGGACGGACGGAGTGGTACTCGGACGAACTTGTGAATTCAGCCATTGCCATGGCGTATGGAGCGTGAGATGGGCATTCTAGCGTTGATCCCAATGATTGCTCCCGTTGTGGAAAAGGTTCTGGACTACATCCCCGATCCAGTGGAGAAGGCCAAGGCCCAGGCGGCGGCAGCCCAAGCGCAACTCGATGCGATGGTGCAAGCGGCGGCGGCGCAGACCGACATCAATAAGGTGGAGGCTGCAAGCAACAGCGTGTTTGTGGCTGGGTGGCGGCCCTTCGTTGGGTGGTGCTGTGGGGGTGCTTTCGCATACCAGTTTGTTTTCCAGCCCTTCCTTGGGTGGATTGCGAACTTGGTTGTGGTGAACCTTGGGGGGACGGTGCCGCAGCTGCCGACACTGGATACCAGTCAACTCACCACGGTATTGCTTGGGTTGCTGGGACTAGGAGCAATGCGATCATACGATAAGGTTCAGGGGACTACGAAAGGACACTGATTATCCGAGGGAGCGGGCAATGGCTGAAATGGAAGAAGTAACAAGCTGGCTGGAAAGCCGAAGACTCATCAGTGCTCAACTCGCCTCTTTGGATATGAGCATCAAGGAGTTGAGCGTGCGTATTGACAAATACAACGACGCCGCGAGGGAGAAGACAAACAGCATGTCGCTGGAGACTAGGGAGGCAATCAACGAGATGAAGATCCGCATCTCGATGATTGAAGTCCAGGCGAAAATCTGGAGCAGCGTTATCGGGGTCCTGGCAGGCGGCGTGGGGTCGGTGCTGGTGCTGGTGCTGGCGAATGGGGTGCACTTGAAGTTGATGGGTGCGCTGCACTTGCCGGTGTTCAATGTGCCTATGTAGGAGGTGCGGATGTGGAACTGATCTTGGGTGAAGCTCATCGGCTTGATCGGGTGATTGAGCTACTGGAAGAGATTTTATCGACGGAGAAGCAGATCATGGCGACAGTTCAGGACGTGGCGAATGCGGTGGCGGCTGCGGCAACGGTGCAGCAGGAGGCAATTACGCTGTTGGGGACGCTGACGGCGGCGGTGAAGGCGGCTGAGGCGGCTCCTGATCCGACCGCACTCCAGGCGGCGATCGATGCGATCACTCAGCAGACGGCGGCTCTGCAGGCAGCGGTGACGGCCAACACCCCGGTTCCACCGGTTGCGCCTGCGGCGTAACACTGGGGCCACCTACCACAATCATAAGCCCACAAACACCTGGGGGCAGAGCCATCAAACGCTCTGCCCCCTTTTAGTCTCTCCAGCTCCGGTCCATTGCCCGAGGCATGTAAAGGTCAGTGCCGGGCTGCTGGACGATCCATTGGGCGCGGGTGGCTTGCTCGATGATGCGGGGGATGACCATGGACGGGGCTTTGTCCTGGAGGAATGCCCCCAGTTTGAAGCCGGGGACCAGGGACTTGGTGCGGTTCCACTCTGCCATAGCGTAGATGTGGAGTTCCCGGATGAGTTCGTCGTCGGACTTGCGCTTCATGTCCTGGAAGATAATGGGCATGGTCATCTCGGCCGAGAGGAGCCAAGTTCGGGCGCGGTTGAGGTCTTCCAGGGTGATGACGAACGGGCCGACTCCGGAGACCCGACTCACCGAGGCGATGATGCAGAGCTTGATGAGATTGACGAGCCTCCGGACGCAGTAGTTGGTGAGCTTCGGGTGGATAGGAATGGGTTCCAGCCCCCCTTCGTACCACCTCACCAGTTCGTCCTGGGTTTCCAGCTCCCACTCCACAATCCCATGAGCATCGACCATGGCTTTGAGCCCGACCAGTAGATGGTCGAGCGATCGCTCCTTGACCTCGGCGAAGAGATCCATGTGGGGCTTCACTGCGGAGTACACCATGATGACCCTGGACATGAAACCCTGGGTCCAGGCCTCTTCGGGTATCCAGGTGGAAAGGAAGCCGGGCTGAGTGCCTGCGATGATGTTGAGTTGCGGCCGGACGATCTCCACGCTTTTGCTGGTGCGCCGGCGTTCCGCGAAGATATCTGGGCAGTCATAGATATCGGTCAGGACTGACAGGAACTCCAAATCATGCGAGGGGATGAGAACCCCGAGTTCGCTCGACGCCACACTCAGCGCGTTGTACTCGATAATCTCGGTCTCGCTGATGTGGGAGATGAAGTGGGACTCTTCCAGCACGTCGAGGAGTGCGGCCTTGGTGACGCTGTTGGGCGCGACCTTGACGTGCTTTGTGCCAACCCACAGGCGGCGCAGGGGTTCCATCGCCTTGGACTTCCCCACGCCCGGAGGCGCCACCAGCATCAAATAGAGGTTCGGAAAGATCTCCCCTTGGGTAGTACGGGCTCGTACCCTATGCTCAAGCGCTCCCGCCACGGCCGAGATCCCACACCAAAGGCGGAAGACCTCGGGACTTGGTAGGTTGTCGGTGGAGTGCATCCACTCTGAAATCCAGTCACCCATGCGGGTCCTCCCAGCGCAGTTGCAGCGCAGTTGCGTCAGAACACCCGATCAAGGCCCTCAAGTCGGGGGCGCAGAGCAGTACCCTTTTTCAGTCCATTTGGGTTGGTCTTTGGGTCATAGCTGGCCCAGTTGTACCCAGTCTTGCACTCGCCGGGGACGATCAGCTGATGGCCCTGGTACTCGTGCCGGATGTCGATCAGTCCCAGGGTGGTCTTGCAGACCTCGGGGAGGTCGGCGGTGACGGGGACCTGGAAGTAGATCGCATCATGGACTTGGGCCAGGAGCTGGATCGCGTTCCCGAAGTGCTTCCACACCTTGTACAGCCCCAGGTTCATTCGCATGGCGGTTGAACTCTGGGGGGAAAATGCAATAGCTTCGCGGAGGGTCGTGTCGTCATTGGGACGACCGAAGAAGGTCCTGGTGACGTCCCAGGGAGTGGTGAGTTGGTGGGTGGTTTGGATTTGGGTTGCAACCCACTGGTGCCACTTGGGAATTGCAGGATACGCGCCGAAGTACGCGCGCTGGAAGTTCTCCATGATACGGAGGACGACCTTGAGGTGCCGTGCCATGGTCCAAGGAGTGCCCATGTAATTACTACCATGGCCACCACGCTTAGCCAGATCCCGGTAAGAAAACTCTCGGTAGAACTTCTCGTCGGCAATCGCACGATCGAGCTTGGGGTCTCCGGTCCAGGGGAGTTCGGGCCAGATGAGTTTGGTGGTCGTGACATGAAGGTCCCCCGAATAGCAGGCGTCCAGATATGTCCAGTCCCCAAAGATCGTGCCGCAGAGCCAACCAACCTCGCGGCTTTCCGCCTGCTCCAGGTCAATGCCGACCAGGACGTAGCCCGGGTCCGCTACGAACATTTTCCGGAGTTCGGGGGCAATGTTCTGGATGTTACGGCCTGTGCCGGTGCTGCTCCCGCTGGAGGACCAACGCCAGGTTTCAGTTCCAGCGATGTTGAAGGAGGTTCGGAAGCGGCCGTCCCCGTCTATCTCGGTTTCCAACACCTCCAGCTGCTTGGCGTAGTCCCGGATGGCGAGGATGGTGTTGATGATCGGGAGGGCGTGGAAGTAGATGGAGAGCTTTTCCAAGGTCTCCCGATCGGTGGAGAGGCGGCGGATGCCCTTCTTGCTGCTCCAGTGCTCCGGCAGCTTCATCTCCCCGTAGAAGAAGTCGATTAGCTGCTTGGGACTGCGAGGGTTCAGTCCTTTCCCCCAGACCGCAAAGGCCAAGCGATCGAGCACCATCGTAAGGTGCTTGAGCTTGGTGCGGAGGGCCTGGGCTCCGATTTGCCTCTCGGTCTCGTCAATGCGGAAGCCGCGCATGGACATTTCCAGGGCAGGTCCCTGGAGTGCACGTTCGAACCCATAGACCTCGGGCTCTTGGTTGAAGAGCGTTTGCAGGGCATAGAAGACCTCGAGAGTTACCATGCAGTCCAGGCCGTTGTAGACTTGGTCGTTCTGCGGTAGGCGGTCGTCGGGCTTCAGCTCGTGGGTTTTAATGAGCATCTGTTAGATGCTCCTGTGGTCGATAACCACGCCGAGGAGGGTGGCGAGTTCAATCTCTGCCTTCATGCCCGGGGAGATCCCGAGGTTGGCGTAGACTGCTAGCAAATCCGCCTTGACCATCCAGGCCGAGGCCGCGGCGATCGCTAGGTTCCGGTCCACCTCATCCATGTCATCGAGGACCTGCGGGTACAAGAGGTGCGACACCAGCGGGGCCTCACCCCTGGCAAAGCTATCCTCCATCGCGTTCTTTGCGTACTCGACGTTCCGCCTGCGGATCGAGATGTTGGGACCGGCGAAAGGGCTGGCAACGATGACGCAGAGCATGAGCGGAGCCTCCGGGGTGGGGAACGGTATCAGGATACGCATCGACGGAAACGGCGGAATGCGGGGCAAGGGATGGGCAACCCCGTTTCATGGTGGGTGACACCTACCACCCCACGGCACGGGGCAAGGCGCGGCGAAATCCTAGGGTTCCGCCAATCCGCCCCCGTTGGCAACGGTGCCGCCGTCCAAAGCCCCCACCCGGCGTTCCAGCGCCTCTAAACGTGTGTCGAGCCCTCTCAGGATCTGAACCAGATCGCTGTCACGGCGCTCGGGGCTGGCGTCGCTGCCGCTGAAGGGAGACCAAGTCCACTTGGGCCAGGACTTATTCATCATGAGGGATCTCCGTCATTCTGCGGTGCCAGTCGTGGAGAGGACCAGACCAGATCTGACCGTTGACTGCCCCGACGTATACCACGGTCCTGGGGTAGTCCGGGCGGTCGAGACCGTTGGTGAGGAAGAGCACGGTGTAAAGGCGCCCGGAGTGATGACGCCAGCGGCTACCAGCGGCAGGCTCATCCATCATGATGGGAGTGGGGTTACTCATCTTTCTTGATCCCGAGGTAGTGGTAGGCTGCGGGATGGTCCACATAGACCTCCTGCCCTACCAGATAAACAGCTGCCCCAACACGCTTGCTCACCTCGTTGAACTTGTCGATGGTTGCACGGCCGAGATCGATCCCTGCTCTGAAAGCGAGGATGTCCAAGTACGTCAGCACATCCGCGAGTTCCTTGCCCAGTTCCTCACGCTTTTCGTCGAGGGTGAAATCGCCCCGCTCGATCTTCTTGATGAGGTTGGCAGCTTCGCCGAGTTCCCCACAAACCGCGTTGGCCCAGGCGCTGAGTGCCCAGTCAGAACCATCGGGTTCAGAGTGTGCCGGCTCCCCTTTACGATTTTTGAACTTGGGAAGACGTGCTACATTGGCCTCACGGAGGCATCCGGTATTGAGATGGGCTACATCGTACCAACGGACACGAGTATTTTTGGGTGTGTCACTCATCACGTTTCAACTCCTCTTCCTTCTTCTTGTGCCGCATGAGCTTCCAACTGGCCTCGTTGGTGTGGATGCTGCCCATGAACCCCAAGCTCTTCTGCATTTCTGGGAAGATGGAGTGATGGAGCAGCATCGTGTCGTGGAGGCAATTGCGGACTCGGAAGCCCATGCGATACAGGTAGTTCAGATCATACATACCATTCTGGAATAGCTTGGGGCACGGCAATTCCAGCGCCGCTTTCACCCAACGCCAAGCAGTGACCTCACTAGCGTGATCAGGCCAATAGCTTCCACCAGGGTATCGATTATCAGCAAAGGGAATGCAGATAGCGGATGTAGTGGAGCTGGCAAACCCGATGCAAGTAATTGCGCGGTTAGCAGTCTCGATGTCACAACTAAGAATACTAGCATCTTTGGCCTCCCGGTTAAACCAGTCCTCAATATCGACTAGACTCGGGTCGGCCAGGACTTGGCGTTGGGGCCGACGGATCTCAGGGAACTCGCTCTCACGCTTCGCTTTGATTAGGTCTGCGATGACAATCACACGGAGAGCCCAATTGCGCAGCACGGCGCTGGGGTGGTAGGTGGGAAGGACTTTGAGCCCTGGGGCTAACCCCACACTATGCGCCACAACACCGCGGAGAGTACCAACAGCTCCACGGCCAAGCAAAGCCCAGCAAGCAGTAGCGCCGAGTGCGATAACGAGATTGCGAGGATATGCAGTAAGTTCCGCTTCCAGTCTCGCGAGTTCCGGGAGGTATTCGGGGAGGAGGTATTTGCCTTGACGGAGCGGCGCCAGTGCATAATTAAACCCCACGTCTTTCTTGCTCGCGCAGAGCGAGTCCATGTTGTTCGCGGTTGGGCGAATGGCGAGGGTGGTGGTTAGGAGGAGATCCTTGCGGGAGATCCCCGCATCGGTGAGCATACGAGTGAGTTCCTGGCCGGATGCGCCGACGAACGGACGGCCGGTGAGTTCCTCTTGCTCGCCCCACGCTTCGCCAACGACCACAACCTTGGCATCGCGCGGTCCGCTGGTGTGGGCGAAGGGTTCAGCGACCATCTTTCCGGTCCTTCTCGTAGACCACCTGCGCGGCGGCACGGAGGGAGCGGAACTGGCGGAGAGCGGAACGGCCGTTGGCGCAGTGCTCCTTGTCCATTTCACACCCAGCGACACGCTTGGCGCCCAGAGCCTCAGCGGCGATCAGAGCCGAGGCACCTCCGCAAGTCGGATCGAGCAGCGTGGTGTTCTCGTCCACGTACATCTGGAAGAAGTGTTTGAGCACGGGGACGGGCTTGGCGCTTGGGTGGTGGGCCTTGTCAGTGGGGGCGGCGATGGCGTTGGAGACGGGTTTGACGATGAAACGGTCCTCGCGGGAGGCGACCATCGCGGTCTCGTAGATCCGGCGCGGGCCTCGGTTGGAGTCCGGCAAGATGCCGACGTTGTCGGACTTCTGCCACAGCAGCGGGAACGGGGAAAACACCAGCGACGGGGCGAGGTCTCGGAAGATCCGGCGGGTGGCCTCATAGTGCTCCATCGAGAACCAGAACATGAGGTGGGCGCTGGGGGACATGACTCGGTCCAGGTTCAGGCAGAGGCAGCGGATCAGATCCCAGTAGGTGTCGGGGGTGTCGGAGTAGGTGTTCCACTTGTCCCGACCGGACATGGCTCCTCCGAACACATTCATCCCGTAGGGGAAATCGCAGTGGATGAACGAGAACCTGGGCCCGGTGTACTGCGGTGCCCAGTCCAGGAACGAGGTGTTGAGGATGGACTCCGGAGGGGCCACCGGAGTAGCTGCCAAGATAGGCTTGTTGACAGGCTTACCGATTGCTACGGTTGCATCAGTCGGCACAAGTCCACCTGTCTCCACCACCAGCCGCTCCGCGAAGATATCCGCGTTGGCCTGGACGATGTCCCCCATAGCATCACCAATGCGGCGCTCGTCCGCGCGCTGGATGATGTTGTAAGCGGGTTGGAGGCCGGTGGCTCCGGCGATGCGGGGGTCGGCGAACTCCTTCACCACTCTCAGGATCGTGGACACTTGCGCCGGGGCCATGCTCAGGGCCTGTGCGGTCTTGGCCTGGCTCCACCCCGGTTCGGCGCTGGAATAAAGCTCGTGGAGCTTCGCGATGGCCTGGGCCTCGTCCTGCCAACTCAGATCCGTGCGCTTGAGGTTCTCCTCAAGCTCAATCACCGAGAGCTCGAACGGCGAGAGGTCCTCCGCGAACCTTACCGCGATGGTGACATGCCCAAGCTCAGTGCACGCCGTCAGTCTCCGCTCCCCCGCCACCAGCACCATCTCCCTCGTCACCACTATCGGGTTGATGAGGCCGTTGCGCTGGATCGAGTCCCTCAGTCCCGTCGTGTCCACCTTCCGGCGCTGGCGTTCCGCTCGGTTCACAACAATGGCTGCCAGGGGCACCAACTGAAAGTCGTTTGTCAGCATTCGGGTTCTCCAGCCTTGCGCGGTGGATGACAGCAGAGTAGCGGAGGTGATACTTGGTGGCGTGCTCAGCTCCCATATCGAAAGTCACAAGAGCATCAGCCAAGGCACTACGCAACTCGTGAATTTCGGTATAGGTCCGATTGAGTTCCAACAGCAGTTCATGCACCGAAGTCACTGGGGCCAATCTCCTTCATCATCTCCGAAGTCATCATCATCCCCCAGGCAGAGGAAGATGTAGAGAACTGCCATAATCAGGATCGCCATCAAGAACCAAGCCATGGTGAAAAGAGGGGGCTTTCACCCCCTCTCCTTCTCACTGACCCCGGACAGTGCCGACGTCGTTGAACTCATCCTTGCCGTCTTCGGAGTTGCGCTTGGTCACCTCCAGCATCACGGGCATCCCGACGAGGTCGGGCAGGATCTCGCCGAGCGAGCGTCCCGTGCCGTCGATGCCGCAGGACTCCCAGAGTTCCTTCACCCGGTACTGGGCGTCGTCGGTCAGGTAGTAGTCCTTGCGCATCTGCTTCTTGGAGAGGTCCACGCCCTCCATCGCGTCAGGGTCAACGTCCTCGCCCGCTCCCGTGAGGGAGATAAAATACCGGACGTAGGGGGTCTTCTTCTGGGCCGACTTGCCGTACTCGTACTTGGAGATAGTCCCCAGGTACGTGCCGACCGGAAGGGCCTTCGGCCGCTCGATGGTCTCCGTGGGCTTGGAGAGCAGGGCGCGGAAGTCGGTAGCGGAGGAGTCACTCATGGTTGGTTGTGCTTTCGGTGGGTTGGGTTGGGTTGGTTGAGCTGGCTGGGTCTGTTGCTTTGACTTGGCCATGATCTGGTTCCTTGGGTGAGAGTTTGAGTTTGGTGATGCTCCTTTCTGGGTCGTGGAGTAAAAAGATGGCTGGGGTTAGGAACTGGGTGTTGGGCCACTCCAGCTGCTCTGCTTGCCCCAGGGTGAGGGGAGTGGGAAGGCTATGATGCCAGGGTCGGCGCTTTGACATTCGTGCCTCCCAGAAGGGTGACGGGCATTCCGGCCTGAGGGTTAACGACCGTAGCCGTAGTTTGGGAGCCGCTGGGCGAGGTCGAGGAAGACGGGCTCGATGGGGCTGTCCCCCGCACGAGTTTGAAGTACTCGGCCAATCCCGTTTCCAGCGGAAGCTCCGGTGGCACCCGCAGAGGCGCGGAGTTCTTGAGGTCGATCACTCCCGAGGTGTTGGTCAGGATCTTCCGCTTCACGGCGCTCCCTTGCCCGCTGCTCTTCACACCAAGCATGGTATTGAAGTACCGCCCGATTTTGGGAGGCAGCGCTTTCCCGAGCGCGTTCGGATAGCCTCGGGTCGGTCCATTCTCCTCCCCGATGTAGGCAATGTGCGCAGTCACAACCACGTTGCATTTGATATTGTCGTTGAACAGCATTTGCAACGCTCCCTCGACTAGGTCCTGGGCTTGGCCGAAGTCTGATTGATGCGGCCGCTGCCCGATACGTCCGTTCATCGAGAGCACGAAGTTCATCGCGGCTGTGGAAAAGGTGGACAGGGAGTCGATTACCAGGACGTCCGAAGATGTCCAACTCGTGAGCTGCCCGAGGTCCACCGCAGGGGGCTCTTTCCAGTGGTACAAGAGGTTCATCGCTCGCTGCCACACATCCACCTTCACCGGCACCAGCTTCCCTCCCACCACCTTCATCGGCTCGGTGAGCGTCATGTACTGCACGCGGGAGATCGAGTCCTTGGTGTAGGGCGACTTCGGATCGTTCAGCAGGTTGAACAGGATGTCCAGCCCCGAGTCCAAGTCCAAAATCCGGAGGTTGAACCCAGCCGAAGCAAGGGATGCCAGGGCTCCCGTCTTGCCGGCTCCGGAGTCCCCAATGAGCAAGACCTTGGTAGATGTTGCGGACTGGTGTTGGCTGAGGGCTGGCATCTTTGGGCTTCTCCTGACCGCACAGGGCACAATTGCTCCAGTGTGCGTAGTTTTGGTGGGAGCACTGGGGACAGCACCAGCGCACACCTTTCGGTAGAGGGACTGGTGGAGACTTAGGCGGGGGTTTGTCCCAGGTCATCGCGAGTCCTCATTGGCATGGCGTTGCAGTAGACGATCGAGGTGCAAGGGGGCTTGGTGCTGGGAACAAGGTCTCGACACAGGGGGCACTCGACCAGGAGCGGGTCGTCGGTTCCGGCGTTAGCGTTGGTGCCACAGCCGGCGGAAGCTCCGCTTTCGTCCATGACCATGACAGGGGCAGCACGTGGCGGAAGTCTCGTTGCATTTCGATTGATACTGGCCATAACTCCCTCACCGAGGCCTGCGCGGACGGACTTGACTTGGGGAACGACGAGCGTCATCCACAATGCACGGTCCTCAGGGGGCACAACAATCTCCTGCGTAGCAGGATTGTACTGCGCACGAGAGACCAACCAGTGCCAAAGCTCCGAACCCATCAGCATCACACATCTCCTCTCACCTGGAGAGGGTCCCACACCCGCTTGGTGTAATTGGCCTCCAACCACATCTGGCGAGTGGAGGGGGACTTGGAGCAGATCTCCCGATACTGGCATCCGCCATAGTTTCCGCAGGACTTGTCGTTCATCGGCCAGTATCCCGCCACGGCGTAACTCTCGGCTTGCCTCAGCCAGTACTGGAGTTCATGGTGCCATTCCTCGATCTGGTCGGGGTTGCGGGTGATGAAGCCCCGCTGGAAGGCACTGAACGTGATGGCGACCTGGGCGGCGTCGACGATCAACCCCACCACCGGCAGCGCATAGACGATCTTGGTCGCCAGGACGTACTGCGAGAACTGGTTGTCAGGGGAGAACTTGGTGAAGAAGTCTGCGTTGATTGTGGACTTGGTAGTCTTGCGGTCCACCACATAAATCTGGTCGTTCAGTTCCCCCAGCCTGTCAATATGCCCACAGGACATATACGACTCTCCCGTCACGGCAGACACATACCCATTCTCGTAGCGGAACGAAAGCTCCACTGCCGGTTTGCCGTTGGCCAGCCCCACCGTGCGAATTGGGTCGTGGGTGAACTGCTCCAAATACCAAACGATGGAGCGAACCAGGGTGAAGCGGTTCTTGTACTTGTCGTCGAAGGGGATGGGACGACGGAGCACATGGTTCCAGCTCTCCTCCAGTGCGGTGAGCACCGCAAGGCGCTGGGCCTCATCATGGCTCCGGCCGGCGAAGCGCTCGTGGTCATAGCGTTCCAGGGCCGAGTGGTAAATCAGGCCAAAGGTGAGGTGCACACTCAGGCGCTTCGGAGCCCACCCCTCCACGATCGAATACTGATAGTACCTCGGGCATGTTTTGAGTGCCCCTAAGCTGGTGCTATCCCATGCGACTTGGAGTGTAGGAAGTTGAGTGGAGAATGAGGAATTGGGCATGGCGAGATTACCCGTTGGTGGGAATGCTCTGGGGCATCCCTTTCATCGCATCTGCGCAATGGTCGGTTGTGGTGCTGCCGAGACGCCGGGCACACCATGTCAGGACTCGGCAAAGCACACACGCGGTGTGGGACCCTGCGGCGCGGGCTTCGGCAAGGCGCTGGCTGATGGTGTAGTGGGGGTTGCCGGCGGCGGGATTGTTGGCATCAGGACCGGCCAGCACATTCCCTTCCTCATCCGCCGTGATTAGCGTTCCCCAGAAGATCTGCTTGATGCGACTCCACATAATCCCAACTCCCTACTAGAGTCCGATGTCACTAAGGCTCTTGGGCGTGACCTTTTTCGTGGAGCTTTTCTCTGCAGCTGGACCGCCGGCAGACAAAAATTTTTCACGCATCCGGCGGAGTTCCGCGACGATCACCTCCAAGTCCTGATCGGTTAGCTGGAGGGGGTCCTTGGCGAAAAACTCGTCCAGGGACGATGGATTGGCCTCACCGAGCATGCCCATTATTTGCTCCTTCCGTCCCGATCGTACTCTTCGAGTTCCTGGAGAATGGTGGTGCTTAACTCGGGGACCACCGGGTGGTGGGCCTCAAGCAGCCCCTTGGCCTCAACTGAGTCCAAAAACTTCCGGACCATAAGCCGGGCAGCTTTGCTGAACCCCAGCGACCGGCCGAACAACAATTCGATCCGCTCTACGTCTCGGGCGTACAGCCAAATGTGGCGACGCACCAGATCTTCACTCTCGTAGCGAGGCATCGTCTTCGGACTCCTTTGGAAGTTCAACCTTGCCGCCCTTCACGATCCAGAGTTCATTCGGGTTGTCTGGGTTGCGGCGGAACTGAAGCACCGCGAGTGCAGGATCGCCAACGGCAGCACGGGCACGATAGAGAGCCTGGTTCGCGGTGGTGAAGTTGGATACTTGGAGAACAAGCCCCAGAGGGGAGGCTAGGGCTTGGTAGAGGATCTCCTGGGCTTCGTAGTTGGCCACTGGCAGGGCTCCTAGAGGTCGTCGTGGTAGTAGACTAGGAAGATAAAGAGCCCAATCTGCAAGAGTGGGCACCACGCAAACGAAAGGAACTCTGCCACGGCTCAGCCCTGCGCCTTCTCGAACTCCGAGATGTAGCGGATGATGTTCTCGCTGAAGCCATCGATATGCAGCCACTCACCGTAGCCAACGCCGTTCCGGTTGCTGGCGACGTTGACCATGTAGCAGCGTCCGCCGGG
>Ga0070730_10000302_pt1 | contig 62029 bp, 54 predicted proteins | sample Coa_R1_3_FD_66447 | JGI IMG/M metagenome (GOLD analysis project Ga0070730, IMG submission 66447) | Surface soil microbial communities from Centralia Pennsylvania, which are recovering from an underground coalmine fire - Coalmine... | ecosystem: Environmental > Terrestrial > Soil > Unclassified ... | reverse complement strand
TCGATGCGCTGCTGCTGCTCGACGGGGTTCAGGAGACGGACCTTCGCCAACTCGCCCATAGCCGCTACGCTACGGCTCCGCACAGTCCGGCGCAAATCGGCCGCTAATCAATTACAGACGCGGGCATAGCCCACGTGTGTGGTCATACGCCGAGTATATCACAACTCGTCTCGTGCCGTCAGTAGTGAGACGGTGATTGTGAAACAAGTAGTGAACGATCGGTATCTTCCGATGCACGCGCAGCCGGGCAAGCAAACCGGCCGCGTTTCCGGCCAGGCTGGGATGAATCAGACTGGGCCGTTTGTGAGCAGTACGTTGTGTGCTGGCTTACCCTCCGTGCACATGGTCTTGGCCCTGCTCGATGACATCAGGCACTCTGAGCCGGCGTTCGATCGGTTCGGGCAGCGGCCGTGCGAACTGTTGCATCTCATCGGCAGGGTTGGCTGTGCCACCGAGCCAGGCCTCGCGCCATGCCCGTTGCGCACCGTCGGCAGCCCGCGCGAAGTCCGGAAATGCCTGTGCGATCATCTGCCGCAGCCTGGCATCAAGCGCTGTCCAGTGATCAAGTAATTCGCTATACGAACAGGCGACAGCCTTCTGTGAGACGTCGCAAAAGACAGATATACGGTCACCCGCAGAGAGGAAGAAGAGATAGAACTCGGACTCCAACGCCGAAAAGACGGCCGTTCCAAAGAGCTTCGCCGCACGTAGCGCACACATGCCATAGTACGCAAACTCTATAGGATCCAGGGGAAACCAGATCGGATCGATCGCGGGGGAACCTAGGAGCTCCACATCTCCGATGTTTAGGCGGATATTCACCTCGCCGAGAGGGCCGACCTCGGCGAACTGGATCCAATCGATCTCGATGTTCAGAGCCACACCTCTTCTAACAGGCAACTGGGAACATTGTCTTCACCCGGTGAGGAAATGCCTCGTACACAACGATCCTCACACACGTCGTAGGGACGCGCGGTGGCCGAGTCACGCCGACTTGAAACGTCGTGCTTGCCTTATCCAGAACACAGAACGTTACTCCGTTCCGTATCTCTGGCTTCCAAGTATTGTTGCCACTCCTATGCGCTTGTGCCCAGTCGATGATGAACTGAAGGGGACCGAAGCTGTCGGTTGTGCCTGGACTGAACCAGCCGTTCGGAGCCCCGTTTCCTTGCGGCGTACCCCATTTATGTCGCTCGTCGATGTGCTTCCGTCCATCTCCGCCTCGGCCGCCTTGCCCCTCGTCAAGCACGATCGGAGGCGCCATAGCGCCAGCATTGAGGTCCGAGCATGGTTCCTTGCGCTTATCGAACTGATCGAGGGAGATGTCGATCAGCGACTCGAGGTCACCGCAGGCCAGGGCGAGGACGGTGAGCGCGGTCCTGTGGGTTTGCTTTGTCGCATCAGGGATGAACGGGGTGATGGGAGGACACGACGATTGGCCCGGTGAGCCCCCCCGCTGGACGGCCTGCACCAGATCATAGAGGCAGGCGCCGCTCATTGGGGTGCCGGCCACGTGCTGAATCCCGCTGTCGGTCACGAGGCCCGAGCCCGTATCGAGGGCGCAGATAACGACCGCGAAGACGATGATGATCGCTGCCCCGATCACGAATTCTGGCGCCAGCGCCAGGGCCTGGTCGATCAGCTCCACGCACTCCGCGCAGTTCCGGATGCCGAAGAAGATCGCGCCCGCTGCGTTGTGACCACTGGGATCGCGCCAGGTGGTGGGATTGTTGGCGGCATACGCGTAGGCGTTGTAACCCTGCGTGCCCGGTGCGTTGGGGCTCAGGCTGTCGGCGGAGACGAAGCGCCCGATGGCTGGACTGTAGTACCGCGCCCGCAGGAAGCTCAGCCCCGTCTCCGGGTCCGTCTGCTCCTCCGCGAAGCCAAACGCGCTGCTCGTGCCGCTCGTGGCCCGCACGCTGCCGAAGACGTCGTAGTCGGCGCTGCCGGCGAGCCCCGCGGTGCTGGTGGCGAGCCCGCGCACCGAGCCCAGGGCGTCGGGCAGGAGGCTCGTGGTCGAGCCGGCGCGGTCGGTCTGCTGCCGCGCGTCGCCGTCACCGAGATAGCTCCGTGTGCCGTCGTCCACCAGCTGCGGCAACCCCGTCTCGCGGTCCCAGAGGTAGCTGGTGGTCGTGCCACCTGTGCTCTTCGCCGTGCGCACACCGTCGCCGTCGTAGCTGTAGCTCGTGGTCGTGCCGCTCGTCGTGCTGCTGGTCAGCCGGTTGGCCCAGTCCCAGGTGTAGGTGTTCGTCCCCGCCGCGGTCAGGTTGCCGTTGGCATCGTAGGTATAGGTATTTGTCCCATCGCTGGTGAGTTGGCCGGCCGCGTCGTACATGTAGGTGGTGGTGACGCCGTTCGCCGTCCTGGTCAGCCGATTGCCGGCCGGGTCGTAGCTGTAGCTCGCGGTGTCGCCGTTCGGGTAGGTCACCCCGGTGAGGCGGTTTAAAGCGTCGAGCGTGTAGCTCTCCGTCCCCTCCGGGCTCACCACCGCCGTGCGGTTGCCCGCGGCGTCGTAGCTGTAGGTGAAGCTGAGCGGCGTGCCGCTATGCGTGATGCCGGTGGGCCGGCCGGCGGCATCGTAGGTCGTGGTGGTGACGATGCCGTTGGGGCGGGTGATCGTGGTGCGGTTGCCGTCCACGTCGTAGGCAAAGGTCGTCGTCTGGTGCTGCGGGTCCGTGAGCGACGCCAGCCGCCCGGCGCCGTCGTAGCTGTAGCTCGCCGTGCCGCTGGGCAGGGTGTGGCTGGCGCGGCTACCGTCGGCGTTGTAGGCGTAGCTCACCGTGCCCTGCGGCGCCGTCACGCCCGTGACGCGGCCGGCGGCGTCGTAGCTCCAGCTCGTCGTGCCGCTGCCGTCAACCATGCTGGTGCGGCGGTTCGCGTCGTCGTAGGTCTGGGTGACGGTGCCACCGGGCGCGGTCGCCGCGGCGGGGTTGTTGCGCACGTCGTAGCTGAGGGTCACGGCGATGCCGCGGGGATCGGTGGTGCCGGTCAGGCGCCCGGCCAGGTCGTACGTGTAGCTCGTCGTCCGGTTCAGCGGGTCGGTCCGGCTGAGCACGTTGCCCACGCTGTCGTAGCTGGAGCTGGTGCTCTTACCGCGGGCATCGGTCGTGCTCGTCTGCCGCCCCGCCGCGTCGAAGGCGAACTGGACGACGCCGGAGAGCGCGTCGGTGATGCTGGTCTGCTGCCCGGCCGCGTTGTAGGCGTACGTGGTCGCGTGGGTGAGCGGGTCGGTCCTGCTGATCCGCTGGCCCGCGGCATCGTAGGCGTAGCTGGTGGTGTGGTTCAGGGGATCCGTAACGGAGAGCAGCAGGCCGCGCGGGTCGAAGGTGTAGCTCGTCGCGGCCCCCGAGGGCTTGGTGACCTTCGTCGTGCGCCCGGCGCCGTCGTACTGATAGCTCGTGGTGTGGTTCAGCGGATCGGTCACCGCCGTTTGCTGCCCCGCGGCATCGTAGGTGTAACTCGTCACCCGGTTCATGGGGTCGGTCATGCTGATGCGGCGGCCCGCCTTGTCGTAGGCGGAGGTGGTGACCCCGCCGGCGGGGTCGGTGATCGAGAGGACCTGCCCCGCCGCGCTGTAGACCGTGGTGGTGGTGTGGAAGAGCGGGTCGGTGACCGTCACCGGCTGGCCGGCGGCATCATACCCGTAGGTCCAGAGCTTGCCCGCCGGATCGGTCATACCTATGCGGTGTCCCGCTTTGTCGTACGTATACGTCGTGGTGTGGTTGAGCGGGTCGGTCTGGCTGAGCACGTTGCCGTTGGCGTCGTAGGTCGTGCTCCAGACCGCGCCGTTGGCCAGCGTGGTCGCCGTCAGCCGCCCGGCGCTGTCGTGGGTGTAGGTCGTGGTGTGGTTGGTGGGGTCCGTCTCGCTGGCGAGGTTTCCCGCCGTGTCGTAGGTCCAGCTCGTGACGTGCCCCAGCGGGTCCGTCATCGCGGTCATACGGTTGGCGCTGTCGTAGGTGTAGGTCGCCGTGTGGCCGAGGGGGTCGGTGACACTCGTGGTGTTGCGGGCGTTGTCGTAGCCGTACGTCCAGACCTTGCCGGCCGGGTCGGTCTTGGTGATGCCGAGGCCACGGGCGTCGTAGGTATAGAGCGTCTGCTCGTTGAGCGGGTCGGCGACGGCGAGCAGGTGGCCCACGTCGTCGAACTGCTGGGCGCTGGTGCGGTTCAGCGGATCGGTCAGCAGGGTCAGATTCCCCGCCAGGTCGTAGACCATGATCGTCTTGTTGCCCAGGGGATCGGTGCTCGTCAGCCGGTGGCCGTTGGCATCGTAGGTGGAGGTCCAGGTGTTGCCCAGCGGGTCGGTCTTCGTGATCGGGTTGCCCGCGCTGTCGTAGGTGTACGTGGTCGTGTGGCCCAGCGGGTCGGTGGCCGTGAGCTGGTTGCCGTGGCCGTCGTAGGTGGAGCTCCAGACGTGGCCGAGGGGGTCGGTCTTGGTCAGCAGGTTCCCCGCCGTGTCGTAGGTCAGCGTCGTGGTGTTGCCCAGCGCGTCGGTCACCGCGGTCGGCAGGTGCTGCGGGTTGTAGGCGATCTGGGCGGTGTCGTTCAGCGGATCCGTCGTGCCGGTCGGGAGCCCGTTCGTGTCGTAGGCGAACTGGAAGGCGCCGCCTGCGGGATCAATCACCTTCTGCAGGTTGCCATTGGCGTCGTAGACGTTGGTGACGTCGTGGCCGAGCGGGTCGAGCTTGTCCGTGGTGCGATGGGTGAGGTCGTAGTAGTAGCTGGCCACGCCGCCGTTGGGATCCGTCACCTGGGTGATCCCCGCCTGCGGCGTGCTGTAGGCGATGGAGATGGTCTTGCCCAGCGCGTCGGTCTGGGTCACCACGCGATTCACGCTATCGAACGTGTTGGTGAAGAGCGTCTTGCCGTTCTGGTCCACCACGCTGGTCAGGAGGTGGTTGGTGTAGCTGTACGTCCGCACGCCGCCCAGCGGGTCGGTGGCGGTGTGCAGGTCGCCATTGGCATCGTAGGCGTACTGTTCTCTGGCGCCGGTCGGGTCGGTGACGCTCGTGAGGTGGCTGTTCGCGTCGTAGGCAAACGTCAGCGTGCGCCCGCCCGGGTCGGTCACGGTCGAAAGGCGCCCGCTCGTGTCGTAGGCGAAGCTGGTCGTGTTGCCCGCCAGGTCCTTCACCGTCTGCAGCACACCGGTGGCCGTGAAGCTGTCGCTCTGGTTGGCCGTGGTCGTGTAGGTGAAGGAGCCGTCGCCGTTCTTGACCAGCGTGTCATGGATGCGGGCGTCGGCGGGGCTGTAGCCGCCGGTGTTGCTGACGTTGAAGAAGACTTCCTTGCCCGAGCCAAAGACCACGCCGCTGCCGACGTTCGGGATCGTGTACAGGCTGATCGCGTACGAATGCGTCCAGCGGGCGCCGAGGCTGCCGTAGCGGTCGGAATGCCCGGTGTAGTAGCGCACCAGCGAGAGCGGCTGCGGCCCGCCGAGGCTGAGGTCCTGTTCCTGGAAGCCGAAGCTGCCGGTGCTGGTGTCGATCTCGAGCCCCACCTTCTGCGAGAACGGCTCGGCCAGCGCCTGGCGGGCGACGTTATCGGCGATGGAGTAGAGCTTGCCCCCGCCTGACAGCTTGAGCAGGAACGACCCCGTTGCGCCCAGGATGCCCGGCAGTGGCACATAGGCGAGCTTGTAGCCCGTGGGCGTATTCGCCGCGTCCTCGTAGAGCGCCGTCGTGGCGCCCGTGCTGGCGTTCACCCACGACACCGTGAGCAGGTTGCCGGTGCTGTCGCCGATGGCGTAGCCGATCGCGAGGTACTGGCTGCCTCCGCCACCCACCAGCGTCGTCTGGACGGCGCTGGACTGGACCTGCAGCAGCCCCTGGCTGCCGGCCACGAACGGGCTGACGTAGGTGCCGTTGCTGTCCACGCCGCCCGCGATCGCGCCGCTCTGCCCCGGCGGCAGCACGGTCCAACCGGGGAGCAGGCTCTCCGCGAGCCCCACGTTGTCGAACTGTTGGAAGCCGTTATAGCCCACCAGTTGGAGCTTGACCGACTGTCCCGCCCAGCTCGCCACCGAGGCCTTGAACGTGCGCCAGGTGGTCTGGTCCGGCGGGGCGATCACCGAGCCTGCGTTGAGGTCGGTGGCCGCGGCGTAGGTGGGGCCCGAGAGCAGCTTGACGTAGAAGCTGTCGCCGGCGCTGTCGCCCTTGTAGAGCAGGCTGAGCTGCTGCGCCGCGCTCGCCACGCTGAAGGCGCTGCTGGTCAGCGTGCCGTTCGTGCGCACCACCTGGCCGGTCGGCGTGCCGCTCACCAGGCTGGTGTCGTTGGCCTGGCCGGAGAACGGCGTGCCCGAGACGCCCCAGCCCGGCACGTCCACGTGCTGCAGCCCCACGTCGTCCACCCCGACGGAGCCGTGGTACTGCTTCACCTGCAGCTTGACGGTCTGCCCGGCATAGGTCGCGACGGCGTAGCGCAGCGTCTGCCAGCCGGCGGCAAGGCCCGTGAAGGCCAGCTGCGTGCTGGTGGCGAAGTTCGCACCGGACAGCAGGTAGAGCTGGAACTGCGGCGTGCCGCCCAGACCGTTGAGGCGCAGCGTCAGGCTCTGCACGCTCGGGTCCAGCGTGACGGCGGCGGCGGTGATCACGCCGCTTGCATCGAGTTGAGCGTAGGCGTTGCCGCCGGCCTCCGTCTGGCGGCTGACCGTGCCGGCGAGCGTCCAGCCCGGCAGCAGCACCTGCGGCGTGACGGTGTCGATGCCCACGTCGCCGAACTTCTGCACGAGCTGCAGCTCGATCGTCTGGCCGGCGAAGGCGGCGGCGGGGAGGGCGACGGTGGCCCACGTGCCGCACTGGTTGCAGAGCTCGTCCCCCAGCGCCGTGCTGGTGCTGTAGCTCGGGCCGGTGAGCGCGTTGACCGTCACCCAGGCGTACCCGCTGCTGCTGAGGTAGCCGACGTCAATGCCGAACACCTGGGCGCTGCTGTCCACCGTGAAGGGAGCGCTGGTGAGCGTGCCGCCGGCGGAGGCCAGCCTGGCGTAGTGGCTGTGGTCGCTGGCGATGGTGACCGTGCCGCTCGTGGTCCAGCCCGAGAGGTCCCCGCTCTCGAAGTCGTGGTTCGCCGGCGGCGTGCCGGCGGTGGTGGGCGCCGCGGCGAAGTCGCTGTTCTGGGGCGGCGTGCCGACGCTCTGGCTGGCGCTCTCGAAGTCGCTGTTCGCAGGAGGCGTGCCCACGGTGCTGACGGCGGTGTCCAGCGTGTGGTTGAGGGGATACGCCGGCAGGGCGCCGGAACCGGAAGCGGGCGGGCCGTTGAGCCGGCTGTGGGGCGCGGTGCCGACGCTGAGCACGGTCCGTGCGCTGGGGCTGCCGGCCACGAGCAGGAGGCCCAGGAGGGCGGCCAACGCGAGCAACAGGCGGAAGGAGCGGGGTGCGGCAGACGGCATCGCGGGGCTCCTACTGAACCGCATTCACTGCCGCCCGGTGCCGCGATAGCATAACGACGCAGCGGCGATGCTGCAACACCTGCGGTAGGCGGCTCGTGCCGACCGCGCTGCTGGCCTTGCCACGGGGGCCGCACTGATCGCCCCTCGCCGCTCGCGCCGCGCTATCCCCTACCCGCGCGGCAGGCCAAGGCCGCGCGTCGCGATCACGTTGCGCTGGATCTCGCTGGTGCCGGCAGCGATCGTCGCCGGAATCGAGGTCATGTACTCACGCGTGAAGCGGGCGCGCAGCGGCGTGCGCTCCGGGTCCATCAGTTGGCCGCGCAGCCCCGTCAGCTTGATGCCGGTACGGGCGATGCGCTGCTGCAGCTCCGAGTAGTACATCTTGTTGACCGAGGCCTCGTAGTTCGGGATCAATCCGCGCTTCTGCATGCAGATGATGCGGTACGAAAGGAAGCGCGCGACTTCGCTCTCGATCAAGCGGTCCGCAAGCTCGGCGCGCATCGGCGCGTCACAGCCGTGCTGCGCGGCGAACTGGACCAGCTCCAGCACCGCGTGCCGCGCCCCGATCGTCTGCGAGATGCCGGACCGCTCAAAGTCGAGCAGCGTGGCGCCGACGTACCAGCCGCGGTTCTCCTCGCCCACCAGGTTCTTGCGCGGCACCCGCACGCTGTCGAAGAAGACTTCGTTCAGCCCTGGCAAGCCGGCCATATTGATGATCGGCCGCACGCTGATGCCGGGCGTCTTCATGTCGGCCAAAAACATGCTGATGCCGCGATGCTTGGGCGCGTCCGGATCGGTGCGGGCCAGCACAAAGATCCAGTCGGCGTAGTGCGCGCCGCTGGTCCAGATCTTCTGCCCGTTGATCACATAGTCGTCGCCGTCGCGTACGGCACGGGTCTGCAGGCTGGCAAGGTCGGAGCCGCTGCCCGGCTCCGAGTAGCCCTGGCACCAGATGATCTCGCCGCTCGTGATTTTCGGCAGGTGCTCGCGCTTCTGCCTCTCGCTGCCGTGCAGGATGATCACCGGGCCGATCAGGCTGAGGCCGTGATAGCTGCCGGCGGCGGGCGCCCGCGCCTCGGCCATCTCCTCGTTGAAGATGAACTGCTCGGCCACCGACATGCCCGCGCCGCCATACTCTTTCGGCCAGTGCGGCGCCAGCCAGCCGCGGTTGCCCAGCGCCGCGCGCCAGCGCTCCGTCGCGGCGTCGCGCCGCGGTCCGCTGGCCTCGCCGAGTTGCGCCCGCGGCCGCTCGCCGGGACTGAGGCTGAGATAATGCTCTTGAATGAACTGCCGCACGTCCAGCCGGAACGCTGCTTCCACGGGCGTGTCGCGAAGATCCACCGGCTTTTACACCTTTCGTGCCGCGGAGCACAACCTCGGCGCCCACCGATCGCACCGCTCGATCTGGCCGGTTCGCGAGGCGATTGCGCCGCGGGCCACGCGGCGAGCCGCTCACGTCTGAAGTATGGCACGCCACGTTCGCGCCCGCCACGCGGGGAGACGAGCGAGCCCGGCCGCGCTACACTGGGCGCGATGTACGACGGACCTATTCCGCTAACACGAGAAGTGGGGCGGGTGCCCTCGATGCGCGTGCCGCTGGACGCCGCGGGCGAGGCGCGCTGCCAGCGGCTGATGGCCGATCTGCTGCTGATCGATCTGCATCAGCACCCCGTCGTGCTGCCCGACGCCCCGGCCCGGTTCACCGAGTACCTGCGCGGCGCCAGCTACCGCTGGGGCTTCGAGGCCGTGCGCGCGGGCGGCTGGAGCACGGTGGCCACGGCCAACGCCTTCCGCGCCGCCGCACGCTCCGGCGACATGTCCTTCGTTGACTTCGACGATCTCGTCGACGAGCTGGCGGAGATGCTCGGCGACGTCCGGGCCAGCGCGGGCGTCGGGGTCGTCTGCAGCGCGGACGCGATCGAGGCGGCGCGGGCCAACGGCACGATCGGCTTCCTGCCGACGCTGGAGCACCTCGGCATCGGCCACGATCTGCGCCGGCTGGACCTGCTCTACACCATGGGCGTGCGCCTCGCCGGCCTTACCTACGCCAAGCGCAACCTGCTGGGCGACGGGCTGCTGGAGCGCAGTGACGCCGGACTCAGCGAGCTCGGTGTCGCCGCGATCGAGCGCATGAACGACCTCGGCATCGCCGTGGACCTCTCGCACGCGGGCCACACGACGGCGCTGGAGGCGATCGCCTGCTCGCGTGCGCCGGTGATCTTCAGTCACAACGCCTCGTACACGCTGCGCCCGACGCGCCGCACGCGCACCGACGAGGAGCTGACCCTCTGTGCCGCGAAGGGCGGCCTGATCGCGATCACCGCCGTGCCGAACTCGCTCAGAGACGACCCAGCGCAGGACATCGGCTGCGTCCTCGACCACTACGACTACATGGTGCGGCTGGTCGGCGTCGAGCATGTGGGGATCGGCACCGACACATTGATCGGCGACCACGTCGGCTACCACCGCGTGATGATGGGCCGCAGCGGCCCGGACGCCTTCCCCACGCCCTACCTGAATGGCCTCGAATCGCCCGCCGACGGCTCGAACATCGTGCGCGGCCTGATCGCCCGTGGCTATGATGACGCCCAGGTCCGCGCCATCGCCGGCGGCAACGCGCTGAGCTATTTCCGCCGCGTGTGGAAGTGACCGGCAACAGGAACGGAGGGAGACGCCCATGCCGCGAGTGCCGGCCATCACCGCCAAAGAGCAACTGCCGGAGGCGCAGCGCCCCATCTTCGCTGCGATCGCGGAGAGCCGCGGCGCCGTCGGCGGGCCGTTTCCCGTGCTGCTCAACAGCCCCGAGGTCGCCGGCCGGGTTGCCCACCTCGGCACCTACCTGCGCTTCGAATCGGAGCTGTCCGGCGTGCAGCGCGAGCTGGCGATCATCACTACGGCGCGGGAATGGAACTGCGCCCTGGAATGGGGCGGCCACGTTCAGCTCGCCCGCCGCGAAGGGGTGCGCGAGCAGGCGATCGACGCCGTCGGCCGCCGCGCCCCGCTCGCCGGGCTGACGGACGAGGAACGGCTGATCGTCGGCTACGCGCGCGAGCTGGTCGGCACGCGGCGCGTCGGCGCGGACACCTTCGCCGCCGCGCACAAGGCGCTGGGAGACCGTGGTGTGACCGACCTGACCGCCACGATCGGCTACTACGGCATGCTCGCCTGCGCCCTCAACGCCTTCGAGGTCGAGCCGCCGGCAGGCGCACCGCCGCTGCCGTAGCCGGGCGATTCCTGCCCGTTCGACCGCCCGCCAGCAGATCGTCGAGAGCCAGGAGAGAACCGCATGCCGAGCGCCTTGCTCGACCAGATCATGGCGGCCGCCGCCTTCGCACCGCTCAACCCGGCCCCTACGTTCAGCGGCGCCGACCCGGTCTTCCCGCTGGCGCTGCGCATCGGCGAGGCCGGCGCGGCGGCGATCGCGGCGACTGGCGTTGCCGCGGCCGAACTGTGGCGGCTGCGCACGGGCCGGACGCAGAGCGTTCACGTCGCGGTCGATGCGGCCGCCGCGGCGATGCGCGGTAACCAGTACCTGCGGCGCGAGCAGGAAGGCGGCGGCGACGCCCCGCTGGCCGCCGCGGGCCGGATCCCCGGCGCGGGCGGCGGCATCTACCGAACGGGCGACGGCCGCTGGATCTACCTGCACGGCGGCTTCGAACACCACCGCGCCCGCATCCGCAAACTTCTCCAATGCGAGGAGGACGCGGAGAGCATGGCGCGGGCCGTCGCAGGCTGGAAGGCGGCGGCGCTCGAAGACGCGGTGTTCTCCCACGGGGCCTGCGGCGGCGTGATCCGCACGGAAGCCGAGTGGCTGCGCGGCGAGCAGGGACAGGCGATCGCCGGCCTGCCGTTGCTCGAAGTCCTGCGCGCCGGCGACAGCCGTCCCGAGCCGCTGCCGCAAGCTGCCAGGCCGCTCTCGGGCATCCGTGTGCTGGACCTGACCCGCGTGCTCGCCGGCCCCACCTGCGCCCGCACGCTCGCCGAGCACGGCGCAGAGGTGCTGCGTGTGGGCACGGACCGGCTGCCGAACAATGAGAGCCAGACGATCGACACCGGCCACGGCAAGCGCTCGACCGTGCTCGACCTGGCGAATCCATCGGGCATCGAACAGCTCAAGGCGCTGATCCGCGACGCCGATGTCTTCTCGCAGTCGTATCGCCCTGGCTCGCTGGCGTCCCGCGGCTTCTCGCTTGATGCAGTCATGGCGCTGCGGCCGGGCATCATCTATGTCACGCTCAGCGCCTTCAGCCACGCCGGCCCCTGGCGCGACCGGCGCGGCTTCGACACACTGGTGCAGGCCGTGAGCGGCATCGCCGACGAGTACGCGCTCGACGGCCGGCCGCGGCTCTATCCCGTCTCCGCGCTGGACTACATCACCGGCTACCTGGCGGCGTTCGGCGTGATGGTGGCCCTCGGCCGGCGGGCGCGCGAGGGCGGCAGCTACCACGTGCGCGTCTCGCTGGCACAGACCGGGCGCTGGCTCACCGCGCAGGGCCGCATTGCGCCCGAACGCGTGGCGGCGGCCCCGGCCGATCTCACACCGGAGCGGCTGGCGGCGCTGAGCACGACCTCCGACTCGCCGTTTGGCCGCCTGCGCCACCTGGCGCCCGTGGTGCAGATGAGCGAGACGCCGGCGCGCTGGGAGCGGCCGGCCGTCCCACTCGACCATGACGAACCACGCTGGCTGGACGAGGAACGAGGAACGAGGAAATAGAGTAAAGGAGTGAGAACATAGGAACGATGAGAGCCTCGCGCCCCGCTTCTCGTTCCTATTTCCTCGTTTTTATTTCCTCGTTCCTGCGCTACACGGGCAGGTTGTAGACTCGCGCCGCCGTGTCGTGCAGCACCTTCTGGCGCACCTCCGGCCGCAGCGAGGCGAGCGACTTCGCCACCTGCTCCTTGACCTCCGGGTAGAGGCAGGTCGGGTGGGGGAAGTCCGTCTCGAACATGACGTTGTCTTCGCCGATCATGTCGATCGTGTGCGCCGGCCCCCAGCGCTCGAACCAGAACGAGACGTAGCAGTTGCGCCGGAACAGCTCGCTGGGCAGGATGCCTTTCCAGACGTCGCGCTTCTCCTCGGGCACCACGTTCTCGTGCCACTGGTAGTCCATCGACTCGAGCAGGAACGGCACCCAGCCGATGCCGCTCTCCACCGAAATGACCTTGAGCTTGGGATGGCGCAGCAGCACGCCGCTGAAGATCAGGTTCGTCAGCGTCTTGGAGTTGTCGAGGAAGAGGCTCACGGAGATGAAGGCGGTGAAGTCGCCTCGCCCCAGCGTGGACCAGCCGCGCGGCCGGATCTTGCCCGAGCCGATGTGGAAGTTCACCGCGACGTTCATGTCCTCGCACAACGACCAGAACGGATCCCACTCCGGCGTGTCGAGCGAGGGCAAGTCGAAGTCGTGCGGGCTGTCGCACATGACGATGCCGGTGAGCCCGAGCTGGTTCCGCGCCCGTTTGACCTCGGCCATCGCCTGCTCGATGTCCCAGAACGGCACCAGCGCCTGCGGGAAGAGCCGCTGCCCGCTCTGCTTCTGGATGTCGGCCATGTGGTCGTTGTAGATCGTGGCGCAGGCGAGCCGCAGCTCGTTGTCCGAGATCTCCATGAAGCGCTGGCTGCCGAAGCCGCTGACGTTGGGGAAGACGATCTGCGCGTAGATGCCGTGCTCGTCCAAAAAGCCGAGCCGCGCATCGACGTCGTAAGCGGCCTTGCTCATCTTCTCGAAGCGGTCGTTGCGCTCGACGCCGACGCCCTCGATCTTGGTGCCGTCCACGCGGACGGCGGTGGCGCCGAGTGTGGAGAAGGGCACGTTGCCGTCGATCACCCAGCTCTGGCTGCCCTTCTCGTCCTCGACCACCTTCGGCACGCGGTCCTTGAACCTGGCCGGGGCGCGGTCCACCCAGAGGCCGGGCGGCTCCGTGTAGTGGCTGTCCATGTCGATCACGCGAATCGGGTCCGTGGTGAAGGGCGCAACCGTGGTCATCGCTGCTGGCTCCTGTCGAACGCGCTCCCTGCCGGTCCAGTCGCGAAACCGCTTCGCGTGCCGGCCGAGGCGAAGGCGTGCGCCGCCGCGCGCCCTCATCATGCGGAGCACCGGGGAACTTGGCAAGGGATTGGACCGATCTCCCGGCTCTCCGCCTGAACAGGCATGTTCGTTGGCCACATAACCGGCCACGCGCGGGCGGTCGTCGTTGAGCGTAGACTCGGGGACGAAGAGCGGGGTTGCACCAGTTCGGCGGAGAGGATTTGCATGTACGATCTGCTGCTCAAGGGCGGGCGTGTGATCGACCCGGCCCAGGACCTGGATGCCGCCCGCGATCTGGCGCTTGAGCACGGGCAAGTCGCGGCCATCGCTTCCGCGATCGGCGAGAGCGAGGCGCGGCAGGTGCTCGATGTGAAGGGCAAGATCGTCACGCCCGGCCTGATCGACCTGCACGCCCACGTCTTCGACGGCGTCACCCGCAACGGCGTCGCGCCCGACCTTGCCGGCGTGCATGCGGGTGTGACCACGGTAGTCGATGCCGGCAGCGCCGGTTCCGCCACGGTGGACGCTTTCCCGCGGTATATCCTGCCGAACAGCGAAACCGAGGTGCTGCCGTTTCTGCATATCTGCCAGACCGGACTCGCCACCATCCCGGACATCGTCGCGGAGGCAAGCATCGACCTGGATGCCACGCTGGCGGCGATCGACCGGCATCCCGGGCTGATCAGGGGAATCAAGGCGCGGATGGTCTCACCCGCGCTCGAAATCCTGGGCATGGAGATGCCGCGGCTGGCCAAACGCGCGGCGCGCGAGCGCGGGCTGCCGCTGATGGTCCACATCGGCGACACCGAAAAGCGCTGCGACCCGGCGGTGATTCGCGAGCTGCTGCCGCTGCTTGAGCCGGGCGATATCGTCACGCACCTGTTCACGGCGAACCCCGGCGGCGTGCTCGACGCAGACGGCAAGCTCGTGCCCGAGGCGCGGGAGCTTGCCGATCGTGGGATCTGGCTCGACACTGCGCACGGACGGCTCAACTTCGGCTTCGACGTGGGGCGCCGGGTGCTGGAGCAGGGGCTCGTGCCGCACTGCATCAGCACCGACCTGACCGTGCCCGGCCGGCGCACCACGGTGCACAGCCTGGTGGAGATGATGGCGCGCTTTCTCGGCCTCGGCTTCACGCTGCCGCGGGTGGTCGCCATGTGCACCGTGAATCCGGCGCAGGCGCTGGGCGAAGCCGGCCGCCTCGGCAGCCTTGCCGTAGGCCGTCAGGCGGACGTCACCGTGCTCGATCTGCGCCGGGGCGCGTGGGTGGTCTACGACGTGCTGGGCGAGGCGCTGGCAATCGACACCTGCCTCGTGCCTGTGGCGACGATCAAGCGTGGGCGACTGTTCGAGCCGGAATGGGGGCCGCACCCCTGGGGCTGGGAGCCCGCGCCGGCGCGGAACTGATCCGGGCGAAGCTGCGGTTGTGCCGGCGCGGATTGCGCAGTGAGGCGGATCATCGCCTCATGGTTGCTCATAGTTGAAAGAGGAGCAGGGACGGTGGCAGAAACGATCCGTGTCGGCCTGGTCGGGGCGAACGCCCACACCGGCAGTTGGGGCGCGCGCTCGCACGTCCCGGCGCTGCACGCGCTGCCGGACTACGAGCTGACGGCGATCTGCACCGCCCACGAGGAGACGGCGCGCGAGGCAGCCGCCACGTTCGGCGCTAAGCTGGCGTTCGCGGACTATCACGCGCTCGTGGCGCAACCAGAGATCGACCTGGTCGCCGTGAACGTGCGGGTGCCGTTTCACCGCGAGATCGTGCTCGCGGCGCTCAACGCGGGCAAGGACGTGTTTTGCGAATGGCCGCTGGGCGCGAACCTGGCCGAAGCCGAGGAGATGACGGCACTCGCGCGGCAGCGCGGCGTGCGCACGCTGATCGGACTGCAGGGACGCAGCGATCCGACCTTCCTCTATTTGCGTGAGCTCATCGCGGACGGCTACGTTGGCCGGGTGTTGACCTGCAGCATGGCCGTGATCGGCAGCGGCGGTGTGGCGCGGCCAGCGAGCCGCGTCTGGGCCGCCGATCGGGCCAACGGCGTCGGCACGCTGGCGATCCAGGGCGGGCACACGCTGGACACGTTCTGCTTCAGCGTGGGCGAGTTCGCGGAGCTGGCCGCCAGCGTCGGCACGCAGCTTCGCGAGTGGCCGATCAGCGACAGCGGCGCATCCGTGGCCGTCACATCGCCGGACACGGTATTGCTCCACGGCAAGCTGGCTGGCGGCGCTGCCGTCTCGGCGCAGATCGTCAGCGTGCCGTTCCACGGCAGCGGGGCGCGGCTGGAGATCTACGGAAGCGAAGGCTCGCTCTTCCTCTCCAGTCACGGCGGCTTCAACATCGGGCCAAGCACGCTCGCCGGGGCGAAAGGGGACGCGCCACCCGCGAAGATGACGGCGCCGGAGCGCTTCACGCTTGTGCCCGAAGGCACGCCGGCGGGCACCGCCTTCAATGTGGCGCAGGCCTACGTGCGCTACGCCGACTGCGTGCGCACAGGGGAACGCATCGACGCCGACTTCGATCTGGCCGTGCAGCGGCATCGCCTGCTCGACGCGATCCAGCGCTCGTCCGACGGCGGCGCGGCCGTGAAACTCAGCGCATAGCCGCCCCAGTTAACCGCGACGCGGGCCGCGCGGCCCGGCGCTGCTGCTCAGTTCCATGCGGCCGGCGGATACGGCCGAAGCAGTGAAAGGCCATCAGCAATGACGCAAGATGCGACGCGCAATGACCCGGCACCCTCCGCCTATGTCCCGTCCACACAGCAACTGGTCGTCGAAATCTACGTTCGCGACATCCAGCGATCCACCGCGTTCTACCGGCGGCTCGGCTTCACGCCGATCGAAGACAAGGGCAGCTTTGTCGCCCTGGCGTGGGACGGGCATCAACTCTTTCTCGCCCAGCAGCCCGAGCTGCCGCCGCCCGGGGCCGGCGTCCGCGCCAACGTGCGTATCATGGTACCGGACGTGGAACGCTGCTGGACGCTCGCCCACGAGATCGGGGCGCGCATCATGGCCCCGATCGGCGACCGCGATTACGGCATCCGCGACTTCATCATCGCCGACCCGGACGGCTTCGGTATCCGCTTCGGCAGCTGGTTGCCCGGCGCGGCGCGCTGAGCGCCGCGCCGCCGCCCTGGCGGCGCTACTGGCGCTGCATCTGCACGCGCCCGCCCGGAACGAAACCGTTGACCCGGTCGAGATCGATGATCAGGGCCATGCCTTTGCGCTCGCGATCGGCGTTCTGCTCGGGCTGCGGCGCGTGCTCATACACCGTGTTGCGCACGGCGTCGCTGCCGTCGAAGTGGCCGCGCCCCTGGAAGTTGAGCATCATGCGCGTCTCCGGGTTGCGGTACAGCAGGGTGAGGCGCGGGTTGTGCGCCAGCGCCCGCTGCAGGCCGCCCTCCGGGTTGCGCACCCAGATCGCCAGCTGGTCACTGCTGTAGACCTGCGTGCTGCCGCGGAACGAGAGGTTCGGCTGCCCCGCCTCGTCCACGTAGGCGACGATCACGGGGTTGCCGGCGATGAGGGCGCCGTTGATGGCCTCGCGCATGTCGTCGCTGATCTGGATCGGTGCCGGAACCTGGGCGCTGGTCATTGAAGGCCTCCCTGTTTGACTGTCTGCCGGCGGCCGGTGCGTGCAGCCGGCCTCAGGCATCGTAGCCGATCGCGAGCGGTTGTGAATTTGCGGCTGCTCAGCAGGGTAACCGCCACGCGCTCAACGGCATGAGGCGCCGCGACCGCCTGGCGATCCGCGAGCGCCGCCGCCGCCGATTTGTGGTGGCGATCCTTGCCAGCGGGTGCTAAAATCCTGAGCCGTAGGGCGAGGCCGATTTCACGTTCGGCGACGTTGCACCCGCTTCCCTGCCCGATGCGATTGGAGGGGCCGATGCTGTCATCCTCCCGCGTCATCCGCGAGCGCCCTGCTCGCTGCCCCCTCACTGTCCCCACGCGATAAGCATGCCCCGCCCGCCGTTCGGCGGGAACGGGGCCGCACCCGCGCGCCGGCGCCTTCCACCGCGGCCGGTGATGCTGCGTCTCTCTCACGGGCAGAGCAAGGAGGTTGTCGATATGGTTGTCAGTACGACCGAGGTGAAGCCGCTCACCGACCTGGAGTTGATGGCGCACCTGTTCCGGCGCGCGGGCTTCGGCGCCACGCGCGCGGAACTGGACGCGGCGCTGAAGCAGGGCTACCAGGCGACCGTCGAGGAGCTGATCCACCCGGAGGCGCAACCCGAGCTCGAAGACGACCTCATCTTCCGCTACTACGTGGACATGAAGGAGGCGCGCCAGATCGAGCCCGCCCAATCCTACTGGGTCTACCGGATGATCAACACGAAGCGGCCGCTGGAAGAGAAGCTGGCGCTCTTCTGGCACGGCCTCTTCGCCACCGGCTTCGTGAAGACCAATCATGCCGGCGCGATGCTCGACCAGGTCGCCATGTTGCGGCGGCACGCCCTCGACAACTTCCGCACGATCCTGATCGAGCTCTCGCGCAACCCGGCGATGATCTTCTGGCTCGACAATCAGGAGAACACCACCGCCGTCCACAATGAGAATTACGGCCGCGAGCTGCTCGAGCTGTTCTCGCTCGGCATCGGCAACTACACCGAGGACGACGTCAAGAACTGCGCCCGCGCCTTCACCGGCTGGACGATGAGAAACCCAATCCCCGGCGCGCAGCCGTTCGGCCGCTTCCCCTGGGAGTTCGAGTTCCGCCCCGACCTGCACGACTACGGCGAAAAGGTCTTCCTGGGCGAGCGCGGCCACTTCGACGGGGCGGACATCATCGATATCATCGTGCGGCAGCCGGCCGCCGCGCGCTTCATCGCCCGCCGCCTCTACACCTTCTTCGTCTCGGATACCCCGGACGATGCGGCGATCGCACAGCTCGCGGACGTTTACCTCAGCTCGCAGTACGACATCCGCGCGGTGATGCGCGCGCTGCTGCTGTCGGACGCCTTTCGCTCGCCGCGGGCCTATTACGCCAAGGTCAAGAGCCCGACCGAGCACGTCGTCGGCATCATGCGGCTGGTTGAGGATTTCCAGTATCCGGCCTGGGGAATCCGGGAGATCGCCCTCGAGTGCCGCTACATGGGCCAGGACCTGTTGAATCCGCCCAGCGTCGAGGGCTGGCACACCGGCAAAGAGTGGATCGACACCGGCATCCTGGTCGAGCGCATCAACTTTGCCTCGGCCCAGGTCGGCGACCTCAGCAAGCCCGGCGTGCAGAAGATCGTGGCACGCCTGCGGGCGAAGGGCGAACTCACGCCTGAGGCGTTCGTCGACGCCTGCCTCGAACTGATCGGGCCGCTGAGCGTTTCGGACAGAACCCGCGAGTCGTTGCTGACCTTCGCCCGCCAGGGCGGCAACCTGAAGTTTGCGGGTGTTGACGATCGCGCCAGCGAGCAACGCGTGGCCGAGCTGCTGCAGCTGATCGTGGCGACGCGCGAGTTCCAGCTCGTCTAGGACCGGTTCGCGGCGGGGCCACGCGCAGGGCCGGCGAAGTTCTGAATCCGCGGTGAACCGGGAGTGAGTCAGGAGAGAGCGATGAGCGCCACGAAGCCACCGACACTGGTCGTGCTGCAACTGACGGGCGGTAACGACGCCTTGAACACGGTGATTCCCTACGCCGATGGGCTGTACTACGACAATCGCAAGACGGTGCGCATCGCCGAAGCGGATGTGCTGAAGATCGACGATCGCTTCGGCTTCCATCCCAGCATGGCCGCGATCAAGCCGTTCTGGGACGACGGCAAGATGGCGATCATCGCGGGCGTCGGCTATCCGAACCCCAACTACTCGCACTTCCGCTCGATGGATATCTGGTACACCGCCGAGCCCGACAAGATCTCCACGGACGGCTGGTTGGGCAAGGTCGTGCGCGAGATCGACCCCAGGGCCGAGAACGTGCTCTCGGCGGTCAATTTCGGGCGCGGCCTGCCGCGGGCGCTGGCGCTCAGCGGCGTTCCCGTGGCTTCCGTCGCGCAGCTCGACGGCTACGGCCTGCTCACCAGCCTCTCCAGCGTCGATCAGCGTAACTCCGCGCTCGAAGTCTTCTCGTCGATGTACGACGACGGCTTCAACGACGACCAGCAGGTGAAGCAACTCAAGCCCGTGCACGTCGACGACCCGATGAACGAAGTGCTCCAGTACATGGGGCATACCGGGCTCGACGCGCAGAAGGGCGCCGACATCCTGGCGACGGCCCTGGAGAAATACAGCTCGACTGTGACGTATCCCGGCAGCCAGATCGCCGCGAATCTCAAGGGCATCGCGCAGGTCAAGCTGGCCGACCTGGGCACGCGCGTGTTCTACACCTCGCACAGCAGCTTCGACACGCATGCCTCCGAGCTGCCGATGCACGCGTTGCTCTGGAAAGAAGTCTCCGAGGCGGTTTCGGCCTTTTTCGCCGATCTGCGCCAACACGATGCTGCGGACGACGTGATCCTGCTGATGTGGTCGGAGTTCAGCCGTCGCGTCAAGGACAACGGCGCGGGCACCGACCACGGCGCGGGCGGCGTCGCCTTCGTGCTCGGCGATCCGGTCAAGGGCGGCATGTACGGCGAGTACCCGTCCTTGAAGGAGAGCGACCTGACCATCGGCAACCTGCAAGCCAACAACGACTTCCGCTCGACCTACGGCACGATCCTCGAGCGCTGGCTGCAGGTCGAGGCGAAGCCGATCGTCAACGGCAGCTTCGAGCAGTTCGCCTTCGTTTAGCGGCCGAGCCAGCCAGTCGTGGCATCTGAGCAACCGGCAGCCGGCCGCCTGCTCCCCAACCACTCAGCAGGAGCATCGTCATGGTCATGGTCAGGAGCCGCCCCTTCACCTACTCACACACCATCGGCATGCTGGCGCTCACCGGCCGCGGGTTCAGCAACCCGGTCGATATGACCGTGGCCGAGGGCGGCCTGCTCTACGTGCTCAACCGCTCGAACTCCACCCAGGCGCCGATGGGCGCCGTGCGTGTGGGCATTTGCACCGTCGACGCCGAGTTCGTCGGGCAGTTTGCCGGCTTCGGCGAAGGCGACGGCCAGCTCACCTGGCCCACGTCGATCGACCGGGACAGCGAGGGCAACGTCTACATCAGCGACGAGCACCGCCACGACGTGCAGGTGTTCGACCGCGACGGCAACTTCGTGCGCAAGTGGGGCGGCTTCGGTTCCGGCCCGGGCCAGCTCAATCGCCCCTCGGGCGTGGCCGTGGACACCGACGACAACGTGATCGTCGTCGACCATCTCAACAACCGCATCCAGCGCTTCAGCCCGGAGGGCGAGCCGCTCGCCGCCTGGGGCTCGGCCGGCAGCGGGCCGGGCGAATTCAACCTGCCCTGGGGCGTCGGCGTCGACGCGACAGGCAACGTCTACGTCGCGGACTGGCGCAACGACCGCGTGCAGAAGTTCTCCGCCGGCGGCGAGTACGTGATGACGATCGGCGCGCCAGGCGCAGGCGACGGCCAGCTCAAGCGGCCCGCCAATGTCTCGGTGGACGGCGAGGGGAACATCTTCGTCGCCGACTGGGGGAACGAGCGGGTGATGGTCTTCACGCGGGAGGGCTATCCGCTGACCGCGCTGATCGGAGACTCCGAGATGTCCACCTGGGGTGCGGAGTTCCTGATGGCGAACGCCGACCTGACGGAAGGCCGCAAGGTCATGGCCGACGGCACCCCGGAAAAACGCTTCTGGGGTCCGACCGCGGTGGAGACCGATGCCAACGGCCGCGTCCTGGTCGTGGACAGCTGCCGCCACCGGATCCAGGTGTACGATCGCGCGAAGGAGTAGCGGCAGCAGAGCACGTTCCGCGTCCCCGCACATTGTGCGGTCGGCGTGTCGAGACCGATGACGGCCGCATCGCCGCTCGGCGGTTGCGGGCGCCTGCTCAGCATGCCCGCCATGCCGCCAAGGCGCCCCTGGCCACATCCACGGCGCTCCACCGGCCCGCGCCCTGCGGGGCCGGTAGGCCAAGCGCGGCTCAGGGCGCTTCGCTTGTTCACCACGAAAGGGCGGCGCTAGACTGAAGTGGTGCGCCCCCGTAGCTCAGTTGGATAGAGCACCGGCCTCCGGAGCCGGGAGCACAGGTTCGAGTCCTGTCGGGGGTACCGCGGCGCCAACCAGTCAGCGGGCCGGGCCGCAGAAGCCCGGCTCTTCTTGCGAGCCACGGCCGTAGAACAAGCGAGGCGAGCCCTGAGCAGGCGTCCACAACTGCAACGCAAGCGGCGGGAACGCCGATACGACCCGCTCAAACCACTTGGCGGCTTCCGCCACGAGCCAAAGGGCTGGTTCGAACGAATTATCCACCACAAGTGGGCCTTCGGCGTGATCTCCGTGGTCGGCGGGCTCGTGTTGCTGGTGGGCACCGTCGTCCTCTTCAATCCGCCGAACAGCACCAGCACCAACCGGGCTGCCAAGCAGAACGCCTCCTCCAGCGATGAAGCAACGGCGCCCTCCTCGCTCGACACCACGCCGGGGCCGAGCGCCACGGCGTCGGCTACGCCGACCGGAACGCCGGCGCCGCAACGCACCTACAGCGCCGCGCCGCCGTTCTCGATCGATCCCGCGGCGACCTATATCGCCACGATCGCGACGGACCAGGGGAATATCGTTCTGCAGCTCGACGCGAAGGCCGCGCCGCAAACGGTGAACAACTTCGTCTTTCTCGCCACCAACCGCTTCTACGACGGGCTGGCGTTTCAGCGCGTGATCAAGGACTTCGTCGCCCAGGGCGGGGCGCCGCAGCCGGACGGCAGCGGCGGCCCGGGCTACGTCGTGCCGCCGGAGAACAGCCCGCTCAAGCACACGACCGGCGCCCTGGCTGTCGCCGAGGCGCTCGGGCAACCGGGCATGGGCAGCACGTTCTACGTCGTGCTGAAGGACCAGCCCGACCTGGACGGCAAGGACACTGTGTTCGGCAAGGTCACATCCGGGCTGGAGATCCTGCAAAACCTGCCGAACCGCGACCCCAAGGATCCCAACGCGCCCGCGCCGCTGATGATGAAGAGCATCACGGTAAGCAAGCAGTAGCGGAGCCGGCCGTCGTGGCCGCGCTGCACCCCGAGAAGGATGACCGATGGCCCAGTACAGCGCACCGCCCGCGATGTCGATCGACCCAAACAAGCGCTACACCGCGACCCTGCATACCGACAAGGGCGACGTTGTCGTCGACCTCTTCGCCAAGGATGCGCCGAAGACGGTCAACAACTTCGTCTTCCTTGCGCGCGAAGGCTTTTACAACGACGTCACCTTTCACCGTGTCATCCCCGGCTTCATGGCGCAGGGCGGCGACCCGACCGGCAGCGGCAGCGGCGGGCCGGGCTACAAGTTCGAGGACGAGCGCAACGGCCGCCAGCACGTCGAGGGCACGCTCTCGATGGCGAACGCGGGGCCGAACACCAACGGCAGCCAGTTCTTCATCTGCTACGAGGCGCAGCCGCACCTGAACGGCCGGCACACGATCTTCGGCCAGGTGACGCAAGGGATGGACGTCGTGCGGCAACTGCGCGAGCGCGACCCCGGCCGCGACCGTCAGCCCGGCGACGCGATCAAGAGCGTCGACATCAGCGAGGCGTAGGGGCGGGCGGCGGCTCGCATCCGCACCTACGTGCCCTCGCCTTCTCCATACAACAGGAGAATGAGAGTGGCGATCCAGCGGGCGAAGTTCCGGATGGCATCGAGCTAGGGGCTTCGCGCAGGGGCGCACGGCGCGCCAGTACGTGCACGGGCGCGACACACCGGGCGCCGGGTTTCCCGGCGCCCTACCGCGTCAGCATCGCCAGATCGCCCCTTTTCCCCTGGCATTGGGAGAGCCGCCATCGGCGATCTCACAGAAACAGGGGATAGCGGGTCGGCCCGGCCGCCTACGCCGACGCCGCGCGCGCCAGTGATCGCTCGCAGAACTCCGCCGGAGACTCGGCGGCGCCGCGGGCGCGCGCAATCTCGTATTCGACGGCGCACTCGTTGCAGAAGGTGAGGCGATCGTAGCGAACGCTGCCCATCGCCCGACGCGGCGACTGGCAGCGATGGCAGGGCAAGGAACTGCGCGGATCGACGCCGCGCGCGGCGTCCTCTTCCACGAACAGGCGCATGACGGCGCGGATCGCCTCGATCTGGCCCGGCGTCAGCGCCCGGCCCACCTGGGCGGCGCGCTGGGCGGGCGCTGCCGCGGCCAGTCTTCGGGCGCTCTCGCGCGCCGGCGCGACGTAGCCCTCCACTTCCGGCTCGAGCTCGTCCTGCTCGGGTACGCCCCACCAGCCCTTCTGGCGCGGCCGCTCGACGGTGCACGAGGTCTTGAACGCGCGGCGAGACATCGCAGACAGCCTCCTCTCCTCGCGGCGCACATGGGCGCCGCGCACCGGGCGCCAGACCAGGAGAGGACGGCTCGACCGCGATCAGCACCGCCGGCAATGAAAAAAACCGAGGGCAGCAGCCCCCGGTCATACCGGCGGAACTTCCTCCCTTGAACGCCTACGAGGTTAGCTGTCGGGTTCGGCCTCAAGAGATTGGCCTATCCGCCCGAAGGCGGAATTCACCCCAGATGGTGGGTCCCCCGTTGCCGCGACGCGGCATTCGGCGCTGGCGCTCTTCGGTTGTACCCCCATGCTATGAACCGAGTTCGCGCACTGTCAAGGGCGGGAAGCTGGCAATAGACGGAAAATCTGCTCACCCCGCCGAATCGGAGCCGCGCAGCTTCCCACGCTCGGCCCGGTACTCGACGAAGCGCAGCAGCAGGGCGAACGGCAGGGCGCAGAGCAGCGCGACCAACCCCGCAATCCAGTAGGTGCCGCTTAAGATCAGCAGGATACCGATCGCCACCGCGACAGAGAGGCCGACGATCGCGCTGATCCTGCCGATAACCACGCCGATGGGAATATTGCTGTCCGTGGCTGAATCTCCCTCGGTCCACGCGTATGTCAGCGCATGCAGCGTCGTCTGGCGCCGGCCAAACCGGTCGCGCTCAGGCGCCGTGCTGCATCCGGCTGAGAAAATAGGAGACGACGCGGCCGGTGCGGTCGTGACCGGCGCTGCAATGCACCAGCACGGGCTTGGGCAACGCCTCGAACGCCTTCCAGGCCGCCTCGTACTGCGCCGGTGTAAACGGCTCGGCCATGCCGTCCGGCGCGGCGATGTTGGCCACGCCGAAGCCGGACTCTTCGTAGAAGGCGAGCAGCCCCTGCGGCAGGCCGCGCGCGTACAGCGGCAGCTGATCCTGCCCAAGCAGGCAGATGATCGAGGCGATGCCCGCCTGCCGCTTCTCCGTCACCCAGTCCTCGACGACGCGGCGCGGAACGGTGAACTCCTCACCCGGCCGGTAGCCCGGCCGGAAGCTCGTGGCCAGCAGTCCTTTCTTCACCCAGCGCACCATACTCCCACTGTAGAAAAGGCGGCGTGCGGCGAACAACCCCGACGGATGCCCGTAAGGCCCGCGGCCGCTACCATGCCCTACGGATGGTGAGGGCTCTTCCGCACAGCGGGAGGCTCGGGAGGAGCAGGCGGTGGCCGGGTCGCTGATCGTGGTGGCGTCGAGCAACGGGCGCGTGGGCATCGGCGAGGCGATGCGCGTGCTCAGGGCCGGCGGCTCGGCGCTGGACGCCGTCGAGGCCGGCACGCGCCTGGTCGAGGACAACCCCAACGACAACTCCGTTGGCACGGGCGGCCTGCCGAACCTGCTGGGCGAGGTCGAGCTGGACGCCAGCATCATGGACGGGCGCACCCTGGCCGCCGGCGCCGTCGGCTCCGTGCGCTACTATCCCAATCCCGTCTCCATCGCCCGCCGCCTGCTGGAGACGATGCCGCACTGCTTTCTGGTTGGCACCGGCGCCGAACGCTTCGCCGGCCAGAGCGGCTTCCAGGCCGCCGAGCTGCTGACGCCGGCAACGCGGCAGCGCTACCAGGACTGGATGGCGGGCAAGCTCGACGGTGCCGAGTCCGAGAACTACCGCCGCTACATGGCATCGGTGCACGATCTCGCTGCCATGGCGCAACAGGTCACGGACCCGCATCGCACCGGCGGCACGGTCAACTTCCTCGCCCGCGACCGCGAGGGCAACCTCGCCAGCGCTGTCTCGACCTCCGGCTGGGCCTGGAAGTATCCCGGCCGCCTCGGCGACTCACCCGTGATTGGCGCCGGCAACTACTGCGACAACCGCTACGGCGCCGCCGCCTGCACCGGCCGCGGCGAAATGGCGATCCGCTGCGCCACGGCGCGCAGTGTGGTGCTCTACATGAAGCTCGGCATGAGCGTTGCCGATGCGCTGGCCGAGGCGCAGCGCGACCTCTGGGCGCTGGAAGACGCCTTCTACGGCAACATGCACATCGTCGCGCTCGACCGCGACGGCAATCCCGCGGCGGCGAGCAACAGTCCCGCGACGTACATCTACCAGCGCGACAATATGGACACGTTTGCCGAGGAGCCGCGCACCCTGATCGTCTCCGCCGACCCACAGAAGCAGGGCGGCTGGAGCACGGTCACCAGGCCGCGGGAGCAGAGCGACCGGCAGTAACGAGGAAATAGGAAATAGGAGCGGCTAACGAACACCTCGTCTCTATTTCCTATTTCCTCGTTTCTCGTTCCTCGTTCCTACTGATCCGCCTGCGCCAGCGTCTTGTTGGCGGTGCGCGCAACGCCGGCCTCCACGCCCAGCGCCTCCAACGCCGCTTCAAGCTGGGGGTCGCGGCCGTCAGCCAGGGCACGGGCATCCGAATCGACCGCGCGATCGGGCGTAATGCCGACCTTTTCCAGCGATTGCTTGCTCACCGGTGAGAGCACGCCCTGCACCGCGACTTCCATGCCGGCCTTCTGATCGGCCAGCGGGAAGAACTGCGCCGCCATCAGGCAGCCGCAGCTCTTCGCACCCACGATCAGGCCATCGTGATACTGCTGCACCGCCGAGGCGAACAGCTCGGACGACGAGGCGCTGCCGCCATCGACCAGCACCACGAGCTTCTGATCAAAGGTGAAGCGCTCGTTCGCGCGCGGGATCGGCATCGTACGGCTGCCGCCGGGATTGACCAGGTAGGAAAGCGGACTTTGCGAGACGAAGAGCGAGAGCACCTCTTGCAGGTCACCGAGCGAGCCGCCGGGGTTGCCGCGCAGATCGACGATCACGCCGCCTGTCTGCGCATCGTCGAAGTCGCCCAGCGCCTGCTTCACCTGGAGCTGGATCGGCACCTGGGTGGGGAACTCGCGAATGCGGATGTAGCCGACGTTGCCGGGCAACTGCTTGCTGCGCACCAGGTCGAGCGAGATCGTCTGGCGCGTGATCGTGATGCGCCGGTCGGCGCGGCCGGGGCGGCGCACGTCGAGCGTGAGCGTGCTGCCGTCCGGGCCATCCAGGGCGCGGCTCGCCTCGCGCGGGGTGAAACTGCCGATCTTGCTGCCGTCGATCGCGAGCACGGAGTCGCCGGCTTGCAGGCCGGCGCGATCGGCGGCCGAGCCGGGCGCCACTTCAAGCACCAGCGGCGGCCGCTCGGTCACGCGCTCGATACGGATACCCGTCGTGGTGCCGAGGTTGCCGGCTTCGCGCCTGTTCTGCGTGGCGAACTGGTCGGGCGAAAGAAACGTCGTGTGCGAGTCGTCCAGGGACTCGGCCATCGCCGAGGCGGCAGCGTAATTGATTTTTGCGGTGTCGAGCGTGTGGCCGCGCGTGACCTTCAGCTTGCCGAAGGCGTCCTCGATCGCGGCGAGGTCGGCGGTTCGATCGCCGTGCAGCGCGGGCGCGGCGGCCTTCGCCGTTTGCAGGCCCTGCTTGCCGCCCTCGTCCAGCAGGCCACGCCAGGCGGCGTTGAGCAGCGTGTTCGGCGCCGGCCGCTCGACCGCGCGGTTGAGCAGCAGGTTGTAGGCGTTCTCGAAGACGGTGAAATCAAGCGTGCCGACCGGCTCACCCGCGGGCGTGCTCGTGGCCGCGGGTGCGGGCGGGATGCGCGCGGACGTGCAGGCGACGCCGGCCAGCAGCAGCACCGCCAGCGTGAGGCAGAGCAGCGAGCGAGGGCGCCTCACAGCGATTCGCGCAGGAATTGCCAGGCCTCCTTGAACTCGGGGCCGCGCATGTCGGTGTGGCCGCCGTCGTACCAGACGATCCGTTTCGGCTCGCCCAACGCGTCGAAGAGGATCTGCGCCGCGGCGGGCGGCACGGTCTCGTCGCGCCGGCCGTTGATGCAGAGCACCGGCCGCGGCGCGATCTTCCCCGCGAAGTGGCTGGGATCGACGATCTCCAGCGCCAGCCGCATCGCTTCGATGCGCGGCGGATCGTCGGGCAGGTCGCGGAAGCCGCTCAGCGTGGCGCCGCCGATGCAGAAGACGGCGGCCTTCACGCGCTCGTCGCGGGCGACGAAGGGCACGCCGTTGATCGTGCCCATGCTGAAGCCGATGAAGCCGGGCCGGCCCAGGTCGATCTCCGGCCGCGTGGCGAGGTAATCCACGGTGCGTTGCAGATCCACGCACATCTGCACGGCGTGGTCGCGCCGCGTCCAGGGGAGTTGCCAGATCGCCTGCGGGTCGCGCGGGCGGGGTTCGCGCTCGCCGTGGCCGCTGGCGTCGATCGCGATGCAGGCGAAGCCTTCGCGCGCCCAGCGCAGCGCCGCCAGGCGGATGTAGTCATCCTCTTTGCGGCTGCCGGCGCCGTGCTGCATCAGGATCGCGGGCAGCGGCCCGGCGGCCGCCGCGGGCTGCCAGAGCAGACCGGTTACGCGCTCGCCGTGCGTGCTGGAGATGGCGAAGCGCGTACTACGGACGCCGTTCTCCTCGGCAACGACGCGCGCTTCGGCCTCCAGCGGCATCTCGCGGTCGTAGCGGAAGAAGAGGTCGCGCACGCGGTCGTCGACGATGCTGGCGGTGGTCATCGATCGTCCTCCGCTTCGACGCCTAATCAGGGCGCAGCGTTTCGAGCAGGAAGCGGCGCATCTCGTCGATGTCGTCGCGGGGAATGTCGCCGTGGCCGCCCTCGTACCAGATGGCGCGGCGCGGCTCCTTCAGCGCGCTGAACAGCGCGTGGCCGAGCACGGGTGGGATGATCGCGTCCTGTGTGCCGTTCACCATCAGCACCGGCCGCGGCGCGATCAGCGGCGCGTAATGCAGTGGGTCGCAGGCGTCGGCCACGGTTTCGGCATCATGGCGGCGCTCGGCCGGCGCCTGCAGGGCGAAGAAGTGCAGCAAGCCGGCGCCGCCCAGCGCAAAGACGGCGGTGCGCACGCGCGGCTCCATCGCCACAAAAGGCACGCCGAGGATGCTGCCCATGCTGAAGCCGGCGTAGCCGATGCGGGCCGTGTCCAGGTCGGGCCGCGTCTCGGCCCAGTCGACGGCGCGCATCGTATCGACCACGTACTGCGTGACGAATTCGAGGCCGCGGAAGGGCTGGCGCAGCACGACGGTGGGGTCGGAGATGTGCTGGCCGCGCTCGCCGTGAAAGGGCGCGTCGATGCAGAGGCAGGCGAAGCCCTCGCCGGCCCAGTGCTCGAAGAGCTGGCGCATCAGCGGCTCGTCTTTGCTGGCGCCGGCGCCGTGGCCGATCAGGAGCAGCGGCCGCGGCGCCGCTGCCGCGGCGGGACGGTAAAGGACGGCGGGCACGCGCTGGCCGTGGGCGCTGAAGTAGGCGAAGCGCTCGCTGCGTACGCCAGCGGCGCAAGAGGTGACCGGCTCGCTCGCGTCGAGGGACGCATCACGGTCGTAGCGAAAGAGCAGGCGCCGCTGCTCGGGCGAGAGTCCCATCCGCCACCTCCACGCCCCGTACGCCGCCCGGTATGCAGAGCGTAGCCGGAGAGGCGGGCGCGGGTCCAGCGGAGGCCGGCAGGCTGCTCGGCCGTCCGCGGGCGCGGGCATGGCACTGGCCGCACGGACACGGTGCTTGTAGACTGACAGAAGAACGTTTGTTCTTATGTCGGGGAATGGCAAAATTGCCCTCCTATGCCCACGATCTTGCTTGATATAGCACGTATGTTCTAGTATGGTGCGGGCATGCGGATCGCTTGCGTGCTCGTACCCGACCTTCCCGTGCAGCTCGTGCTGCGGCAGCGGCCGGACCTCGCCGGCCGGCCCGTCGTGGTCGGCGGCTACCCGCACGAGCGCAAGGCCGTGGCCGACGCTTCGCCGGAGGCCGCGGCGAGCGGGATCTCGCCGGGCATGGCGCTGCGCCAGGCGGCGGGGCTCTGTCCCGCCGCCACCTTCCTTCCCCTCGACGCCTCGCTTGTGAGCGAGGCGTTTGCATTCTTACTTCACGTTATGGAAAGTTTCAGCCCCGCCGTAGAAGCAGAGCCGCCCGACGCCTTCTATCTCGACCTCTCCGGCCTGAACGCCGCGCGCGAGCAGGCGCTGCTGGAGACCGTGCTTGCGGTGCTGCGCGCCGGCTCGTCGCCGGCCCGTGCCCTCACCTCTAACCCCTCTCCCAATGCTGGGCGAGGGGGATCTTCAGATGCGCCATTCACTGCTCACGGCCAAGGCGTATGCCATGCGCCCTCTATTCCCTATTCCCTATTCCCCATTCCCTTCCCCACTGCCCGCGCCGCGGGCGCGGCGGGCCGCTTCACGGCGCGGGTGGCGGCGGAGTTGGCGGGCGCGGGCGAGGTGCGCCGCGTGCCGCCGGGCGCCGAGCGGGAGCTGCTGGCGCCCGTGCCGGTGACGCACTTGCCCTGCTCGGCAGAGATGCAGCGGCGGCTGCGCCTCTTCGGCCTGCGCACGCTGGGCGAGTTCGCGGCGCTGCCCTTCGGGCCGGTGCAGGCGCAGTTCGGCCGCGAAGGGGCGCTGATGTGGCGCCTCGCCCGCGGCGAGGACGAACGCCCACCCTTGCCACGCCGCCTGCCGCGGCACCTGGCACGCGAGCGCCATTTCGACCCGCCCGTGATCAGCACGGAGACGCTGCTGCGCGTCGTGAAACGCGAGCTGGCGAAGCTGACGCCGGAGCTGCAGGCGCTCTACCTCGGCTTCCGCCAGGTCACGCTGGCGCTGGCGATCGAGGCACAGGAAGTGCGACAGCTAGAACCTGCGGACGCCGCGTGTCGCGCCTGCGGCGCGACGGGCGCAGTATTGGAAGTCTCCGACGGTTGCGCTGCGCTATGGGCGCCCCTGCAACGCGTCGCCACACCGAGCGATTCACGAGTTGTCCCTACCAACCTGTCACCTGTCACCTGTCACCTGTCACCTCCTGTTCCCTGTTCCCTGTTCCCTATTCCCTACCAGCGCACCTGGACCCTGCACGCGCCGGCGAACCGGCCGGAGGCGGCGTTCCTGCCGGCCGCGGCAGCGCTGCGCGAGCTGGCGCTGCCCGGCCCGGTGGCGGCGCTGCGGCTGACGCTGCACGATCTCTGCCAGGAGGAGGGCCAGCAGGGCAGCCTCTTCAGCAGCGCGGCGCGGCGGCGCACACAGCTCGGCGAGGCGGTGCGCCAGATCGAGGCACGCTGCGGACGTAACCTGCTGCAGCGCATCGTCGCGCTCGACCCGCGCTCGCGCCTGCCCGAACGCCGCCGCGGCCTGGCCGAGTTCCGGCCGTAGGGGCCGGGGGTTAGGGAATAGAGAGACGCTCTGCCATCCTTTCCAAATAAACCCACTCCACAGCTTCCCCCTCTCTATCGAAGATCGCGCTCCGCGCGATGGAAAACCCTGGAGAGGGGCCAGGGGGTGAGGCCACATGGCCCTCGAAGACTGGTCGCAGAGCATCGTCGCCACACCGGGCGCGTCCGCGGGCAAGCGGCGCGCCCGGCCCTCACCCCCGGTCAATCTCATCGTCCCAATCCTGGGAGAGGGGCCGGGGGTAAGGGCCGTGCCGCTCAATGCGCCGCGGCGGATCGAAGTGGAGGCGGACGCGGTCACGGGTGCGCCGGCGCTGCTGCGGAGAGGCGGGCGGGAGCAGCGCGTGCGCTCGGTGCAGAACCACTGGCGCATCGACGACGAGTGGTGGCGCGAGCCGATCTCCCGTCACTACTACCAGCTCGAGCTGGCCGGCGGCGCGCTGCTCACCGTCTTCCGCGACCTCGTCGCCGGCGGCTGGTGGGAGCAACGAGCGTAGGGCGAGGGAATAGGGAATAGAAGGGCCAGAACGTGCGCGACTGGCAATAGACACACCGGAACGCTTCGCGTATTTCTATTCCCTATTCCCTATTCCCTATTCCCTATTCCCTATTCCCAGGAGTGAGCCATGCGCGAGATTCCGCTTCGTATCGTCGATGCCTTCACCGACCGGCCGTTCGCCGGCAACCCGGCGGGCGTGGTGCTCGACGCCGAGGGGCTGGACGAGGCGACCATGCAGGCGATCGCCCGCGAGGTGAACCTCTCCGAGACGGCCTTCGTCACGCCCTCGCAGCGGGCCGACTTCCGCGTGCGCTTCTTCACGCCGACGACGGAGATTCCGCTCGCCGGCCACCCCACGATCGCCACGATGCACGCGCTGGTCGAGGCCGGGCGCATCCAGCTCGGCGGCCCGCGCACGCGCGTGACGCAGGAGCTGAACGTCGGCGTGCTGCCGGTGGACCTGGAAGCCGATGCCGGCGGCCGCCTGACGCGCATCTGGATGACGCAGAAGCCGCCCGAGTTCCTGCGGATATACGACGCGGCGCCCTACGCCGAAGCGCTCGGCATTCCCATCGCCGGCATCGAGCCGGACTTCCCGGTGCAAACGGTGAGCACCGGCACGCCGCAGCTCATGTTCCCGGTGCGCAGCCTGCACGTGCTGGAGCGGCTGCGGCCCGACTTCACGGCGCTGACCGCGCTGCAGGCGGAGGGCGATTACTTCAGCCTGCACGTCTTCGCGCCGGAGGGCTACGCGCCGGAAGCGAAGGCGCACGCCCGCCACTTCGCGCCCGCGGCCGGCATCGCCGAAGACCCGGTGACCGGCTCGGCCAGCGGCGGCATGGGCGCCTATCTGGTGCGCTACGGCCTGGTGCAGACGCCGAGCTTCATGACGGAGCAGGGTCACATCGTCGGCCGGCCGGGCACGATCTACATCGAAGTAGACGGCGAAGACGAGCAGATCACGGGCGTGCGCGTGGGCGGCCGGGCCGTGACCGTGACCACCGGCACAATGCGGATTCCGTGAGGAGAGTGAGCAGTGAGTGGGGAGTGGGGAGCGGGGAGTGCCAGTGATTCGAGGCGGCAGCGGCGGGCCGCGCCGGCCCGGGCCCTCACCCCCGGCCCCTCTCCCAATCCTGGGAGAGGGGAGCTTTTTTCGGCCCGTGTGCAGTTCCGCCCTCTATTTCCTATTCCCCATTCCCTGTTCCCTCCGTCATGACGTACGCCGAGCTGCACCTGCATACGAGCCATTCGCTGCTCGACGGCGCCTCGCTGCCGGAGGAGATGGTGGCGCGCGCCGCCGAGCTGGGCTACTCCGCGCTCGCCATCACCGACCACGACGGCCTCTACGGCGTGATGCCCTTCTACAACGAGGCGCGCGACGCTGGCATCAAGCCGATCGTCGGCGTCGAGCTGACCGTTAGGGAACAGGGAACAGGGAACAGGGAACAGGAGGGCGATTCGAGGACCGCAAACGCTCCCGCCGTCCCCCATGCCGCTGCTGGCACCGCCGGGGAACATAACGGCTCCGCTCCACCAACTCCTGTCACCTGTCACCTGTCCCCTGTCACCTGTTCCCTGTCCTCTACGCACGTGACCCTGCTGGCTCGCGACCAGACGGGCTACAGCAACCTCTGCCGGCTGATCACCACGGCGCACATGCGGCAAACAGAGAATAACAAGGGCGACCCGGCGATCGACTTCGCCACGCTGGCCGCGCACCACGCCGGGCTGATCTGCCTCTCCGGCTGCCGCAACGGCGAGATCAGCCAGCACCTGCTCGCCGGACGGCGTCAAGACGCGCTGGCCGCCGCGCAGCGCTACGCCAGCGCCTTCGGCCCCGACAGCTTTTATGTCGAGCTGCAGCACAACCTCTGCCGCGAGGACGACGCCTTGATCCGCGCCCAGGTCGAGCTGGCCGGCCATCTCGGCCTGGGCTACGTCGCCACCGGCAACGCGCACTACCACCTGCCCGAGCGGCACAAGTTGCAGGATGTGCTCGTCAGCATCCGCCACCGCGCCACGCTGGACGACTCGCACCACCTGCGCCGGCCCAACGCCGACTTCTATCTCAAGTCGCCCGCCGAGATGGCGGCGCGCTTCGCCGCCTACCCGCTCGCCGTCGCCAACAGCCTGCGCATCGCCGACGCCTGCAACGCCAGGCTCGACTTCAGCGCGTATCGGTTCCCCGACTACGAGGCGCCGAACGGCCTCTCCACGGACGAGTTCCTCGAACAGCTCTGCCGCGAGGGGGCGCAGCGCAAGTACGGCCACTGCAGCGGCGAGGTCGAGGAGAAGCTGCGCTACGAGCTGAACCTGATCCGCAAGCACGGGCTCGCCGGCTACTTCCTCATCGTCTGGGACCTGATCGACTTCGCGCGGAAAAACCGCATTCCTGCGCAGGGGCGTGGCTCGGCCGCCAACTCGATCATCGCCTTCGTGCTCGACCTCACCCGCGTCGACCCGATCCGCCACCGGCTCTTCGTCGGCCGCTTTCTCAACGAAGAGCTGCAAACCGTGCCCGACATCGACATCGACTTCTCGCGCGAGCACCGCGAGCAGGTGATCCAGTACCTCTATGAGAAGTACGGCCGCGACCACGCCGCGCTGGTCTGCACCGTCGTCACCTTCCAGGCGCGCAACGCCGTGCGCGAGGTCGGCAAGGCGCTCGGCCTGCCGCCGGACGACCTGGACCGCGTGGCGCGGCACCTGCACCACCAGAGCGCCAAAGGGCTCGAAGCCGAGATCGCCCGCATCCCCGGCATGGAGGCGAAGGCGCACGCGCCGATCTGGCGCGAGCTGGCCGAGCTGTGCGAGGCCGTGGCCGACTTCCCGCGGCACCTTTCGCAGCACGTGGGCGGCATGGTGATCTCCTCCTGTCCGCTGGCCGAGCTGGTGCCACTGGAGAAGGCGCGCATGCCCGGCCGCGGGGTCACGCAGTGGGATAAGGACGGCGTGGGCGACGCAGGGCTGATCAAGATCGACCTGCTCAGCCTGGGCATGCTGGCGCTGATCGACGAGGCGGTCGAGCTGGTGGACGAGGCGCGCGGCCTGTGCGTGGACCTTGAGCACGTGCCGCTGGACAACGCCGACGTCTACGACACGCTCAGCAGCGCCGACACGCTCGGCATCTTCCAGGTGGAGAGCCGGGCGCAGATGCAGTCGCTGCCGCGATCGCAGCCGCGCAACTTTCTCGACATCGTGGCGCAGGTGGCGATCATCCGCCCCGGCCCGCTGCAGGGCAACATGGTGCATCCCTACCTGCGGCGGCGGCGCGGCCAGGAGGAGGTGAGCTACGCCCACCCGAAGCTGGAGCCGGTGCTGGAGGAGACACTGGGCGTGATCCTCTATCAAGAGCAGTGCATCCGCGTGGCGATCGAGGTCGCCGGCTTCAGCGCGGGCGAGGCCGACCAGCTGCGCCGCGCCATGAGCCGCAAGCGTTCGGCCGAGGCGATGGCGAAGCTGCAGGCGCGCTTCTTCGCGGGCTGCGGCGCCAACGGCGTGGGCGCGGCGACGGCGGCCGAGATCTGGCAGATGCTGCAGGGCTTCGCGCAGTTCGGCTTCTGCAAGAGCCACGCCGCCGCCTTCGCCTGGATCACGTATCAGTCGGCCTGGCTGCGGCTCTACTACCGCGAGGAGTTCTACGCCGCACTGCTCAACAACCAGCCGATGGGCTTCTACTCGCCCGAAGTGGTGCTGAACGATGCGAAGCGGCACGGCGTCGAGGTGCTGCCGGTGGACGTGAACGCCAGCCGCGACCGCTGCACGATCGAGCGCGGCGGCCTGCGGCTCGGCTTCCGCTACGTCGAGGGGCTGGGCGAGACGCAGCGCGAGCGGCTGGACGCGGCGCGGCTTGCGGGCGAGTACCGCTCGCTGGGCGACTTCTGCCGGCGTACGGGCCTGGCGCGCGAGGCGGTGGAGAACCTGATCGCGATCGGCGCCTTCGACGCCTTCGGCCTGGAGCGCCGCGAGCTGCTCTGGCAGCTCGGCCTGATCTACCGGCCGGAAGTGCACCACGCCGCCACACGCCGCCGCCGGCCCACGGCGGCGGAGGCCGTGGCGCGCCGCCTGCTGACGCCGTCGCAGCGCCGGCCGAAGGCGCCGCCGCCGTTGCGGCCGTTGCAGGAGGCGCTGCCGCTGCCGATCGAGCAGGACATGGCGCCGCTGCGGCCGATGACGCCGCGCGAGCAGGCCGAGGCCGACTACGCGATCAGCGGCCTCTCGGCGCGCTGGCACTGGCTGGAGTTCTTCCGTCCGTACCTGACCGATGACGTGGTCAGCAGCCTGCAGCTGGAGCGGCTGCCGGACGGCACGAAGCTGCGCCTGGCGGGGCTGGTCGTCTGCCGGCAGAAGCCGGGCACGGCGAAGGGCTTCATGTTCGTAACGCTGGAAGACGAATGGGGCCTGAGCAACGTGATCGTGAAGCCGGCGGTGTACGAACGCTACCGCACGCTGTGGCGGCTGGAGCCGCTGATCGTCGTCGCCGGCGAGCTGCAGCGCCGCGACGGCACGATCAACGTGATGGCGCACACGATCGCGCCGCTGCCGGTGGGCGAGGAGCCAGAAGCGCCGACCGTGCCGGAGTCGCACGACTTCAGCTAACCGCCTGGTGAAGAGCTAACCAGGCTGCGACGTAAGATAACGTATACGCTATCATGGAAGCGCAATGCCCGCCGTGCTGCGCTTCGGTCCATACAGCGTGTACGTGTATGCCGAGCGCGGCGGGCGGCATCATGGAGCGCACTGCCACGTGCGCTGGGCGGAGCACGAGGCCTCGGTTGCCTTGCCGGAGATCGAACCGATGCACGGCGCAAAGCTGCCAGGAAGTGTGCTCATGGTACTGCGCGATCATGTGGATGTCCTGAATAATGCCTGGATCGCGTTGAACGAGCAGAAGGAGCGGTAAGCGATGGCACGCTGGACATCGCAAGGCTACCGGCGGATCGTCCGCGCCGACGAGCACGATGGCATGCTGACGGTTGGCTTTGCGGACGGCACCTGCGCCACGCTGCCGCTAGCCAGTCTCTTACCGGCCGGCGCGCCGTATCAGGCGGCGAGCCAGCCGACGCACACCAACTATGAAGTCATCCTCAAGGCAGTTGCAGGCGAAATCGCCATCCCATGGGATGAGATCCGCATCCTCACTGACGCCGAGTTTAGCCAGCAAATGGCACGCGACGCCGAGCGGCGCGCTCGGCGAATAGGCGTGCGTATCCGCGAGCTACGCCGCGAGCGCGGCCTGACTATCCGCGAGTTGGCCCAGCGAGCCAGCATCTCGCCGGTCAGCCTCTCGCGGATCGAAAACGGCCGGCACGACGTCGTGCTCACGACCCTCGCTCGCATCCTCGCCGCAATGGGCCGCTCACTGCGCGATCTGGTCACTCCAGGTGGGCTTGATGAAGCTGAAGACGATACCTGTGATGCGCCGGACGTTAAGCCCGGCGTGACAGTCCTCGCGAATCGAGCGAGCGACCGCCAGCAATGAAGTCTCAATATCCGGATCTGAGGCATCCAATTCAGGAGGCACGAAAGCAGGAATGGGATGTCCAATCCCGGCCAAGGGCGAAGAAATGCTCAATCACATTGAACTGCTTCCCGAACAGGAGGCACTCTTCGAAACGATCGTCGAGGCAGCACGCAAGCTTCGAGACAATCATGAACCGTTCATGTTCATTCAATTCATCGGTGGGCAGACCCTCCAACATCACGGACTACCGGGTGGTGCGATAAGTCCCTACCGAGGGCACCTTGATGCCCTGGCTAACGCCGGCCTTATCAACAGACGGCTCGGCAGCCACGGCGCCTTCAACTTCGATGTTACCCCGCGTGGCTTCCTGTACTACGAACACATGGAGCAGCGAGCTGGCCAACCCAACCGGAACGTTGAAGAGGCCATCCATCGCTACCTCGACTCTGCAATATTTTCTGTTCGTCATAATCATTCCAACCACAAGTGAGAGGACGCGGAACGGCTCCTTTGGTCAGGTGACTCTGAGCAGCAGCTCACAACAATCGGCCATCTATGCCGTGAGGCTATCCAGGAATTCGCTACCGAGTTGGTCAACCAATTCCAACCCGCGGAAGCAGATCCGGATAAGTCTCATGATATCAACCGGGTGCGGGCAGCGATGGAGGTCCGGAAGGTCATATTGGGAACCACTGAAGTGCCAATGCTCGATGCGCTGCTGGAATATTGGCGCGCCGTCAGCATGCTCGTTCAGCGACAAGAGCACGGAGGTCAGCGATCCGGAACACCGTTGGTCTGGGAAGATGCCCGCAGAGTGGTGTTCCAAACTGCAAATCTCATGTATGAGATCGATCGAGCTCTAAACCGATGATACGCCCTACACTGCATTGCCCTACAGCTTCAGCTCGCTTGAGTGGCCGGGGAAGAGGCGCGAGTGCGGGTCGACCGCGCGCTTGGCGGCGTTGGCAGCGATCGCGGCCTGGGCGAAGCCGGTAACGATCAGGTTCAGCGGCTCCGAGCCTTCCTGCGCGGCGATGTCGCCTGCGGCGAAGACGCCGGGCAGGTTCGTCTCCATGAAGCCGTCGACGCGGATGTGCCGCGCGTCCGCAAGCTGCACACCCCAGGACTCGATCGGCCCCAGCGCCGCCTTGAAGCCGATGTTAATCAGCACGGCATCGACCTCCAGCTCGCGCTCCTCGCCCGTGCGATTCTCGAAGATCGTCGCGCCCTGCACGCGGCCCTCGCCGTAGACCCGCTTCAGCTCCCAGAAGGTGAGCATGGGGATGCCGCTCATGCGCAGCGCGGTCAGGCTCGCCTCGTGCGCGCGGAACTGGTCGCGGCGGTGAATCAGCGTGATCTCCTTCGCCCAGTCCTTCAGGTTCAGACACCAGTCCACCGCCGTATCGCCGCCGCCGACGATCAGGATGCGCTGGTTGCGGAACGGCCGCTTATCTTTGACGAAGTAGAAGACGCCGCGGCCCTCGAAGTCCTCGACGTGGGCGCGGTCGATCTTGTTCGGCGAGAAGGCGCCGATGCCCGCGGAGATCACCACGGTGCGCGTAAAATGCGCGTCAACCGGCGTGCCCAGCCGCCAGACCTCTTCCCCGTCGACGTCGGCACGAGTGAGCGTGTCGATGCGCTGCTCGAAGCAGAACTCGGGCTGGAACAGCTCGCACTGCGCCAGCAGTTGCGTCACCAGGTCCTGCGCCAGGATCTTGGGATGGCCGGGCACGTCGTAGATGAACTTTTCCGGGTAGAGCACGGCGAGCTGGCCGCCCGGCTCGGGCAGCGCCTCCAGCAGCTTGGTTTTCATGCCGCGCAGGCCGGCGTAGAAGGCGGCGAACAGGCCCGTCGGCCCCGCGCCGATGATCGTCAGATCAAACAGTTCACGGCTCATCGTTTCTCCTTCCGCTGCCCCGTGCCTGGCTCCGAAAAGGTGCGCACCGGCAATCCGGCCGGCCGGCTGGTTTGACGCCCTCCGCACCCACTCGATACACTGAGTATGGCAGAGAGAGGCGCGACATCTGCCGGATCGGTCCCACGGCCGCATGCAGCCGCGACGGCGTGGCAGCAGGCGGCTCTTTTGTGCCGTGCGACGCAGGCCGCGGAACGTCGTCCATGCCGCTGATTACGATTGCCGATATCTCCCTCGCCTACGGCGGCCGCGATGTGCTCTCGCACGTCAGCGCCCGGCTCGACGCCGGCGATCGCGTCGGCCTGATCGGCCCAAACGGCGCCGGCAAGACCTCGCTGCTGCGCCTCATCGCCGGCGAGGAGCGGCCCGCCGGCGGCCAGATCGCGCTGGCCGGCGGAAACCGCCTCGGCTACGTGCCGCAGATTCCCCACGTCGCGCCCGATCGCACCGTGCGCGAAGAAGTGCTTTCCGGCATCGCCCACCTGGCCGAGCTTGAGCACGCGATCGAGGCCGCGGCGCACTCACTGACTGAGGCCGAGGGCGCCGCGGTTGCCGCGGCGGCGGCGCACTATGACGAACTCACGCGCCGCTTCGAGGCGGAAGGCGGCTACCGCTACCGTGCAGAGGCGGAGGAGATCCTGGCCGGTCTGCGCCTGCCCGAGCGGCTGTGGAACCAGCCCGCGACCGGCATGAGCGGCGGCGAGAAATCGCGCATCGCCCTCGCCCGCGCGTTGCTGTCGAAACCCGACCTGCTGCTGCTGGACGAGCCGACCAACCACCTTGACATCGCCGGCATCCGCTGGCTCGAGGGCTTTTTGGGCCGCTGGCCCGGCGCCGTGGTGGTCGTCTCGCACGATCGCTTCTTCCTCGACCGCGTCGCGACAGAGATCTGGGATCTTCGGCACGAACGCCTCACCCCCTACCGCGGCAACTATTCGGCCTACGTGCAGCAGCGGGACGCGCGGCTCGCGCGGCAACGCGACCAGTACGAGCGGCAGCGCGAGAAGATCGAGCGCGAGCAGGAGCTGATCCGCCGCTACAAGGAGGGCCAGCGGGCGCGCTGGGCGCGCGGTCTGCAGACGCGGCTGGACCGGGTCGAACGGCTGGACCGCCCGCGAGAGGAGAAGTCGGTCTCGATCCGGCTGAGCAAGGCGAGCCGCACCGGCCGTGTCGCGCTGCTGCTGGAACACGTGGTCATCGCGCAACCCGGCAACCCGGCGCACGAGCTGCTGCATTTTCCCAGGAAGGTCGAAGTCGAACGCGGCGAGCGCATCGCCATCGTCGGCGACAACGGCACCGGCAAGACGACCCTGCTGCGCACGCTGATGCGCGAGCGCGAGCCGGCACACGGCACGATTTCGCCCGGCGCCAACGTGCGGCCCGGCTACTACCGCCAGGGCACCGAGCACCTGGACGATCGGCTGAGTGTGCTCGACGAGCTGCTGGCCACGCGCAACATGCCGTTGCAGGATGCGCGTGATCTGCTTGCCCGCTTCCTCTTCCGCGGCGACGCGATCGATCAGCCGGTCGGCACGCTCTCGGGCGGCGAACGCAGCCGCCTGGCGCTCGCCAAGCTCAGCGCCGACGACGTGAACCTGCTGCTGCTGGACGAGCCGACGAATCACCTTGATATCGCCGCGCGCGAGGCGCTGGAGGCCGTGCTCGACGGCTATCAGGGCACGATCCTCTTCGTCACGCACGACCGCGCCTTGATTCAGAACCTGGCGGCGAAGACCTGGCTGATTCAAGACGGCGTCGTGAGGCTGCATGAAGGCGGCGTGATCGAGCCGCCGGCCGAGGCGGTCAAGCCCGCCAGGCCGGCCGAGAGGGCGGCCGCTGAACGCCAGCGCCCAGCCTCGCCCGGCCGTGAGCAGGCGAAACGCGCGCAGGCCGTGGCGCAGCTCGAAGCCGACGTGGAGGCGGCCGAGAGCCGCATCCGTGCCCTTGCGGCCGAGCTTGAGCGCGCCAGCGCCGCCCACGACGCGGAGCACACCGGCGCCGTGGGCGCGGCCTACGCCGAGGCGGAGCAGCAGTTGCACGCGCTGATGGCCGCCTGGGAGGCCGCGGCGCAGGCCGTCGAGGCGGCGGCGGGCTGAGTCCGGTTGCTACTGGCTTTGGGGCGGGCCGAGCACGTCGTCGAGAGCAATCGTTAACTCAGGGAACGCAAGCGGCGTGAGCGTGCCGCCGCGCTCGACGACCGTGACCCCGGTGTAGCGCCGGCCGCGGGGGCGACGATGCACCAGCGCACGGTCGCCGCGCAGGTCAAAGACCCAGGTCTCCGGGATGCCGGCCGACGCGTAGAGGGGAAGCTTGCGGCTGAGGTCGTAGGCAAGCGAACTATCCGCGACTTCAATGACCAGCCAGACGGCCTCGGGACCGGGTAGCCCACTGAGATAGTAGTCATCCCGCCGCCGAAGGATGGCCAGATCGGGTTCTGGCTCCGATCCCGGCCGCAGCCGCACGGACATCTGGATCGAAACTATCGCACGGCCGGTGAGACGCGGCGTGAAGAAGTCGTTCAAGACGTTGACCGCTCGCCAATGACGTAAACCGATCGCGGCCATGTAGAGGATCTCTCCTTCGATGAGTTCGATCCGCTCCGCGCGCTGGAAGACGCCGGCCTCGATCATCCGCTCGTATTCGTCCGTGCTGAACAGCCGGCGCCGCGGCTGCCACTCGGGTGCCTCGTCTGGTTTGGGCTTCGCGACCATCACAATCGCTCCCGCTTCGTTCCGTGCTCGTCCAGACCAGTATCGCAAACGCGCCGGCGCTTCAGCGGGCCTCTGGCCCGCGCAGAAAGCGCTCGACCCAGATCGCGGCCGTGGCGCCGTCGCCCACCGAGGCCGCGACCTGCCGCGCCGAGAACTGGCGCAGATCGCCGGCGACGAACACGCCGGGCACGCTGGACTGCAGCCTGCCGTCACTGACGACGTGCCCGCCGCCGTCCAGATCCACCGCGCCCTGCAGCCAAGCCGTATTGGGGTTGAGCCCGACGTAGATGAAGACGCCGCCAGCGTCCAGCCGCGATGCGCCCTCACCTGTCGTTAGCTCAACCCCGCTCACCGTCTCCTCACCCACGATCGCACCGACCGTCGCGTTCCAGAGCACGCGGCACTTCGGGTGTCCGAGGATGCGCTCCTGCATCACCCGCGCCCCGCGGAACGACAGGCGCCGGTGCACAATCGTCACGCTCGACGCGATCTCAGCCAGGTAGAGCGCTTCGTCCAGCGCCGAGTCGCCGCCGCCCACCACGACCACCGGCCGGTCGCGGAAGAACTCGCCGTCACACGTCGCGCAGTAGGAGACACCGCGGCCCTCGAACTCCTGCTCGCCCGGCACGCCCAGCCGCGCCAGCGTCGAGCCGCCGGCCAGGATCACGGCACAGGCGGCAAACGTCTCGCCGTCGGTTTCCACCAGGTGGCGGCCGTCCGCGCCGGCGCCGGGCCGCAGCGCCTGTGCCTCGCCGTACGCGAACGCAAGGCCCGCGTCCATCGCCTGCTGCGCCATCAGCGGCCCCAACTCGTGGCCGGCGATGCCGTCGGGAAAGCCGGGATAGTTCTCCACGCGGTCTACGTTGACGAGCTGCCCGCCCGGCCCCATGCGCTCCAGCAGCAGCGTGTCGATGCGCGAACGGGCGGCGTAGAGGCCCGCGCTCAGCCCAGCCGCACCGCCGCCGACGATCAGCAGATCGGTCTCCCTGGTCATTCTCTTGCGCCGTTCCTCTCGTTGACAGTCTCGGGAGCCGCTGCCTACGATCCCAGCGCGAGCGGACCGGCGGCGCGACAAGCGCGACGCGGCCAGACGCGAAGGCGAGGTGCGGCATGACCAGTCTGGCCCAGGAGATGGTGACCGTCTACGACCCCACCGCCCAGCCGCGGCAGAGCGGCGCCGCGCTCGCCGCACGAACCGACGACCTGCGCGGCAAGACGATCGGCGTGCTCGACAACGGCAAGGCGAACGCCGGCCTGCTGATGACCGCCGTCGCCGGCATCCTCAAAGAGCGCTACGGGGCCGCCGACGTGATCGTGCGCAAGAAGCCGGTCGCCGGGCCAGCCTCGCCACAGGTGATCAGGGATCTCAAGGAGCAGTGCGCCGCCGTGCTTGTCGGCAGCGCCGATTGAGGCTCCTGCACCGCCTGGAGTGTCCAGGCAGCGATCGTGCTGGAGAAGGAAGGCATGCCCACCGCCGTGGTCGGCACCGACGAGTTTCTCTCGCTCTTCAAGCTGGAGTCGCGCTCGCGCGGGCTGCCCGATCTGCCGGTGGCGATCACCAAGCACCCGCTGGGCGGTCTGCGCGAGCCCGACGTGCTGGCCAAGGCCGAGGCGCTGGTGCCGCAGACCGTGGCCGCGATCGTGCGCGGAGGCGCGGCATGAGCGAGGGTCCGCGCGCCCGCACGTTGCAACTCCCGTCCTCGTTCCAGGAGATCAACACCGTCTTCTACGAGCGCGGCTGGACCGACGGCCTGCCGATCGTGCCGCCCACGGAGAACGCGGTCGCGGAGATGCTCGCCTGGACGGACCGCGATCCACTCGATATCGTCGGCGTGCTGCCGCCGCGGCAGGGTGAGGCGACGGTCGAGAAGATCGCGGTGAACGCGGTGATGGCCGGCTGCCTGCCGCAGTATCTGCCGGTGATCGTTGCGGCGATCCAGGCGATCTGCGACGAGCGCTTTAATCCCGACGGCGTGCAGGCCACCACGCACCCCGTGGCGCCGCTGCTGATCGTCAACGGCCCGATCGCCAGAGAGTTGAGCATCAACAGCGGCTACAACTGCTTCGGCCAGGGCGCGCGCGCCAACGCCACGATCGGCCGCGCCATCCGCCTGGTGATGATGAACGTCGGCGGCGGCCTGCCCGGCAGCGGCGACCGCAGCACGCAGGGTAGCCCCGCCAAGTACACCTACTGCATCGCCGAGAACGAGACGGAGAATCCCTGGCAGCCGCTGCAGGTCGAGCTGGGCTTCGACGTCGAAACCAGCACGGTCACGCTCTGCGGCTGCGAAGGGCCGCACAACATCCAGGACCATTACAGCAATACAGGCGAGGGCATCCTCAAGACGATCGCCGGCGCGATGGGCCAGGCAGGCAGCAACAACATCCTCGGCCACGGGCATCCGGTGCTCACGCTCGGACCGGAGCACGCCGCCACGATCGCCCGCGACGGCTACAGCAAAGCCGACGTGAAGCAGTTCGTCTTCGACAACGCGCGCTTCCCGGTGAGCAGGCTGGGTTACGAGTTCACGCACGGCGTGCTCGACCGGCTCAACAGCTTCGACCCAGACGCGCCGGACGCGATGTGCCGGATCATGGAGCGGCCGGAAGATCTGCTCGTGGTCGTCGCCGGCGGCTCGGGCAAGCATTCGTCGTGGCAGCCGACCTTCGGCGGCTACACGAAGCCGGTGACGCTGCCGATCGCACGCAAGGACGGGGCGACCGCACGCTCGATCGAGGAGTTCCGGCGAAGCTGACCGAGTCGAACGTGGCGCCTTCGAGGCTGGGACCCATTGGCCGGCGGCAGAGGGAACTGCCGGCCGCACGGGTCCGATTGCAGGTACGGCAGCGCTATGCGTGAAGCAGCGGATGATCGTCCGGTCGGCCCGCCGCGCGCCATCCTCTTCGATTTGGACGGCACGCTCGACGACCGCTCGCGCTCGATCGCGCGCTATGCCCGGCCGTTCCAGGCGTCGTTCGCCGAACATCTGGCCGAGATCGAGATCGCTGAGCTTGAGGCGCTCCTCCAGCGCGCCGACGGCGACGGCTACCGGGTGCGAGCTGACGTGTGCGAGGATCTCCTGCGTGTGTTGCCCTGGCAGAACGCGCCGGAGGTTCAGCAGCTCGTCGAGCACTGGTACGCCTGGTTTCCGATATCGGCTGCGCCGCGCGACGGGCTTGAGGCGCTGCTGCCGGCGCTCGCGAGGCGGGGAATTCGGCTGGGAGTGGTGAGCAACGGCGGCGTGCGCATCCAGCGGGCCAAGCTGGCGGCGCTGGGCATCGAACGCTATTTTTCCGCCGTCGTGATCTCCGAAGCGGTTGGAATCGAGAAGCCGGACCCGGCGATCTTCCGGCATGCACTGGACCAGCTTGGTTGCGCCGCAGGGGAGGCCTGGTTCGTCGGTGATCATCCTGTAAACGATGTCCTCGGGGCGAGCGCCGCCGGCCTATGGGGCATCTGGTTGCCCGCGCTGCACCCGTGGCCGGCCGAACACCCGCCGCCGGCATGGCAGATCGCCACGCTGCTCGACATCCTGCGCCTGCTCGAACCGGCCGCCTTCGAGAGCACGGGCCCAACCGCATCGCACATCGCGACATAGTTGAAAAAGTCAATCGACAATCCGTACAATGACGGCCAGCAGCTACGCGCTCACAGCCAGCGGAGGCCGGCGATGCCCATCGAGTTCATCGGGATGATCGGGACGCGGCCGGCGTCCGAAACGCACGGCGCCGCCGTCTCGATTATCGGCGGTTCGGTCGATCGTGACTTCGTACGCGACTTCTCCCGCGCCCACGAAGACGCCGGCTTCGACCGCGTGCTTGTCGGCTACGGTTCCACCGGGCCAGACACCTGGAGTGTCACCTCGTATGCTTCCTCGGTAACCGAGCGGCTCGGCTTCTTGCTGGCGCATCGCCCTGGCTTCGTCGTGCCCACGCTGGCGGCACGCAAGGCGGCCACGCTCGACCAGTTCAGCGGCGGCCGTATCGCCCTGCACTTCATCACCGGCGGCAGCGACGCCGAGCAGCGCCGCGACGGCGACTTTTTGGACCACGACGCCCGCTACCGCCGCACCGACGAGTATTTGAGCGTCTTGCGCCAGGTCTGGACCTCCGATCAGCCCTTCGACCACGCCGGCGAGTTCTACCGCTTCGAGCAGGCGTTCGCGGACGTGAAGCCGCTGCAGCAGCCGCATGTGCCGATCTACTTCGGCGGCGCCTCGGGGGCGGCGCTGGCGGTGGGCGCGAAGCACGCCGACTGCTACATGTTCTGGGGCGAGCCGCTGGCGGCGATCCGCGCCCGCATCGCCGCCGTCACGACCGCGGCGGCGCAGTACGGCCGCCGGCCGCGCTTCAGCGTCTCGCTGCGGCCGATCCTGGGCGCGACGGAGGAGCAAGCCTGGGCGCGGGCGTACGGGATCCTCGAGCGGATCAAGACGGTGCGCGGCGGGCACGGCATCAACGGCACGAGCGCGCGCCCGCAGTCCGTTGGCTCGCAGCGGCTGCTCGCCGCGGCGGCGCAGGGCGAGATCATGGACCAGCGCCTCTGGACGCCGATCGCGGCGGCCACCGGCGCCGCCGGCAACACGACGGCGCTGGTGGGCACACCGGAGCAGGTGGCGGAGTCGCTGCTCGCCTACTACGACCTCGGCGTCACGACCTTGTTGATCCGTGGCTTCGATCCCCTGCCCGACGCGATCGAGTACGGCCGCGACCTGCTGCCGATCGTGCGAGCCGAGGTCGCCCGCCGCGAGCGGCAGGCCGCCGCGGTCTAGCCCTGGCCTCAGGCGAGTGACGGCGGCAGCTTCAGTCCGAAGCGCGCGGCCAGCAGGCGCATGTCACGGCGATCGTCCTCGTCCGGCTCGTAGCCGGAATGGCAGAGCAGCTGGAACTCCGCACTCAGGCACTTCACCGGCTCGCCGTCGATCGTGCCGTTGCCGCCGAAGCCTTCCGGTGGATAGCGGAAGAGCGAGCCGTCCGGCTGCGGCTGCAGCCCGCCGCCCTCGGCGTCGAATGTGACCGTGTGGAAGTCGATCGCGCGGCCGCCGGGGGCGCGCAGCACGAAGCGGATGGGCCGGTCGTCTTCGGCAGGAAGATAGCCGAGCGGCGCCAGCGCGGTGATCGTTGCCGCATGATCGCTCGCGGCGCCGACAAGGTCCAGGTCGGCGTGCAGCCGCGTTTGTTCGCCCAGGGCGGCGTCCACCGCCCAGCCGCCGTCGACGCACACGTCGATGCCGGACTCGCGCAGGGCATGCAGCACGCGCACCACTTCGGCGGCGGGCATCTCGCCTCGATTTGCATGGCCCGTGTCAGGCATGATCGCGACGGGGCCGGTGCGCTAGTGCGCCGGGTAGCTCGGGTCGGGCGTGTCGGTGTCGATGATCTGCTGCAGGCGCGCGCGCACCTGCGAGTGTTCGCCGTGGGTCTTCTCAGCGATCAGCGCAGCCAGGCGATCGAGGTCGCTCTCCGCGGACTTGATCTCCTCCGCAGAGACGCCGGGGAAGGCCGCGCGGATGTCATCGAGGCTCGTCTCGACGCGCGCCGCCATGGACAGCGCTTCGGGGGTGGTGTCGTGGCGCGTCTCGGCGGTGGCCATCTGCTGCTCCGGCGCCGGGGCCCCGCGATCGCCGAACTCGCCGTAGTCGGCGGAGTCGATCTCGTCCTCGTCATAGCCCGAGCCGCGCCGCTTGCGCAGCACGAATGCTGTGATGCCGCCGATGACTACGCCGCCGAGCAGGAGCTTCTTCAACACGACCGCCGTTCCCTTCTTCGCCGCCCCGGCTCTCGTCCGGCCGCGGCGCACGCTGCTGCGGCGATCATACGCCAAACGCAGAAAAGCGGATGACCGAGGAACCTTGCGGCCCCTCGGTCATCTCGTGTCAGGCGCTCCGCGGGACATACCCGAGATCTTGCGATCCCTCATTGCCTTGCGGCCAGAGCGGGCCCGGCTTCAACGACTGCCCGACTCTCCACCGGTTTCGCTCGTCGGAGTCGTCCTGACGGAGGTATAGTCGCAGGCTGGGAATCCCCTGTCAATCCCGATTTCGTAAAGCTGGAGATCTTCCTCCGCCGCGGCGTGTGAGCCTCGGCACTCGCTCGTGCCGCATGCCAGCGCTACGCTGAGGAGAGCGAGCCGTGCAGGAATGCCCGTGATCTATGACGCGATCGTGGTTGGCGCGGGGCCGGCGGGCAGCACCGCCGCGCGCGAGATCGCCCGGCGCGGCGGCTCGGTGCTGCTGCTGGAGCGCGCTCGCTTTCCGCGCGACAAGCCGTGCGGCGGCGGCGTCACGCCGCGCGCGGCGAAGCTGCTGCCCTTCGACCTGGCCCCGGTGCTCGAGCGCAGCGTCGACAGCGTCTACTTCAGCCTCAAGCAACGGGCGGGGTTCGTGCGGCGCTCGTCCGCGCCGCTCACGCTGCTCACGCAACGCCGGCGGCTCGACGCGTTCCTCGTGCAGCAGGCCGAAGCGGCCGGAGCAACCTTCCACGACGGGGACGGCGTCTCGGGGCTGGAGTTGACCGACCACGGCGTCACCGTCCTCAGCCGCTGCGCCAGGCAGAAGGGCCGTGTGGTGATCGGCGCGGACGGTGCGAATGGCGTCGTCGCGCGGCTGTGCGGCCTCGGTGGACCGCGCGACGTGGCCGTGGCGCTCGAAGGCAACATCCCCTGCCCGGATGGGCTGCCGCGGCGCTGGCAGCGCGCGATCGGCATGGACCTCGGCGGCATTCCCGGCGGCTACGGCTGGCTCTTCCCCAAGGGCGATCATCTCAACGTCGGCGTCGGCGGCTGGCAGTATTTGGCCGGCAGCCTGCGCGCCCGCCTGAACGCGCTCTGCGCCTTCTACGACCTGCCGGCCGAGCGCCTGCAAAACCTGCGCGGCTACCAGTTGCCGGTGCGGCGGCCGGGTTCGCCGCTCGCCCGCGGCCGCGTGGCGCTGGCCGGCGACGCCGCGGGACTGCTGGATCCGCTTTCGGGAGAAGGAATTTACGCGGCGATCAGCAGCGGCCGGACCGTGGCGCGGCACGCGGCCGCGCTGCTGGCAGGACGCGCCGCCTCGCTCGCCGGCTATGCGGCGGCGATCGAGCGGGAGCTGGCGCCCGATCTCGTCGCCTCCCGTCGCTTTCAGGATCTCTTCTACCTGGTGCCGGAGCTGTACGTCGGCCTGCTGCGGCGCAGCGACCGCATCTGGGAGCTGCTCGCCAGCCTGATTCGCGGCGAGCAGAGCTATGTCGGCTTCAAGCGCCGGCTCGGGCCGCTGGGCTGGGCGGTGGACGTGGGCTCGCTGGCCGTGCGCACGACGCCGTTCGGTCGGATCGCCGGCCTGCCGCCACGCTCCTGAACGGCCGAGCCGGCTGACGCCAATCAAACGCGGCGCCGGCGCAGGACTGCTGCCCCCAGGCCCACACCAAGCGCACCGACTAGGACCGCGGCCACGATCGGCAAGCTCCCTTCGCGGCCGGTGCGTGGCGCCGCCGCAGGCGTGACCCGTGCCGGTGCAGCAGGCTCCGTGCTGCTGGCGGCCGCGGCGGTTGCCTGCGGCGCCGCCGCGGAGGCCGTGGCCCGTGCCAGCAGCGTCTGAACCGGCTCCATGCGCAGCGGATAGCGGTCGAAGAGGGCGTTGATGCCCTGGCCCAGCACGGAGATCACGTCGTCGCGCTCGGCGCCGGGCATGGCCGCGTAGGTTACGGAGACCACGACGTTGCTCCGTTGCCAGCGATAGGTCGTCGCGCCGGCCTCCATCCACTGACCGCGATAGGCCATGGTCGGCGTGCCGAGCGGGAAGCGCGGCTGCGCAGGCTGTTCTAGCTCTGGAAAATCGTTCGGGGCGAGCGCGGCGGCAGCGCCGTCCGGCGTGGTGTACAGATCGAACGTCGCGGTCAGGCCGAGCGCGTCCGGCAGGTCGATCACGTAGTCCTGCGACTGGCGCCCCAGCCAGCCGCGGCCTCGCATCGTCTCCGCCAGCGCGAGCGGATCCTGGCTGCTCACATCCACAACCGGGGCGGGGCTGTTCAGGCTTTGCACGGCGCCGCGGTGGGCGTTGACCCTGGTTGCGCCCAACTGCATCCAGTCCATGTCCGGCGCGTACTCGTTGAGCAGGCCGTAGATCGTCTCCGGCGGCACCGGCGTGCTGTTCGCTTGAAAGGCCGGCGGCGCCGGGGCAGCGGCCAGCGCCTGGACCGCGGCGTCGAGCTGCGGATCACGCTCCGTGCGGTAATCGTCCGCCGTGCGCGTGTCGGACGCCTCGACGTCCACCGCGAGACCCAGACGATCCACCGTCTGGCCGCCGCGAGCCGTGCGGACTTCCGCCATCGCGATCTGCAGCGCGGCGTCTCCAGGCAGCGGCAGGAACTTCGCCGTGGCCAGCGCGCCCGCGCTGCGCTCGCCTACCAGCACGGCGCGGCCGGCCTCATGCAAAGTCGAGGCCACGGACTCCGACGACGATGCCGAGTTACCGTTGATCAGCACGGCCAGCGGCAGTTGCACCGGCCGCATGGAACCGCTCGCCACGCCTTCCACCAAATGCCCACGTTCGTCGTAGTGCGTGACCGTCAACGTTGTGCCGGGCAGAAAGCGGCCGAGCAGGCCATCCGCCGTGGCGACGGCGCCGCCCGGGTTGTCGCGCAGGTCGAGCACCAACCCCTTCGCCCCGCCGCGTTCGAGCTGGTTGAGCTGCTGATCAAGGTCGGCAAGCAGCAGGCGGCCGTTGCTGTTGGCGAAGCGTGAGCTGGCGAACTCGCGCAGGCGGATATAGCCCACGTCGCCCGCCAGCATGCGCGTGGTCAGCGCGGGAAAGGCGTACCAGCCGCCCTTGAGCGTGAAATTCGTGCGAGTTCCGGCGCGGTCGATCGTGACCTTGACGGTCTGCTCATCTTCGCTGAAGGCATCGTCGATGAAGCCCTGTTCGGCGTCGGCGGGCACGGGCGCATCGTCCATGGCTACGATCACGTCCCCGGCGTGCAGGCCGGCGAGCTTCGCCTGGCCGTCCGGCGCCAGCTCAGTGACGATCCAGGGGGCATGCTCGGTCGTGTGGATGCCGATGCCCCACTCCAGCTCGCGCCCACCGTCATCTCCGAAGCCGACGCCGACGCCGGGCACGAACTGCGTGTGCTGCTCATGCACGCTGGCGGCCATGCCGTTGGCGACCGCGTAGGCGTAGGTCCGTGCTTGGCTCGGCTTCGGCAGCGTCGCGGCGAACCGCCGATACTGCGCCGAGAATGCGGCGAAGGCGGCGTCAGCATCCGCGGGCAACGGCGTGAGCGGCGGAACCTGGGTCTTCCGCGCCGCCGAGGAACGTTGCAGCGCCTCCCAGCCCGCCGAGAGCAGCGCATCGGGATCGAGCGGCTGGTAGAAGAACTGCAGCAGGTCCGTGTACTCGGCCTGCAGCATCGCCAGCCCCTGCGCGGCCGGATCGCCCGCCGCGCGAACGCGCCGGCCACCGAAGCTGAGCAGCAGCGCCGGCACGGCCAGCAACACCATGAGCCTGGACCACCGCCGCATCGATTCCTCTCTGTGTCTCGACTGCCGTGGTGAGTGTCGTCACGCGGGCGCGCTCGCTTCAGTACGCCGGCGAACCGGATCCGCAACCAGCAGCGGCTCTCCGCCTGCCGCTGGTCCGCTGGGCGCCGCCGGCGACAGCCGCCGTCGCGCAAGGCCGCATCGCGGCCGACCCGAGAGGCGGCCGCGCGCGGCAAGATCCGCGGCTCTTCGGCCGGCGCCGATCGCTGCCACAAAGTCCGTGCTGAATCGTCCGCCGCGCGGTAGGATGCGGCTGCAGCGAGGGTGTGGGGCGTCCGCGCCGGCGAACTCGGCAGAGGCGCCGGACCAGGGCTTCACCAGGCAGAACAAACCAGGAGGGGCAGCGTGGCGGGCACGACGTACGAAGCGATTCTCTACGCGGTCGACGGGCCGGTGGCGACGATCACACTCAACCGGCCGGAGGCGCTGAACGCGATCAGCCCAACGCTCGAGGCTGAGCTGCACCTCGCGCTCGACGAGGCAGACGCCGACCCGGCCGTGCGCGCCGTCATTCTGACGGGCGCGGGCCGCGCCTTCTCGGCCGGCTACGACATGGCCGGCCGCAACGAGGACGGACGCATGGGGCCGCTCGATCCCGGCGGCATCAGCCATGCCGAGTATCTGCGCTGGTGGCACGGCAACGACACGCGCAATGTGCAGAAGCTGCTGCACCTCTGGTATTTGACCAAGCCGGTGATCGCCGCGGTCAACGGCTACGCGATGGGCGGCGGCTTCTGGTACTCGACCGCCTGCGACATCACCATCGCCTCGGAACGCGCCGTGTTTGCCCAGCCCGAGGTGCGCCACGTCTCCAACAGCACGTTTCTCTTCGCGGCGTTGTGCGGCTGGAAGGTGGCAAACCGCTACGTGCTGACCGGCGACCACATCGACGCGGCCGAGGCGTTGCGCATCGGTCTGATCAACGAGGTCGTCCCGCACGACGAGTTGCTGCCCGCGACGCGCCGGCTTGCTCTGCGCATCGCCGCCGTGCCCGAACCGTCGGTACGGCTGAACAAGCAGGTGACGACGTACGGTCTGCTCTCGGCCGGTGTCGCCTCGGGCATGCTGGTCAACGGCCCGCTCTCCGCCCTGGCGCACAGCTCGCACGGACCCGAGCGCGAGCGGCTGTACGAGGCGCAGCGTCAGGGCGGTATGAAGGCGTTCCTGGCCGCGCGCGACCAGCCCTTCCACCCCGAGCCCTTCGGCCCGAAGTCGCGCTAGCCGCTGTGCCCTGTTCCCTATGAATCCTCGGCGCCGAACAAGGTCTTGCGATAGAGCGTGCCGGACTTGGTCTTCTCCAGCCGCGGCGCCAGCGTCAGCTCGCCGCGATCGATGCGCCGCAAGAACTCCTCCAGGGCGAAGTGCACCACTTCGGAGGAGGAGATCTCCGTGCTCGCCGCCAGCAGGCGGATGCGCTCTTGCAGCGCTTTGGGCAGGTAGTAGGTGCCCTTGTCGGGCAGCACGCGGGCCGGCTTCTTGGGCCGCACGCCGAGGCGGCGCACCTGCGTCTCCGCCTGGGCACGGCTGAAGGGATCGTCGCCGAGGCCGGCGCGGCGGCTCATCGTCATCGTTTGGCAGATCCTTCTCGGCAGTAGGCGGCGGGCGTCGCAACCATGCCTTCAGGTGTGCGCCACGCGGTCGGTGAAGCGGGCGTAGTCCTCGGCGCCGATCGATTGCGGCGCGTATTCGTAGATCGTCTTGTGGTGACCCGCCGCCTCTGAGACGCGCACGTTCTTGCGAATCGGCTCCGCCACGATGCCGTCGTAGTGTTCGGCAAGCAGGGCGACGGCGGCGCGGCTTTTGCGGTCGCGCGCGTCGTAGAAGGTCGGCAGGATGGCGCGCACGCCCAGCGCGTAGCCCTCGCGCTGCATCTCGTCTACCGTGGCCAGGTGCTCCCGCGCCCCGTCGAGCGCCAGGTAGTCGCAGGAGACCGGCAAGATGACCTCGGCGGCCGCGACCAGCGCGTTCATGTTCAACACATCGAGCGAGGGAGCACAGTCCAGCAGCACGAAATCGTAGGCACGGGCAACAGGCCGCAAGGCGTTGAGCAGCAGCTCCTCGCGCCGGCGGCGGCTGGTCAGTATTTCCTTCGCCTCGGCCAGGTTCTTGGCGGCCGGCAGCACAGCCAGCCGCGGCCGCACCCGGTAGATCGCCGCCTCCGCGGCCAGGCCGCGCACGAGCACGTCGAAGACCGTGCGCTCTGGTTCGAGGCTGAAGTACTTTGCGATCTGGCCCTGCGCGTCGAGATCAACGAGCAGTGTGTTGAAGCCGGCGGCCGCAAGCCCGGCGCCGAGATTGACGACCGTGGTGGTCTTGCCGACGCCGCCCTTCTGGTTGGCGACGGCGATCGTTCGCGCAGCCAAGCGCTCCTCCCCATCTCCTTGGCCCTCCGGGCGCCGAACGCCGGCACGTGCCGGCAAAAGCCCCCGGCAGCGACCGGGCGATGCTGTTATAGCATAACAAAACTGCCGGGCAAAGGCGGGACTTGACCGCTTATCGCCTGGGCGAGCGTCGGAACGAGGTCGCGCAAGGGCTACGCGACGTGCACGGTGATCCGGCAGGTGCGGCCAAGCACGATGATGTCGCCGTCCTTGAGCGGTTGCGGATCCTTGGCGAGCACGGCGGCGCCGTTGATCGTGCTGCCGTTGGTCGAGCCCAGGTCTTCGAACTTGAGCACGTCGCCCTCGCGGAAGATGCGGCCGTGGCGGCGCGAGACGGCGTGCACACGCTCGCCCGCCTCGATCACGATGTCGTTGCCGTCGAAGTCGAGTTCCGGGTAGATGCCCGACTCGGCGTCGCGCCTGCCGATCGTCACCTCGTCGCCCTGCATCTCGTAGCGGCTGCTGGCGGCGGGCCCGCTCAGGTCGAAGGCGATCTGCAGCCCGGACGGCGGGGACGGCGGCGCGGGGATCGACATCGTCGGCGCCGCGGCGCTATCGGCGGGCGCGGGCGCGGGAGCCTGCTGATCGGTTGGGACAGCGGCCTGCGGCGGGGTCGCGGGCGTCGTGGCGGCGGCGGGCGCCGCCTCCGCCGCTGCTCCGGCGGGCGGCTGGTCGGTAAGCGGCTGGCCGCAGTTGTCGCAGAAGGCGCCCGAGACCGGCGCAGCGGCGCCGCAGTGCGGACAGGTGGTCGGCGTTGGCGGCGTCTGCAGCATGCGCTGGAACTCTGCGTCGGAGTACGCGAGCGAGCCAGCGCCCGCGGGCGAGGAGCCCGCGCCGCTGGCGCCGGCGATGGTGGCCGCCGCTGCCGCCGGCGCCGCGCTCAGATCGCTGCCGCAATCGAGGCAGTACTGCTCGCCGGCCGGATTCTCCTTACCGCAGGCTGGACATTTCATCGTTCCGCCTCGATTGCGACCCCTCGGCCGCCGGTGTGTTGGTTGGACTCCGCCGCCTCTATGCTAACCGAAGCGGCAATTTCTGCGGAAGGCGTCCGCCTTCGCGGCGTGACGGGCTTAGCTGAGTTTGGTCGTGCCACGCGTCTGGTCGCCGGCCAGCTTGCGGGTGCCGGAGCTGACCTCGCCCTGGCGCACTTCCGACTGCATCTGCTCGATCGCCGCCATGTCGCCTTGCAGCTTTGCCGTGGCCGCGCTGTCGCCGCGCTGCTGCGCCTGCGAGAGCAGCTTGCCCGTCACCTGGCGCGCCTCGTCCAGCAGCTTGCCGGTCTGCGCCGCCTGCTCGCCGGAAAGCCGGCCGGTCTGCGTCGCCACCACGGCCTGCTTGATCAGGTCGGCCTTGCGAAGCTCGCCGGCATAGTGATCGACCTGCACGTTGACCTGCGCCGCCAGCGAACGGTCCTCCGTGAACTCCACGAACACCTGGCCGCCATCGGGCCGCTCCGACTGGTTGTAGGCGTTGGCACCGGGCATGTCGTACGCGATCTGCATGAAGCCGGGGCGCTTCTTGCCAGCCGCGGCCTGCGGCGGCATCGAAAAGCCGATGAGAAAGTCGCGCTCCTCCTCCGAGGCCAGATTCGGCAGGGAGATACGCACGTTGCGCTCGTCCAGGCGGTTCACCTGCAGGTCCACCGCGGCGGGGAAGACCTGCGAGACCTGGCCGATCTGCACGTTGGCGATCACGGTGAGCTGCAGCGTGGCGTTGGTGATCGTGACGCCCTGCGTCTCCTGGAACTCCTGCGTGAGGTTGTTGACGAGCTGCTGCGAGTCCTGGATGTAGCGCGTGTTGCCGCGTGTGCGGTCGGCAATCTCGCGCAGCAGCACCTCGTTGTAGGTCTCGCCCACGCCGTAGGTCGAGATCGGCATGCTCTGCTCGTTGGCGTAGAAGTTGTTTTGCAGAAACTCCTGCAAGGGGCGGGCGTCGCTGCTGTCGTTCTGGCCGTCGGTGAAGAAGATGATGCGGCCAGCGCGGTTCTGAAGCACCGCCTGCAGCCCGCGGAAAGCCTCGCGCAGCCCCAGCGACATGTAGGTGCCGCCGCCGGCGCGAATGCGGTCGATCGCCGCGTTCGCCTGTGCCTTGCCGCCGGCGTCCATCACCGCGGGTCCAAAAGCCGTCGCCGCGGATGAGGAGAAGAGCACGAGCACGATCGTGTCGTCCGCGGTGGCCAGGTCCACGATCTCACGCACGGCGTACTTGGCCCACTCGATCTTGGTGCTGCCCTGCATCGACTCGTTCATCGAGCCGGAGACATCGAGCACGATCGCCGTGGCACGCTGCGTCGTGCCGCCCTGCACCGGCGCCTTGACCGAGGCCAGCGCGTAGTTAGCAGTGTCCGCGTCGCCGACTGTCACGTACGGGCGCAGCACCTGCGTGTTGACGCTGAACTGGTTCGCCACACCCATCCTCCTGCTCGCCCGCGCTGGCGGCTACTCCATCGCCACGAGCACGGCGGTGATGTTGTCGAACCCGCCGCGGTCGAGCGCCGTTTGCACCAGCTCGTCCACCGCGTCGGTGAAATCGTCGCCGTGGCCGCAGATCACGCGCTCCATGTGCCCGTCCGGCTCGGCCGGCGGCTCAAAATACATGTAGAGGCCGTCGCTGCAGACCAACAGCCGGTCGCCGGGCGCCAGCTCGCGGCGAAATGTCTCGAAGCCGGGGTTGTCCGTCGGCGGGTCGCTGGCGCCCAGCCAGCGGGCGATCACGTGGGCGCGCGGGTCGAGCCGCGCCTGTTCAAGCGTCATGCGGCCCGCGTCCACGACCAGGTTCACCCAGGAATGGTCGCGTGTGAGCGGCACGCAGCCCTCGCAGGTCACGCCGTAGGCGCGCGAATCGCCGCACCAGATGCCGGTAACGGTGCCGCCGACAGCGCAGGCCGCCACCAGCGTCGTGGCGTTTGCCTCGTCAAAATTGTCGTAGGGCATGGCGCTCACCTGCTGGTGGGCGACCTGGCCGGCGTCGAGCATCAGCCGATCGGCACGGTCGGCGTCGAAGTCCCGGTCGCTCCAGTGTGCCGCGATCGCGTCGTGCAGCAGTTGCACGGTCAGCGCCGAGGCCTGTTCGCTGTGCTTACCGGCGCTGACGCCGTCCGCGACGACTGCCAGCGTGACGGGCGTGCCGTCCCAGCGCTGCCAGGTCCAGACGCCGCCCGCGTCCTGGTTGACGGGATGATGGTGGCCGATGTCGGTGAGCCAGGCGGTGCGGTGCATCGAGACGAGGCGTGTGGCGGCGCCGGCGGCCAGCAGCGCCCGCACGTCATCGAGGTCAGCCGGCCGCCGTGCCGGATCGTCGGCCAGCAGGCGGACCATCGCCTTGTGCCAGGCACGCGGATATCCGAGCGCCATGTTTGTGCAGGCGTGCATCACCGCCGCCGCGGCATATGCCCCCGCACGCCAACCGTCCACGTTCCGCTCGCCGGCGCGGATCTCCGGCGCGAGGAAGGCAGGGTCGGCCAGCAGGCCGGAGGCGAGCGGCAGGGCCGGCGCCGAGGGCTGCGGGACGAAGGCGCGGCCGCTGGCAACCACGACCTGCGCCGGCGACAGCAGCAGCAGCCGGCCCGCCTGCGACGCCCGTTGCGCCACGAGCAGCAGGTCGAGCAGCAGGGCGCCCGCGTCGCCTGAAGTCAAGCCGTCCGCCCGATCGAGCGATGCGAAACTGCCCGGCGGGCGGCTCAGTACCGCGTACGGCCCACGGGTGGCGTCGGCGCCACTCGCCAGCACGGCGGGAATCAGCGGGCAACCCGCGGCGCTCGTCAGGGCGGCCGGGTCCAGGGCGGCGATGGTCGAGGTGAGCGCGTCGAGCTGCGCCTGCTCGCCAAAGCGCAGGACGGCGCTCGCCTGCGTCTCATCCGGCCGGCGTACGGTGCAGGTTTGCGCATCCAGCGCTTCGGCCACCACGAAGCCCATGAAGCTGTCGCCAGGGGCCAGGGGCCGGCCACCGGCCGGCTTCGCCTCGCCGCAGTCGGCGCAGTACTGCTCCGCGTCCGGGTTCTGATGGCCGCAAACGCAGATCCAGGCATCGAGTGGCTGTGTCTCAGCTTCCGCGGGAGCAGCAGAGGGCGGATCGGGCGCCACCGGCGGCTGCGAGCCGGCGGCTTCGGCGGGGGGCGGCGCAGGAGCGGCCGGTGCGGGCCGCACTTCCACGGCGGCTACGCCGCCGGCGGCGACGGCAGCCGGCTCGGCTTCGCGCTGTGCCGCTGGCTCGGCGAGCGAGGCGCCGCACTCTTCGCAGAAATTGGCGTCGGCGGGATTGGAGGCGTTGCCGCAGTGGGGGCAGGCCATACGGTCCTCCGGCGCCGGCCGGGCCGGGCGCCGCGGTGTTCGCCAGGGGTGCGTATTTCTCAGTGTAGCATGGCGCTCAGAGGCGCTTGACAATGCTGCAAGGCGCGGCGGCAGCAGCAAAGAGGGGCAGATGCGGCATCCGCCGCGCACACCTGCCGGCCGGCGGGCGCGCCACGATACCGATTGGCGGCGCCATCCAGGGCCACGGAGGAGCATCGTACATGCAAACGCTCGACGATCTGCACGCCCGCCTGATCCCCTTCTGCCGCGCGCAGACCGGCGACCCGCAGGCTCTGGTCTCGCGCGTGGAGGTGATGCCGGGCCACGCGGGCTTCTCCTACGGCTTCACCGTGGACTACCGGGCCGAGAGCGGTCCGCACAGCGAATCGTTCGTGCTGCGCCTGCCGCCGCCGAACGTGAAGCTGGAAGGCACCGCCGACGTGCTGCGCCAGGTGCGCGTGCTCGGCGCCGTGCGCGGGTCCGGCGTGCCCGTGGTGCGCGTGCGCTGGTCGGGCGACGACCCGCGCTGGTTCGACCGGCCCTACTTCGTCGTGCCCCGGCTCGCCGGCGACACGCTGCGCACCACGCCCGGCGAGTGGGGCGCGGCACTGCCGGCAGAAACGCTCAGTTTCATGGCGCGGCAGGCGATCGAGGCGCTGGCGGCCCTGCACCGCATCGACTGGCAGCAGGCGATCCCCGAGTGGGCGCCGCCGCTTGAGCCGGAAGCCGACGTGCAGCGCTGGGACCGTTTCGCCGAGCGCGCCGCCGACCCAGAGCTGGTGCGACTCTGGCCGGAGCTCAAGCGCCGGCTGCTGCAGCGGCTGCCGCGCGAACCGCGCATGGGCATCTTCCACGGCGACTTCCAGTGGTCGAATCTCTTCTACGCCACGAGCGACCACCGCCTGCTTGCCGTGATCGACTGGGAGCTGGTGGGCATCGGCCCGGTGCTGAACGACCTGGGCTGGATCATGGTCTTCAGCGATCCACAGAGCTGGGCGCATGCCGGCCGATCGACGGCGCCAATGCCCCTGCCGGCAGAATTGCAGGCCGTCTACACGGACGCGTTCGGCGCCGATCCGGGCGACGTGGCCTGGTACCGGGCGCTGGCGGGCTACAAGTTCGCGATCATCGGCGGCTTCAACCTGATGCTGCACCGCCGGGGCAAGCGCCACGACCCACACTGGGAGGAGCTGGCGCCGTCGATCCCGCGGCTGTTCGCGCGCGCGATCGAGGTGCTGGACGGCGCGCGTTGATGCGTCCTCCTCCGTTCAGCGCACGCCGCGCAGGCGCGGGTCGAGCACGTCGCGCAGGGCGTCGCCGAAGAGATTGAAGGCGAAGACGGCGAGGCTGATCGCCACGCCGGGGATGATCGCCAGGTGCGGATAGGTTTCGAAGTAGCCGCCGGCCGCCTGGTTCAGCATCGAGCCCCAGGCCGGCGTCGGCGGCTGCACGCCGAGCCCGAGAAAGGAGAGCGAGGCCTCGATCAGGATGGCGATGCCGAGCACGAGCGACGCCAGCACGATGATTGGCGCCATCACGTTGGGCAGGATATGCCGGAACATGATGCGCGTGTCCGACGCGCCGACATTGCGCGCCGCTTCCACCCACGAGGTCTCCTTCGCCGCCAGCACGGAGCCACGCACGATCCGCGCCGGCCGCGCCATCAAGCCCACCGAGATCGCGATGAACGCCTTGGTCAGGCTCGGTCCCAGCGCCGCCACGATTGCCAGCGCCAGGATCAGGCCGGGAAAGGCCTGGAACGCGTCGATCACGCGCATCAGCACCAGGTCGATCGTGCCGCCGAAGTAGCCGCTCACCAGGCCGATCACCGAGCCGATCACCACGCCGATAAAGGTGCCCGCGAAGCCAACGTAGAGTGAGACCCGCGCGCCGTAGACGATGCGTGCGTACAGGTCTCGCCCGAGCTGGTCGGTGCCCAGCCAGTGCTGCGCGCTCGGGGTTTGCAGCTTCTCCCGCGGGTGCACGCGCTGATAGTCCGGCGTGATCGCGGGCGCGGAGAGCGCCGCAACGATCATCAGCATGATGATTACGGCGCCGAACGCGCCCAGCGGCTTGGCACGGGCAAAGCGCAGCACCGCATGGCCGCAGCGTCCTGGCAGCGAGCGCTCGGTCGGCAACAGTGCCTGTTCGCCAAGGATCAGGGCCTCGCTTGCGGCCATCGCAGCCCTCCGTGGCCGGCCAACCGATGGTTTCTTCACCCGCCCATGAGCGCGATGCCATCGGTGTCGTGCGACCGAAAAGCAGGTTTCGCAACCATGGCTAAGCAAACTGAATGCGCGGATTCAGCACGCCGTAGAGCAGATCCGTCGCCAGGTTAAACAGCAGCACGACCAGCACGATGAAGAGAATGGCCGTTTGCACCACGGGCCAGTCGCGCTGGTTGATCGCGTCCACCACCAGGCGGCCCATGCCGTTCAGCCCGAAGACCACCTCGATCAGCACGGTGCCGGTAATCAACGTGCCCAGCGAGACGCCCCAATACGTGATCACCGGGATCAGCGCATTCTTCAGTGCGTGCCGCCAGAGCACACCGCCTTCGCGCAGCCCTTTCGCCCGCGCGGTGCGGATGTAGTCCTCGCGCAGCACCTCGAGCATGGTCGTGCGCACCAGCCGCGTGGTGCTGGCAGAGAAGCTCAAGCCGACGATCAGGGCCGGGAACACCATCTGCACCGCGTTGCCGCCCGGATCGGTGAACGGGTTGACGAAGCCGCGCGGCGGGATCCAGTGGAACCACTTACCGAGAAACACGATCGTCAGGATCGCCACGAAGAAGCTGGGAATGGAAAGAAAGCTGATCGAGACGATCCGCGACAGGTAGTCGAGCCAGGTATCCTGGCCCACGGCCGAGATAATACCCAGCGGCACCGCCACCAGCGCCGTGACGATGAAGGCCAGCACGCCCAGCTCAAGGCTCACCGGAAACGTCTGGCGAATCGCCTTCGTCACCGGCTCGTGCAGCCAGAACGAGCGTCCCCAGTCGCCCTTGAGGCCGTTGCCGATCCATGAGGCGTACTGCACGACCACCGGCCGGTTGAGGCCGAGCTCCTTGCGCGCCTGTTGCAGCTCGGCAGCCTGCATCCCCTGCCGCTCGCCCATCATCGTCACCAGCGCATCGCCGGGAATGACGCGCAGGATGAAAAAGGTAAAGACCGAGACGAGCAACAAGACGGGGATGCAGGCGAGCAGGCGCCGCTGAATGTACGTCGCCATGGCGCATCGTCCTTTAGACATGGTTTCAAAACCGGCTCGATCGTCGTGTGCTGCGCGTGCATGACCACCAGAATGCCGGTTTTGAAACCATCTGTTAGCCAGTCCTCGATCGTCAGGTGCAGCAGCCACTGGGCGCGGGGTCCAGCGAAAGGCCCAGCCGCTGCACGCGGTCGAAGAAGCCATCGCGAATCGAGGCCACGTCCTCGGCGCTCAGCCCCAGCCGCGCCAGCTCGTCATCTGAGAGCGCTTCATAGCGCCGCTGGGCGCTCAGATCGCGCGCGGCTTCTTTGGCCAGATCGACCATCACTTCCAGGCTCATGACTGTCTCCTCTCCCGCTGCCAGGCGTCGATCAACTGGTTTTGTCCAGCCAGACCGAGCGGATCTGCGGACAGGCATAACAGACGCCCTGACCGAGGAAGCCGTGTGAGCGGTAGTTCTTCACGTAGGACGGCCAGGCATCACGGATCCATGCCTGCGGCAGCCACACGTCGTAATTCTGGTCGAGCAGATAGTTGTAGATCTGCAGCAGGATCTGCTTGCGCTTGGTGGCATCCAGCTCGCGCCGCTGTGCGTTGAGCATCTGATCGAGGTTCGAGTCCGCGACGTTGTTGTAGTTGAAGCCGCCGCCGGTGACGTACCAGGGATAGATCCAGCCGTCGATCGAGAACTGCGCCGGGCCCCAGACCATGTTGGCAGCCTCGTTGAAGTTCCTGTTCGCCAGCAGGGTGATCGCCGTCGGGTTGTCGACGTGCCTGTCGGTCACACTGACGCCGATCTGACGCAGATTGTCCTGAAACGGCGCGAACAAGTCGCGACCGGAGGTAATGTAGTACTCGACGATCTCGAAGCCCACGTTGTCCACGCCGGCCGCCTGCAGCATCTTCTTGGCTTCACTCGGGTTGAACTGATAGGTCGGACCCTGGCTTTTTGCCGTTGGGAACGAGTCGAAGATGAACGACCAGGGGATTGCGGTGGCGCTGAACCCTTTGTTCAGGCTGTCGTAGAACAGATCGAGGCTGTTGAAAAAGGGGGGACAGTAGAGCCCGTAAGGAAGGTACGTTAGCGATGGTACATGCCGGTGGATGTTGCCTGATGCCACGCAATCCTATCGGCTGAACTGGTCCCATCTCG